>JAANMT010000817.1_pt1 | contig 33171 bp, 27 predicted proteins | sample 7279711 | NCBI WGS metagenome assembly JAANMT01 (sample SAMN14094538, study PRJNA606508) | bioreactor metagenome | isolation source: A lab-scale SPAN reactor treating ammonium-rich wastewater day 1 | place: Ireland: Galway | collected 2017-01-16 | reverse complement strand
AGAAGTCCGCTGCCCATCAAATCCTCCAAGGCCAACTTCGTAGCTAAGCGGGAATATCCAATCCGGTCCATCTCCTCCGCAATCTGACCGGTACTTGGGCCGGGTGAGCTAATCAACGTCAACTCCGCAATGCAGATCAACGTTGCGATTTCATGCTCCTTCAGACCTGTATGTTCCGCGAGATGTGCGGACTTTGCTGGCAACAACTTCCGATTTTGCGCCTTCTGCAGAATTGCTGAAAGCCGCTCAGTAATTGCCTTGCGCAACTTCGTAAAATCACTCGTGTCTTCTGACTTGTAGCTGATAATGCTTCGATGCTGGATGTCGAACGGCAATTTCGTGCGCACGTCTTCGCAAACAATGCACACTTCCTTCCCCGCTGCGAGCGCGTTGCCCAACTCGAACCATACGTTCGGGTTGTCTTCAGATACATCCGCGAAACAGCATAGGGACTCTTGAATTCCGCGCTCAATGTCTGCAATGGGGATGGACACTGCCGGATCTCGATCAACACGATACGGCATAAGGCCAGCGGCCTCGATGGCAGGTTTGAATGTGCCCGCAAAACGCTTGTCGTACTTCGCGTTGAACGGCTGAATAACGAAGCAAGTTTGTTGAATAGTACCCATTGCTCTTATCACTTGTGGCCGCTCGGGCATCCGTGTCCATCCGTGTTCATCTGTGGTTCCAAATCGCCATTTCGCACAGCGGACGCGCTCGCTTACGCTCGGGGCTCTGATGCTATTTGGCTGCCCGCTTCTTCTCTTCAATCGCGCGCAGGACTCTGTCCGGCGTCATGGGCACTTCGAACATGCGCACGCCTACGGCGTCGTAGATGGCGTTGCCTACGGCGGGGATGATCGGCGCCAGGCCGCCTTCGCCGCATTCTTTGGCGCCAAACGGGCCTTCGGGGTCGATGCTCTCGACGATCACGATGTCCATCTCGGGCGTTTCAAAGGGCGTTGGAATCTTGTAGTCGAGGAAGTTGCCGTTGAGCAATTGCCCGCCGCGATAACGCATTTGCTCCGTCAGCGCCTGGCCCAGGCCCATGTGGATGCTGCCCTCAAGCTGGCCTTCGACGGCCATGGGGTTCAACGCGCGGCCGCAGTCGTGCGCCGCCCAGATGTGGCGCGGCTGCACAAAGCCCGTTTCCGGGTCCACGTCCACTTCGCAGATGTAGGCGCTGAAGCTGTACGAAGGAGAGAGCCCCGCGTTGCTGCCTTTGAACTCGGTGCCCAGCGGCGGGCTCTGGTAGCAGCCGCTGGCAATCAGCGCGCCCCTGTCGGCCTGCGCTTCATGCAGCGCCTCCATGAAAGTTACTGCCACGCTGGGCTTGCTGCGGCAGACGAGCCTCTCGTCCTTGAAATCAAAATACTGCGCGGGCTGGCCCGTGAGCTTGGCGGCGGCCTGCGCCAGGTCGTGGCGGATTTTCTCAGCCGCGTCGCGCGCGGCGTTGCCCGCCATGAACGTGACGCGCGAGCTGTAGCTGCCGAGGTCAATGGGCGCGAGATCCGTCTCCTGCGAGCGCACATGGATGCGATCCATGTTCACGCCCAGCACTTCGGCGACCATCTGCGCCAGCACGGTGTCAGAGCCCTGGCCGATTTCAGCGGCGAGCGAATGCACGGTGATGCCGCCGTCCATGTCAATTTTCAGGTGCACCGTGCTCTGCGGCAGCTTGTTCCAGTGAATCGGCAGCGCGCTGCCTGAAATATAAAACGCGCACCCAACGCCGATGCCGCGCCCGTAGGGCAGTTTGCCCCACTTGTTCTTCCAGTCGGAAAGGCGCATGACTTCGGCCAGGCCTTCGCGGATGCCGTTGCTCGTGATGCGGAACTTGTGGTAGGGCGTAAAACACATCTCGGGCAAGAAGTTGCGCAGGCGAAGCTCACAGGGGTCGACGCCCAGCTCGACGGCCGCCATGTCCATGAGGGTTTCCATGGCAAAGCGCGGGTTGACGCTGCCGTGGCCGCGCATGGCGCCGCTGGCCGGGTGATTGGAATAAACGCGGCGGCCCTTGTAGCGGAAGGCGGGCAGATAATAGGGCCCGTTTGAAAGCACGCCGTTGTAATAGGTGGAGACCACGCCGAAGCTGCCGGCGGAACCGCCATCAATCAGGGCGTTGGAATCCATGCCAATGAGCTTGCCCTGGGCGTCAAAGGCGAGCGCCATCTTGATGTCGCTGGGGTGGCGGCCGCGATTGACCAGGAAGACCTCTTCGCGGTCCATGGTCAGCTTGACGGCGCGGCGCGTCTTCTTGGAAAGCAGGCAGGCGATGATCTCGTGCGGGAACGGATCGCTCTTGCCGCCAAAGCCGCCGCCCACCATCGTGCGAACCACGTTGATGCGGTGCATGGGCAGTTCAAGCACCTTGGCCAGGGCGCGGTGCGTGTAGTGCGGCACCTGCTGCGGCGTGTAGAGCACAACGCGCTCGTCTGCGTCCCAGTGCGCAACGACTGAATGCGGCTCCGTGAAGCCGTGATTGATGCCGTCAAACCAGAAGCTGCCGCTGGGTGTGGCGCGTGCGGCTTTGAAAGCGGCCGTGGGGTCGCCGAATTCCTGGTCAACGGCCTTGTGCACGTTGGTGCCGGGCAGGGCCTTTTCGACTTTGTCCTTGAGCGCCAGTTCGGGCGCGACTTGCTTGAGGGATTCTTCAGGCTTGAGGAAGGCCGGCAGGTCTTCGTATTCGACTTCGATGAGCCAGAGCGCCTCCTCGGCGATGGCCTCGCTGTCGGCGGCGACGGCGGCCACGGGCTCGCCCACATAGATGACCTTGTCAACGGCCATGGCCGTTTCGTCCTGGCTCACGGGCAGCACGCCGAACCTGATGGGCGCGTCCTTGCCGACAACGACGGCGCGCACGCCGGCCAGAGCTTCAGCCTTTGACGTGTCAATACGCTTGATCCTGGCGTGGGCCTTGGTGGATTTCAGGATGCGGGCAAACAGCATGCCCGGGAACTTGAGGTCGTCGGCGTAGACGCCCTCGCCCGTGACTTTCTTGTAGGCATCCTTGAGCGGCATGCGCTTGCCGATGACGTTGAACTCGGGCTCGGCGCTGTCGCCGTTGGCAAAGGGATTGGCGGCGCGGTTTTCAGCGCCCGTCCAGACGCCCTTGTTGAGCTGGTGGTCATTGCGGCTGAGCCTGCTGGTGCGGACGATGGGCATTGCTTCTCCGGTACTTTGCTGGGGTTCACCACAGAACACACAGAGATCAGCTTTCTTAAGCTTGTATTGGCGCGCTTCTCTGCGTGCTCTGTGCTCTCTGTGGTGGGATGCCTTGCCGGCATTACTTGGCAGCTACGGGTGTCGGCTCCACGGGCGCTTTCTCGCGCAGTTCGCTGGCGGCGCGTTCGACGGCCTCGTAGATCTTCACGAAGCCCGTGCAGCGGCAGAGGTTGCCGGCCAGTTCTTCCTTGAGCTGCTCGCGCGAGGGGCTGGGGTTCTCCGCCAGCAGGGCGTGGCTCTTCATGATGAAGCCCGCCGTGCAGTAGCCGCACTGCGAGCCTCCGCATTCGGCAAAAGCCTTCTGCAGCGGGTGCATCTGGTACTGGTTCAGACCCTCGATGGTGGTGATGCTCGCGCCCTCGCACTCGTGGGCCAGCGTGAGGCAGCTAAGCTTCGCCTTGCCATTGATCTCGACGGTGCAGCAGCCGCAGGTGCCCATGTCGCAGCCGATCTTGGTGCCGGTCAGGTTCAGTTCGTCGCGCAGAGCATTGGCCAGCGTTTGATTGGGCGCGCAGGCGATTTCAACGGCGCGGCCATTGACCATCATTTTCAAAAGCTTCTTTGCCACGGCAATTCCTCGGTGGAATGCCGGAAGTTTAGGGCGCAGCCGCGTGTTTTGGAAGCCTCAGGAAGGCGCAGTTTGCGCCGTCCGTGGACGCGGCCAGTCCGCGTCCCTAGCATGGGCGCCCATGGCACGACCCACCACGCTGGGAGAGTTGCGCAAGTCGGGCTACAGGCCCCGCCCGGTCAAGGACGAACTGCGCGAAAACCTCATGGCCCGCCTCAAGGCCAGGCAGCCGGTGTTTGAGGGCATTGTGGGCTATGACGCCACGGTGCTGCCGCAGGTGATCAACGCCATCTTGTCGCGGCACAACATCATCCTGCTGGGTCTGTGCGGGCAGGCCAAGACGCGTATTCTGCGCGCCCTGGCGGGCCTGCTGGATGACTACATTCCCGTGGTGGCGGGCAGCGAGATCAACGACGATCCCTTTGCGCCAATCTCAAAGCACGCGCGCGCGCTGGTGGCGAGCAAGGGCGACGCGACGCCCATTGAATGGATATCCCGCGAGGCGCGCTACAACGAGAAGCTGGCCACGCCCGACGTCAGCATCGCCGACCTCATCGGCGACGTGGACCCGATCAAGGCGGCCTCGCGCAAGCTGACCTTTGCCGACGAAGAGGTTATTCACTTCGGCATCATCCCGCGCACGAACCGGGGTATCTTTGCCATCAACGAGCTGCCGGACCTCCAGCCGCGCATCCAGGTGGGCCTGCTCAACATCCTCGAAGAGAAGGACATCCAGATCCGCGGCTTTCCGGTGCGCATGCCCCTGGACATCATGCTCTGCTTCAGCGCCAATCCCGAGGACTACACCAATCGCGGCAGCATCATCACCCCCCTGAAAGATCGCATCGAGAGCCAGGTGCTGACCCACTACCCGCTCACGCTGGAAGAGGCGCGGCGCATCACAGACCAGGAGGCCTGGACGAAGCGGTCGGGGCCGGCGGTGGAAGTGCCGCCCTTTGTGCGCGACGCCATCGAGCAGATTGCCTTTGAAGCGCGGCAGAGCGAGTTCGTGGACCAGGGCAGCGGCGTGTCGGCGCGCATGACCATCGCGATCTACGAAAACGTGCTCAGTAACGCCGAGCGCCGCTGCCTGGCCCTGGGGCAGCCGCGCACCACGCTGCGCCTGCTGGACCTGCAGGCGGCCATTCCCGCTATCAGCGGCAAACTGGAACTCGTGTACGAAGGCGAGCAGGAGGGCGGAGAGAAGGTGGCGACGCGGCTGGTGGGGGCCGCGGCGCGCAAGATTTTCGAGCGGCACTTTCCGCCGGCGATTGAGCGCGCCGCCAAGCAGCCCAAGCGCAATCAGCCCCAGACGGGCAAACCCAAGGGTGAGGGAATCTACAAGCCGATCATTGATCACTTCGCGGCCGGCCACCGTCTGGAGCTGAGCGACTCCCTGTCGGATCGCGAAGTAGAGCAGCGCCTCGAGACTGTGCCGGGCCTCAAGGCGCTGGTGCGCGAACACCTGCCCGAGGCCGGGGGCGGCGCCCTGAGCGCGGCCATGGAACTGGTACTCGAGGGCCTGCACCAGTCCAGCCTGCTGGCCAAGGAAGACCTTGACCGCGGCGTGCTGTACACGGACATGCTGGGCGCCCTGTACGAGGGCGGCTAGAGCAGTTTCGAGGCCCTGCTAGGCGCTGCCTAACTCAGCGGCATGGGTTCAAAGAGCCAGCCTTCGGCGTCCTTATCGACGCGCCCCCAGGTCATGCTCAGGTCGCCTTGCTTCGCGACCTGACGGAGTGCTTCCTCGGCCGTCATGTCATCAGTGTAGAGAGATGCCCGCGCATGCTGATACACGAACACGCCGTTCTTCCACTGTCTTGTGCCGTCGCGCTTCGTCACGATGAGAAACGGTGTTTGTGACTCACGGGCGATGGCAGCAATCGCCCGGTTGACGCTCACATAAGCCAGGCAGGCCGTCAGCTTCCTGCTCCCTGTTTCGATTCGTACTTCCTTCCACTCAGCGAAGCGGCCCGAGTTTTCGTGAATCCGCACTTCCTTGACCGCCTCATCCACATCGAAGGTCAGGTTGTTGGATTCGCAGATGACTTCCAGCATCTCATGCCAGGTGCGGCTCCTGGCCGAGAACGTCACTTCCGCCTGAACATCCTGATCAACGGTGATCCTCCAGCCGGACTTGATGGAAAGATAGTGAGCGACGACGTGGATGTCCTTGCGCACGAAGTCGATGCTCACGGCTTCTTTCAAATCATCCGTTTTCTCCTGTGCAACGGCAGTGAAAGGAAGGCACATCACCGCGGCAAAGAGCGGCAGCGTTGCGAAAGGCAGAAGACGCATGGTTGCTCCCATCTTTCAAACCGTCGTTCTCAACGCGAACGGAAGCCCCTTCATGCATCAGCGCCGCTTTGATGGAGACTTGCCTGCCCGGGCGACCTTCTTTGCGGCTTTGCGCGCGGGGGCCTTGGCGGCCTTGCCCTGCTTGACCGCTTTGCCCGGCTTGCCGGGGTTCTCCAGCTTGAGCAGGCGGTTCTTGAGGTCGTCGTACTCCTTCTTCAGCGAGTCGTAGTCCTCACGCAGGGACTTGATTTCCTTGGGCGAGCCTGCGCCCTCTCGTATGGCGGCTGCGGCGTACTGGGCGCGGCGCTTGATGCGGCCGTCCAGGGCGCCGGCGGCGCAGCGCTCCAGGGCGGCGATGGACTTGGTGTCGCCCAGGGCCTCCAAGCCGCCAATGGCGTTCATGACCGTGCGGAAATCCTGCTCCAGCAAAGGCTCCAGCATTTCGCGCACTTCGAGCTTGGCCCGTTCCTCCGTGCTGTGATGGGCGAGGCGGCCGATGTTATAGATCGCGCTCAGCCGCGCCTGCCAGGGCCGCCCATAGGCCAGCCACTCCTTCATGACGTCCAGGGCACGCATGTCGCGCAGCTCGCAGAAGCCCGAGAACACGCTGGAGCGGATCACGTCGTTGTGGCTCTCCTTGGCCAGGGCCTTGACCATGGCATCAAAGGCCAGGCCCGAGCGCGTCTTGCCCAGGGCGCGCGCGGCTTCGGCCTCCACGTAATAGCTCTCGTCCTTCTTGAGCAGGGACGTGAGCGCGTTGGCTGACTTGTCGCCCAGCCACTCGCCCAGGGCAGACGCGACGGCGCGCCTGGCCTTGGGGTTCTTGACGGCGCGCGCCGCAATCAGGGCGTTGTGGGCGGCCTCATTGTGAATCTTGGCCAGGGCCTCGGCGCACTCGGCCTGCACGCCCCAGAAATTGTCATGCTTGAGCACTTCAGCCAGGGCCTCCACAGCGGCCGCGGTGCCCTTCTTGCCCAGTTCGCGCGCGGCATGCACGCGGGCCATGACGTCGTCGGCGGCACCCTTGAGCTGGGCGATGAGCAGGTCCTCGCCGTAATCGAGCTCCACGGTCTTGAGCACTGTGTTGCCCGGGTCAAAGAGCACGATCTTGGGCCGCTTGGGCAGATTGATGAAGTAGCGGTGCGAGGCCTCGGTGATCTCGAACTCGCGGGTCTCTTCGCCGCCCTCCCATACGAACTTCACTTTCACCGGAAGGCGGAAGATGGCCGTGAGTTCGTCCTTCTTCTGCTGCTGGGTCACGGAGAATTCGAGTTGGCCGGTGGCGTCGTTCCACTTCGCGCTGACCTTCAGTTCGGGGTGTCCGCCGCCAAAGACCCACTGGGCGAAGAACCACTCCAGGTTCTTGCCCGTGACGTCCTGGAAGGCGTCCATGAGGTTCTGCGTGATCACGCTCTGGCGTCCGTGACGCTCGAGGTAAAGCTTGATGGCCTTCCAGAAAAGCCGGTCGCCCACCATGAAGCGCAGGTGGTGCAGGACCAGGGCGCCCTTCTGGTAGAGGTGGCGGTCAAAGAGGTCCAGGGGCTCGCGGTAAACGTTGGTGACGATGGGGCGGCGGTAGGAGCCGCGATCCTCCGCCAGGTAGGCCTTCATGTCGCCTTCGGCGTAGTACTGGGCCTCGGCCCAGCCGTGCTCGTGCTCGTGCCAGATAATCTCCATGAAGGTGGCAAAACCCTCATTGAGCCAGGCGTGGGACCAGTCGCGGCAGGTCACGAAGTCGCCAAACCACTGATGGGCCAGCTCATGGGCCACGAGGCCCTCGCTGGAGAAGTCGAGGTGGGCACGGGCGTCGTGCAGGGTCAGTTCGGTCTGGGTCGTGGCCGTCGTGTTTTCCATGCCGCCGAAGATGAAGTCCACGGCCGTGATCTGGCTGTACTTCTCGTAGGGGTAGCGCACGCCGGTGACCTTCGAGAACAACTCGACCATGCGCGGCGTCTTGTCAAAGCTGCGTGCGCCGTCTTCCTCGCGGCCCGGCGGCACGAGGTAGCTGACTTCAAGGCCGTCCCACTCCTGCTCGACTTTGACGTAGTCGCCCACGACCAGCGTGACGAGGTAGGCGACATGAGGGATCTCCTGTCGCCAGTGGTGAATCTCGTGCTTGCCTTCCACCGTCTTGGACAGCAGCTTGCCGTTGGACAGCGAGGTCATGCCCTTGGGCACCTTGACGATGATTTCGCTGCTGGCCTTTTCGTTGGGGTAGTCAAAGCAGGGGAACCAGAAGCGGCTGTCCTCATCCTGGCCCTGGGTCCACATTTCGCGGTGCTTGTTGGGATAATGCTCGTCGGGGCCCACGAAGTAGGCGCCGCGCCTGGGCTTGGTGGAGTAATCGACGGCGATTTCGAGGGCGCGGTCGGCCGCGGGCGCCTTGTCAAACTGGATTGTCAGCTTCTGGCCGTCGTAGGCGAACTCGGCGGGCTTGCCGGCCACCTGCACGGCGCTGATGCGCATTTCGCAGGCGTCCAGCTCAACGAACTTCGTGTCCTCGTTGATGGGGCGCACGGTCAGGGTGCTGCGGCCCTTGAGGGTCTTCGAGGTGAAATCCGGCTCCAGGTCAAGGCGGATATGTTCGACGTCCACGAGGCGGTCGCGGCACCACATGGGCGGGGTACCTTCCTTCTGGAAGGGGCGCCACTTCTTGCCGTTGCCGTCCACGAAATGTTTGGCGCAGCAGGAAAGGTACTCGCTGCCTGCGGTGTTCTGGTGGTTGTGCATGATGAACTCCCGGGGTGTGAAGGGCGGGCATCATGGGCCAAGGGGGCCGCCGGGTCAACGTCGCGCCGGAATTCGTATCACGATTGCGTGAGGAAGTCGTCCTGTGCGTGACCACGTTTACAAACCCGGTGAGAATGTCATGTCGCGCCGCCTTCTGCTGTTCGCCCTGTTCTGTGCCTCCGCCACATTGCTTTCCTTCGCCAGGGCCGACGCCCAGGAGCAGCCGGGCGCAAATTCCGAACTTACGGCCCAGCAGAAGTCCAATCAGGATGTGCTGGATGCCGTGCTGACTGCCGTGCGGCGCAGTTTCTATGACCGCAAGTTCCGCGGTCTTGACCTCGCTCAACTGCGCGAGAAATACCTCAAGCGCGTTCTGGAGTCCAAGCCCGGCCAGCCGCTCCATGCCGTGCTCAACGAGATGATTGCCGAGTTCAAGGTCAGTCACTTCGGCATCATGGAGGGTGACGTCTACGCCGTGAACTTCGCGCCCGAGATGAACAACACTTTTTCGGTGCGGCCGGGCTTTGACATCAGCCGCAGCAAGGGCGAGTACTTCGTGGCCAACGTCTACCACGACAGCGCGGCGGAGAAGGCCGGCCTGTTGCGCGGCGACCGCCTGGTGCTGGTCAACGGCCAGCCCCTTGAAAGCAGCTCACTGCTGGTGGACGCGGGCAGCGACCCCGGCCTTCCCGGCGAGCCCCACTTCTTCCTGCGCGTCACCGACGACGTGACGGAACTGGCGCTCTCGGTGCAGCGCCGGCGCGGCGATGACAAGCTCACGACCGTGACGGTGAAGCCCTCGGGTATCAACATGATCTACTCGACGAAGAAGAGCGTCAGCGTCATCGAGTACAAGGGCAAGCGCTTTGGCTACATCCGCTTCTGGCACTTCCTCCATGACGGCATGACCAGCGCCCTGCGCAACGCTTTGCGCCGTGACTGGGAGAACTGCGACGGCCTGATCATCGACCTGCGCGGCCGCGGCGGAAGCCCCCTGGTGATGAACGCCTGCTTCACGCCCTTTGGCGAGCCGCCGCGCTCCCGCGGCATGTTTGGCGGGCGCGTATCCATGCCCAAGTGGGAGAAGCCCGTCGTGGCCCTGCAGGATGCCGGCTCGCGCAGCGCCAAGGAAGTTTACGCTCACAACTGGAAGTACCTGAAAATCGGGCCGTTGGTGGGCGAGACGACGCCGGGCGCGGTCCTGGGCTCAAGCTTTGTGGCCCTGCCCGACGGCAGCCAGATGATCATGCCCATGCAGGATGTCGGCTCCCTGACCTACGGCAACGTTCAGCTTGAAGGCAACGGGGTGACCCCGACGCACCCGGTCAAGGACTTGCTCGAGTACGCCGAGGGCGGCGACACCATCAAGGACGCCGGCATCAAGGTGCTCTATGACCTCGTGCTGGCCACGCCAGAAACGCCCAAGGCCACGCCGGCCCCTGACAAGAAGGCCGAAGAAGAGAAGGAAGAGCAATTTGCCGCAGGCGACCTGCGTGAGCTTATGGGCGCCGGCCGATAGCCGCCCCGCCCCTGGCCACCAAGCCCCGCCCGGAGTTACGTGTTGTCGCTCTTGGCGCAAGAGGCCAAATTCATCGCTGCTTTCCACTATCCCGGGGTTCAAGCCCGGAGACGTCGAGCTCAATCTTCAACTCAGGCGTTTCGTGCGAAGGAGCGACTAACTTGCTCACCCCCTTGCCACCCTCCTTGGGTAGTGCCGCAATAATGTAGGCGCGGCAGGGCAGCAATGTGAACTCGGTAACCTGCCTGGCAATGCGCGCTTCACGAACCGGTACTCCGGCGGGCTGAAGAACCAGTATGGTGTAGTCTTGCCCGGCGCGCATACCGGCGAGCTCCACCAGGATTCGACCGGTTGCTCTCTTCAGGTACACTCCGGCGATATGACCGGATTCGCCCTCCGCTATTTCAATATCCAGCAGGTGTGGCTCATAGCCATCCGCTTCGATTTTCAAAGCGATGCGTCCGTATCGCAAGCCGTCCAGTCTTGCGATGCCCGATACATTGGAAGTGGCCCGCATGCCTGGAATGGCCAGAGGAACCATGTGATTGAACGAAACATATTCATCAATACTTCGAGTGAGAACTGCATTCTTCAGGGGCTTGCCGTCTTCATCCATGACCGTGACGCTGACGGAGGCCGGCAGGTAGCTGTCCGCTATCACCGTGGTGGTCTCATTGGGCCGGATCTCGACCAGCCCGGACTCCCAATACCCTCGGCCGTAGATGCGCACGATGTACTGGCCTACAGGCCAGGGCTTGGAGCGCCACAACGTTTGGCTTACCTTTACCGGCAAGTCCGAGCCGCCCATCAGCTTTCCCGGCGGCGCGAATTGAATGCGCGTCACAAGCCAGCCCAGGTTCGAGAAGTCGACCTCGAGGAAACCCTCCTCACGAATCGTTCCCTTTTTGAGCGTGATGACCAGGGTGCGGCCTTCCGAAATGTCGGCCCGCGCGATGGCGTGAGTCTGGGCGTCGTAGCCCAGGGCCGCCTTGCGCACTCGAAGGCTCAGGTTGCCCTCGGGCGGAACGCCTCGAACTCGCGTGGCCGAGATGCCGTCAAACAGGACTTCCCGCCGCCAGGCCGCTTGCGTGCCGGCCTCACGGATGAGCGTGGCCTCGCCGGCAAAGGGAGTGCCATCGGCCAGCACCACCAGCAGCGTCAAGGTCATGTTACGCGTGGCCTGAATCACGGCAGGGTGTTCAGCGGTACTGGTGACCTCCTCACCCGGCAGCGACCAGTCGTCGTCGTCGCTCCAGACCCTCACCTGGCAGGGCTCGCTTCCGGGAAGGGCCATCTCCCCGTCGGCGTTCGTCCAGCCTTCCCCGCTGCCAACCGTGCTGCCGCGCTTCAAGGTCCAGCGCAGCGACAAGTTTTCGATAGCCGCGCCTTGGGCGTCGAGAATCCTGACTCTGGGCGAGGCCGGCAGTTTCGGCGATTCGGCAGGCTCCCTTGATGGCGGTTCAGCCTTTGCGGGTACGTCGCTCTCGATACTTTCGGTGCGCGGCTTGGCCTTTGGGCCGGCAGAATCCGGGACGACTGAGCCGGAAACTTCGGAATCTGTTGGCCGCGGGCTGCTTTCAGGCGCAGAACGCAGCCACCATGCACCCAGCGCCGCCAGGGCAATGAGAACCAGCGCGATACTGACTGTGCGAGCCGTGCTCATTGGCTGTCAATCAAGGAGATACTGTTCCAGTTGAACTGCACCGTCGTAGGCCAAGGCAACGCCTGTCCATGGCATTTCACCCTCTTGATCCACCTCGACGCCGACACACTCCGTTCTCAGCGTCATGAAGCCTCTTTCCATGAAGGTGTAAACGTGCGTCTTGTAGGTGAACTCGCAAGTCGCGCCGAGAATCGTCGCTGACTGGCTGAAGTTAGCCCAATCCGTTCGAGTCTGAATGCTCGGGTAAACGGCAAGATTCGACGAGTGGCCTCCATCAGTCACCTGCTCCGTGGCCAACCCTACCAGCACGGGAATGTCATAATAGCCGGGCGTTACCGTATCGCTGAGCTGCCGCTCACTTGCGGCCCAGTGGCGAACGTCGCCATAGACCGTCAGATCGGACTTGGCGCAGCAGGATATAGGCCGTGTGAAATTGCCGCCCCTGTAGCCTACCACTTCGACCTTGCGCTCAGCCTGCAAAGACACGATCCACATCGGTTGCTCAGCCCCATCAATCGCGCCGTCGAAGTACTTGCAGTCCACAGGGCCGCCATAGATGTTCTGGGTGTCATTCGGGTCGCACGACATCAATGTACCCACCGATTCGGCCCAGGTGGCGTCGGCGCCGCGAGTATCAATCAGCATGCCGATGCCGTCATTGAACTTGCAGCCCTCGTTCCAGCCGTCAGGCGTGATGTTCGCCATGGCTGACGCGGCCCAGACCACCGTTGCGCACACCAGAAGCAGCCCAAGCGAAAACACAAGACTTCCAATACTTCTCATGATCGTGCCGCTTTTGCCTGGAGCCGCGCCCCGGCGCAGCCTCACTTCCTGGGGCAATTCTGCCCCACAACGGGGGGGCAAGTCAGTTATAGGAATATTTTCAAGTTTTCTGGATGTCAGTTGCAATTGCACACAACGCCCAGCGCGTCGGGCTGGGGAAGGGATGTGGGCCCGCAGGCGAGTCCGGCCCTCGGCATCACGATGGCGGGCGAACGGGTGTCGTGGCTGTTCGGGCTCTGCGGAAGCATCGGCGGGACGCCGATGCCGCGGGCATTCAGCGCGTGCCCAGTTTGCGGAACCAGTCTTCCAGAACTTTGCGTTCCCGGCCTGTCAGCTTCATGCGCGGGATTACATCCTCCGCCCTGGCCTTCCAGTTGGGCTCGGAGGCCTCAGCGCCGGGGGCCGGCTGGCCGTCAGGGTTGTAGACCCATTTGCGGCGCTCCTCGGCTCGCCGTTCTCCTTCGCCGGCGTCGGGAGTGATGGGCACATCCTTGGCGTCCACCTTGGCCTTGGGATCGTCGGCCTGCGGCTGTGCCTGCGAGTTGTTGTCGCCAGACTTCGGCGGGGTGCCGGTCGAGTTTGAAGGTTGCGGCTGGGCATCCTTGGGCGGGGCTTCTCCGGGCCTCTCTGACTTCCGGCCCTTTTCCGAAGGCTGGCCCGGCGCCTTCTGGTCTCCCTCGCCTTCGCCGCTGCCTCCCCCCGTCTTGGGTGGGCCGCGCCTGGCTTCTTCCGCCTTGGGTTGCGGCGCGCCATCCTTGACTCCGTCAGGGGCGCCCGCGGGCCTGGGCAGGGGGGGCTGACTCGCCACCTCATCGGTGCCTGGGGCGTTCTCACGCTGGGGTTGCCACAGCGCCAATGGGGCCAGCGCGAGCAGCAGGGCCACAGCCAGGGGGCCAAAGCGGCGGCGAGGCGCGGCTGCCCGGGCCAGGGTTTCGTCAAAGCGCTGCCGCACCTGCCGCGCCAGCACGCCGGCAAAGGGGCCGGGCCCGTCGAGCATGGTGACCAGGGCGTCGTCGAGCTTGAGCGCACGGTCCAGGGCCAGGGACCAGTCCGGCGCTCCGGGGCGGCGGGGTTGGGCAAAGGCGCGGCGTGTAAGCCCCAGGGTGGCAAGGATGCCTGCGGCGGCCAACGTGCTCAAGGCCGCCAGGGCCGGCAGGCCGGGCTTGTCCAGGAGTGACCAGACCAAGGCGACCAGGAGGCAGGCCAGTGCCGGCAGCACCGCCAAAGGCCCTCCCGCGTTTACGGCGGCGGCGTTGAGCCAGCGCGTTCTGGCGCGGCGGAGGGCGGAAAGCAGAGTATCGTCGGGCGCTTCCTTGGGCATCTTTGTTGAGTTTAGCAGGGCTCCGTGCCGCGCGGCACCGTGGACTCACAACATTACAGGCCATGGGGCGGGTTCGTTTCCATCCATCGCGGGTGCCACGCGGCACCTACTCGCGGGGGGTGCGAAAGGCTATGCTGGCGGGCCTCCAAGGGGGTAGCCATGCTGCGAATTGCACTGCTTGCCGCCGCGCTTCTGATGGCGGGCTCGGCCTGGGCTCAATCACCGCTGAAAACAGGCGATAACGCGCCGGACTTGAACGTCAGCTACTGGCTGGATGTTCCGGAATTCACGTCGTTCTCGGAGGTCCGGGGCGACGTGATTCTGCTCAAGGCCTGGGGCAGCAACTGAGGCCCCTGCATGCGGCAGTTGCCGCACATGAACGAGTTGCAGGAGAAGTACGGAGGCAAGGGGCTCCACATCTTCACCATCTACGCCCAGAATCACCCGGTGGAGCACATCCGCAGCCTGGTCAAGGACAAGGGCATCAAGTACCCCCTGGCCCTGAGCTGGCAGGATGAAGAGCAGCGCTGCGACATGTCCAGCCTGCCTGCCGTCTGGATCATCGGCACTGACGGCAAGATCGCCTTCACGGGCAAGGGCAGCTACGAGAAGGTCCTCGAAGAGCAGCTGGCCAAGGTCAAGTATCCGGGCCTGGGCGGCGTCAACGTGACGCCGGAGCTGGAGTCCGCGGCCAAGGCCTTTGCGGCGCGCGACTACGCCCAGGCGCTCAGGCTGGCGGAAGCGGCGGCGGAGAAGAGCGACGCTTCAGACGCGACGCTGGCGGCCGCCGAGGCCATCAGCGAGCGCGTGGCGGACCGGCTCAAGGCCCTGAAGAACCGCGCGGAAGTGGCCGAGGTTGAAAATGCCTGGCGCCTGGCCGAGGCTACGTGGCAGGTGATCGAAAGGCGCTTTGCCAAGACGGACGAAGCCGCCGAGGCCGCGGCCCGCCTGCAGAAGATCAAAGAGAACAAGAAGGCCCAGCTTGAGATGGAGGCGGAGACGGCCATCCACGTGCTGGACCGCGACCTCCAGTTCAAGGAAGCTGCCATCGAAGAGTGGATCGATTCCTACAAGAAGTTCGCCGAGAAGTACAAAGAGAGCGTCTGGGCCGAGAAGGTGAAGCCGGCCATCGAGCGCATGGAAGAAGACAAGAAGGCCGCCGACGAAGAAAAGAAGAAGGCGCAGAAGTAGCGCTGCCCCGGCACCCGCTCAAGACCTCATGGCTGGCCCATGAGGTCTTGCGTTTCCTGCTCTGTGGCCCAGCGCCACTGGCCCGAGGGCAGGTCAAGGCTCAGGGGTCCAAAGCGCACGCGCTTGAGTTCCAGCACTTTCAGAGGCTTGCCCGTTTGAGGGTCTTTGAGCGCGGCAAAGAGGCGGCGGATCTGGCGGTTCTTGCCTTCGTCGAGCGTGACGTGCAGGCGCGATTTGGGCCCCACGCCGCCCTTGAGTTGAACCCTCCGGGCGCGCAGAGTGCCCAGGGCCGTGGCGACGCCGCGCTCAAGGCTTTGGGCCTGTTCTGGGGAGACCTGGCCGCGGACCCAGACTTCGTAGAGTTTTTCATGGGCGCCGGGGCGCGACAAGGCATCCATGAGCTTGCCGCTTTGAACGAGCAGCAGGAGCCCGCGGGTGTCTTTGTCGAGGCGGCCCACGGGAATCCAGCCGTCGTCGCGCACCCAGGGCGGAAGCAGGTCGTAGATGGTGCGGGCCCCGCGTTCGTCGCTGCGGGTGACGGTGACGCCCTTGGGCTTGTGGAAGAGCAAAATGGGCGCGGGCGATGGTGGCATGGCGGCCAGGGTGCCAAAGCAAAGGCGCCATGCAGGCACATTCTGCATGGCGCCGTAAGCTGGCGAGGGCGGCGGGAATCGAACCCGTAACCTCCGGCGTGACAGGCCGGCACTCTAACCGATTGAGCTACGCCCCCGCGGACGCAGCGCAGAATAAATAGCAACGCTCGCACGGACGCGCAAGGCCCAGCGCTTTGATTGCATCAGGAGTCCGTGGATTTCCGATAAACTGGGGCATGACCACGCTCGATGCCATCATTCTCGGTGCCATCCAGGGTCTGACGGAGTTCCTGCCGGTCAGCAGCAGCGGCCACCTCGTGCTGGCTGGGGCTCTTTTGGGCTATGAGGCAAGTGAAGACCCGGGCCTGCTCGCCTTTGAAGTGCTGCTCCACCTGGGAAGCCTGCTCGCCATCGTCATCGTGTTCTGGCGCGACGTGCTCAAGCTGGTTTACCCGAGGCTGGACTGGCACGGCATCGCCCTTCTGTTCGTGGCGAGTCTGCCGGCGGCCTTTGCCGGAATCATAATCAAGGTTCTGCTGCCTCACTCCGCCGAGGCCTGGGTGGAGCAACAGGTGCTGAGTTCACCGCTGGTAGCGGCCTGCGGCCTGCTGTTGACGGCCGCCGTGCTCTGGGTGGCCGAGATAAAGCGTGAAGCCGTGATCACCTTTGACAGCGCGCGGGGCTCTGCCTTCTGGACGGCCCTGTGGGTGGGCCTGGCGCAGATGGTGGCGATTTTGCCCGGGGTTTCCCGATCGGGTTCCACGATTGCCACGGCCCTGAGCTTGAAGTGGGTGCGGCCCGAGGCCGTGAAGCTGAGCTTCCTGATGGGCCTGATCGCCATTGGCGGCGCCGGCCTGATCAAGTCCCGCGACATCAAGGGCCTGGCCGAGGCCGACCCGCTGCCTGTGCTGGCGGGCTTTTTTGCCAGCCTGGTTTTCAGCATCGTGGGCCTGACGGCCATCAGGTTCATCGTGGCCAAAAGCAAGCTGCGCTGGTTCTCGGCCTACTGCGCCTTGGCGGGTGTGGCTGCCCTGACATGGCTTGCGCTTTCGCGCTAGCAGGCGCGGAAGAATCGACAGGCCGGCGCATACAGCCTAGGGCCAGGGCTGCGGGGGCGGGCAACGCCCGTCACTCTGCTAGCGGTTGCGCCCGCCCAGCTTGACCTTCACGCCGGCCACCAGCCCGTCACGCACATAGCGGATGTCAATCTCCGCGCCCGGCGGCAGTGCCGCCAGCAACTGGGCCAGCTCCTGGAAGGACTTCACGCCCGTCTGGTTGACGTGGGTGATTTTGTCTCCGGGGCGCAGGCCCGCGATGTCGGCCGCGCTGCCCGCCACCACTTCCTTGATGATGACGCCGTCGGAGGGCTGCTCCGTGCGCAGGCCGGTTTCGGCCTGGATGCCGAGGTAGGCGCTGCGCATGTCGCGGGGCTGGTCGGAAATCTTGGTGTCTTCGCGCTGGTCATCGCTGCCCAGAATGCGCTCACTGACGCGGCGCGCCACGTTGATAGGGATGGCAAAGCCGATGCCGTCGATACCTTCGTTGCCGCTGCCGGAGAGCTTCCAGGTGTTGATGCCGACGACGCGGCCCGTCAGGTCGATGAGAGGCCCGCCGGAGTTGCCGCCGTTGATGGCCGCCGACGTCTGGAGGTAGTTGGGCACCAGCGAGCCCATGCCGCCCTCGCGGCCCACGAAGCTGACAATGCCTTCCGTGGCCGTGTGGAAGAGGCCGTAGGGGCTGCCAATCGCGATCACCACGTCGCCCTGTTCGACCTTGTCGCTGTCGCCGAGGCTGGCCGGGGTCAGGCCCCGCGCATTAATCTTGATGATGGCGATGTCGTAGTCCGCGCGGCGGCCTACAAAGCGGGCCTCATAGGCCTTCTCGCCCAGCACCACCTCCAGGCGCGTGGCGCTGTCGGGAATCACGTGGCTGTTGGTCAGCACGTATCCCTGCTCGCTGAGGATGATGCCGCTGCCGATGTGCTGCGAGCCGGGCAATTCGTAGATGCGCCCGAACATGTCCTGGCGGCGGCGCCCCGGCTGCTCGGCGATGATGCCTACTGTGAATCGCTTGGCCCAATCGATGGCGCGGACATACTCCTTGGGCCGCTCCGTCTTCAGGGCCGGATCTTCCAGCATCCTTTCGGCGCGGCTGAAGTCGGCCAGGGCCCCCGACTGGGCGGCCAGAAACACCAGGGCCGCGCCAAAGAATCCGCCCACGAAAAGGTAGGCCAAGGAGCGGCGGGAGAGCATTTTGGCAGTGTCATTATGGCCGCGCTGGTAGCCTTCGTAGAAGGCGACGTCGGCGTTGTCTCGACCGGGGACTCGGCTCAAGGGGCTGTTCATGGGGCACCTCCGACTCTGATACGAACAGGAGGGCGCAAATGGCAGGCCAAAGCCCTACTTCAGCGCGACGGCGAACTCCCTGATACGCTTGATGGCTTCCGCCACTTCGCGGTCCGAAAGGGCATAGCTGATGCGCAGGTAGCCGGGGGCGCCGAACTCCACGCCGGGAACCGTGGCCACCAGTGACTTTGCCAACAGGGCGTTGCAGATGTCCGTATCGGAGTTCAGGGTCGTGTCCCCGTGACGCTTGCCAAACCAGCCGCTGACGTCAGGGAACACATAGAAGGCGCCGCCGGGTTTGTCGCAGCGAAGGCCGGGGATGGAGTTGAGCGCCGCCAGAAAGGCGTCACGGCGACGCAGGTAGCTGGCGCGCCACTCCGGCAGTTCCACGGGGTCCTTCTCGAGGGCCTTGAGGGTGGCCAGCTGGCTGACGGTCGCGGGGTTGCTGGTGCTGTGGCTCTGCAGGGCGATCATGGCGTCAATGACGGGCCGGGGCCCCGCCGCGTAGCCCACACGCCAGCCTGTCATGGCAAAAGCCTTGGCGCTGCCATTGACGGTGACTGTGCGAGACCAGGCATCCTGCGAGGCGCAGGCAAAGCTGAAGTGGCGGCCCTCGTAGATCAGCTTCTCGTAGATTTCGTCCGAGATCACGAAGATGTCGCTGCCCTCGAGCACGCGCGCCAGGTCGCGCTGCTGTTGCTCGGTCCAGACCGCGCCGGTGGGGTTGCCCGGGGAGTTGACCAGCACCACGCGCGTTTTGGGCGTCAGGGCGGCCTTGAGCGCCTCGGGCGTGAGCACCATGCCCGTTCTGGATGTATCGACGAACACCGGCCTGGCGCCCAGAAAGCTGCACATCTCCGGGTAGCTGACCCAGTAGGGTGCGGGCACGATGACTTCGTCGCCGTCTTCAACCATGGCCGCCAAAGCGTTGAAGATGCTGTGCTTGGCGCCGCAGGAGACGATGCACTGTTCAGGCGAGTACTCAAGGCCGTTGTCGCGCTTGAACTTCGCGGCCACGGCCTTGCGCAGCTCCGGCAGCCCGGCGGCGGGCGTATAGCGGCTGACAATGCCGCCCTTCTGGAGTTCGGCCACGGCGTGCTGGCGGATGTTCAGGGGTGTTTCGAACTCCGGTTCGCCCGCGGTCAAGGCAATGACGGCCTTGCCCTCCGCGGCCAGCGCTTTGGCGCGGGCGGTGAGGGCCAGGGTGGCCGAGGGTTTGATGCGCAGCACGCGCCGGCTGAGCTTGTATTCGTCCATGGTGTCTACTTGATGCGGATGGGCCGAAAGCGCCCCGAATTGGTGCCCAGATCGACTCGGTCGTAGCTGCCAAGCAACTGAAGATAGGTCGTGTGCGCCTTCAGTTCCTTGAGGGCCGCGGCAATGGGCTTGTCCGTGGCGCGGCCGGGAAACTCCATGGCGATCATGTACTCCCACTTGTTCACCCGCGTGGGACGCGAACCCATGAGGTGGATGGAGATGCCGTGCTTCTTCATGACGGCCAGCACATTGAGCATGGCGCCCACCACGTGCTTGAGCTCGAACAGCACCATGGTCTGGGGTTCGTCGGCGTCCTTGGGCGGAATCTCAAGTTCGCGGCCGATGGCGGCGTAGCGCGTGACACTTTCGGCCTGGCTCTGGATGCCGCGCTGGATGATGTGCAGGCCGTAGATGCTGGCCGCATAGTCGGAGCAGACGGTGGCCTCGGTCTTGTCGGCGCGCTGAAGAACCTGCATGTCCGAGGTGGCGGCGTCAAAGCGCGTGATGATGTCCACGCCGCGCAGGCGCTCCAGGAAGTCCTGGCACAGGGCCAGGGGCACGGGGTGGGCGTAGATGCGGCGGATGTCGGCGAGCCTGGCACCCTTGCTGCCGGCGAGGCTGTAAATCTCGGTCAGGCGTGTTTCACGCGTGAGGTAGCAGCGGTGCTGGCGCAGATGGTCAAAGAGCGGGGTGTTGGGGCCGGCGTAGGTGTTCTCAAGGCTGACCACGGCGTACTCGGCCTCGCCGTCGGCAAGCGCGTCAAAGACCGCCCGGTAGCTGCGCAGGGGCAGCGTGGCGATATCCTCGTTGGCGAACAGTCTCGCCGCCGCGGCTTCGGCGTAGCTGCCGCGCTCTCCCTGAAATGCAATCTTCATGAGAAGTCCCTGACCCAGTGTTTCAGGCCGCCCTTGACCACGTTGGGTGCTGCCATGCCCAGCCCGCACAGGCTGCCCTGCATCACGGCGTCGGCCAGTTCGTGCAGCAGCGCATGATGCGCGGGCTGCCCGAGATCATCCTGATCGAGCATCTCGTTGATGCGTACACAGCCGATGCGGCAGGGGCTGCACTTGCCGCAGCTTTCATCTTCAAAGAAGCCCATCACGTTGCGTGCGACGTCGCGCATCGAATGCCGCGCGGAAATCGCGATCACGGCGCCCGAGCCCAGCATGCTGCCCGCCTGGGCCAGGGGCCGGAAGTCCATGGGCGTGTCCAGCAGGCTGGGGGGCAGGGGCGCTGAAGAGGCGCCTCCCGGCACAAAGGCCTTCAGCTCCAGATTGTCGCGCATGCCCCCGGCGTGGGTGAAAATCAGCTCGCGGGCCGTGGTGCCCACAGGCAGTTCGTAGTTGCCGGGCCGTGCCACGTCGCCGGAAACGCTGAACAGCCGCAGGCCCTTGCACCCGTTGACGCCAAGTCGGGCAAAGGCCTCGCCTCCCTGGGCAATGATCCAGGGCACGTAGGCAAACGTCTCCACATTGCTCAGCAGCGTGGGCTTGGAAAGAAAGCCCGCAATGGCCGGAAAGGGCGGCTTGGTGTTGGGTTCGCCGCGCAGGCCCATCATGGAGTTGATCAGGGCCGTCTCTTCGCCGCAGATGTAGGCGCCGCCCCCGTGCACAATCTCGATGTCAAAGGCTTGCCCTGAACCCGCGGCATTGACGCCCAGCATGCCCGCTTTGCGCGCCTGCTCCAGGGCGGCGGCAAAGGCGGCCGCGGGCTTGCGGTAGTCAGGCCGGATGTAGATGTAGCCCTGGGTGCAGCCCGTGGCCAGCGCGCCGATCAGGGCGCCTTCGATGACGGCGTGGGGGTTTTCACTCAGGACCTGGCGGTCCTTGAACGTGCCGGGTTCGGACTCTTCGGCGTTGATGATGACGTACTTCTCGGGGCCGGGCGCGTTGCGCACGGTCTCCCACTTCACGCCCGTCGGAAAGCCGGCGCCGCCGCGGCCCGAAAGGCCGGAGTCCTTGAGCGCGGCAATCACGCGCTCGGGGCCCATCTCCAGGGCGCGCCGGGCGGACAAATAGGGAAGCTTGTGCGCAGGTGCGTTGAGCAGGATGTTCATCGGGCTTCCTCGTGAGTGGCGCAATCTACCAATTCACTTGAAGCGTTGGCAACGGCGCGACGCGGCGAAGACCGGGTCGATAGGCGACGTAAGCTTTTTCGATGCTGACCACGCGGAAGCCGGGTCGCCTTATGCCAAGTTTGACGCGCCAAAGGGTCAAGGCGCGTGCGCAGCTACGCCGTGCAAGGAAAGCCTCCGATCAACAGGGCCGATGGCGCGCAGCGGGCTGTTATAGTGGCGCGGAATCGCAGCGACACTGCGCGCCAGCAGACCGCTGGAAAAGTAGTTTTCAGCAGTCTGCCCGGCCCTCCGGCCTTTGATTTCCGCTGGAAACGTCGGCTTCTCCGACTTTTTCAGCGGCCTGATCGAGGATTGAGCATGTGTGGACGCTTCTTTGTGCCTGACGCCGCTGTGGACAATGCAGTGCGCGATCTTCCTGAAGACATCGCCGAGAAGTTCCGCCAGGCCATCAAGGATTGGGTCAGGGAGCTGAACCGGCCCAAGTATGACATTCGGCCAACGAACCAATACCCGGTCGCTACGATGAAGGACGTAGAGCCGATGCGTTGGGGTTACATTACCGAGAAGAGCACCAGTGTGTTCAACGCCCGCAAGGAAAGCCTTGGCTGGGGCATGTGGCGCGAGAGTCTTGTCCTGCGGCGCGGCCTGATTGTCGCTGGCGGCTTCTACGAGTGGACGGGGGAAAAGGGCGCAAAGCAGGCCCACGCAATCCAGCGCCAAGACGGCGAACCAATGCTCATGGGCGTGATCTACGACTTCAGCTTTGACCCCAAGCTCGAAAGGGACGTGAAGTGCTTCAGCATTGTCACGACCCCGGCAAGTGAGTGGATGCAGCCCCTTCATGACCGCGAGCCGCTGATCCTTGACCCGGAAGATGCCGCGCTATGGCTTGACCACACCGCGCCACCGGAAGCCATCAAGAACCTGATCAAACCTTATGCCGGCAAGCTGACGGAGTTCGCCTGTGCTTCGCCCAAACAGGACGTGCCGCCGAAGAAAGCCAAGGGCGACCTCTTCCAGGGCTGACCACGACAGGGCAGTCCGGCCTCAAGGCATGCTGGCTCGCGAACTGCCCGGCCCCGCTCAGGTGGCTGCGCCGGCGGGGCTGCTTAGCGGCTTTGGCCGGGGAGCTTCGGGCGCTGCCGGCCGCGTCGAGGCTCGGCTGGAGGCGGCTCTGCGGCGCGTGATCCACTTCTCAAGGGCAATCACAGGCAGAACCACTGACGCCACGGCCGCGGCCTTCAACCACTCCAGCGGCTTGAGCGGCGCAGAGTCAAACAGGTTATTCATCACCGGCAGATACACGAAGGCCGCCTGCATACCGAGCAGGGCCGCGACGCCCAGGTAGATCCAGCCGTTGGTGAACAGGCCGATATGCAGGATCGAGTCCTTCAGCGAGCGGCAGTTCATCAGGTAGAAGATCTGAAACAGAATCACGGTGGTCACGGCGAGGGTCTGGGCCTCGCGCAGCGCCACTGCGGCGTCCACATGGGCCAGCTCGGTGTGATACTCGTAAAGGAACATGGCCACGGCGCCCGCGGCCATGAGCACGGCCACCACGACGGTGCGGACCCAGACAAAGGCGCTCATGATCGGCTCGCCGGGCTTGCGCGGCGGCCGCTTCATCACCCGGGGTTCCATCGCTTCCAGCGCCAGCGGCAATGAAAGGGCCACCGTAGCCACCAGGTTGATCCACAGCACCTGCACCGGCTCAATGGGCATCAGCGGCGCTAGCTTGCCGTCCATCATCACCAGCGGAAAGAACGCCACGGCAGCCAGGATGATCAGGGCCTCACCCATGTTGGTCGGAAGGACAAATGCCAGCGCCTTGACCAGGTTGTCGTACACGCGCCGGCCTTCCTCCACGGCTGCGCCGATGCTGGCGAAATTGTCGTCCGTCAGCACGATGTCAGCCGCCTGCTTGGCCACGGCAGTGCCCGTGATGCCCATCGCCACGCCAATGTCGGCCTGTTTGAGCGCGGGCGCGTCGTTCACTCCGTCGCCGGTCATGGCGACCACCTGCGACTGGCGCTGCAGCGCCTGCACCAGCCGCAGTTTGTGCTCGGGGGCCACGCGCGCGAACACATGGTGCTCTCGGGCCATGCGTTCCATCTCGGCGTCGTCGGCCCTGGCCAGCTCCGCGCCCGTGATCGCGCGCGGGCGCGAGGGCTCGACGAGTCCCAGCTCCCTGCCGATTGCCTGGGCGGTTGCCTGGTGGTCACCGGTGATCATCTTCACCGTGATGCCGGCCTCGCGGCACGCGGCAATGGCCGCGATGGCCTCGGGGCGGGGGGGGTCGATCATGCCGCACAGTCCGAGGAAGGTGAGTTTGCTGTCGACGTCGGACTCCTTCAGTTCGTTCGCGGCATGTTGCTTGCGCGCCATGGCCAGCACGCGCATGCCGCGCAAGGCGAGGGTCTCCACTTCGCGGAGAATCGCCGGGGCGTCGAGCGGGCTGCCATCAGGCAACTCCACGCAACGCCTGAGCAGGGCCTCGGGCGCGCCCTTGACGCAGACGAGGCCTCCCCGGTGCAGTGTCGCCATGTACTGGTTGGCGCTCTCAAACGGGATCACGTCCAGGCGCGCGGCGCGCTCGCGCAGGGCAAGGACCTCAAGGCCGAGCTTCTCCGCGGCAACCACCAGGGCGCCCTCGGTCGGGTCGCCCTGCAGGCTGTATCTTCCGGCGTTGTGGTGCAGGTCGGCGTCGTTGCAGAGTGCCGCCGCCTGCAGCAGCTCGCGCAAATCCAGCGCAGGTTCCACGGGCCGGCCCTGCTTTGTCAACTCGCCCTTGGGCTCATAGCCGACTCCGCTGAGAGCATAGTGCCCTGCCGGCGTCCACAGGGCCTGCACGGTCATCTCGTTGCGGGTTAGGGTGCCGGTCTTGTCCGAGCAGATGATGGTCGTACTGCCCAGGGTTTCCACCGCCGGCAGCTTGCGCACCACGGCGCGCCGGCCCGCCATTCGCTGCACTCCAATTGCAAGCGCGATGGTTATGATCGCCGGCAGTCCCTCAGGAATCGCGGCCACCGCCAGGGTGATGCTGGCGAGGATGGCATCCATCAACGAGTAGCCGCGCAGAAGGCCAATACCCAGCAGCAGCAGGGCCACGGCACTGATGCCGATGGTCAGCCAGCGCCCGACGCGCGCCAGGGACTTGGTCAGGGGCGTCTCGATGTGTGTGGCCTGGCGCAGCATGGAGGAAATGCGGCCCAGTTCGGTGGCAGCCCCGGTCGCGTACACCACCGCCTGGCCCGCGCCGCTGGTGGCTACCGTTCCACCAAAGGCCAGATTGCGCCTGTCGCCCAGGCCGACCTCCCCCTTGATGGCGTCGGCATGCTTGGTGACCGGCAGTGATTCACCCGTCAGGGCGGCTTCGTCCACCTGCAGGTTCTTCAACGAAAGCAGTCGCAGGTCCGCGGGCACGCGATCACCCCCCTGCAACAGCACTACATCGCCCGGCACCAGTTCCGGGGCAGGCAGGGTGCGCCGGGTGCCGTCGCGCAACACCGTGCACGACTCGGGCACCATGTCGATGAGTGCGTCGATGGCCTTGCCGGCCCGGTACTCCTGCACAAAGCCGATGAGCGTGTTCAATAGGACTACACCCAGCACTACGGCGCCGTCGGTCAGCTTGCCCATGGTGATGGCAAGCAGCGCCGAGGCCAGAAGCACATAGATCAAGGGGTTGTTGATCTGCCGCCAGATCAGCGTCAGCGGTCCGTCACGCCTGGCCCGGGGAATCTGGTTGGGGCCCACGCGCTTGAGGCGTTCTGACGCCTCGGCGCTCGAGAGTCCATGTTCGCGGCTTTGCAGCGCGGCCAGAGCTTCAGTGAAAGTGAGTTGGAAGTATTGCGGGGGCCCGGCAAGGGGAGGCTGAGCCATGGATTGACTCCCGGCAGGCGACGGCGCGCCGTCGCCAAAACAAGCGCAAGGGCCCCTCAAACAGGGGGCCTTTGCTGGTCTCGCCTTGACGATGGATCGCTAGCGGTGAGCGGAAACGCGCAACGGCGTTTCGTGTTGACGCCCATTCGCCCCGGAAGCCAGGAGGCTACTCCCCAACACGCAAAAACCTATTGGACCGGTGCCCCGCGGTCAAGGGAAACCGGCCCTCCGGCAGTTCCCCATGGGCGCGAAAAAGAGCACACGCCGCACATGCTGAGCCCGTGAGCCCATGGCCTCAGATGCCCGGCCTCAGGGCACCACGCGGATGGCCCCCACACCCAGGGGCGTCAGGGCGTCAAGGGCCGCAAACAGCTCGGCCATAGACACCTTTGAGGCCGATACCAGCACGAGATCTGCCTTGTGCTCCGCGGCTGCCGCCAGCCGTGACAGCTCCGTGGGCCAGGCCTCGCCCTGTGCCTGCAGGTTCTTGCTTTCAAACTCAAAGGTGGCGGTCAGGGCGTCCTGTTCGCGCTTCAGGGCCACGCGGGCCACTTGCCCCAGGACGCCTTCGCCCAGCGGCAGACTCACATCCAGCAGTCGCGGCACGGGGCCCACGGCATCAAGCACCAGCAGAAACAGGCGGTGGCAGCGGGCCTGCTTGAGCATCTCCTCGAGGGCCAGCAGGTGAATGACGTCGGCGCGGCGGTCGATGCCGGCCACCGTCTGGAGCGGCGAAACGTTGGCATCGAGGTCAAAGCCGTCCTCGGCGGCCTCGCGCAACTGCTTGAGCAGCCCCGCGTCGGAGAGGTTGTCCTGCCATTCGCCCGCGCCGCGCCGGCACGCCCAGCGGCCCTGGGCGTCGATGCTGACGAAAAAGGGCTCGCCCTGCCCGGCCCCCAGGCTCGCGGGAGGAAGATTGCCGGAGTGGCGGCCCGCCTTCCAGAAGTCGATGAGCGTGGGCAGGCTCACGCGTTTGCCCAGGCCGGGGGTATCGCTGAACTCAGGCAGCACGGCGTCGGGCTGCTCGCCTGCGTCGCCTTGGCCGCGGTGCAAAGCCGGCACAAACAGCTCCAGCGCCGAGTAGCCCAGGGGCGCCAGCCCCTCGATGGCCTCGCGCAGGTCAGCCACGGTTTGCGCCGGCGTCAGATCAATCTGGAGTCGCTTGATGCCGCTGTCGCGCACGGCAGGCTGGCCGCGCAATGCCTCGGCCCACATTTCGCCTTTGGCCGAGGCCTTGACGCTGCGGTCGAGTTTCTGCCAGGCGGCTGCGCGCTCGGCCCCGGAACCGACCAGGCGCAGCCGCGCAATCTGCGGCAGCAGGGACTTGGGCAGGCTGTAAACCTTCTCGCCCGCCTGTGTCAGGTCCACGTGCAGGGGCAAGAGGCGACAACAGCGGCCCGCGGGATCCATGGTGGTCAGGTACAGGTTGGCCACCCGGGCATTTGTCAGCTTCTCGCACAGTTCCAGCAGCGGCTTGATGGGGGCCGCCACGTCGGCCAGCAGGATGACTTCCGCGTAGCTGGCACGGAGCCCCTCGTTCCAGTGGCCGTCAGCGGCGGACTGCACACTGGCCGCGACGCTGCGCAGGGTGGCTTCGCGCAGGTGCTCGCCCTCCTTGACGGAAAAACCGCCATCCTTACCGATGCGTATCACCACCTGGGCCGCGGCCACATCGAGGCGGTAGGGCAGGGCGTTGCCGTTGCGTGCCTCGCTGCCGCGCCAGTAGGCGGAGAGCTCAGGGAGTTGGAGCCCGGCGTCGAGGCCTTTGGGGTCAAAGGCGGCCAGGGCGGCTTGGCGGCGCGCGGGGGGCGGCTCGGCCTGGTTGGCCGAAGATTGTGGCGTGCAGCCGGCGAGGGCCAGGGCCGCCAAAAGGGCGGCGCACAGCAATGCGCGCATTACTTGCCCCCGGCGGGCGCGGGCCGATTCAAGGCGCGGACCCACTCGACCTTGAGGTCGCCCAGCAGGTTCTTCAGGCTCTGGTCTTCTTCGGGCGTGAGGTTGCCCTTGGTCTTGGCCTGGAGGACCTCGATGGTGTCAATCAGGAAGCGGGCCTGTTCGAGGTCCACGACGTACTGTCCGGTCTCGGGGTGGGCAAGCGCGCCCATGAAAATCAGGGCCTGGGTGCCGAGGCTGGCGCAGTGCAGCATGAAGTCGGCGGGAGGCAGGTCAGTTTTGCGTTCAAAACTGCGCTTGAGTTCATCTTCCATCTGCTGCTTTTCGCGCTCGACCTGCTGTTTCCAGTCGGAGTCGATGACGAGCTTGGGCTTCTTGTCCGGACAGTCTTCCGTCATGGCTTTGCCGTGTTCATTTGCCGGCCCCGCCACCCATGCGGGACTTCTCGCGTTCCATGGAGCGGCGGGTGGGTTCGCCCGCGCCCTTTTTGTCGGCAAGGATCATCTCCAGGTCACCGAACATGATGTCAGCCGCCAGGGAATCCGGCCCCTCATAAACCCAGTCACCGTTGATGATGTCCGCCGGGCTCTTGACGTCGCTGAGGCGCTCGCGGCGCACCGCAATGCCAATCGTGGTGAATTCGAGGTCACCCTTCTTGGCGGCGGCCTCGTGCTCCTTCTCCCACTTGGCGCGCTCTTCCTTGGTCATGGGCTTGTCGGCGCGGTCCAGGGGCTGGAACTCCGACTCTCCGCGCTCGGTGTAGCGCGTCAGGATGCGCACGTAGGCCTTGCGGCGGATGGAGTTGCCGCGGTAGACGGACTGGTTGGCGTTGCGCATGTTCCAGTCGGTCTCGAGGTAAATCTCGGGTTCCTTGTAGTCTTGGTCCTCGACGATGACCACGGTGTAACCTTCGTTGGCGAGCACGGCCTTCATCGTGTGGTAGGCGTTCTCGCGGCTCACCTGATAGTCGCGGTACTGATAGTCCTTGAACTCGGCGCACCCCGCCAGCAAGGACAGGGCGAGCACGCAGGCAAGGCAAGCCACTTTCTTCGGAGTCAAGACAGGTACTCCAGGCCGGGGAAAGCAGGGGCGTCCAGTTTAGCAGCGCGCGTCAGCGCGCGAAACACCCCGCCGAAACTGGCGCGGCGGCCTTGCGCCCGCTATTCTGGCCCCGGCTGACCGGGGCATTTCGGCTTTGAACGAGAGACAATGAATCCAGTTTTAGCGGCCAGTGATGTCGCCGACCTGATCGAAAAGGCGGAGCAGGGCCGGAGATTGAGCTTCGAGGACGGCGTGAGGCTGATGCGCAGCAACGACGTAGCCGCGCTGGGCTACGCTGCCAACCTCGTGCGCAACCGCCTGCACGGCGACACCACGACCTATATCGTCAATCGCTACCTGCACTACAGCAACGTCTGCTGGGACACCTGCAAGTTCTGCAGCTTCTATCGCAAGCCGGGCGAGCCGGGCTCGTTTGCCAAGCCTCTGGACGAAATCTTCAGCTGGGCACAGCGCTTTGCGGGCCAGGCCATCCAGGAGCTGCACATTGTGGGCGGCCTGCACCCCAGCCTCAAGTACGACTACTACCTCGACATGCTGCGCGGCCTCAAGCGCATCCTGCCCGCGACGGCGCTCAAGGGTTTTACCAGCGTCGAGATTGACTGGTTTGCCCGCATCAGCCGCAAGCCCGTGGAAACGGTCATGCGCGAGATGGTCGAGGCCGGGCTCGACTCCCTGACCGGCGGCGGCGCGGAAATCTTCGCCGACCGCGTTCGCGACCTGCTCTGTCCCAACAAGATCCGCGCCGCGCGCTGGTTCGAGATCCATGAAGTGGCCCACCGCCTGGGCCTCAAGACCCAGGCCACCATGCTCTACGGCCACATCGAAACGCCTCAAGAACGCATCGACCACATGCTGCGCATTCGCGAAGTGCAGGACCGCACGGGCGGTTTCCAGGTGTTCATTCCCCTGGCCTACCACCCGGACAACAACGCGCTGCGCGGCGTGGAGCGCGCCACGGGCATCACCGACCTCAAGGTCTATGCCGTATCGCGCCTGATGCTCGACAACGTGCCGCACCTCAAGTGCTACTGGATTTCGGCGGGGCTGAAGCTGGCGCAGATCGCGCTGTCCTACGGCGTCGATGACCTCGACGGCATCGTCTATGAGCACGAGCGCATCTTCCATGACGCCGGCAGCTCGACGCCGCAGAGCGTGAGCGAGGACGAAATCCGGCATATGGTACGCGAGGCCGGCCGCGTTCCCTGCCGGCGCGATTCGCGCTACCGCCTGCTTGAGGAAGTCGCCGCCTAGACGCCTGGGAAACAAGAGATCAAGACCATGACCCGACTCCTGCCCTTTGTGCTCCTTTGTCTGGCGCTGGCCGCGGCGCTGCCCGCCCAGGAGCCGCCCAAGCCTGACCCCAAAGACCGGGCCGAGGAACCCGCCGGCACCAAGCCCGACCTCAGCGCCTTTGTCAAGCGCCAGTATCCGGGCCTGGACCCCGCCGGCGAGCACGACTTCACCCGCCTCAAGAACTACACCGACGGCGCCAAGCGCTTTGAGTACACGCGCGCCATGGCACGCCTGCTCATCTTCTACATCAAGAAGTGCGCCATGGGCGCCATGCTGGCCAAGTACTTCGATTCGCTGTCGCGCACGGAAGCCGCCAACCAGCCCACCTACAACGCGCTGCACGCCGTTGTGCTGCTCAGCTATCCGCCCGAGCGACCCAACATCCTTGATGCCGAGAAGCTGATGCGCGCGGCCGTGCGCCTCGACCCGGCCTATGAGTATCCCTATTACCTTCTGGCCGAGCTTGAGTTCGCGCGCATGATGCAGGGCAACTCCACGCGCCGCGCCGTCGAAGACCTGCTCGACAAGGCCAACGCGCGGCCCGGCTTTTCTGACGCCATTGCCCTGCAGGCCCGGGTGCTGCTCGCCATCACGCCGCCCAACAAGGCCGAAGCCCGCAAGCACGTCGAGAAGCTGTTCATGCTGCCGCCCGAAGACCCCAGCGGCTTTCAGGACATGCTGGGTCTTTACGCCAACTGCACCAGCGTGGCCGACCTCATGGAGCGCGTCGATGCCGCGGCCAAAGCCGGCCAGTGGACCAAGCGCTACGAGGCCCAGGCCCACGCCTTTGTCGCCATTGGCATGATTTCAGGCAAGGAACTCGGCGCGGCCACAACGCGCCTGGAGAAGGCCCTGTCCATGGTCAGCGCGACCGAGGACCCGGAGTCGGTCTCCGAGTGGCGCTTTGGCCTGGGCGCCACTTACGCCACTTTGGCCGTGGACCTGCGCAACCAGGACCCCAAGCTGTACGGCGAGAACCGCAAGCTTTTTGAAAAGTACGTCACGGCCGCGCGCCTGAACTTCGAGCTGGGCGCGGAAATCGAACGTGAGCACCTGCCCGTGGACATGCGCGGCCCCGGCGCCTTCCGCTACACGCAGTTTCTGGCCGAGCAGATCGGGGAGATGGAAGAAGCCTCCGACTGGCTGGCCAAGTACCTTGATCGCACCACGCTGACCAGCGAAATGCGCACGCGGCTCATGAACTGGCTCCGCGCCATTCGCGCCGGCAAGGGCAACGAAGAACGCCCGCGCATCGAGCTGCTTGACGGCGCGCGCAAGACCGAGAACGATGCCATGCTCGTTTCGCGCCTTGACGCTGAGGTGCTTGCCGTCAAGGAGCGCGGCCTTCACTTCAAGAACGGCGAGAGCCAGCAGTTCTTCATCGAGCTCATGGGCCACCAGAGCCGCGATGTCGCGGGCCTGGCCGCCTTCCTGCTGGCTGACACTGCCATGCAGCGCAAGCCCGAGGATATCGAACTTGCCGCCAACGCCATTGCCGGCCGCCTCGAGAAGGAGACCGAACTGGTCTCGCGCGAGCAGGCGCTGTTCCAGCAGCAGCTCGTCAACGCCCTGATGCTGTTTGACAAGCGCGCCATTGACCTGCGCGCCGCAAAGCGCGTGCGCAAGATCCTCGCCGACACCGGCGGCGGTTACCCCGAGGAAGCCGCGCAGCTGATCCGCGAGTTCAGCCGCGAGGACTGGGCGCAGAAGGTCTTCGGAGACCGCAACAAGACCCTGCCCAGCCGCGAGTTGCTCTACCTCAACGTCAAGGTGCTCACGAAGTGGTTCGACGAGGCGATTGCCGCGCTGGAGAAGCTGGAAAAGGACAAATAGCCCTCAGGTCGCCTGGGCCTCCAGCCGCGCCTTGGCCTGCCGCAGGGCCTGCTTGAGCGCCGGGAACTTCAGACGCATCAGCGCGTCGTCAAAGTCAAACCAGCCGGACTCGCTGTGCTCGCGGCTTTGCACGTGTGCCGTCGAGGGCGTGACGGCCAGAAAATAGGTCACGGTCTTGCGGTAGGCGCCGCGCCTTGGCGTGTTGACCTCGTAGCTGTCGGAGAACTCGAAGTCCTGGATCACGCGGACATCGGTGATACCGGTTTCTTCGGCGGTCTCGCGCAGGGCCGTCTCCATGAGCGATTCGTTCTTCTCGCTGTGCCCCTTGGGAAAGCCCCAGGTGCCGTGCAGGGCGTTCTTGAGCAGCAGGTAACGAGGCGGGGCCAAGTTGACGCAAGCCAGAATGAATCCCGCCGCTGTGCGATCTTTGGGCATGTTGTTCCGTGAAGCCTGGGCGCTGCTGCAATTCAGGGGCGACTGATGTAGCTTTAGAGCCGGGCAGGCCAGGGGTCAATCATGCTGATGACGACTACCGCATCGCTGGAGACCCACCGCATCCGCCAGTACCTTGGCATTGTGGCGGGCGAGGCGGCGGTGGCACCCATGGAAATGCGCGACTTTGCAGCCTTCATCAAGCGCGAAGGCGGCGGGCGCCACGCCCAGTTCGAGAAGGTAACGCGGGAAACCCGCCAGATGGCCCTGCTCAACCTCGAACAGGAGGCCAAGGAACTCGGCGCCAATGCCGTGATCGGCGTCGAGTTTGACTACGCCTATTTCGCGGCCGACGGCCTGATGATGATCACGGCAAGCGGAACGGCTGTGATCCTCGAGGAAACGAAGACCACGGGCCGCGTTCCAAAGCAGGGTGGCTGAATCAGCGCAGGGCGCGCAGCTCGCCGCTGCTGCTGCGGTGGTCTTTCTTGCGCTTGCTGGCTTCCTTCACCAGCTGCGCCAGTTCGCTCATACGGAACGGGTTGGACAGCGAGGCATAGACGCCGATGTCCTCAAACTGTTCCAGCTCCCAGTCGCTGACCGGGGGCGTGATTAGGATGAGCGGAATCTTGCGCGCCGCCAGAACCTCGTGGAACATCTGCAGGGTCTCAATGCCGGCCGCCCCGCACAGAGAGTAGTCCAGCACCACGACGTGGGGCGGCTTATGCTCAACCACCGCTTCCGCTTCTTCAATCGTGCTGACAGCGCGGCATTGCATCTCGGCCGAATCCGCAAGCCGCTGACAGATGCCGGACGCCTGATGGTTATTGGCTACCAGTAGCGCCCTGGAAAGGTGGCTGGTCCTGCGCTTCATCGTCAGGCAATCTCCGATGCCCCGGACACGTCAAAGCCGGAAAATGTGACCGAGTCACCATGCCAGCGGCCGCCCGGCAAATCCAGTGTTTTTGGTCATTGCCGCCGGGCCCTGAACAGCCCCGTCAGTCATGACGGGGGGTAGTTGCCGTTACCCGAATTGCACGGGCGGGGCGCAGTACATATGCACCGGCGTTGACACGCGGGGCGGGGCCGGGCGATGTTTTTTTGGGTGCAACTGTTTTTTGGGGCCGCAACTGTGTCCATTTGTTTCAAAGGGTGATGGGCAGCCACGCCGATAATCGCCACGCACCCCAACCCGGTCACACGTCC
>JAANMT010000812.1_pt1 | contig 33250 bp, 23 predicted proteins | sample 7279711 | NCBI WGS metagenome assembly JAANMT01 (sample SAMN14094538, study PRJNA606508) | bioreactor metagenome | isolation source: A lab-scale SPAN reactor treating ammonium-rich wastewater day 1 | place: Ireland: Galway | collected 2017-01-16 | reverse complement strand
GGGGTCCCGTATTTCAGGCTGTAAAGCTGGACCAGCCCGCAGGGTTCATATCGCGAGGGCATCAGGAACAGATCCGCTCCGGAGAGCATACGGTGGGCGCATTCCTCGTTATGCCCGACATAGAGTGAAACCTGATGGGGGAATCTCGAGGTGAGGTCATTGAAAAGCCTCTCATACTCCGGCTTCCCTTCGCCAAGCACCACCAGCTGCAGGTCCCCCTCAAAGAGCAGCATTTCCATGGCATGGTAGATGAGGTCCAAACCCTTCTGATCATCAAACCGGCTGATCGAGGCAAAGATGGGCACATCCTCACGAACCGGCAGGCCGAACTGTTCCTGAAGAGCGGCTTTGCAACGGCTTTTTCCGCTGAGGTCTTCGGGGGAATAGTGGCTCACGATCATTGGATCGTTCTGTGGATTCCAGACCTCATAATCAACTCCATTCAGAATTCCGGTCAGGCGATGACGGCAGGCAGAGACGATGCTTTCCATGCCGCAGCCATATTCCGGTGTCATCATTTCAATGGCATAACGTTCACTGACAGTCGTGATGGCATCGGAATAGACAAAGCCAGCCTTCAGCAGATTCAGGTCACCGAAAAACTCCAATCCTTCCTGGGTGAAGGTGTGCCAGGGCAGGCCGGTCGCAGGGAACTGTTCACGAGGAAAGAAGCCCTGAAAGGCGAGATTGTGGACAGTGAAAACGGTTTTCAGATTCGACAGGGACTGGACATCTTTTTCGGTCGTTTTCAGGTAGGTTGGAACAAGGCTGGTCTGCCAGTCATGGCAGTGAACAATATCGGGAGTGAATTCACCCGAGCGGATGAATTCAATGACAGCACGGCAGAAAAAAGTGAAACGTGCCAGGTTATCCGGATAATCCCGCCCGCCATCATGATAAATGCCATTCCGGTTGTAGTAGAAATCATTGGCCACAAAATAGACTGTGATGCTGGCACCCGGGAATTTCGCCCGATGAATCCAGCCGGTACGGTCTTCATTATCGATTCGAAAGCTCAGAGGGAGATCGATCAACTCGGTTGGGTATCCACCCCGGTCCACCATGAGATATTTTGGAAGGATGATGGCAACCTCATGGCCGCGCTGATCCAGGGCCTTCGAGAGTGAAGCGGTGACATCCGCCAGGCCACCTGTTTTTGCAAAAGGCGCGACCTCTGCAGCCACAGTGAGAATCTTCAAAATCGGTCCCCCCTTGCATGGTGTTGTTACCTGAATTCTCTTATTGCAGGAATAATATCATTCCTTAATAACGGGGGGAATCGGCTATAGGTAATTCAAGGGCGGTTTTCGTTAAAAAAAACATCCTTGCAGCCCCTGGTATAAATTGTTCTCGCGAGGGGGTCCTGGATATCCGCTCTTTGTGAATCCACAGGAGCCCCTTTTTGTTGAACAGGCTGCACAGTTCTCGACTCCAACCACGGGAAGGCCTGAAATCTGGAACCCCTTGCCACCTCCGGGGACACGTTTAAAGATGGAAGCGGCATCCAGGAAACGGATTTGCCTCCAAGAGAAATAATACCGAATTGAATGGAGGTTGGAATGAGACATGTGGTTTTTTCAGCAATTACGCTGTTGTGTGTGTCCTCGATGACCTGCTGGAGTGAAAGCAAGCTGCTGTCCCAACTGGGGCTGCCACAAAACACCCGTGCCTTGCTGGTTCATGCCGATGATGTGGGGATGAGCTGGTCGGCGGATGTTGCCTCCATCGAGGCGATGGAGAAAGGGAGTGTCACCTGTGGCTCGGTGATGGTTCCCTGCCCCTGGTTCCCATCCACACTGAAGGCCTGTGCAGAAAATCCCAGCCTGGATATCGGCCTGCATCTGACCCTCACCAGCGAATGGGAGCTGTATCGCTGGGGCCCGGTCGCCCCGATCAACCAGGTTCCAAAACTGCTCGATCAGCAGGGATATCTATGGCGAAGCGAACAGCAGGTCTATCAGTCGGTCGGGGGAGACATCGAACAGGTTTCAATCGAAGTTCAGGCCCAGATCGATAAAGCATTGGGCCTGGGAATGAAACCAACCCATCTCGATTCACACATGGGGACCCTTTATTACCGAGAAGAGTATTTCAAGCTTGCATGCAACCTGGCGCTGGCAAATGACCTCCCATTCATGACATTCGCCTACCACGCCGATGGAGAATGGAAGCCCGAAGATATCCTTCCGTATTACACCCGTGAAGTTGCCGACAAACTGGACAAGGCGGGATTTCCTCTGATCGACAAGCTGATCATGGATGAAAAGAGTGGAAAAACCATCGAGGAAGGGTTCGACAACTACTGCAAAACTCTGTCCGATCTGAAGCCGGGGGTGACCCTGCTGATCCTCCATCTCGGGAAAGAAGGCGAGGAACTCGAGCACATCACAAGCCGCCACTGGTCTCGAGACCAGCAGTACCGCATATTCACGGATCCTCGCCTGGCCGAATTCATCAAAAAGGAAAATATCCACCTTCTGGGGTGGAGAGAGTTGAAGGAAAAAGTCTGGGATCAGCGGGATAAATCAATCAAAAAGGTGTTCTGAGAGGATCGAACCGGATCAGAACTGCTGAAAATGGGGGAGGTGTTCCCTCCCCCACCTTTCGACACACATCAGGGATGATCAGATATCCCGGGCGGATTGGATGATCCGGGACACAAGCCCATACTGCCGGGCTTCCTCGGCGCTCAACCAGAAGTTTCGATCGGAATCAGCAGCGATCTTCTCGAGTGGCTGGCCGGTTTCGGCGGCAAGAAGGTGATTGATCCGTTCGCGGATCTTGATGATTTCCTGAGCGGCTATACGGACATCGGTTGCCTGGCCTCCCACTCCCCCGATCGGCTGGTGAATCATGAAACGTGTATTGGGAAGGCTGAGCCGGTTTTCTTTCTGGGCGCCAAGCAGGATCGGCACAGCCATGCTGACCACCCATCCGGCTCCGACTGTAATGATTTTCGATTCAATGAAGCGCATGACATCATAAATCGCAAATCCCGATTCGATATGTCCGCCATTGGATGTGATAATCATCCGGATCGGGTCATGGGATTCTGCATCGAGGATCAGGAGCTGCGCCACAACTCTTTCGGCCAATTCATGGTCGATCTCTCCGGTGAGAAGGATTGTCCTGGCTTTCAGCAAGCGGGGAGCAAGCCCATTATCCCGTGGTGTCGGTTCGTCATCACAAGCAAATCGCTGGACCATATTTCATAACCCTTTCAGTCATTCCCCTTCATCTGCCGGGGAGGGAATTTGTTGATTCAGTTAAATCAATCAGATATTCACCCGGCAATCAAGACGAAACAAGGGACATCCACAGTTACTGGCGTTTTGATATCAGGGCACCACAGCCCACCCGAGCCGACGACGGAAGCCCCCGCCCGTGGCTTTCCATTTTCCGATGAGAAACAGTATGCCATTCGGCGGCCATACATCCACAAAGGGGAATCACCCTCTTTCTGCAGGGGCACAGCATGATGTGCCCAGGGAGGGGCTGGAAATCCCCTCTCTGGGGGACCTGCTGGACCGGGGAAGAAGAATCGGGTATGAAAGTCCCACCAAGGAGGATGTTTTCATGCCCCACCGAATTGAGGTGACCACGCGCGCCGATCTGGTCGATTCCCGCGGTCAGGGAATCATCGCTCGAGCTGCTGAAGAACTCGGAATCCAGGTCGGCGAAGTCCGTGTCGTGGATATTTACTCCATCGACCTGGAACTGGATGCGCAGGATTTGACACGCCTGAGCCGTGAGATATTCGCCGATCCGGTAGCGGAGGTTTCAACTGTGGATGACCTCCTCCTGCGTGATTGGGATTTCTGGATCGAGGTCGGATTCCGCCCGGGCGTGACAGATAATGTCGGTCTGACCGCTTCCGAGGTTCTCGCGGATGATCTCAACCGCCATGAGTGTTCCGACCGGACTGTTTTTGTCGCCACCGCCTATGCGCTGTATGGAAAGACCCTTTCACGGGGTGATGCCGAGCGATTGGCTGAAGGCCTGCTGGCCAACAACCTGATCGAAGAGGCCCGTATTCACACACGGGAGGATATCCCGGCTCGGGGAGGCTTCCCCCCCAGAATCCCACGGGTGCACCTGCCTGAATCCCCGCCGGTGCGCACCTGGCGGCTGGATATCAGCGACCCGGAACTCGAAGATCTCTCCCGCCGGAATACCTGGGCTTTGACTCTCGAAGAAATGAAAGCGATCCGGGGTTATTTTGAGCGCGCCGATGTTCAGGCGCTCCGAAAGGAAAAGGGGTTGCCGGGCGATCCGACCGATGTGGAAATGGAAGTCCTTGCCCAGACCTGGTCGGAGCACTGCAAACATAAAATTTTTGGAAGCAATGTTTCATACACCGATGAAACCGGCCGAACACGGCGGATCGAGAACCTGTTTCGGACCACCATCAAGGATACCACATCGGCTCTGGAGAAGGAAAAAGACTGGCTGGTTTCGGTTTTTCATGACAATGCCGGGGCGGTCCGTTTTACAGAGGATTACCACCTGACAGTCAAGGTTGAAACGCACAATTCACCAAGCGCTCTCGACCCGTATGGCGGTGCCTTGACCGGCATTGTGGGAGTCAATCGAGACCCACTGGGCACCGGCAAAGGCTGCCGTCTGCTGTTCAACACGGATGTCTTCTGTTTTGGCCCTCCCGGCTGGAATCGCGAGCTCCCGCCGCCTCTGCTCCATCCCAAACGGATCATGCGGGGAGTTCACCGTGGTGTTCAGGATGGAGCGAATACCTCAGGCATTCCCGATATCAATGGAGCGGTCATTTTCGATGATCGGTTTGTCGGAAAACCCCTGGTTTTCTGCGGCACCGGCGGATTGCTTCCATCGATTGTGGATGGGGAGCCGGGCGAAAAAAAGGAAGTCCTGCCGGGTGATCGCGCTGTCATGATCGGTGGACGGATCGGCAAAGATGGCATTCATGGAGCCACCTTCAGTTCGGAGGTGCTTCATGCAGACTCACCTGTCACTGCTGTCCAGATAGGGGATCCGATCACCCAGCGCAAGGTCCTCGATTTCATCCTGGAAGCCAGGGATCTCGGGCTGTACCGGACACTGACAGACAATGGTGCGGGAGGGTTGTCTTCATCGACTGGAGAAATGGCAACCCTTTCAGGGGGAGTCCGGATTCATCTCGATCGAGCTCCGTTGAAATATCCGGGGCTGGCTCCCTGGGAAATTTTTGTATCCGAAGCTCAGGAGCGCATGACAATGGTGGTCCCGCCGGAAAAGTGGGAGGCTTTTGAGCAGCTGGCGCGCAGGCGATCGGTCGAGGCCAGCGATCTGGGTGAGTTCACCAGCAGCGGATACCTCGAAGTCTTTTACCGGGATCAGCCTGTGGCTCTGCTCGATCTGGATTTTCTTCACCATGGCTGGCCGGTGATGGAGCTGCCAGCAGTCTGGATTCCGCCGGTGCTGTCAGCGCCGGTCCTCCCGGAGTCAGATCCTCCCGGCCAACGCCTCAAATCGATCCTGTCGCGGTTGAATGTCTGCAGCAAGGAACCGATTGTCCGGATGTATGACCATGAGGTTCAGGGTGGATCGGCTCTCAAACCCTTCCAGGGTGTTTGCGGGGATGGCCCGGGAGATGCGGCGGTTGTACGCCCGCTGCTCGATCGAATGGAGGGTGTTTCTGTCGGATGTGGCATTATCCCGCGCTACAGTGATCTGGATGCAGAAGCCATGGCTGAGAATGCAGTCGATGAAGCCATCAGGAATCTGCTGTCGGTTGGAACTCCGCTCGAAAGAATCGCAGCGCTGGACAATTTCTGCTGGCCGGATCCAGTCCCTTCCGCCACAAACCCGGATGCCGCTTATAAAATGGCTCAGCTGGTCCGGGCCTGTGAAGGGCTTCAACGCCTGTGCCTGGCATACAAAGTGCCGCTGATCTCAGGCAAGGACAGCATGAAAAATGATTTCCGGCTCGGCTCGCTCAAGATCAGCATTCCCCCCACACTGCTGGTGACCGCCATCGGCATCCTGCCGGATGTGCGCCTGGCTGTTTCCATGGATTTCAAAACGGCTGGGGATCTGGTTTATGTCCTTGGATGGACACGGGATGAGCTGGGGGGATCGGAATATCTGGCGGACCTGGGCCAGGTGGGAGACCGGGTTCCCACTGTGCGCACCGATGAGTCCTGGCCGCTCTACCTGGCATTGGAAAAAGCAACCTCCCGTGGCTGGATTCGCTCCTGCCATGACTGCTCGGATGGCGGGCTGGGTGTCACCCTTGCTGAATCCGCTTTTGCAGGCGGTCTGGGGGCCATCATTGACCTTGCAGAGGTTCCCATGGCGGAACAGATCGAACGGGATGATGTGGTCCTGTTTTCCGAAAGCGCCTCACGATTCGTTGCCACAGTCTCCCCGGAAAACCAGGCTGGCTTTGAATCGCTGTTCCATGGCATCCCCTGCCGCCGTGTGGGGACTGTCTTATCGGAAAAAGTGCTTTGCATTCAGGGGCTGGCAGGACCTGTCTGCCTCGAGGAGGAGATCCAGGCATTAAAGGATGCCTGGCAGTCGACCTTTGCACACTATTGAGTTGAGAATTCTCCAGCCAGGGGCTTTTCAGCTGCCCGGGATGAGTCATCCAGGCCATCGGGCAAATTCAGTTCGATGGCCATGAAAGGCATGACAGGAAAGCCTGTTTGTGACAAAATGAACATTCAGAAACTTCTGAATGATCGCCGCCTGCTTCGCGATTCCATGTGATGGAGGTTCTTTCGACTCATGAAAACTCAAACACGATTATCGCAGGTTACCGGGTTTCTGTTCACGCTGATTTTGTGTGGATCTCTTTCAGCACAGACCCCCATGTTCGGCCCATCCATGCCAATCAACAGCATTTTCTCGATTGCGAAGGATGATGACATTGTCGTCATAACCGGAAAGGTTGTTCGACAGGTTAAAGAGGACGAATTTTTAGTTCGCGACAACACCGGCCAGGTTCTGGTGGATGTGGAGCGGGAGCGTCATTTCGGGGTGGCCATCGGCCAGACCATCACACTCCGCGGGAAGGTTGACTGGGAGCCATTCAGCGCCAAGGAGGTCAAGGCGATCGATGTCCAGGTGCTCGAAAATCCTTCACAACAGGGGACCAACCCCGCTGCCCGTGCCGATGTGGTCAGCATTCAGACAGTCAATACCCGCTCCAAAGATGGGGAGATCGTGACTGTTGCCGGACGCATTGTGCGGCGTGTGGATTCGGATGAGTTCATGCTTCGTGATGAATCCGGTGAAATCAAGGTGGATGCGGATTTCAAGCGGTTTCACAACATGCCGCTGAGTGTCGGGCAATCGATCATTGTAACCGGTGAGGTTGATCTTCACTGGCTGGACTCCGGGAAAGATATCGAGGCCCAATCGATTCAGATTCAGCAGCTCCCGCCGCCACCGCCGCCTCAGGCTCCCACAGAATATGTGGTTCTGCCGATCCGGGATATTCACGAACGTGGCCAGAACGGGGACCTGGTTACATTTACTGCACGCCTGGAGAATCAGATCGATGTGGATGAATTCCTCTTCAAAGACGATACCGCGAGCATCGTGGTCAATGTGGATCCCCAGCATTTCTCTCAAATTCCATTGAGCGCCGGGAAATCCTACACAGTCACCGGCAGCATCAAAAAGACATTCGATGATCAGGCGGAAATTGAAGCGAGGATCATCACCCAGATGCTGGAGTCCCACCCCCCGAGCGCCCCCGGCTCTTCCCCGGAAATTCCCATCTCCAGTGTCTACTATGATTGCTCCCATGGGCAGGTGGTCACCATCGCGGGCACCATCATCCGCCATCTTCCACCGGATGACCTGGTGGTCCAGGATGACACCGGGGCGATCGTGGCCGATCTTCCCGCCGAAAAATTCAAAACCCTGGATCTCTCGGTCGGGAAATTCGTCATCATCCATGGGGCGGTTGACAAAAAGCCGGATGGCGGGGATGAGATCGATGCCAGCCAGATCCTGGTTCGTGGCAGGCCCGAGTAAGATGCGGAATTCCCTTCAGTCTCAGCACTCAGACTGTTTATAAAGGTCATGGGGAGGGAAGGCCGCCAGCCAACCCTCCTCGATGATTTTAAGGACAGTCTCCCGATCCCAGCCAAAGGCTGCAGCAGCGATCAGGTATTCCCGGCTGAGAGTCGTGCCGAACAGACTCGGATCATCACTGTTGATCGTGATCCGAAGGCTCTGCTGGCGGAATTTTTCAAGTGGGTGTGAATAGATATCCGGAACAGCACCAAGGGCAATGTTGCTGGTTGGGCATATTTCGAGAGGGATTTTTCTGGAGGCCAGTTCTTCAGCCAGATCCGAATCCCGGCTGGCCTGAATCCCATGCCCGATCCTCTCAACCCCCCATTCGTTTATGGCGATCCGAATATGTTCAGGAGGCCCGGTCTCACCGGCATGTGCGGTCAGGTGCAACCCGGCCTCACGCGCCCTGGCGAATATCGCACAATAGGCGGGGTCATCCTCTCCAGGGCCCTCATACCCCGCGATATCGAACCCGGCAACCCCCCAGGGTATTCCTCGGATGGCAGCCTCCAGGGCCAACCTTCCAACCTGCAGGCCCAGGATTCTGGGGAAATCCACAATCCAGCGCACCTTCATGCCCAGGGTTTCATGCGCATAACAGGCCGCAGCGGCCAGGCCTTCCCCGATGGCCTCTTCGCTGACTCCCCGCAGGAGGTGGGAGGTGAGAGTGATGCGAGGTTCGACAGACCGGATTCCATCTGCATGGAGATCTTCGAATACCTCACGCCCGACACGTTCGAAGTCTTCTTTCTCACGAAGCAGCGGGAACAGCAGGATGAATCTTTCAACAAACTGAGCCAGGTTTCCGGTGCAGAAAAAGGGAGTCCAGAACTCCAGGGAATCGACAGGAAATTCCACCCTGTGCCTGCGCGCCAGCTCGAGGGCGGTCCGCGGGCGGATGGCTCCCAGCAGGTGGATGTGGAGTTCCGCTTTTGGAATGGCGCGGATCCACTCCAGGGAGACCGCATTGTCAAGATCCGTGGTTTGATCCATCAAAATCTGCGCTGGTTTCCATCTTGCATTCGGGCCATCACATTGTCACCCTTTTGAAAATGAAACAAGCAGCTATTGGCATACCGGACCCGGCCCTGATTACCCGCCGTGCACAGGGAGCATATCGCTGGCTCCTGGCACAGCTGGAGAAGAACGGCACCCAGGTCCTCTCCCATGCCGAAGCGCAGCGCGCGGGAGCTCCTCTGTTTGACCTGCAGGCAGCCGATAATGGGGATGGGTTTTCGGCCGATGGAAATCCGGATGATTACCGGATTGAAATCCAGCCCGGCAGGCTGATCCTGAATGCCAGGGGGAAAGGCATCCGTGCCGGCCTCGGGGAGATCACCAGCCACATCCTCCGTCAGGCGCATCATCCAGAAACAGATGTCCATTCGGCTGTTTCCTCGGTTTCACGCTGCAGGCACTGGGCGCTGCGTTGCTCTCCCGAAAACTGGGAGATGGAAAACTTTCAGGCACGCCTGGATTTCCTCGCCAGCCTCGGTTTTGACACGATCTGCCTGGATGGATTTCAGTTCTCTTCCTCGTTAAATCTTCTGCGCGATGAGCAACAGGCGGGAGGCTGGGAGGTTCAGGCTCAATCCCTTCTCAATCGCCTCGAGCAGGATGGCTGGTTCACAGTCCTGGTCCTGCCGGTTCAGCTGGACATGGGGATGCCCCGGGGTGGCCAGGCACGGCCATCATGGACCCCGCCCTGCCGGATGATCCCGGAGCAAAGGCGCCGGATGCTGCACCGTTTCGAGGCGATCCTGTCTTCTCTCCATTCCTTCGATGCCATCGGGATCGCTGTCAATGACTGGCCGAGATGCGATTGCCCGGTGTGTGAAAAATCCTCTTTCGAGGAAGAGGCGGCTTACTACCTCCGCGCCTTCACCGCAGTCATGAAACGCCATGCTCCAGGATGCGAGTGCTGGATTCTCCCCGATGGAGCCTCCTGGAATCTTCTTCAGGAAATCCGAACAGAATTTCCAGATGCGGTCAAAGTCCTGGTTCCATTCATTCAGGATCCCGATGAACCGGCCGAGTTCGAGGGGCACCAGCCTGAAGCCGGGCTGCAGATCGATCTCAGCCACCCGGGCAAACTGGAGTGGCTCGACCCGATGGCCTTTGAAACCCTAAGGCTCGATTGGGATCAGGAAGGCCCACCCGGCCTCCTGCTGGTCTCGTTGGGGGAGGTCGAGAGATTTCCCCTCCAGCTGCTCTCCCTGCTCAGGCTGCTCTGGGAGAGGGAGGATGAAGGATCTTCATTCGAAGACTTTCTCTTCCGTTTGTCTCTGCCTCTTGATCAGTGGCCGGAACTGCCTGCCTGGAAATCCATCAACCAGGAAATCGGCCAGGCGATCCATAAAGGCAGTGGAGCCGATTCTTCGCTGCAGTCCATCTTTTCCGATCTGCCTGCCCTCCATCAAAAAGGGGATTTGTTTGACGGCAAGCAGCCCTCTGTGAGCCTGAATGGGCAACACCAGGCTTTTCTGCCGGATTTGTATGAATCTCTGCTGTGCTCCCTCCAGAGGCTTCAGATGGACCACATCCTCGATCCAATCATCCATCAGATTCTGAGCCTGCCAGAGGGCCGCCCGCTGGAATCCAGAGATTATAAGGATACAGTCGGGCTGGTGATTGCCTTATCGGATTTTCTCTCCCACCCTCTGCTGGAAAACTGTTACGAAAAGCATGAGCAGCGTGTCCTCGAAAATCTCCGGGACAGTCTTTCTCTGCTGGTTTCGGAGATTCGCAACCGGCGTGTCTGGGACCATGGAGCTGTCCCCGACCTCGATCAATGGCTGGGCAACCCGGAGGAAAAATGAGAGGCGGATCCGATGCATCAGGCCATTTCCATGCATGATGGTTCCAACCGGTTTCGAGGCTTCCGTTCCATCGCCATAGCCAATTCAACACATGGAAAATATCCAACAGGAGCCGACTCCTGGATTCAACATACCAGGGACATCATTTTTTCCCTCACCGGCGAAAAGGTGGTTTTATTGACCTCGACCGGATCATTGAACTGGGAACTCCAGTGTTATCTGGCAGCCCGTGCGGGTGTGGCTCAAATAATCATCCTTCCTGCAACCCGGACCCATTTCCATCACAGGATGATCGAGTGTGCCGATCAACTCGGGGTCGATCCTGATCTCACCGAATTTCTTCCACTCGAGGCAGCCCGGGAGAATCTGAGAAATTATGGAGAGAAGCGGGATCGTTTCATCCTGGAGATGGCGGATCGAATCATCCCTGTCAGTGTTCGTCCGAATGGGCGGCTGGAATCCCTCCTGAGGGTTATCCAGCCACATGGGAAGATAGATGCCTCGATGCAGATCCATTGGGCCGGTTCACCCGGCTTGCCGGTCAAACTTCCTGATGCTGAAGCGGTGCGCAATATCGTCGATCCAATACTCGAAGGATGGCTGATCCACTGGACCAGGGCCTCCCAGGGGCCATGGCCGGGGGAAAAGAAATGTGACTTTTTCAGAGACCTTCTGGAGTCCAGATCTGAATACCCACGCTCCGCTCAAAAAACCTTTCAACGGATTCTGTCCGAAAAGAAAATCCGTGCATCGAGCTGGAGAATCCGAAACAATCAGCCGGTTGTTGCCTTTTCAGCGCTTCCTCCCTCGCAGGCGCTTCGATTGATGCGCTGGCGGCCGCGTTATGTCCGGTTCTCATTCGAACCTTTTGGGATAGCGGTCGAACCAGAAACCGCGTCTGCTTCCGGAATCCGGGAGGTCATTTATCTCGAATCTCCGGATCCTCCTCCTGAGGAAATTCCTGCATATCTTTTCCAGGGGAGAGGGAAAAAGGGGGATTGGCCGATCGAACAAGAATACCGCCATCCAGGCGATTTCGATTTAACCGGGCTGAGTCGGAATGAAGTTCAACCAGCCGACTTGATGGAAATGATTACAAAAACGAATAAAGCGGTCGATTAAGTAATCTAATGGCATGAAGAGGTTCACAATGATTCCACCTTCCTGTCTGGCAGGATACTCTTTAATCATGATAGCCTACCGGCTTGGATCGATGCGCTGATGGAGTTCTTGACCGCAGAAAATCGGCTTGCCCGGTTCTTGAAAACCGAAGGCTTTCAGCAGCTCCGAGAGAGTTTGAACCAACTCCTGGACAACCCGGTGTGGTGGTATGCGCTGGGGGTGGAGGATGCTGTTCGCATTCTGGAGAGTCATAACAAGACCGAGTGCGGCCTCCTTCATGATGACCCCCAGGTCCGCGGCCTGTGGCTGGATGCGACTTATGCCGCCATGGCGCAGGCCGGTTCAGACAGAACCGCTGTCATGGCGGGTTCACCCCCGGAAAGAACTCAGATTGTGGTTCCTGTTTTGTGCGGAGAAGCTGTCGTGGGATATGTCGGCCTGGCTCACCTGCCCAACCGGGAACAGCAGCGCCTGTATCCATTTCTTCCGATCCTGACTCTCCACCTGTGCCAGATTGCAGAACGGGAGCGTGCCACCGAAGACCTCCAGGCTATTCAGAGACTGTGGAAGGAGGTTGTGTCCACTCTCGATTCGGAAGTGCTGCTCAAAAAGATACTTGAGGAGATCCTTTCTGTTCTGGATTCACACGAAGGGGTGGTGCTGCTCGTCGACCAGGAGCACCGCCTGGTCAAATCCACCATGGCTGGATTCGATAGCTCGGAATCGGCGCAAAAGGATTTTCATATCCCCTCAACGCCTTACGAAAACAAGGTCTTTTCATGGCCTCATGCGGCACAGATGCTCTCCGAAGGGGATCCCTTGCGCCAGTGGTATCTGACATTGTTCGAAAATGCCCGGCCCGGAATGGGAGTCTGGGGAGTTCCGCTCGCATTGAGCGGGAGGCTGCTCGGCCTGGTCCTGTGCACCGGCAAAGAAGGCACAGCCCTGATGGCCCAGCTGGACACCACCCTGGAGACACTTGCACTGGGTTCGAGTGTCGCTATCCGCAATGCCCTGGATTTCGAACAACTCCACCAGAAGGCGGTTGCCCTCGGGACTGTCCATTCAGTCTACCGCCTGGTGTCGACCACACGCATTGTCGGTGATCCTCTGGATAAAACCGCCATCCTGAGCCGGATGGGAAAACTCATCCTTCAGGTCCTCAAGGTCCGCAAATGCTCGATCATGCTCCTGGATGAACAGGGTGTGCTCCAGCCCTGCGTGAAGTATGGCCTTGAAGATGGAGAAGTGGGGTCGTTGCCGCTCGAGCTCGGAGTGGCGATTCCCGGGCGCGCCGCGCAGGATGCCAACAGCCTGATGCTGGAATATCCGCTCCTTGACCAGCGCTTTGAAAACGATCCCGCTTCATTTTATCCTTCCCTCTCCTATCTGTCGGTTCCCATGTTCGAAGCAGAGGTCATCGGGGTGATGACTGTATCCGAACGGAGCGGTTATCCGAATCGGTTCAGCGAAGGGGATCGTGAAGTTCTTCACACAATGGCCGAGCAGGCGGTGATTGCTCTGTTGAATATCGATACTTACGAAAAACAGGAACGCATCGCCATTAAAACGATGGGTGTCTTCAACAACCTGTTTGAAACCGGTGATCCAGACCATCAGGGAAGGGCGCATCGCCTTTCATCGCTTCTCCTGAACTTTGCGCGCTTCCTCAAAATCGATTCACAGACCTGCCAGTTCCTTCAAATGGCAGCCTTTATTCATGGCATCGCATTGCTCAAAATACCACGCAAATCACCCGCCGGCGGGCCAGCAGGCAATAACCTGTACAGGCATATCGAAGTTGCGGTACGCATGGCGAGAAGGCTTGAGATGACAGACCAGGTGGTGTCAATCCTGAGGGATCACCATGAAAACTTTGATGGCACCGGAGGGCCGAGGGGGCTTAAAGGTGAAGAAATCCCACTGGGGGCGCGGATGCTGACTCTCGCGGATACATACCTGAAGGATGTCGAAAATTCACATCTGAACCCGGAAGAAGCCGCTCAGCAGGCGCTGGACCATTTGAAAGAATTGGCTGGAAAACGCTTCGATCCCAACCTGGTGGAGTCTTTCGGGAAATACATCTCCACCACCCAGGCATCGGCCACAAGCCAAGAAACGACCACAGGCATCTGACCCTTGTTGATGGAACAGATGTCTGCCAATGATTCAATCAAGGTCCAGCCACTCAGCGAATTACCCTTGATCTCTGGCGATGACTGCCGTATTAAATAGGGAGTGAATAAGGGAGATTAGATTTATGCGATTTCGTCTGTTCGGAACCCTGCTCCTTTTCACAGGGTTGGTTCTGCATACCGCCATTTTCGCTGCGGAAGATGTTCACCCAAGCACAGGGACAGTCACAACTCTCAACCCACTGCAGCTGGAAGCCAAATTTCAACAGGCCTATTCCCGCATCGATGAGCGCTATATCGAGGACATCCAGAGCATTACTTTCATGATTGGTGGCTTCAAGGAAATGCTCACCCTCGCCGGGCTGGAAAACCTGAAATATCAGGACATTGTCAGCCCCAAACAGAGGCTGGGATCGAAAAAAGATGACTTTACCGCCTTCCGCAATGCGCTTCAGGCGATTCGCTCAGGGACCGGCGGGAAAGTTGAAATGGACCTTCTGGTGTCGGCCATGATTCGGGGAATGGTCGGGGCACTTACCCTGAACGGGCACAAGGATGGATACAGCGCCTACCTCGAACCGGAAAAGAACCGCGAGCTGGTCCGCTACCTCAAGGGTGAGTCAAAGACATTCGGGGGGATTGGTGTTCAGATCCAGTTCAAGGATGGCATGTGCCGTGTGATCCGGCCGATTCCAGATACCCCGGCATACCGCGCCGGCATTCGCCCCGGGGATGTCGTCATCATGGTCGATGGAAAAGAGGTCACGACCGAAGATGAAGCAGTTGACCGGATGAAGGGGGATCCCGGCTCCCGGGTGGCAGTGACAATCCGCCGTGACAAGGTTGAAGAACCGGTCATATATGAACTGACACGTGAGACGATCTCACAGAAGGAGCTGGAGCGGATTCTATTGCCCGGCAAAGTCGGGTATGTCCGATTGAACAGTTTCAATGAAACCAGTTCTCATGAGCTGATCGAAAACCTGCGTTACCTGGATGGCCTGGGGATGAAAAAGTGCATCCTTGACCTGCGGAAGAATTCGGGTGGCCTGCTAAAATCTGCTGTGGAAATTTCGAATGTCTTCCTCCCCAAAGGGAGCCTGGTGGTCAGCACACGGGGGCGGCAAAGCTCGGATAACAAAGAATACCGCACCCAGGATAATTCCCCTTATACCCATATCCCTCTTGTGGTTCTGGTGGACAATTATACAGCCAGTGCTGCCGAAATCGTCACCGGCGCGATCCGTGACAACCGGCGGGGGAAGGCAGTGGGTGTCACAACTTTCGGAAAAGGGACTGTCCAGGAGGTCATTCCACTCGATGACAGCTCCGCACTGAAGCTGACCATCGCCCGGTACTACACTCCCAGCGGTGTGTGCATCAATTCGACTGGGATCAAGCCCGATTATGTGGTTGAGGTTGAAGAAGACCATGTCTTGAATCCGGCGACATTCGGTGAACCTTCTTCGATAGATATCGAATCGCTGGCGGCCGACCTGCAGCTGAAGAAATCTCTCGAAATCCTCGGTGAACCTCTTCCACTGCCGGGAACCTGATCCTTTCGATCATGGCCTCCTCCACACGGACTGTGGGGTTGTCCCTCCTCCACCTGCATAATTGGAGTGGCACCGGCTTCTATGCCGAGCAGGTTCTGGAGGCTCTTCGCACAAGCGGATCCGGGGAATTCCGGGTGGTTGGTTTAAGTTCTGAAGGTAAGACCTGCTCTTCTGATACCGGCCTGGATCCTGAAATTAGAAACATCCCGGCATGGAGGTTGAGATGGCCTCTTCGTGCCCTTTCCGACTGGATCGGATCTTCCTTCGGGAAAGGGATTGATATTCTGCATTACCCTTCCGGGATCGGCCCCCCCACCCGTCTTCGTCCCATTGTTCTGACCCTGCATGATGTTTCCCCGTTTCTTTATCCACAGTTCTTTCCAAACCCCCGGTCCATATACCTCCGGATGGCGATTACCAGCCTGGTGCGTCATGCGTCGTTGATTCTGGTCGACAGCCTCTGGCAGAAGGAACGAATCGAACAGGTCTTTCCCTCATCCGCCGCCAGGATTCGGGTTCTTTACCCCACCTGTGCTTCAGTCTTTTGGGAAAGCCGGCAGCCCTCTGCTTCGATCCCTTACCCGGAGGGAGATTATTTCCTCTGTGTGGGAACACTCGAGCCGAGGAAGAATCTGGGATTGGCAATCGATGCCTGGCGATCACACACCCAGGTGCACAGCCTTGTCATCGTGGGGCGATGGGGATGGATGGTAGAAGATCTCCAGCAGCAGCTGGCATCCCTTGGGGCTTATACAAAACAAGACCATTATGACCTCTGGCGCCTTCCTGATGGCCGTGAAATCCGCCGTTATGAGTTCCTTCCGACCGATCATCTGGCCCTGCTCTACCGCAAGGCTCTGGGATTGATTTATCCCTCGCTGTTCGAGGGATTCGGGCTTCCGGTTCTGGAAGCCATGGTGAGTGGCTGCCCGATTCTTACCAGCCGGGACAGCCCCATGGAGGAAATCGCCGGACCCGCTGGATGGTACTTTGACCCACGGAATTCGGGGTCACTCAATGCGGCTCTGGATGACTTTCTTAACAATCCAGCCGAGAGAAAGACCCGGGTCGAGGCGGGCTTGGGCAGACAGAAGGCCTTTTCGCCACAGACTTTCAAGGAAGGGCTGCTGAAGGCATACCGGGAGATTCCATAGCACCAGTTGAAAAACCTTTCCACGTCAAGTTTTTTGCTTCCAGATCTGGAGAGAGCGGCTTTCTGTGATAACCTGTCTCTAATTTCAACCAGATCCCGGGTCATCCGGGACCATCTCGACTGATGTCGGCAGGGAAGGAGCACAAAGAATGACCGAATCGATGAAAAAAGAAATGCTTTTGAGTCGCCGCCATTTTGTTGCTGGTGCCGGGGCAGCGGCAGTCACCCTGAGTGTATTGAAGCCGGAGACAGTTTTCGGAGCCACCACCAACAGCAAACTGGAAATCGGCATGATCGGTTGTGGTGGACGCGGCCGCTGGATCGCCGACCTGTTTCAGAAGCATGGTGGATATCAGGTTGTGGCGGCGGCGGATTACTTCCAGGACCGTGTGGATGCCTTCGGGGAAAAATTTGGTGTTCCTGCAGACCGCCGTTACACCGGACTGGCCTGCTATAAGCGATTGCTGGAAGGCAAACTGGATGCGGTGGTCATCGAAAGCCCTCCCTGCTTCCATCCTGAGCAGGCTGCTGCCGCAGTTGCTGCTGGCAGGCATGTCTTCCTCGCCAAGCCCATCGCTGTCGATGTGCCGGGTTGCCACAGCATTGAAGAAAGCGGCAGGAAAGCCAGCGAAAACAAGTTGTGCTTCCTGGTGGATTTCCAGTCACGAGCCACCGCATTCTATCAGGAGGCAGTTCAGCGTGTGCACAATGGGGATATCGGCCTGATTGTCAGTGGTGATGTGGAATACCACACTGGCCGCCTGGGGATTCAGGCCCCGCCGGGAGATCAGGAAGCGCGATTGAAGAACTGGGTGTTTGACATCGCCCTGTCAGGCGACATTATCACAGAGCAGAACATCCATGCCCTCGATGTCTGCACCTGGATTCTCGATCAGGCACCACTCAAAGCAATTGGCCGTGGAGGGCGGAAAGGGCGTACCGATGTCGGAGACTGCTGGGACCATTTCTCAGTTATCTATACCTTCCCGAATGATGTATTGATGACGTTCAGTTCGAAACAGTTCGGAGAGGGGCATGATGATATCCTCTGCCGTGTTTATGGAGTCGATGGAACCATTCACACCCACTATGGCGGCGAAGTCAGCATCAAGGGCAAGAAACCCTATGAGGGCGGACAGACCCCCGATATCTATGAAAAAGGCGCTGTCACCAATATCGCCACCTTCCATGACAGCATTCAGAAAGGTGATTTCAGCAACCCCACTGTCTCTCCGAGTGTGCGCAGCAACCTCACCACCATCGTGGGGCGTACCGCAGCATACACGGGCAAAGAGGTCACCTGGGATGAGGTGGTGAAGAGTACCGAACGGCTCGATCCAAAGCTGCAGGGCCTCAAGGATTGAGAGTTACTGTGTATGGAGTGACGGGCAAGGAGAAAGAATCATGAACCAATCAATCACCCGGCGGCAGGCGCTCAAAAATCTCGCCACTGCCTCCCTGGCCGGGACAGCTCTGTTGGCCGGACAGCGGTCCTGGGGAGCTTCATCCGAAAAGAATTCTCCCGGGATCCAAATCGGAGTGTGTGACTGGACCATGGGCAAACGCGGCGATCCGGAAGCATTCCCACTGGCGAAATCACTGGGCTTCCAGGGAGTGCAGGTGGATCTGGGAGATGCGGCCTCCGATCTGCCGGTACGGAAAAAGGAAGTGCAGGAAGTGATCCTGGCCAAATCCAGAGAAACAGGCATTCCGATTGCTTCCCTGGCGATCGGAGCCTTGAATGATGTTCCATACAAAAAGGACCCAAGGGCGGAGGCCTGGGTCGCCGACAGCATTCCGGCCGCAGAGGCACTCGGGGTTCGAATCATCCTTCTGGCCTTCTTCAGCGAGGGGGACTTGCGTGGAGATGCCGAGGGAGTCAATACAGTCGTTTCACGCCTGAAAAATATCGCTCCGGCGGCTGAAAAAGCGGGCCTGGTTTTTGGCATTGAGTCCTGGCTGACCGCTGAGGAGCATGTCCAGATCATCGATCGAGTCGGTTCTCCGGCTGTGAAGGCCTACTATGATGTCGGCAACTCCAATCATGTGAAATCTGACATTTATAAGGAGATTCGCTACCTGGGGAAGGACCGGATCTGTGAGTTTCATGCCAAGGATTATGATGACCTGTATGGCAAAGGTTCCATCAATTTCCCTGAGGTCCGAAAAGCCATGGAGGAAATCGGTTACCAGGGGTGGATGCAGGTGGAGGGATTTCAGTACCCCCTCGGTCTCGAAGAAAGCCTGAAATACGATGCAAGCTACCTGAAAAACCTGTTCTCAGGCGATTCTTGAGGGAAAGCAAGGCTTTTTCAGGCCAATCAAGCGAAAATCAGCCGATTTCAGGGCAAACTTCGTTACAGCCGGCCAGGTGATTGCGTTGATTCCAAATGTGTGGTTTGATCGCCCGGCGAAAAGATGGACAGCCGGTATAAAAATTCATTTTGTGGAGGTAGTTTTTAAGCAATGACAAGTCAATTACGTTCTCTGTGGGCAGGCTGCCTGATTTTTTCCCTGATGTTTTTCCCGCTCTGCCTGTCCATGCCGGCAGCTGCGCAAGGAGATAAACCAGCCGAAACCAGTGGCACAACAGATACAGCGAAAGTCGAGACAAAAGAATTGCAGGTCAACATCAAAACAAACCAGGGTGCTATCCAGGTCACTCTCTTCCCGGACAAAGCGCCCATGACTGTGGCGAATTTTCTCAACCTGGCCCAGCGGAAATACTATGATGGCATCGTTTTCCACCGTGTCATCCCGAACTTCATGATCCAGGGTGGCGACCCAACCGGCACCGGCCGAGGCGGCCCCGGTTACAAGTTCAAAGATGAATGCGTGCCCGAGCTGGTGTTCGACAAGCCCGGCCTGCTGGCCATGGCAAATGCCGGTCCGGGGACCAATGGCAGCCAGTTCTTTGTCACCCATGTCCCGACCCCCTGGCTGAATGGCAAGCACACCATCTTCGGTGCAGTCAAATCCGGCCAGGATGTAGTGGATAAGATCAAGCAGGGAGACAAGATCGAGAGCATCGAAATCATCGGGGATTATTCATCCCTCTTTGACAGCCAGAAGGCCCAGCTCGAGGAGTGGAACAAGATCCTGGATGCGAACAAGAAGTAAGCAGCATTAAAGCCTGTAACGCGATGGCTGATAAAAGGGGGTGGCTGTTCCAGCTGCCCCTTTTTTTCTGGCCGCAATTCCCTATTCGTGCCTGAGTGCTGTGATGGGATCCATGATCGCTGCACGATAGGCCGGATACATCCCGAACACGATTCCGATCAGCAGTGATATCCCGAAAGCCCCCATTAAAGACCACGCGCGGATGATGGTCTCCATTTCTGCAAAACGGGTGATCAAGTACGGAATCAGCACACCAATCGCCAGCCCGATGATGCCGCCACTGCCGGAAAGGAGAACAGTTTCTGTCAGGAACTGAATGATGATATCACGCCGCTTGGCCCCCAGGGCACGGCGGATGCCGATCTCACGGGTGCGCTCAGTGACACTGGCGAGCATGATGTTCATGATTCCGATGCCTCCCACCAGAAGCGAGATGGCGGCAATCGAGCCAAGGACAATGTTGAAAATCCGCTTGGTTCGTTCTGCCTGGCGAAGCAGCTCGAGCGGAACAATCACCTCGTAATCCATCTCTTTGTGGAAACGTTTCAAGGTGTCCCTGATCACCTCAGATGTCATCATGACCTGGCCAAGCTCTTTGACTTTGGCAATGATCTCGTGCAGTTCGACCTTTTCTGCAGAAAAAGTTCCCGAACTGCGGGTCATAATGACATCCCCGAATCGGGACTTGGCGGCAGTCAGCGGAATGTAAAGATTCAAGGGGGCTGGCCCTTCGGTCTGTGAAGTGGCGGTTGCTCCTGATTTCTGAAGGATCCCGATGACTTTGTAGTAATCTCCCTTGACCTGGATGACCTCCCCAAGCGGGGCCTGGTGTGTAAACAGGCGCTTCGCCAGATCATCGCTGATAACACACACGTTCTTGTGGTCTTCCATCTCGCTGGCATTGATAAACCGGCCTGCGGATACTTTCTGGCTGGATATCTCCGGATACCAGGGAACAACCCCGATGGCATTGGCATCCAGCATTTTTCCACGATACACCACATTGGCGCGGATATTCCGTGAGGGAACAATGACCTCAACCGCAGGAATGGTGTCTCGAATGCGTTCGGCGTCTTTATATGTCAGCCCATATTCCCGGAGAAAACTGGTCTCGACATTGACTGTTTCCTTGCTGGGAGGCTTCACGCTCTTGATGATGATGTTCTGGCTTCCCAGTTTGCGAATCTGCTCCTGGGCTTCGTAACTGGCCCCTTCGCCAATCGCCAGCATGGCGATCACTGAACAGACACCGAAGACAATGCCCAGGATTGTGAGTGTCGACCGGAGCCGGTGGCGCCAGATGTTGATCAGGCCAAGAATGAAGATCCGTTTGCCAAAAGCTGCCATCAGTTCACCTTCGAAGATCGTGTTCCATCGGCAACGACTTTCCCGTCACTGAAACGGATGATCGATTCAGTCCGCTTGGCGACATTTTCATCATGGGTGACTATGATGATGGTTTTTTCTTCCTGGTGAAGTGAGTCCAATATGGCGAGGATCTCTGATCCGGACCGGGAATCGAGGTTGCCTGTGGGTTCATCAGCCAGGATCAGCAGGGGATCATTCGCGAGCGCACGCGCAATGGCCACACGCTGGCGTTCCCCACCCGAAAGCTCATTGGGATGGTGATTCAAACGATGCCCGAGGCCGACCCGTCGAGCCAGCTCGGCGGCGCGCTCCTCGCTTTCCTTTTCATGGGTGCCATCATAGAACATGGGAACTTCGATGTTCTCGATCACACTTAATTCGGAAATGAGGTTGAAGGATTGGAAAATGAACCCGATCCGTTTGCAGCGGATTTCGGAAAGATCGTTATCCGAAAGAGTCGATACATCATCTTCTCCGAGGATGTATTGGCCTTTTGTAGGTTTATCGAGGCACCCCAGCAGATTCAGGAATGTGGATTTGCCGGAACCTGAAGGCCCCATGATGGCGACATATTCGCCTTTTTCAACACTCACGTTGACTTCGCTCAGAGCGACCACCCACTCCGAACCCATCTGATAGCGTTTTTCAAGGTCTATCGCCTGGACGATCGCCACAACAACTCCTACTGACCGGCCTGGCCGACTCTCACAGGCTTCTTTCCACCCTGATCAACCGGGGCAGCAGGCTCAACCGGGGGCTTTTCTCCGGGAGATTCCGCCTGGGGGGGTCCCTGGCGATCCTGTCCATTCCCACGACGCCGACGCCTTTCAGACGGGGCCTGATCGGAGCCTCCTGGTGGCATCCCTTCCCGCGATGGCGCCGCTTCCATACCCGGGCTGCCCTCGCCAGGAGGTGGCGCCCCTTCCCTTTCATGGCGGCCTTCTCCCTCTTCTTTCTGCTCTTCCTCTGGCGGGCTGCTTTCGTTTCCCTCCGCTTTGCCATCCTTGAGATGCTGATCACCGGGTTTCATCGGTGAATCGAACGAAGACATGGACAAAGCAACCTTGTCACCTTCTTTAAGCCCTTCTTTGATTTCAATGAACTTGTCGTTGTATTCCCCTGTGACGATCTGGCGGCGTTCCGGTCCTTTGGGGGTCATTAAAAAGCAGTAGCTTTCCTTCCCTCGCGTCTCGACCGCCTGAACCGGGACCTGCAGAACTCCACGCAGCTCACTGATGATGATCCTCGCCTGGGCTGTCATTCCAGGCTTCAGTTCGGATGTATCCCCTTGAATCGATAAATCAGTCTGGTAAACCTTCAAATCCGGGTTTCGCCAACGGTCCTGTGAATCGGGAAGAATTCCCACTTTCTTGACGACACCCTGATAAGTTTTATCCGGCAGCGATTCGGCAGTGATGAATGCCTTCTGGCCTTCTTTGATGCGGGCAATGACTGTTTCATGAATCCTTGCCTTGGCCAGCATGCTTGTTGTGTTCGGAATTTTGATGATCTCCTGCCTCTCGAAAACCTCCGCTCCCTCTTCGATGCGCCGGTCCCGCATCGGGTTATCGCTTCCTGCATACACCACAAGGCCGGGCTGGGTGGCAATGATCGTGCAATTTTCTATCTGCTGATTGATTTTTTCGAGTTGATCCACCTGGTTCTGGTATGTGGCAGATGCAGAAGCAAGTTTCGCCTCTGCCTTGGCCAGCTCCGAACGGTTCTTTGCTTTGATTCGGTCCAGATCCCTCACCGACTCCTGGTAATCCGAGCGCAGCTTCTCGGCTTCCTTCTGGAACTCATAATCTTTGAACAGATTGATGGCGGTATCCGCTTTTTCGAGGGCGACCTTGCTCTTTTCAACAGCCAGCTGATCGACCTTGAAGTCATTGAGAGAGACGAAGCCTCTATCATGGAGTTTGGTGGTCCATTCCAGTTTTTCTTTAGCCAGCGTTTCCTGAATCTCCTCGAGTAACTTCGTGTTGCTCATTTCACGGCGCTTCTGCAGGGCTTCTCCACCCAGCGAGGCGCTTTCGATCAACTCACTGAACGCAATCTCCGGATGATCCAGAAAGGCTGTGGCAAGGTTCTGTCCCAGGTATTTCTCGAGATCCATCAAACCGAATTTGACTTTGAGCTCACCGGCCTTCAATGCACTCTCGTTTGTTTTCACCTGGATCAGAAAAGATTCAGAGGCTTCTGTCAGCGCGGCCCGCCCGCTCTGCACAGTGATGGTCTGCTGGGTACGCCTGTCCCGCAGGTCAGCCGAGTCCATCTGGACAAGGACCTTTTTGTTTTCTACATCCTCATGGGTGATTGTGCTGCCTTCCGGGATAATAAAAATGAGGGTGGCTTTGCCCTCAACTTTGGATCGGATGATCTGGGATTCTGCCGCATCGATGCTGCTTGCTTCGAGGACATCGACAATCAGGTCGCCTCGAGTCACCGGGGCGGTAGCCACTGTGGCATCGGCCACAGTCCCGGATTTATTCGAATAGACACCCCACAGGAAGAGGCAGACAACGGCAATCGTTCCTGCTATCAGCGCCTTTTTCAGGGTAAACCAGTGGCTTCCTTTATTGGTCGACATACTCCCATTCATAATTTTTCCCCTCGCTTATAAATCCATGTTCGTCGACTTCCATGTTCTCCATCGCCAGCAGCAGGTCCAGCTTGGCGTTGTAATAATCAATTATAGAGCTTGTGACAGCATTTTGCGCCCTCAGCAAGTCAGCCTGAGATTCGAGAACATCCCGTGTGATCGCCCTGCCAGCCTGCAGCAGGAGCGAATCCCGCTCGACTCGAACCCTTGAGAGTTCAAGACTCTTCACCTGGTTCTGGTATCGATCGACGGCCAGGTCCACATTCCGGATTGCATTCCGCACTTCGTAGGCGATTCGATCCCGGAGATCGACCAGATCGCGCTCCGCTGCGGCGAGACGAATGAATGATTGTCGATAGGTGTTCCTTTCAGCCTTTCGATCCAGCGGGAGCTCCACATCCACTCCAACCGTGTAATCTTTTTCGCCATCGGCAAAGTCGAGCATGGCTTTCGGACGATCGGAATCCGCGCCATATCCAAGAATCAGGTCGAGTCCGGGTTTTAACAGATCCTCGCTCACCAGAACCTTGCGGCGATAATCTTCCACTCTATCTCTAGTATTCTTTAAATCGAGGCGATTCTCTAGGGCTACCTTGACCCCTTCACGGGGCGGAATCAATGCCTTGTCGATCCCCCGGGCGGTGATCTGCTGCAGCTCCTCCGCTTTAGGAAGGATGCGCACCTCTGTCGGAATCCCCAGCTGAATCTTGAACAAATCCAGAACCCGTTCATAACTGGCCTGAGCACGCAACAAACTGTCGCGAGCTTCCAGGACCTGCTGGGTTGCCTGGTCTGCTTCGATTGGGCTGGACAGCCCGGCCAGCACCCGGTTCACGACAATTTCACGCTGCTGGTCCAGGCTTTTCAGGTTGCTTTCCGCATTGGCCACCTGGTCCTGCTGGCCCAGCAAAGACAGGTAACTGTTGATAATTTCAACAGAGAATTCCCGCCTGTAACGGACATAATCCCGGATGGTGTACACCATATCCCGTTCGCCCTGGGTCAGATTCTCCAGGGTTACCAGGTAACCAGCGCCTCTCAGGAGTGGCTGGACTGCACGGACGCTCAAAGCAGAAGCCGCTATTTCGCCTGGGTTGCCACCGGAAATGATACGGAACAGATTGGTGCTCATATCCACTGAAAGATCGGCTCCGGTCGCCAGCATCTGGTTGAAACCAAATGAAAAAACACCTGCTATGCTTTTTTTAAAGCTGTCATTGTTGAGTGTGAAATTCCCCTGCCCGAAATATATTGGATTGAAACGGTGCCTTTCCATCGACAGGGTGAGGGCCTGCAGAAAAACCTGCTCTCTTCGGCTCTGATGCTCCCGAGAGTGGTCAACTGCAATCTGGAGGGTTTCTGTGATGGTCAGAACCCGCGTGGCCTCATCGATTTGAGGGACATCCACATGGCTGATCTGCCTCTCGATGGTAAACCCGGCCGGCATCCCTTCAATTCCCGCGGATTTCTGCTGGATGATGCAATAGGACTCGCGGTCCGCATCAGCCCGGTAGGCCGCTGGATTGCATGCCAGAAGGAGAAAAGTGGTGCTGAGGAGAAAAACGACCCCGAAAATCCAGATAACTTGTTTGTGCATGGCTTTGATTGCGCCTGAACGTGATGGATTTCATGCGTTCCTCAAATCCGGATTTCGGAGTGAGAAAAGCGGCAATTCAGCATAAAGAGTTATCTTGGTTATCGGGTGTTCGGAGAAAATACTTGAGGAGGAAGCCATGGAGCCCAGAACCGGGATTGAACCGGTGACCTCGTCCTTACCAAGGACGCGCTCTACCGACTGAGCTATCTGGGCTGATTGTGCTATCGACAGGCTGTCATCTGTCGGTTTTGGGAAGATGGCTCTTCCCTCGCCGCCAATTGATCGACACAGCCTTTGCAAGCAGAAAAACCATACGGAGATGGCTGGCCTGTGTCAAGATCCGGGACATTCCTTGCGCCCGAATCACACCTTGAAGCCGGGTTGCGGGAGTGAGGGGGTTTCTTCATGATTGACTGCGAAAGGATGCGGATGGCATGGGATATCCATTTCAGGGAATCATTAACCGGAAAAGTCCACATTTTCCGATCATTCTGATTGTGTGCCTCAGCCTGGGTTGCTCCAGCAAGAATGGCATGAATGAACCCGGGGAGAAGGCAGCATTCAAAGGCCAGTATCCGATTCGAGCCGTTGCGACAGTCGGGATGATCGGCGATGCAATCAGCAGAGTTGGCAAAGGGCTGGTTTCAGTGGAGTGCCTGATGGCTCCTGGAGTGGATCCCCACCTTTACAAAGCCTCCCAGAAGGATGTGGACCGTCTGGACAAAGCGGACATCGTTTTATATGGAGGGCTGCATCTGGAAGGAAAGATGACGGATATCCTCGAAAAAATCGGCCGGATCAAGCCTTCCATACCGGTTGGGGAACAGTTGCCGGCTGAATCTCTGATACGGAGCGAAATGAAACAGGGTGAGATCACCACCGATCCGCATGTCTGGTTCGATGCCTCCCTGTGGGCGATCGTTGTTGAAAAGATTGGCGAGGCACTGGCCGGATTCGATCCCAGCCATGCCTCGGCATACCAGGGCGAGGCCCAGGCATACAGGAAAGAAATTCTGGAGCTGCATGAATGGGCCAAAGCGCGGATTGCCGAAATCCCCCAATCCCAGAGACTGCTGGTGACAGCCCATGACGCTTTCCATTATTTCGGAAGGGCTTATGGGATCGAGGTGCGGGGCTTGCAGGGGATGAGCACTGCCTCGGAATTCGGCCTCAATGATGTCAATCAGCTGGTAGACACGATTGTCGAGCGGAAAATCAAGGCCATGTTTATTGAAACCAGCATCCCACGGAGAAGCATCGAAGCGGTTCAGCAGGGATGTCTGGCGCGCGGACAGCAGGTCGTCATCGGCGGCGAACTGTTTTCAGATTCCATGGGAGATCCATCCACACCCGAGGGGACTTATCTGGGCATGTTCCGTCACAATATCAACACGATTGTCGATTCGCTGAAATAATGGGCCGGGGGCACTCAAAAGCCCTGAACAGGTATAATCTCCCTGTTGTCGCAGGAACTTGAACAGACCACATCCGCGGATCGAATCGAGCATGAATACTGCACACAATGAACCACAGACTCCCAATCTCGCGGCCTCCCCGGTTGAAGTTGCCGACCTGACTGTCGCCTATTCCCGGCGCCCTGTATTGAGGGACATCAACCTGATGCTTCCTGAGGGGCAGCTGATTGCGATTATCGGACCGAATGGAGCCGGGAAAAGCACCCTGCTGAAAGCCATCATGGGGATCCTTCCCTTATCTACAGGGGAGGTGAAAATTTTCGGGAAACCGCTCGAGGAGCAGCGCGGGCTGGTGGCCTATGTCCCCCAGCGGGGGTCGGTGGACTGGGATTTTCCCACCCATGTGCTGGATGTGGTTCTGATGGGGAGGTATGGCACGCTGGGGTTATTCCAGCGGCCAGGAAAAACCGACCGTGAAATCGCCTGGTCCTGCCTTTCGAAAGTCGGCATGGAGGAGTTTGCCCGAAGGCAGATCAACCAGCTGTCGGGCGGACAGCAGCAACGGGTTTTTCTGGCCCGGGCTTTGGCGCAGGAAGCCGAGATTTACCTCATGGATGAGCCTTTTGCCGGGGTGGATGCCGCCACAGAAAGAGCTGTCATCGCCCTGCTGCGCGAGTTGAAATCCCAGGGAAAGACAGTGGTTTGTGTGCATCATGACCTGCAGACCATTCCAACCTATTTTGACCATGTGGTTCTGATCAACATGCACCTGATTGCCAATGGCCCGACCACCACCACCTATACCTCGGAAAATCTCCGCAGGACCTATGGGGGAAGCCTGACACTGCTCTCGGATGTCCTCAATGCGCTTCCACCATCGGCGCCAGGAGGATAAGCGCCATGTGGGAGCAGACACTGCGCTTCTTTTCACTGCAGGATGCCAATGTCCGTTATGTCGTGTTCGGATCGATACTGCTGGCGGGGGCCACAGGGGTTCTCGGATGTTTTGCATTTCTCAGGAAGCGCTCCCTGCTGGGAGACGCCATCGCTCATGCCACACTGCCGGGAGTCTGCCTGGCATATCTCTCCACTGGCTCAAAGGAGCCGTATGTTCTGCTGCTGGGAGCCATCACCACCGGCTGGCTGGGAACCCTGTGTGTCGACTGGATACGGCGGTTCTCGCCGGTCAAAGAGGATGCGGCGATCGGCATCGTGCTCTCGGTCTTCTTCGGCGCAGGCATCTTGCTGCTGACCACCATCCAGAGCATGGGGCAGGCCAGCCAGGCTGGATTGGACAAATTCCTGTTCGGCCAGACAGCCTCGCTGATGAAACGGGATATCCTGATCCTGGGAGGGCTGGCCTTCTTTCTGTGTGTGGTGTGTTTCCTGGCATTCAAAGAGTTCAAGCTGCTTTGTTTCGATGTCGAGTTTGCGCGAAGCATCGGTTTGCCGGTCCGGTTGCTCGAAACGGTCCTGACCACACTTGTGGTGGCGGCGATCGCCATCGGATTGCAGATGGTGGGAGTGGTGCTGATGGCTGCGCTGCTGATCACTCCGGCAGCCGCGGCTCGGCAGTGGACCGACAACCTGACCCGCATGGTCTGGCTGTCCGGACTGATCGGGGCGTTCAGCGGAGTTGCGGGTTCGTTCATCAGCTCCCTGGCTCCACGCATGCCAACCGGCCCCTGGATGGTGGTGACTTTATCGATCCTGTTCGGGCTGAGCCTGATTCTGTCGCCCCAGAGAGGATATCTGACACGCCTTTTCCGCCATACGCAGACACGCACAACCATTGCCGCAGAAAATATCCTGTCCACCATGTATCGCTATGCCGAACCGAACGGGCGCTTCCTGCGGCCGGTCTCAGTCCGTGATATTCTGCGTTACCGCAGCCTGACTTCTGTTGGCGCCCTGACTGTATTGCGTTCGCTGAAGCGCCAGGGCCTGGTATCGGAAACACGCGGGGGATGGCTGCTGACCGAGCTGGGGATCAAATCCGCCGAGAACCTGCTTCGCAGGCACCGCCTGTGGGAGCTGTACCTGACCGAACAGCTGAACATACCGCCCCATCGGGTGCACCGCAGCGCGGATGAGGTCGAGCACTGGATCACACAGGATCAGGAGGACCAGCTGGTGTCGCTGCTGGACAGCCCTCTTCGAGATCCCCATGAAAGAGAAATTCCACAGAGGAAGGATGAATGAGTTCTTCAGGCCAGGTCCCGGGATAAGGCCATGTCAACCACTTTCTGGATTCTTTTAACCGCCTGCCTGACCGGGATCGCCTGTGGGCCGATCGGATGTTTTCTGGTTCTGCGGCGGCTGGTCATGATGGGAGATGCGATCAGCCATGCAGTTTTGCCGGGCATTGTGGTCGGGTATCTGCTCACAGGAGTGCGCGATCCCTTCATCATGCTGGCAGGCGCACTGGGAGTGGGCATCATCACCGCCTGGCTGACAGGCATTGTCCATCATGTCGGCCAGGTGGATGAAGGCGCCTCGATGGGGGTGGTATTCACACTGCTGTTTGCCATCGGGGTGATCCTGGTGTCTGCATACACGGGCCAGGTGGATCTGGATGCGGATTGTGTGCTGTATGGTGAGATCGCCTATGTCACATGGGACACCTTTCAAATCGGGTCGACTGACATGGGGCCGCGTGCGGTGTGGATGCTGGGGGGAATTGTGGCCATGAATGTCATTTTTATCGTAATGTTCTACAAGCAGTTGAAAATTTGCGCCTTCGATCCTGAACTGGCCTCTTCTCTTGGAATCCCCACAGGAGTATTTCACTACCTGTTGATGACCATGACGGCGATGACAGTGGTTGCCGCATTCGAGAGTGTCGGCGCGATCCTGGTGGTGGCCATGCTGGCGGTTCCTGCTGCGACGGCTTACCTGTTGACCCGTCATCTCTGGTTCATGCTGATATTGAGTGCAGTCATCGGCTGCCTGTCGGGGCTTCTCGGGTATGGACTGGCGGCCCTCTTTGACAGTTCGATTTCAGGCGCCATGGCGGTCGCGGCGGGGATTCTGTTTCTGCTGGCGATCCTCTTTTCGCCCCATCATGGGATTGCGGTCCTGTGGGCGCGCCGGCTGTTGCACAATCGCTGAAAAGATCCCGGCAGGAATCCTGCCATTGGTGACAAGCCCTGATGCTGCAGAATCGGGGATGCCATTTTTCAGATTTCGCCTGTCAAAAACCAGCAAATTGGTAGAATATAGTTTGAGCTTGGGGAGACCCCGGACATTCAGGCTGGCAGGCCGAGCCGATCCATGGCCGGATATCCGGAGGGGACTTTCCCGGGGAGAAGAGAGCATGGAATTAAAAAATCGAGGAGTTCTGATTACGGGGGCAGGCCGAGGTCTTGGAAAAGTCCTTGCGCTCTCGCTGGCCTATTGCGGGTGCCGGCTGGGGCTGGTATCGAGGACCGAAAAAGAGCTGAATGAAGTTGCACGGTCGATTCAGGGGAAGAAAGGCTCCGCGGTGGTGCTCCCAGCGGATATCACGAATTCTGCGGCAGTTCAGAAAATGGTGGCCCGCGCCGAGGGGGAGCTGGGAAACATCGATGTCTTAATCCACTGCGCCGGAGTGGGCAGATACAACCCCCTCGAGATGCTGACGGTTGGTGAAATCGATGAGACGATCGATACCAACCTCAAAGGGACGATTTATGTCACTCAGGCGGTTTACCAGCGGATGCGGATGAAAGCTGCCGGCACCATTATCCATGTCTTATCGACCGCCGCCCGTGAAGGCAAGCCGAGAGAAACCGCCTATTGTGCCTCAAAATGGGGAGTGATGGGATTCAGCCGTGCCCTGGCCATGGAGGCGCGCAGATATGGGATCCGGGTCATGGCAATCTGCCCGGGGGGAATGGAAACCTCATTCTGGGATGCAACTCCAGCCGACCAGCGCCCCCCGGCAAAGAGGCTCATGTCTCCGGAGATCGCAGCGCTGGCAATCCGCCAGGTTCTCGAACTTCCGGAAAACATCGAGGTTCCTGAATACGCCATAAGGCCTTGTGTCTAGAGAGTGGCCTGAGTGCGCCAATGACCAGAGGAGGGATTGACCGCCCCATGCAATGGAAGTCGAAGATTCGGTTGTGGCATCGAGCCTGCATGGTCCGCTCACTGGCTGCCCTGACAGTCCTGGGCACCAGCCTCTGTATTGAGGGATGCATGGATTCCCCATTGCCCACCGATGAAGCCAGTCTTTCGGCAACCTTTCATCTGGATGGGAGCACCAACAACGAGGGGGTCGAAGTGGTCCTGCCAGGCACCGCTTACCGTGGCTATTCCGACAGTGATGGACACATAATTTTCGATAATCTTCCTGCACGAACCTATGAACTTCTGGCGCGCAAGGAGGGATATCAGGATTTTCGCGAACGGAAGATCACTCTCGAGCCAGGAGATCATATCGACCTTGGAATCGTCCATCTGGCCGCGATTCCCCGGGATGGAACTCTCGAAGGAGAGGTGGCGGTGGAGGATCTGGCTGCGGCATCCGTGACGATCAGTCTGTTCGGAACCTCGATCTCTTCGATTGTCTCCGCGACCGATGGTTTCTTCCGCCTGGCTGACATTCCAGCGGGTCTCCACCAGGTTCTGTTCGGTTATCCGGATGAACCACCAAGACTGCAAATACCAGTCACGATTGAAGCCGGGAAAACAGTCAGGCTGCCCCGGCTGTTACCTGGACTGAGGCAGGCCAGCACCCTCCCCCACCCCCACCCACTCCCGACCGATGTCATCGACGATGTGACTGATGAGCCAGCACTTCCCACCCCTTCGCCCACCGCCCTGCCAGCTCCTCCAACAGTTCAACCGGAACCGACTGTCGATCCGAATGCCCCGGGAATTGTAAAAGGGTATGCCTTTTACCCGGACCGGCAGGATCACAGCGGCATTCTTGTCCGGATTGTAGATCCGCCGCTCCAGGCCACCACCGATGCAGCAGGACTCTATCTGATCTCTTCGGTTCCACCGGGCCTGAGGACTCTGCGTGCCGAAGCGGAAGGTTATGAGCCATTGGAGCTGGTGGATCTGACTGTTCCGGCCGGGCAGCTCACCCAGGCGCCCAGGATCCAGCTGCCGGTTCCCGGGGCCTCTCAGGCAAGTGGTGCAGTCTCACGTGTTTATGGCCAGGTCATTCTGGCGGATAAAGGCGAGCAGCCCGGCATCCCGGTATCCCTCGAAGGGACAAATTTTACTGCGATCAGCGGACGTGATGGGACCTTTGTATTCAATTCCGTGCCATCCGGTATATATGTGGCGATAGCATCGCTGGAGGGGTATGAACCCGCCACCTATGAAATCGAGGTTCCGGATGATGGAGAGGATGTACCTATCCCGGTAATCACCCTCCAGCCAGTGGCCATCTACATGACTGTGCTGGAAACCAACCCGCGGCAGAATGCCCGCAAGGTTCCGGTAACAGACCGGGTGCATGTGGAAATCCGATTGAGTGAAAGATTCATCCCCAGCGCCCTGAAAGGCGCGGTCACTGTCTTCCCGCAGGTTGCAGCACGGATCGAAACCCCCGATTCTGACCTGATCACAGTCGATCTGCTTCGTACCGAACGGCCGGAAGTGCAGTTTGAGACCAGCTACACCATCACGGTCGGAACCTCGCTGGTTTCAACAGAGGGGCATCGCCTGGAAAGGCCCTATGTTCTGCTGTTCAAGACCGGAGGGCCACGGATTCTCGGCAGCCGTCCGGAAGCAGGTTCGAAAGGGGTCATTCTCGCACCGGATGAGCCGATCTGGCTGGATCTGAACCAGCCGATCAATTTGCGGTCCCTTCAAGAAAAGATCCGCATCACTCCAAACTCCGGTGAGGTTCCGGTGCTTCGGCAGGAACGGACTGCTTTCGGGCAGAAGGTTGAAATCCAGATCCAGGTCTCACCCAAAAGGAAATTCCGGATCACGATCCCTTCTTCCATCCGGACCCTGGATGGACAGAAATATGAAAACACCCCTTACCGGATCGAATTCCAGACCGGCGATTATGATGAGCTCCCCGACCGGAATGATGAGTATCTGAACGAAATCAATGACATGCTCGACTACTGAGAGCCATCATCCTGTGACTCTCCGGGGAGGCGGGCCGGACCGATGATCTCTCAGGCCTCCGAGGGAGCGGCTAAAGTCAGTGGGGATTCCCTGGAGACACTCCACTGGCTCTATTCCATCGAGCAGCGTGCAGTCATCCCGATCAAGTGGATCGTGCTTCTGCTGGCGCTGGCGCTGGTCCTGATTGAAGACCGATCCCTTCTGGAGAAATGGGAAGCCCCAACCCTGCTGGGTGGATACGC
>JAANMT010000808.1_pt1 | contig 33289 bp, 28 predicted proteins | sample 7279711 | NCBI WGS metagenome assembly JAANMT01 (sample SAMN14094538, study PRJNA606508) | bioreactor metagenome | isolation source: A lab-scale SPAN reactor treating ammonium-rich wastewater day 1 | place: Ireland: Galway | collected 2017-01-16 | reverse complement strand
GTCGCCGAGGGCGCGCAGACCATCCTGCGCGCGGCGGGACGGGACGACGCGTACGAGTCGCTCAAAGCGCGGACGCGCGGGCAGTCGTGCTGAGCCAGTTCACTCGGATGGCGCGGTGTGCCGTGGCGGTGCAGGTAGTCGGGCGTGGCCACGCACAGGCGCCGGTTGTCGGCGATGCGCACGCTCACCAGCGAGGAATCGGGCAGGTCGCCCACGCGCACGGCGCAGTCGAAGCCTTCGCCGGCCAGATCCACAACGCGGTCGCTGAGGTTGAGCGAAATGGTCACATCGGGGTGCAGGGCCAGGAAGCGCGGCACCAGCGGCGCCACATGCCGGCGGCCGAAGCCTGCGGGCGCCGTGATGCGCAGGTGCCCGCTGGCCTTGACGCCACCGGCCGACACGCTGGCCTCGGCGTTGGCCACGTCGGACAGCAGGCGCTGGCAGTCTTCCAGAAAGGCGCTGCCCTCGTGCGTGAGGCTGATGCGCCGCGTGGTGCGCACCAGCAGCTTGACGCCCAGGTGCTCCTCCAGCGCGTCCAGGCGGCGGCCCATGATGGCGGGCGCCACGCCTTCGGCCCGCGCGGCGGCGGTCAGGCTGCCGCGTGTGGCGACCGACACGAAAGACTCGAAAGCCTTGAGTTTGTCCATGGACGCTGATTATGGAGACAAATACCGGCGCGCACTGCAAGGGGTGCAGGCGGGCGGAAACAGGCGTAAGAATACAGATAAAAAGTGCCTGCAGCGCTTATCCATAAGGCGCGAACAGCTATTTATTCAGTAGCATCCTTGAGCCGCGACTTCAGAAAACCCATGGTGCCGTAGCGCTGCACACTGGCGTAATGGTCCTGCATGAGCCGCTGCACCATGGCCGTGTAGGCCTCGGCCCATTCGGGGGCGATGGTGAAGTGGTCGTAGTTGACCACCACGGCCACCCGTTCGCCCAGGCCCGCCAGCAGACGGCGCACCTCCTGCTCGATGGCGGCGATGGTGGCGGCATCGCCAATCTGCAAGGCAGAAAAATCGATATGCAACAACCGCCGCTCGGTGTCCAGCGCAAAGCGCTGTGCCAGCGGGCGGTTTTGCAACTGCGCGCGCAGGCCCAGCAGCTCGGGGCGGAACAGCCGCTCGTCCATGGGGCGCAGGTCAGCGCTGATGCGCGGGCGGAACGCCATGTGCGCCAGCACGTCGCGCTCCAGGTCGATGCCGGGTGCCAGCTCGATCAGCTCCAGTGCCCCGCCGTCCCCGGGCGCCTCCGATGGCACCAGACGGAACACGCAGCGCTCGGTGACATACAGCACGCGCTGGCCGCGGCGCAAGGCCTCGGCGCCGCTGAAGGTGCGGTGCTCCACCGCGCGCACGAACTTGCGCGCGCCGCCCTCGTGCACGATGCGCAGGCGGCCATCCTGGGCCTCCACCTGCAGCGCGCCGGCCGTGAAGGTGCCGACAAACACCACCGTCTTGGCGTTCTGGCTGATGTTGATGAAGCCCCCGGCGCCCGCCAGGCGCGGCCCGAACTTGCTGACATTGAGGTTGCCATGCTGATCGGCCTGGGCCAGGCCCAGGATGGCGAGGTCCAGCCCACCGCCGTCATAAAAATCGAACTGGCTGGGCTGGTCGATGATGGCCTGCGGGTTCACCGCCGCGCCAAAATTCAGCCCGCCCGCCGGGATGCCGCCAATCACGCCCGGCTCGGCTGTCAGCGTGACGAGGTCGATGATGCGTTCCTCGGCTGCCACGCTGGCCACGCCCTCGGGCATGCCTATCCCTAAGTTGACGACCTGGTGCGGGCGCAGCTCCTGCGCGGCGCGGCGCGCGATCACCTTGCGCTCGGAGAGCGGCATGGTGGGCAGGTTGTCCATGGGCACGCGCAGCTCGCCCGAGAACGCCGGGTTGTAGGGCTCGGCAAAGGTCTGCTGGTGGTGCGCGGGCTCGGTGGCCAGCACCACGGCGTCGACCAGCACTCCCGGCACCTTGACCTGGCGCGGGTTGAGCGAGCCGCGCTCGGCGATGCGCTCGACCTGCGCGATCACCACGCCGCCCGAATTGCGCGCCGCCATGGCGATGGCCAGCGCCTCCAGGGTGAGCGCCTCGCGCTCCATGGTGAGGTTGCCGTCCGGGTCGGCCGTGGTGGCGCGGATGATGCCCACATGGATGGGAAAGGCCTTGTAGAACAGGTAGTCCTGCCCGTCGATGGGCATCAGGCGCACCAGGTCGTCCCGGGTGCGCTCGTTCAGCTTGCCGCCGCCGTGGCGCGGGTCCACAAAGGTGTCCAGCCCCACGCGCGTGAGCGTGCCGGGCTTGCCCGCAGCAATGTCGCGAAACAGGTGCGAGATCACGCCCTGTGGCAGGTTCCAGGCCTCGATCTGGTTCTCTACCGCCAGCTTCTGGATGCGCGGCACCAGCCCCCAGTGCCCGCCGATCACGCGCGCCAGCAGCCCCGGCTCGCCCAGGTGGTTCAGCCCCCGGTGCTTGCCGTCTCCCTGCCCGGCGGCATAGACCAGGCTCAGGCCGCGCGGCTGCTGCGTGGTGGCAAAGCGCTGGGCCAGCGCCACGGCAATGCTCTCGGCAAAGCCGATGCCCACAAAACCGCCGGTGGCCACCGTATCGCCGTCGTGGATGAGCTGCACCGCGTCGGCGGCACCCACGATCTTGTTCTTGTGGCTCACCCGCACGGCCTGGGCCAGGGGGGCGAGCATGTTGTCGGTGGGGTGTGTCATAGGTGAAGCGGGGGTGGGGCGTGCCGGGCAGCGTAGCGCTCACTCCGGTAGCGGGCTATCCGTGCGACTACCACTTTTGCAAAAAAGTCACTGGTTTTGCACTTTTCAGGCCATTTATGTCTTTCAATCTTTGCAATAAAGTGCTGACATGGCCCTCCATCCCCGGTAGGCCGCCGTTTATCTCCATTACCAAAGGCAACTCCCATGACCGACCGCACCACCGTCCACGGCCTGCAAGTGGCCACTCCGCTGTTCCGCTTTGTCGAAGACCAGGTGCTGCCCGGCACCGGCATCGACGGCGCCACGTTCTGGAAAGGCTTCGACGCCATCGTGTCCGACCTGGCCCCGCGCAACATCGCCTTGCTGGCCGAGCGCGACCGCCTGCAGACCGAGCTGGACACCTGGCACAAGGCCAACCCCGGCCCCATCAAAGACATGGTGGCCTATCGCGGCTTCCTCGAAAAGATCGGTTACCTGGTGCCCCAGCCCGCCAACGTGCAGACCACCACGGCCAACGTGGACGACGAGCTGGCCACGCAGGCCGGCCCGCAACTCGTGGTGCCCATCCTCAACGCCCGCTACGCCCTGAATGCCGCCAACGCCCGCTGGGGCTCTTTGTACGACGCCCTGTATGGCACCGACGCCATCCCCGAGACCGATGGCGCCGAGAAGGGCAAGGGCTACAACCCGGTGCGCGGTGCCAAGGTGATCGCTTTCGCCCGCGACGTGCTCGACCAGTCTGCCCCCCTGGCCAGCGGCTCGCACAAGGATGCCACCGGCTACCGCGTCGAAGGCGGCCAGCTCGTGGTGCAGCTCGCCAGTGGCAGCACCGGCCTGAAGGACGCCAGCCAGTTCAAGGGCTACCAGGGTGATGCCGCCGCGCCGTCGTCGGTACTGCTGCAGCACAACGGTCTGCACCTCGACATCCAGATCAACCGCGCCACGCCCATCGGCCAGTCTGACGCCGCCGGCGTGAGCGACGTGGTGCTCGAAGCCGCGCTCTCCACCATCCTCGACCTGGAAGACTCCGTGGCCGCCGTGGATGCCGAAGACAAGCTGCTGGGCTACAGCAACTGGCTGGGCATCATCAAGGGCACGCTGACCGAATCGTTCGACAAGGGCGGCAAGCAGCTCACGCGCGGCCTCAACGCCGACCGCGTCTACGTAGCGCCGAGCGGCGGCGAAGTGCGCCTGCATGGCCGCTCGCTCATGTTCCTGCGCAACGTGGGCCACCTGATGACCAACCCGGCCATCCTCTGGAAGGATGCCCAGGGCCAGCAGCGCGAGATTCCCGAAGGCATCATGGACGCCGTGGTCACCACCGCCATCGCCGTGCACGACCTGCAAGGCCATGGCGCCAAAGGCCTGCGCAACTCGCGCAAGGGCTCGGTCTACATCGTCAAGCCCAAGATGCACGGCCCGACCGAAGTAGCCTTTGCCGCCGAGCTGTTCGGCCGTGTCGAAAAGCTCCTGGGCTTGCCGGACAGCACCGTCAAGCTCGGCATCATGGACGAAGAACGCCGCACCAGCGTCAACCTGAAGGCCTGCATTGCCGCCGCCAGCAGCCGCGTGGCCTTCATCAACACCGGCTTCCTCGACCGCACGGGCGACGAGATGCACACCGCGATGCACGCCGGTCCCATGATCCGCAAGGGCGACATGAAGACCAGCGCCTGGATCCAGGCCTACGAGCGCAACAACGTGCTCGTGGGCCTGTCCTGCGGCCTGCGCGGCAAGGCACAGATCGGCAAGGGCATGTGGGCCATGCCTGACCTGATGGCCGAAATGCTCAAGCAGAAGATCGCCCACCCCAAGGCCGGCGCCAACACCGCCTGGGTGCCCAGCCCCACCGGCGCCACGCTGCACGCGCTGCACTACCACCAGGTGAAGGTGAGCGACATCCAGATCGAGCTGGAAAAAATCGACGCCACCGCCGAGCGCGACAACCTGCTGACCGGCCTGCTGACCATCCCCGTCGCCGCCAGCCCGAACTGGACCGACGCCGAAAAGCAGCAGGAACTCGACAACAACGCCCAGGGCATCCTGGGCTACGTGGTGCGCTGGGTGGACCAGGGCGTGGGCTGCTCCAAGGTGCCCGACATCAACGACATCGGCCTGATGGAAGACCGCGCCACGCTGCGCATCAGCAGCCAGCACATGGCCAACTGGCTGCACCACGGCGTGGTGACCTTGCCCCAAGTGCGCGAAACCTTCGAACGCATGGCTGCCAAGGTGGACAAGCAGAACGCCGGTGACCCGCTGTACCGCCCCATGGCCGGTCACTTCGGCACCAGCATGGCCTACCAGGCCGCCTGTGACCTGGTCTTCAAGGGCCTGCAGCAGCCCAGCGGCTACACCGAGCCCCTGCTGCACGCCTGGCGCCTGAAGCTCAAGGCAGCGGCGTGATGGCGTGCTATTGATTCAATAGCTTTTAGCGCTTGATGGATAAGCCCTGGAGGCTGTTTTAATCCATAAACCAACGGCACCTTCGGGTGCCGTTTTTCTTGACATGCCTCTCAGCCCTGGCGCCGCTCGGGCACTGCGTCGTCGGGCACGGGCGCGCGCGACGCCAGCCGGAGGTGCAGCGCCGCCTGGGCCATGAGGTTGGCTGACACGGGCGCCGTGACGAACACAAACAGCGTGATCAGCAGCTCGGCAATGCCGGGGCGGCCCTGGCTGAACGCCACCAGCATGGATGCCAGCAGCACGCCGCCCACACCCAGCGTGGATGCCTTGGTGGGTGCATGCAGGCGCATGAAAAAGTCGGGCAGGCGGGCCAGGCCAATGGCGCCCACCAGCAGGAAGAAGGCCGCGATCACGATCAGCGCGGCGGCAGTCCATTCGATCAGAGGGTGCATGGGGACTCCTTTATTCCACCACGTCGCCGCGGCTCAGGTAGCGTGCCAGCGCCACGGTGGAGGCAAAGCCCAGCATGGCCACCAGCAGGGCGGCCTCGAACAGCAGTGCGGTGTTCCAGCGGATGCCCAGCAGCACGATCAGCGCCACGGCATTCATGTAGAGCGTGTCCAGTGCCAGCAGGCGGTCGGTCATTTCGGGCCCGCGCAGCAGGCGCCAGGCACACAGCACCACGGCCACCGTCACGGCAGCCACGCCCATGTTCAATGCGATGTCCAGAACGTTCATGCGGCCCTCCCGGTGGTGGCGCCAGCGCCGGGCGCTGCGGTGCGCGGCTGCTGGCGAAAAATCTGCAGCAAAGGCGCCTCGTAGCGCGTCTTCATGTCGTCGATCATGGCCTGCGCGTCGTCGCAGGTCAGGGCATGCACCAGAATTTCATGGCGCTGCTCGTCCACCACGCACGACACCGTGCCCGGTGTGGTGGTGATGATGGTGGCAAACAAGGCATTCACGCGTGGGTGGTCGCAGGCCAGCGGCACGGGCAGCCAGGCGGGCTGCATGCGCGGCAGGGGGCCCAGCACCAGCCGGGCCACGGTGATGTTGGCCAGCACAATGTCCTTGAGCACCACAGCGGTCAGCCGCACGGCGGCCCCCCAGTGGATGCTGGAGTGCTCGCCCAGAAACGGGTGCAGCATGCGCGGCACGATCAGCGCAATCAGCAGCGCCGACAGCAGGTGCACGGGCTCCAGGCTGTGCGAAAGCGCGAGCCAGCTGGCGCCCAGCAGCAGGGACAGCAGCGGGTGGCTCAGCCAGCCCGGCTGGCGCTGGGGCGTGGGGGAAGACGAGGTGTTGGGGTTCATCGGATCTCCTCGGGTGGGGCCGCGACCGGTGCACGTTGGCCATCGTAGGGCCGGGTGGTGGGTGCGGGTGCAGCGTCGCCTACCCCCAGCACAGCCCGGGCGTAAGCGCCCTGGTCGGCTAGTTGCAGGGCGGTTGCGTCGGTGAAGCGTTTCACGGGGGAAGCCAGCACCGCCATGGCCAGCGTCAGCGCCATGAAGGACCACACGGCCGACAACAGCTTGACGCTGGAGCCCGAGCTGGGCTCGCCCCGGCCTTCGTCGGGCTGGATGTGCCAGAACACGATGACTCCGGCACGCGCCAGGCCCACGATGGTGAAGAAGCCCACGCTGAGCACCACCGCCCAGACCCAGGCCTGGGCGGGCAGGCCCGACGAGCTCTCCAGAATCATCAGCTTGCCCAGAAAGCCCGGCAGGGGGGGCAGGCCCGCAGCCGAGGCCGCGCCAAAAATCATCATCAAGCCCAGCAGCACCGGCTCGCGCACCGCCGCAGCAGGCCGCAGTTTGTCCAGTGCCTCACCGCGCTGGGCGGCCATCAGCTCGACCAGCAGGAACAGGCCCGCAATCACCACCGTGCTGTGCAGCGTGTAGTACAGCGAAGCCGACAGGGTTTCAGGGGAGTACAGCCCCACGCCCGCCAGAATGGTGCCCACCGACGAGACGGTGAGGTAGGCCACCAGCCGGCCCATGCTGTGCGCGGCCAGCGCACCCAGCACGCCGAGCACGCTGGTGGTCAGGGCCAGCGGCAGCAGCCAGGCCTGGGCCGCAAAGGCGGCCTCACCGGCCTCGGCGCCAAAAATGCCCCAGTGCACGCGGATGATGCTGTACACGCCCACCTTGGTCATGATGGCAAACAGCGCGGCCACCGGCGCACTGGCCGACGCGTAGGTGCCCGGCAGCCAGAAGTACAGCGGCACCAGCGCCGCCTTCAGGCCAAACACCACCAGCAGCACCAGCGCCGCCGCCCGCGCCAGCACGGCGCTGTCGCCCGTGAGCTGGCCCACGCGCAGGGCCACGTCGGTCATGTTGAGCGTGCCGGTGACGGCGTACACCAGCGCCAGCCCGATCAGGAACAGCCCCGAGGCCGCAAGGTTGAGCACCACATAGTGCACGCCCATGCGGAACCGCTCGCGGCCCTGGCCGTGCACCAGCAGCACGTAAGAGGCGATCAGCAGCACCTCGAAGAACACGAACAGGTTGAACAGGTCACCCGTCAGGAAGGCGCCGCACAGGCCCATCAGCTGGAACTGGAACAGGGCATGAAAGTGGCGGCCCCGGGTGTCCCAGCCACCGGTGGCATACCAGAGCACCGGCACCGCCACCAGGTAGGTCAGCAGCACCATGAGGGCCGACAGGCGGTCGAGAACCAGCACGATGCCAAACGGCGCGGGCCATTCACCCAGCTGGTACACCAGCAGCTCGCCGCCGTTGGCGTGGCGCACCAGCTGAACGGCCATGAACAGGCCCAGCAACACCGACGCCATGGACAGCCGTGCGCCCCAGCGCTGGCGGCCGTCCGCACCGGTGCCGCCGGAACTGGCCGAATCACCGATCAGCAACAGGCCCACGGCCGTGAACACCGGCAACAGCACCGACAGCACCGGGGCGTGCTGCAGCCAGAAAGCAGAGATCACATCCCACATCAGGCCTGACCTCCACTCTTGCCCGCAGGTGCCTGTGCGGCGCTGCGGTAACCCGGGGCGTGGCCGGGCTCGTGCCCGTCCACGTGGTCGCTGCCGCTCTCATGGCGGCTGCGCAGGGCCAGCTCGATCACAAAGCCGGTGGTGGCAAAGCCGATCACGATGGCGGTGAGCACCAGCGCCTGGGGCAGGGGGTCGGCCACGGGGCCATCACCCACCAGGATGGGCTGGGCGTTGGACCACAGGCGCCCCATGGCAAAAATGAAAACGTTCACCGCATAGCCCAGCAGCGACAGGCCCAGCACCACGGGAAAGGTGCGCCCGCGCAGCATCAGGTAAATGGCGCAGGCCGTGACCAAGCCGATGCCGGTGGCCAGCAAAAATTCCATGCTCATGTGGGTTCCTTGGTGTGTCGCACGGCGGGCGAGGGGTTACGGGGGCCTGCGGCGTTCATGCAGCAGGCTCCGGTGGCCGCGGGGCGGCGGGTTGCGGGCTCTCGCGGCTCACGGTGCCCAGCACCGAGATGGTCAGCAGCGTGGAGCCCACCACCACAAGGTAGACGCCCAGGTCAAACAGCGCAGCCGAAGCCAGCGGCAGCTCGCCCAGCAGGGGCACATGGGGGTGGCCATGGGCGCTAGTCAGGAAGGGGCGGCCGAACACGAATGCGCCCACGCCGGTGAGTCCGGCAATGCCCAGACCGGCACCAATCCATTTCACGAAGCGGCGCCCGCCCTGGCCGCGCAGCAGCAATTCGGCCTTGACCTGTCCCATCGACATGAACTGCAGCACCAGCGCCACGGCCGTGATCAGGCCGGCAATGAAGCCGCCGCCCGGCAGGTTGTGGCCGCGCATGAAGATGTAGAGCGTGAACACCAGCGCCACCGGCAACACCACCGCCGCCGCCACGCGCAGCAACAGGGGCTGCGCGGCAAAGGTCCAGCGGCGGCCCTCGGTGTCGGCCGTGGAGCGGCGCGTGCGCATGCCTTCCATGAGCGCCAGCACGCCAATGGCGGCAATGCCCAGCACGGTGATCTCACCAAAGGTGTCGTAGCCCCGGAAGTCCACCAGGATCACGTTGACCACGTTGGTGCCGCCGCCCACCGGCATGGACTTGTCCAGGAAGTACCAGGAAATGGAGTCGTGGTCGCGGGTGAGCAGCACCCAGGCCAGCCACGACATGCCCGCACCCCCGGCCAGCGCCAGTGCGCCGTCGCGCATGCGGCGCAGGCTGCCGGACTCGCGCGGTGAGTGCTGGGGCAGCAAGGCCAGGCCCATGAGCAGCAGCACGGTGGACACCACCTCCACCGACAACTGGGTCAGCGCAAGGTCGGGTGCAGACAGGCTGACAAAGGTCAGCGACGTGACAAGCCCCACCACGCCCACCAGCACCACCGACTGGAACCGCTGGTGGTGCGTCGCCACCAGCGTCAACGTGGTGCCAGCCAGCAGCAGCCAGATGGCAATGGCCAGCGGCGAAGCCGGCAACAGCTCACGCGGCCCGGTGCCCATGGGGCTGCCACTGCCCAGCACGGTCACCGCCACCACGGCAATGGCGGCGCCCAGCGTCCAGGCCAGGTAATGCTGTAGCGAGCCGCTTTCCAGCCGCTCCGAGATGCGCCCCGCCAGGCTGAACAGCCCGTCGATCAGACGGTCGAAGATCTGGCGCCCGGTGGCCGCGCCAAACCAGGCCTCGGACTCGATGCGGTGCAGCCGCTTGTGCGCCGCCAGCAGCAGGTACAGACCCACCCCCGCCACCAGCGCGATGGCGCTCATGAGCAGCGGCAGGTTGAAGCCGTGCCAGAGGGCCAGGTGGTACTCGGGCAGCGGCTTGCCGGCCAGTGCCGTGGCCGCCACATCCACCAGCGGGCCAAAGGTGACGGCGGGCAGCAGGCCGACGGCGATGCACATCGCCACCAGCAGCATGGCGGGCAGCTTCATGCCCAGCGGGGGCTCGTGCGGGTGGGTGTTGGGCATATCGCCCAGCGGCCCGTTGAAATACGTGTCGTGCACAAAGCGCAGCGAATACGCCACGCTGCAAATGCCGGCCAGCGTGACCGCCGCCGGCACCAGCCAGGCCCACACACCGGTGGTGCCCACCACCGCTTCGGTGAAGAACATCTCTTTGGACAAAAAGCCGTTGGTCAGCGGCACACCGGCCATGGACGCCGCCGCCACCATGGACAAAGTGGCCGTCCACGGCATCAGCGCCCACAGGCCGCCCAGCTTGCGCATGTCGCGGCTGTGGGTTTCGTGGTCCACGATCCCGGCGATCATGAACAGCGAGGCCTTGAACGTGGCGTGGTTCAGCACGTGGAACACCGCCGCCACGGCCGCCAGCGGCGAGCCCAGCCCCACCAGGAAGGTGATGAGGCCCAGGTGGCTCACGGTGGAGTAGGCAAGCAGCCCCTTGAGGTCGTGCTTGAAGATGGCGATGAAGGCCGCAAACAGCACCGTGATCAGGCCCACGGTGGTCACGATCGCCTCGAACCAGCCCGAGCCCGCCAGCACCGGGTACATGCGCATGAGCAGAAAAACGCCGGCCTTCACCATGGTGGCCGAGTGCAGATAGGCCGACACCGGCGTCGGGGCGGCCATGGCGTCGGGCAGCCAGAAATGGAACGGAAACTGCGCGCTCTTGGTGAAGGCGCCGATCAGGATCAGCAACAACGCGGGCAGAAACAGCGGGGCGGCCTGGATGGCGGCCACCTTGCCCAGCATGGCGCTCAGTTCGTAGGTGCCTGCAATCTGGCCCAGCAGCACAAAGCCCCCCAGCATGGCCAGCCCACCGCCGCCGGTCACGGCCAGCGCCTGGCGGGCACCGGCACGCGCGTCGGCACGGTGGCTCCAGTAGCCCACCAGCAGGAACGAAGACAGGCTGGTGAGTTCCCAGAACACCACCAGCAGCAACAGGTTGTCTGACAGCACCACGCCCAGCATGGCGGCCATGAACAGCATCATCTCGCTGTAGAACTTGCCCACCGAGTCCTTGGGGCTCAGGTAGTAGTGCGCGTAGATGACGATCATCAGACCGATGAACAGAATTAGCCCGGCAAACATCATCGACAGGCCGTCCAGCCGGAAGGTGAGGTTCAGGCCGATCTCGGGCACCCAGTCCCAGGCGTTCAGGATGACCTCGCCTGCCATCACCGCTGGCGCGTGGCCCAGCAGCAGGCCCAGGCTCGCCGCCGTCACAGCCCCGGCCGCCAGCGCAGTGAGCCAGCGCGACCGCGAACCCAGCCAGAACGTGGCAGCGGTGCCCAGGAAAAGCGGAAGCAAAACGATGAGTAACAGCACGGCTCTCCCTTTGACTATCTTTGCCCACGGCTTTGCATGCCGGGTGTGTTGGTGCGCACGCCCCCTTCGCCGCCGCAGGCGGTGCTCACCTGCGTGCGCTGGCGGGTTGACTGTCCGGTGATCGTTGCGCCTGGGCGATTGCGCCGGTGCCGCTGGTGGACGCGGGAGGGCGGACAGGACGCACATCAACGACGTGACCGGTGACTGTACCGTCGGTGCGCCGGAGCTCGGGCACAAAAAACAGTCGAACCGCTGGGGAATTCCCTGCACGGCGTGCATCCATCGATCGTCTCCGGCCGTCTGGACGGTCAGTGCATGCCTCGCAGAGTGCTATCATTTAAATAGCTATTGACGCTTTCAGGGTGGTCTTTGTGGCCTGTTTTTATCTAAAGTTCACTGGTGCCTTTGGGGGCCGTTGCGCGGGGCCTTGGCCTACACTCCAGGCCCCGCCCGCCCCTCTTTTTCATGAACCCCTCGTCCCATTCCTCCCCGAACACCTGCCCCGCCTGCGGCCAGCCCAACCAGTGCGCCATGGCGGGCGGCGCCGACCCGCAGGGCTGCTGGTGCATGCAGACCCCGGTGTCCCGGGCGGCGCTGGCCCGTCTGCCTGCGCAGGAGCGCGGCCAGCGCTGCATCTGCCCCGTCTGTGCCCGCGAGTCCGATCCGGCTCAGGTGGCCGCGCCAGCGCAACCCCCCGCGCCTTTATGATCGATTTTTTGCCCCCGGAGCCCCCCATGCCGACCTACCACATTGAAATGATCGAAGGCCGCACGGTCGAACAGAAGAAGAAACTCGTCGAGGAAATCACCCGCGTCTCGGTCGAGGTGCTGGGCGGAACGCCCGAGATGGTGGACATCCTGATCACCGACGTGAAACGCGAGAACTGGGCCACCGGCGGGCGCCTGTGGTCCGAGCGCAGCTGAGTTCTTCTGCTTCATGAGCGGTTCCGGATCCCTGCAGGCGCTGCGCGCCAGGTATGGCGAACGCTACCGCTGGCTGGTGCTGCTGGCCGTGATGGTGGGCACCATGGCGTCGGTCATGTCATCGACCGTGGTCAACGTCGCCATTCCCGACATGAGCCAGCACTTTGCGCTGGGCCAGGAGCGCGCGCAGTGGGTGGCCTCGGGCTTCATGGTGGCCATGACGGTGTCCATGCTCACCACGCCCTGGCTGCTGTCGCGCTACGGCTACCGCGCCACCTATGCGGGCTCGATGCTGCTGCTGCTTTTGGGTGGCATGGTGGGCGGGCTGTCCAACCACTACGGACTGGTGCTGGCCGCGCGCGTGGCCGAGGGGCTGGCCGCAGGCATCGTGCAGCCCATTCCGGCCATCATCATCCTGTATGCCTTCCAACCGCACGAGCAGGGGCGCGCCAGCGGCATTTTTGGCATGGGCGTGGTGCTGGCACCCGCGCTGGGCCCCAGCATCGGCGGCCTGCTGGTGGACTGGTTTGGCTGGCGCTCCATCTTCTTCATGGTGGTGCCGCTGTGCATCGTCTCGCTGTGGCTGGCCTACAAGCTCGTGCCCAACACCGCGCCAGGCGGTCTGGCGGCCAACCGGCAGAGCCAGTCGCTGGACTGGCGCGGGCTGCTGCTGGGCGGCGCCGGCACGCTGTGTCTGCTCAACGGCCTGGTCGAATTGCGCAGCGGCCCGCTGCTGCAGGCCCTTGTGCTGCTGGTGCTGGCGGTCCTGTGTGCGCTGCTGTTCGTCGGCTGGCAGCGCCGCCTGTCGCGCCAGGGGCGTTCGCCGCTGATGGAGCTGGGCCTGTTTCGCTACCGTACGTTTGCCATGGGCAGCATCGTGGCGTTTATCTATGGCACGGCGCTGTTTGGCTCCACCTACCTGCTGCCGGTGTTCATGCAGATGGGGCTGCAACTGTCGGCCTCGCATGTGGGCACCATTTTGCTGCCCGCGGGCGCGGTGCTGGCGCTCACCATCCCGCTGGTGGGCCGCCTGGCCGACCGCCAGCCCACCCACCTGCTGGTGAGCATCGGGCTGTTTCTGCTGGCGCTGTCGTTCGCGCTCATGGTGCTGATCGGGCTGGAGTCGCCCCTGTGGTGGCTGGTGGCCTTTGCCATTTTGGGCCGCATCGGGCTGGGTTTCATCCTGCCTTCGCTCAACCTGGGCGCCATGCGGCCGCTGGACAAATCGCTCATCTCCCAGGGGTCGAGCACCATCGGCTTCCTGCGCATGCTGGGGGGCGCGGCCGGTGTCAGCCTGTGCGGCATCGTGCTCGAATGGCGCCTGGCGGCGCACGGCGTGTCGCTGGCCAGCAGTGGCAGCAGCCCGGCGCGCATCGCGGCGTTCAGCGAGTCGTTCCTCATGCTGGCGGCGCTGTGTGTGCTGGCGCTGGTCGCCGCCTGGCAGTTGCGCGACGCGCCGCGCGCCCCTTCCGCCCCTGCGGCCTGAACTGGATACGAGAGTGCAACCATGTGCCAACTGCTCGGAATGAATTGCAACACCCCCACCGACGTGACCTTCAGCTTCACGGGCTTTGCCCAGCGCGCGGGCCACACGGGCGACCATTGCGACGGCTGGGGCATTGCCTTCTTTGAAGACAAAGGGGTGCGCCACTTTGTGGACCACGAGCGCGCCGTGGACTCGCCCATTGCCGAGCTCATCCGCCGCTACCCCATCAAAAGCTGCAATGTCATATCGCACATCCGCAAGGCCACGCAAGGCGCGGTCGGGCTGCAGAACTGCCACCCGTTTGTGCGCGAGCTGTGGGGCCGCTACTGGGTGTTTGCGCACAACGGCGACCTGAAAGACTTTCGCCCCCGGCTGCACAGCCACTTCAGGCCCGTGGGAACCACCGACAGTGAACACGCCTTCTGCTGGATCATGCAGGAGCTGGCCAAATCCCACGCCGGCGTGCCCAGCATTGCCGAGCTGACGATCACGCTGCGCGACCTGGCCGCGCGCATTGCGCCGCACGGCACCTTCAACTTTTTGCTATCGAACGGCCAGGCGCTGTGGGCCCATGCCTCCACCCACCTGTATTACGTCGAACGCCGCCACCCGTTTGCCCAGGCGCACCTGTCCGACGAAGACCTGCAGGTGGACTTTGCCACCCAGACGGCCCCCACCGACCGCGTGGCCATCATCGTCACCGCACCCCTGACGCGCAACGAAACCTGGCACGCCTTCGCCCCGCAAACGCTCAAGGTGTTTGTGGACGGCGAGGCGCAGGCACTCTGACGGCTGCCGTCACGTCGACTTACTGAGGGGGGCGGTGCAGGGCGCAGAGCTTGTGGCCGTCCGGGTCGCGCAGATACGCCAGGTACAGCTTGCCCCCCGGGGCTTCGCGCAGGCCCGGTGGGTCTTCGCAGGTGGTGCCACCGTTGGCCACACCGGCCGCGTGGAAGGCATCGGTCTGCTCGGGCGACTGCATGGCAAAACCGATGGTGCCGCCATTGCCCACGCAGGCCGGCTCGCCATTGATGGGCGTGGTGATGCCAAACGTGCCGTGGGGGCCACGGTAGAAATAGCGGTTCCGGTTGGCCACCCCGGGGCCGATGCCCATCGTGGCAAACAGCGCGTCGTAAAACTTTCTCGACCGCTCCAGGTCATTCACACCGACCATCACATGACTGAACATTTCTCTGTCTCCTTGAAGGCCCCAGGGGGCGAATTGGCGCCGCGTTGAGCGCGTGCACCACACGCCAGACTGTACTGGCTCCAGCGCGCGGGCAGCTGGCAAAAATTTTGTTCAAGCTGCAGCCTGCGCCATCCACGCAGCAGACTCCGATGGCCGCAACCCATAGCGCGCGTCACAGCGCGGCCTGCTCAAGTCCGCCTCGCCACAAGGCCAGGTGCGCTTGGGCTTGCCGCAGCATGCACTGCGCTTTATGTTCCCGCAGCTGTGGCCCGAGGCGGAGGCGGATTCAGCAACGCCTGGCCTTCTGCACGGCAGCTACCTGCTTCGCCGCAAATCCACCGGCGTGCTGGCGCTGGAGATCGTGGACGCCTGGCAAGGCGCCGTGGCGCGGCAGCAAGCACCCTGTTCAGGTCAATAGGCGCCCATGTAGTCGCGCTTGCCAATGGGCAAACCGTTGTGGCGCAGGATGTCGTAGGCCGTAGTCACATGAAAGAAGAACTGCGGCAGACCATAGTTCGCCAGGTAGGCCTGCCCACTGAGTTTTTTCTCTTTCGGCGTGCCGGGGCGCAAGACGATCTCAACGCCTTCCTTGCCGTCAAACTGCGCTGCGTTCACGCTGTCCAAAAAGGCCAAGGTCTGCGCCAGCAGCGCATCCAGATCGGCAAAGCTTTTCTCGTCGCCTGCAAAGACCGGCACATCCACCCCCGCCAGCCGCGCCGCGATGCCGCGTGAAAAGTCGGCGGCAGTCTGCACCTGCTTGATCAGCGGAAACATGTCGGGCGCCAGCCGTGCCTGCAGCAAGGCGTCGGGCTCGATCGACTTGGCGGCTGCGTAGTCGCTCGCCTGCGCAAGAATGGTTTTCAAGGCTGTCAGCATCTGCTTGAAGACGGGAACCGAGTGGGAGTACATAGGGCTGGTCATGGGGTGGTCCGGTGAGTGTGGGAAAGGGAAAAAGCCAGGGGCCCTGTCGCGCCGAGGGGCCAAGGGCTGCCAGGTTCGTGTGCACTGGGTTGGAAGCGCCAGGTTCGTGCCGGCTTTTGCGCCGCCGGGCACTGTAACCCGCCTGTAGCGACGGGCACTTGCCAGGCGATACCACCCTTGCCTTGCAAACGGGCATTCATGTGCCAGGCGCTGTCGGATCTATCAGATCGGCCGCCCCGTGCGAGGCGGCGAGCGCAAACTGGTGATCGGCCACGCCGCGCGCAGCTACGTGGCGCTGTACCACTACATACAGGCCCTGGACACGGTGTTCGTGCTGGCCGTGCGCAGCCAGCTTGAGTCCGGGGTCAAGCGCTAGGTTTTGAGCCAAATTGGCCGCTAGCGCTTATGGGGTAAGCGCCAGCAGCTATCAAAACGAGAATAACTGCCAGCCTGGCTACGCGTGTCAGAGGTGCCCCTATCCGTTCTGGCTGAGCCTCTCGAAGCCACCCGCAGGGCGTCGTTGACACGTCTAATGGGAAATACGACCCAGCGATTGAGGTTCATGCGGTGAAAGGCCCGTTTATTCACCGCGCAATTTGCGGCGAATAAGCTCCATAATCACCGCATGTGGACCGAAAAGAAAGCCCCTCGCCGCCGCACTTACCTGTGGCAGCGCCCCGACTGGCCGCAGTGGCGTTTTGACGCGGCAGCCTTGGCCGCTCCGCTGGCCGAAGTGCACCGCGCACAGGGCCACCTGGCCGGGCGTATGGCCGACTTGGGGCTGGCGCAGCGCGACCAAGCCACCCTGCAGGTGCTGACGCAAGAAGTCATCACCACCAGTGCCATTGAAGGTGAGCGGCTGGACCTGGACGCCGTGCGCTCCTCCGTGGCCCGCAAGCTGGGCCTCGAAATCGGGGCACTGGCCCCCAGCGACCGCCATGTGGACGGCGTGGTGGACGTGGTGCTGGACGCCACCCGCAACTTTGACCAGCCCCTGACCCCCGAGCGCTTGTTTGGCTGGCACGCCGCGCTGTTCCCCACCGGCTACAGCGGGCGCACGCGCATCACCGTGGCCGCATGGCGCACCGATGCCAGCGGCCCCATGCAAGTGGTCTCCGGCCCCGTGGGCAGAGAGAAAGTGCACTTTGAAGCCCCGCCCGCCGCCACCCTGCCCGCGCAAACCCAGGCCCTTTTTGACTGGTTTGAGGCCGCCCCGGTGGGCGACGCCATCATCAAAGCTGGCCTGGCCCACCTGTGGCTGGTCACCCTGCACCCTTTTGACGACGGCAACGGCCGCCTGAGCCGCGCCGTGGGCGACATGGCCCTGGCCCGCGCGGAGGGAACGCATCAACGCTTCTACAGCTTCAGCGCCCAGATCCAGCGCGAACGCAAAGACTATTACGACCAGCTAGAGGCCACCCAAAAAGGCCCGCTGGACGTGACTCCGTGGCTGCACTGGTTTCTGGGCTGCCTGCTGCGCGCCGTGCAGGGCGCAGGCGCCACTCTGGCGGGCGTGCTGGACAAAGCCCAGTTCTGGCAGCGCTGGGCAGGCACGCCCATGAATGCGCGGCAAACCCAGGTACTGAACCGGGTGCTGGACGGCATGGAGGGCAAGCTGACCAACGCCAAATGGGCGGCCATGGGCAAATGCTCGGCAGACACAGCGCTGCGCGACATCAATGACCTGCTGGAGCGCGGCGTGCTGCGCAGGCTGGAGGGCGGCGGGCGGAGTACGGGGTATGGGGTGGTAACGAAGTAGCCCGCTGGTGCAGGTGAAATATGCGCCAGCAGCTATCAAATCATGAGCAATAAAGCACACCACACCTTTGAAACGCCTGAGCAGCTCCATGCCTGGCTGCAGGCAAACCACGCCAGCGAGACTGAGCTGTGGGTGCGCATCTTCAAAAAGGCCACCGGCCATCGTGGGGAACTTCGCCGGATTGTGCGTGGAGCAAGTAAAGCGCGAGCCCGAGTTGGCAAGTCACTAATCGAGCCTGCTCCCCACCCTAATTGATTGGTTTTGTGCCAGAAGCGGGCGCCAGCGGCTGTTCAGATTTTTTAGTCTGTTGGTCCACGTTCATAACGGCGACTGGTGACTCGGAAAAATACTCGCGTAGGGTCGGCTTGGAGTACCAAAACAGGAGTCCAGTAGACAGTAGTGCAGACACGCAAACAAAGCAAAACAACCAATTCAATATTGCTCCTTGCCTCTTTATGTGTGATTGCAGATCAGTCAGTGCCTGTTGAAATGGAGTTCTCGTTTCCGCTGGAAGCTTTTCGGTCTTTGAGTAGCGCAATTTCACCTCACGGGCGATTGCGGAAATGGTGTAGCGTTGATTAGAAATCAACACTAAGGTAACACCCACGAAGACGATGCAGCCCAACCAGACAACGACATTTTTTATTGTTAACGCTGGCTCGGGACTCATCTGAACCCCAGCCAAAAAAACGGCCACCGGAAAGGCCAAAAGCTGATTCTGAATGTCCGTAATTGTTTTCTGAAGCTTGATCGTTGAGTCAAGATTGTCTTTTTCGACTTCTGCTTTAATTTTTTCGAATGTGAATTCAGCGACGTACATGGCATACGCGTTGCGCACCCGTTCCATGAAGTCTTCGAATTTCTGCAGGAGTTGTCCAAAGTCGATGGCCGACTCACTCTTAAAAAGGTCAATTAACGATGTCCTGATGATTGTTCGCTTCTGGTCTTTGTGATGCGTTGAATCCACAAAGGTGCTGGCAAATTCATCTAAGTCGTTAAGAGTCAATAGCTGCGCTTTGTCATAGCGAAGCGATATCGCCAACTTGGCATCGTGCCTTTGCAGGAAGACCATGCGATTCTGGCCGTCGGCTTGCAGATCGGCTACTGACTGCATCAGCTTGTACAGCTTGCATGCATGCAAATATTGCGTAACTTCGACAGGCTCTATGTCGCCGGCACGATACGTGCAATTTGAATCAAGTAGCGTAAATACCGTCGGTGCTAGGCCCAAGTTGCCCGGCACTGCGAGCAACTCGTCCATAGAAGCATAAACATTTGCCCACGATGGATGAAACTCAATGCGCCTTGTGGACGAGTCACATACCCCCGCAATGCCATGGGTATCCAGTGCCTGGTCTACCGCATCAAAATCAAAGTCAACGGGTAAAGTCCCGGTGACTACGCTACTGCCTTGCTTGCTATGGCCAGTCAAAACAGAGACTAGCCACAAGGCTAGGTCATGCTTGGACTGGGGCAACGGCGAGGGGGTCATACTTTTGGATTTCAGTGATCAAGTCACGAGACGGCTGTGTCAACACCAAAGTATTGGTCGTTGAGTCGTAGCGCACGCGCTGAGCGCGTACATCGTCTACATCAAATGACACAGTTACAGACCCCATTTTCCCACGCAACCGTTTTATACGACTGTAGGTGGATCGATCCGGTTTGAAGGAATCATTGATCTGGTAGTCGGCTGCCGAGGGCCCCGTGCGAATGAAAGCCGTAAAGGCTGTTGGGTCTGATGGCATGACGCTAGCCGAAATGGTGGCCAGAACAACTTCTTTGGGGTTGGCGACAAAGCAGTCGTATAACTTCTGTCGGGCATCGATGAGACGGGCGCTCTTTTCCTCAGCGGGAATATCGGGCCTGGCTGTGATGAATGCCCCTAGTGCCTGGATGACTTGGTCCGTGTGGTGTTTGGATTCAGTGAAATTGAGGCATGCCAATGCATCACGGAAATAGTCCGAAACCTTGCTGCCTCTGGGTTTTACAAAAGAGAGATAAGGCTGTGTATCGGCGCCCCACTTTGTCAAATTCACCCGAGCCGCCTCATGCAGCTTGCTTATGTCCAGAGTGAGGGTTCTTTGCAAATCCATGGTGATCGGGTCGACCCCTGCACCATCTTTCAGTTTGAGTACGACAACCATCAGCCAATCGTCACCCAAATTAACGTAACGCAGAAAAAGTACGTAGCCACCCGTGGCAAAAAACTCCTTCTTCATATTTTCAGCAATCAGGTTGAGGCTGTTGTTAGTGAAGTCAATAAATGCTTGCGGAGTATTTGTCGGTGCGTTCAAGTAGGTGTGCAACAGAACCGGGAATCTATGCAAATTCGCGTCTGTGCCCAGTGAGCCATAGCCACTGACGCTCTCACTGTAAGTTTCCAGCAGAGTCTGCACCGTGGCTTCCAAGAATGCATCGGATGCCAATCGTGATGTTCTGGGTTGTACCTGCACTGAGCCATCGCCTTGGGTTTCCTTCGCCTTGATAAGTTGATGGATGATGGCTTCTTTAATATGCATAGGGGCCCCCTGAAAATATTTTTTGATAAAGTGAAATTGAGAAGATTGGAAACGCCTTGTTACGGGCGTTCAACTTCGCGTTGATAGCATCAACCTGTCGCTGGTTGCTGGTAGGCGAAATAGCTAGTTTTGCGCGTAGCCTGTGGGCAGGTGTGCGTACTTCCCCTTGTGTTAGTGGTTCATGTCTGAGACTGTTAATGATCCCAGCCGTTCTCCAAAACCACTCTTTCCACTTACCGTAACCATCAACCTCTGAGTAGCCCGCGTAGCCGCCACATAAAACACCCGCGCCGCTTCTTTCTCATCCTCCCCGACAGCAGGCATATGCCCCACGCCGGGCAGCGCCACCACGGGGAACTCCAAGCCTTTGCTCACCTTCATCGTCATCACCTGAATCGCGTCCGCGCCGGGCCGGTATTCGCCACTCTTCTTGCGCACGCGATGCGGCAGCTTGCGTTGGGCCAGGGCGCTGGCGCACAGGTCCATGGTTTTCCAGTCCGCGCACAGCACGGCCATGTCGCCCCAGGCGTAGCCTTCTTTGTGGGCGCTGGCCAGGTGGTCGGCGATGGCAAAGGCTTCGTCGCGCAGGGTGGGCAGCTTGATGATGACGGGGGCTTGGCCCTCGCGCCCGCAGCTCACGGGCTTGAGCAGCGGGATGCCGTCGTCGTCTTTGTCGTCTGCCGTCAGCAGGTCTGCGGCGACCAGGCTGGCGGTGTGCAATATCTGCCGCGTGTTGCGGTAGTTGATCTTCAGGATGGTGGTGCGCCCTTGCGCCTGAATGCCCACGCTTTTGAAGCTGAACTGTTTGCTGCGCGCGCGTTCGTAAATGCTTTGTGCGTCGTCGTACAGCACCAGCAGGCTGTTGGTGGCGGGGTCCACCATTTGGGTGACGAGCTTGAGCCATTCGGGCGCGAAGTCGTGGCCTTCGTCGATCATCACCGCCTGGTATTGGCCGCCTGGGATTTGGCTGCGCTCTACGGCGCGGATGACGTTACCAACCAAGCCGTCATAAAAGCCGCCGCCTTGGGGCGGCAGGGCCTGCCCGTAGGTGGTGAGCTGGCGGTGGCACCAGCTGTGAAAGTGCCGCACGTGCACGCGGTCGCTCAGGCCCTTGGCGTCCATCACGCTGGCCAGCTTCACGCCCAGGGGCTCGTTGAAGCAGAGGATGAGGATGGGTTTGCTGGCCGGGGTGCTGGCCTTGGCCAGGTATTCGGCGCGGTAGCCCAAAATCATGGTTTTACCCGAGCCTGCCACGCCGTGGATGACGCGGTGGCCGTCGCCCAGGCTGCGGGCCAGCTGCTCTTGCTGCAGGTCCATCACCCGCATGATGTCGGGCAGTTGGGCGTCGGCATCGTTGTCGTCAAACAGAGTGCCCTGGGTTTGCACGCGCACCTGGGGGAACATGATCCAGCGCACCCGGTCGAGCTGCGGCAGGGTGATGGCGCCGCCGAAGCGGTGGGCAAACATGTTCCACAGCCGCTGTTGAAATTCTTCGGGGTCGGCGTGTTCGAGCATTTCGTCTTGGCATATGACGTAATGCGGGTCGATGGTTTCGGCCAGTCCCGAGGTTTCAAACTCTTTGCGGGTGATGCGGGTGAACACCACGCCGTGCCCCCACGGGAAGGCCAGTTTGCCTTTGTGCGGCCCTTCGGCATGCACGAGCTGCGGGTCGCGCTCCAGCGCGTTGACCACCTGGATGGCGCAGTGGCGTGCTTGGGCCAGGGGGTTGATGACGACTTTGGGGCGCCCGTTGTCCAGAATCGTCCACGCCTGCCGGGTGGCGTCTTGCACGGTTTGCAGGCGCCAGTCTTTGGTCTCCAGCACCAGCAAACCCCTGCGGGCGTGCAGCACAACAAAGTCGGGGTGGGTTTGCTTGGGGCCGATGGGCACGTTGTGCCACAGCAGGTAGTCGGCATCGAGCTTTTGCTCCAGCCGCTCGGCCAGGCGTCGCTCGCCCGTGGAATCGAATGCGGACGAACCTATCGCCGGTATCAATGTCGCCATGCCTCCGGTTGCCTCCCGTTGTCTGCCTGGTTATGTGTGCATTTGTTAATGCACTGTAGGGGGTGTGGTGGCGGGGTGCAACCTTTGTATGTCAAGGCGAGTGCATAAAGCGAGCCTGCGCGGGGCGGTGGCTTGAGGTGCCCCAGCGGCCGTGGGTTGAAGCAAAATTGGCCTCTGGCGCTTATCCATCAAGCGCGAGCAGCTATCAAAACCATATCGACCGATACAAAGAATCGCGGCAACCTGCACCGGGCAGCGCCAACGAGCCCGCCCTTGCTCCCCTTCAGTTAAATTGCCCCGCATGCCCAACACCCCCGCCCCCGCATCCCTCATCGATTCCCGCCAAGCCGCCTGGCGTCTGCTGATCACTCTGGGCTTGGTCGTGCTGGGCAACAGCAGCATGTATGTCGTGTCAGTCGTGCTGCCCGCCGTGCAGGCCGAGTTTGGCGTGGGCCGCGCGGATGCGTCGCTGCCCTACACGCTGATGATGGTGTGCCTGGGCATCGGCGGGCTGTGGACGGGGCGCATGGCCGACCGGCATGGGCTGATGCCCGTGCTGTGCGTGGGAGCGGTGGGGGTGTGCGGTGGTTTTGTGTGGGCGGGGCTGTCGGGCAGCATTTGGGGGTTTGGGCTGGCCCATGGGTTGATGGGGCTGATTGGCGCGTCGGCCACGTTTGCGCCGCTGCTGGCCGACACGGCGCTGTGGTGGAACCGGCGGCGCGGCATTGCGGTGGCGATCTGTGCCAGCGGCAACTACATCGCGGGTGCGCTGTGGCCGCCCATCGTGCAGCACGGCATCGACACCATTGGCTGGCGCCACACCTATGTGCTGATGGGGTTGGTGTGTGGCGTGGGCATGCTACTGCTGGCGCTGCACATGCGCCAGCGGGCGCCGATGGTGCTGCTGGATGTGTCTGCGTCGGCGGCGCCTGCATCGCCAGGCGGTGCAGCGGCGGCTCCCGCGCCTGTTGCGCCAGACCGTAGCCGCCCGTTTGGCCTGCGCCCTTTGCACGCGCAGTTGCTGTTGTGTGTGGCGGGCGTGGCGTGCTGCGTGGCCATGGCGATGCCGCAGGTGCACATCGTGGCCTATTGCACCGACCTGGGTTTTGGCGCGGCGCGGGGCGCCGAAATGCTGTCGCTGATGCTGGCCTGCGGCATTGTCAGCCGCCTGGTGTCGGGCGTGATCTGCGACCGCATTGGCGGTGTGCGCACGCTGCTGCTGGGGTCGGCGTTGCAGGGGGTGGGGCTGGCGCTGTTTCTGCCGTTTGACGGGCTGGTGCCGCTGTACGTCATTTCGGCGATGTTCGGGCTTTTCCAGGGCGGCATCGTACCGGCCTACGCCATCATCATCCGCGAGTATTTCGCGCTGCAAGAGGCGGGCGCCCGGGTGGGCGCAGTGATCATGGCCACGCTGATCGGCATGGCGCTGGGGGGCTGGATGTCGGGCTGGATTTTTGACGTGACGGGCAGCTACCAGGCGGCGTTTATCAACGGCATGGGGTGGAATCTGCTGAACCTGTCGATCGTGGGCTGGCTGTATTGGCGCATACGCCACCAGCGTGGCGTGGTGGGCCGTGTGCAACCCCGTGCGGGGTGAACGCGCCAGCACCAGAAAAAATATGAGTCAAATGGGCCTCTGACGCTTAGTCAGCGAGCGCTAGTAGCTATGAATTATGAAGCAAATGGGCGGGGTGGCTCCGGAAGGTCCGCTGTGTCAGGGACTCGTCGCCTGCCCGATCAATGTCCGCACGTCGGCAATCAGTTGCGCGGCCAGTGTGCTCATCTCTGAGATCGTGGCTTCTTCCACCTCCAGGTAGCCTTCGTATTCGGCGAGGTTGCGCTTTTGGTGGGCGGCGTCCAGCACTCGCCAGCGTGCGGGCGGCCAGTTCACGGTGTGGGCCAGACACTGGAACACGGTGAACCGGTTCTCGCTGCGGTAGCCGTGCCAGCGCAATGCGGCCAAAGCAGCGGCGTGGGCAGCGTTGTAGGCACTGGTAAAACGGCCTTCTTGTGATACGTGGCTCAGTTGCGCATCTGCCCAACGGGTCTGGGCCATGGCCAGCATGCGCTGCACCTCGGCGTCGTTGCGGGGCTCGGCCTTGAGCTGGCCGATGCGCACCAGGTTATCTAGCGCGGTCAAGGCCATCGATGTCTCCAATCAGTGCAAGGGTCGGGCGCGACAGAACGCGGTTGACGAACGAGTCGGGCTCGGCGCGGCGCTTGAGGAATTCTTGCGGCGAGTACATGGTGGGGTTGATCTTGCGCCCCCACTGTTGCTCCAGTGGCGCCAGTTGCTCCAGCACTTCGCCCAGGGTGAGTTGGTGCCCCACCAGCATCACATCCACATCGCTTTGGGCGGTGTCGGTATGGGATGCCACCGAGCCAAACACCCACGCGGCCAGCAGGCGTGGCACCAACGGGGCCAGGGCGTCGCTCAGTGCGGGCACCAGCCCCAGGGTTTTGTGGGTAAGGGACACCAGCTCGCCAAAAATCGGGCTGTCGGCGTTGGCTTTGAAGCAGCGCAGGTTGCCCACACGTTCCGACACCAGCAAACCGGCATCGGTCAACCGGTTGAGTTCGCTTTGTACCGAGGCACTGCCCAGCCCCGTCAGGCGGCGCAGCTCGCTCAAATGGAAGCTGCGCGTGGGTTGGCCGAACAGCCAGGCAAAGAGCCGGGCTTGGCGGTCAGTCAAAAAGGCGGAGGCGACAGACATTGCCAAATATTAGCATGATCATGCCAATTATTGGCTTTTCATATCGGGATCGCGCTCAAGGCAGCGGCAGGCGCATGCCGCGGTGGCTCTGGGCTCTGGCAATCCATTGGGTTTGAAAAGGTGCCTGCCTTCAGTGGGCTGTTTGTGATGGCACAGAACTGCGGCCGTCCATTGCGTGCATCACCCGCGCGCCAGCACCGCCAACTCCTGGTGCAGCAGCAGCTCCACCTCGGCCGGTTCAAACTGGTCTTGCAGCAGGGGGATGGCAAAGCGGTAGTCGGCGTCCTTCTTGCGCAGCACATAGGCCAGTTGCAGACGGGCCAGCGACTGGCGCAGCGCTTGCGCGTCGGCTGTGATGCCGTGGCTGTGCAGCAGCTGGGCCAGGGCCACCAGGCTGGTCTGCCCGGCCTGGGCGGTGTGATAGACGACGATGCGGTCGAGGCGGCAGGCGGCTTCGTCGTGGCTCAGGCGCCCCCACCCGGCCAGGGCATCCTGCACCGCCTGTGAGGCCAGGGCCTGGGTGAGGTGGCGGGCTTCGATGACGCGTTCGCCGGGCGCCAGCGCTTCCAGGCACTCCTGGCACAGGATGGCGACGAGGTTGGCGCGCTGGCCGCTGGCGTCGATGAGGCGGTCCACCAGCTTTTCGTTGTCAAAGCCCAGGCGCAGCCTGCGCAGCGGCTCGGTGGCCAGTTCGCGGCAGGCGGTGCGCTCCAGCCCGCCGATGGCCAGCACCTCGCCAAAGTTGCGCAGGGGGCTCTGGTAGTCGAGCACGGCCGTGGCATACAAGTCCCAAAAGCCCGCCAGCATGAACCAGCAGCGGCCCTCTTCGCTGAGCGCGCGCAGCGTGGACAGCTGCACGTAGCCGTTGTGTGACTCGTCGCGAAAGAACAGGTCGGCCTCGTCGATCAGCAGCACCAGGCGCTTGCCCTGGTACTGCGCCTGCAGGTGGTCCACGATGGCTTCGAGCGGCGTGTCGGCCGGCAGGCCAAACTGCAGCGCCATGCGCGGCGCCAGGCGGTGGTCGCGCAGCGACACGTAATGGCACACGGTGTGCGGGTGGCCCTGCATGCGCCGCTGCACGGCCTTGAGCAGGCTGCTTTTGCCCAGCTGGCGCCCGCCCACCACCAGGTAGTTGGCAGGCTCGCGGTTGATGACGCGGGCCAGCAGCTGCGCGCGGCCAAAGAAGGCGCCTTCACGCGTCACACCGCCGCGCGTCTGGTACGGCGAGATGCGCGTGATGCGCAACTGCGCGGCCAGCAGGCGCAGCAGCACCTGCAGCGCTTCGCCGCCAATCAGCCATTCGGTCTGGCTGGCGCTGTCCACCATCACATGCAGGTTGGCGCGGTCGTCGGCATGGGCGCGCAGCAGCGGCCAGGGGGTGTCCACGCTGTGCCCGCTCAGGATCAGCAGCACATCGCTGCCGGTCTGCGCGGCGCGCAGCTGGCGCAGCACAGTGGCTTCGTCGATGCCGGGGGTGGGCACAAACACCATGCAGCGGTCCAGCGACACGGGCAGGTCGGGCGGAAACTGCCACTCGAACACCTGGCCGGGCAGCGCCCAGTCGCTGCTGGGCTGGCAGCGGGCCGACACGCGCTCGGCCAGTGCGCGCGCCAGGGCCGGGGCGTGCTCGGCGCCTGTGGTCTGCGCGCACAGCACGGCGCGGCGCCAGTCCACCATGCGGATGTCGGCGGCCAGCAGGGTGGCCTCCAGCCGCCGCAGCCAGCGCAGCAGCCGGTCGATCTGCGGCAGGCGCGCCAGGGGCGTGCGGCGCAGGCGCGCGGGGCGCAACTGGCCCGCACCGATCATGGGGTGACGCACCACCCACACCACGGCGCCCACGGCAAAGATCACGCCGCACCACACGATGAGCGAGCGCAGCCAGCCGAACGGGTCGGCATCGGGCGCGGGTTGGGCGGGCTCGAAGTCGTCGGTAGCGCCCTCCAGGCAATTGAGGGGCAGGTAGCCAGGGGGAATGGGCGGGTTGCCGGGGCGGCAGGTCCATGTGTGGGTGCCGGGTTTCAGCTCCACCACCACCTGCGTGCCGGCCAGCTTGCCCAGCTCGGGGTGGTGGGCAATGTCGGCCTGCAGCACGTTGGGGCGTGGGGAGGTAACGCGCAGCTGCGGGTTGGCAATGGGCGGTGCGTATTTCTGGATGTCCTTGGGCCAGCCGTCCAGCTCGTTGCGCGCCTCGATCATCGCGATGCGCCACTGCACCAGCTCGTTCCACACCGGGCCGACATTGACCGACGCGAGGAACGAGCCGCGCGTGACCGGGTTGAGCTGGGGCGTGAACAGCGCGCTGGCCACAAACAGCGTGACCGCTGCAATGACCACGGCACGCACCACGGCCCTGGAGAAAAAGGGGCTTAAGCGCTCAAACATGATTCGAGCACCATCAGGCCCGCATCCCGGATGGTGGCGCAGCGCCAGTGCAGCCGCGCTGCATCGCCCGTGCCGCGCACATGGATGAGGTTGCCCCAGAACAGGCTGCGCAGTTCGTCGTCCTGCAGATAGGGCCGCGCGCGGCCCAGGTCGTCGGCCTGCAACAGTTGCTGCAAACGCGTGCGTGCGGCAGGAGCCTGGGCCAGCGGCAAAAAGGTTTGCCACAGGCGCGGGCTGCTGGCCAGGTGCGTGCGCAGGGCGCTCGACGATGCCTGCCCATCGCCCACACCCTGATCCACCAGCCACTGCAGCCCTTCTTCAAACAACGCGGGGTGGCCACCGCTGAGCGTCTGCAGCGCTGCCACCACCGGCTCGGTCCAGCGGTGCTCGGGCCAGCGGTGGCGGGCCAGTTGCGTCAGGTCGTCCAGCGACGGGTCGGGCCAGTGGTGGACCTGCGCGATGTTGAGCAGCGACAGGTCGCCGCTGCGGTATTTGAGGTCGGCCAGCGCCTCGCCTCCGCACAGCAGCAGATGCAGGCGGCCGCTGTGCATCTCGCTCAGGCTGCGCAAAATGCCGGCCAGGGTTTCGCGCAGCGCGGGCGTGCCTTGCTCAAAGCGGCTGACCAGGCAGAACAGGCGCTCGCCCGCCAGCAGGCGGCGCTCCAGCGCGGATTCAAACTCGTAGTCGGACGCCACCTCGCCCAAGCCGCACTGGCGGCCGATGGCGGCAAAGTAGTCGGCCTGCGCGGTGCTCACGCTGTAGGGCGGCTGGATGTGCAGCACCGAGCCCTCGCCATATTGCGCCCGGGCCCGCTGCAGCAGCTCTTGCCGAAACGGCGGCTGGCCCCAGTGCGCGGGCGACAGCAGCAGTGCAATGGGGTAGGGAACGGCCTGCGCCAACTGGGCGAACACCTTGTCCTGAAACGCGGCAAACGGCTGCGTGCCCACCGACTCGGCCTGCAGCGGGAACTCGGGCGCGAACCCGGCGGCACTGAGCAGGCGGTTGGCCTCGCTCTCCGTCAGGCGCAGGTAGCGCGTGCAGGCCACCACGCGGTCGCGCGAGCGCGGGTTGGGCGCCGACACGCCGTTGCGCCAGTTGTTCACCGCCTCGCGGCTCAGGCCGATTTCGGTGGCCACGCCCGAGGCGCTGGCGCGGATGCGGCGCATGTAGATCGACAGCAGGTCGGCAAAGGAATCGGTGGCCATGGGCGGTGGAGTGGGGGGCGGTGCAAGGGTGCCAGCGCCCCGAGAACGGTTCAGACAGAAAAAGGACGGTGGACGGCTGGCACGGATTGTCATCTGTGCCAGAGCCTCTGGCGGCCGAAAGGCTGGCAATGGGCTGCAGAAAGCTTGCGGCCTGCTACACCAGCCCTTGCACCATGGGCCACGCCTTGGCGCAACCCAGCCCGCAGGCCACGAGCACCGGGCTGTACAGCACCACAGCGCCCAGCACAGACGCCCACCCGTCAGACGCTTCGGCTTCTGCGGGGGGAGCCTCGTCTTCGCTGGTGTCGCCCGTCAGTTCCTGCGCCAGCATCACCAGCACCATCACCAGCGATGCACCCAGCACGGCCAGGTAGGCGTACTGCAGTGCCGTGCGCTCCAGCGGATAGAAGTAACCCGCCAGAACCACTGCGGGCAGCAGGTAGAACGCGTGCATCTGCAGCCGGTACCAGGGGATGCCTTCGTCCTCTGTCTCCAGCGCGCCCATCACCATCCGGTAGGTCAGCGCGCCCACCAAAAAGATCAGCCCGCCCCACCATTCAATTTGCGTCAACATGGTGCCTGCCTCCGGGTTCAATGGCTGGCCATGACGGTGACCGGGCCGCCGTCCTCGCCATCCGCATCGCTGTCGTCGTTGTCCCCCTTGAGGGTCTTGTATTCGCTGAGCATGTAGTACAGCGGCAGCACCACCGCCAGCACCAGCCCCAGGCCCAGCCAGAGCCAGAAGCCCTTGAACAGCAGCACCGCGAGTACCGTAAAGACGAACGCCTGCAGCAACCCTTTGAGCCCGGCGCGCAGCAGCAGCACCGCAATCAGCCCCTGCACCGGCGAGGTGCCGCTTTTGCCCATGGCCTGGGCCAGGCCGACAAAGGCTTCCACGGCTTCCTGGGCCTCGCGCTTGCGCTGTGCCTCCTGCTTGCGCAGCTGGGTGACGGAGAGGGGCTTGGCGGGGTCTTTGGAGCAGCCATAGTCTGCGTCCTCATCGCCCTCGCTGGCATCGCCTGCTTCGTCGCGCCCGGCCTGGGGCTCCACCACGGGGAGCCACTGCGGATTTTTCTGGATGAACGCCTGTCGTGACACCCATTGCCCGGCATCGAAGTGCATGCGCTCGGTCTCGCCCACCTGGTCGTAGAACACCTCCAGCACGGCCGCCTGCAGGCCGTGGGCAAACAGGGTCTCCAGTGCGTGCAACGGCAGGTCGTCGCTCGTGCCGGTGTCAAAGCGCAGTGTCAGGTGGTCGGGCCTGGCAAACACCTCCTGGTTGAACCACTGCGCATCCCACAGCGCTTGCAGGTCGGAGGCGCCGAGCCTGTCGGCCCAGCGCTGGGCCTGTTCGGTATGGCCCGTCGCCAGGTATCGGTAGATCAGCTGGGCGAGCTTGAGCTTGATCGGGTCTTGAAAGAAGAGGTGCAGGGTATGGGTGTTCTGGGACATGGCTCGGCGGGGGTGTTGGGCTGCAAAGGGGGTGTGCGTTGATGGGGTCCATTGTTCCGGGCGGGGCTGAGCTTGTCCTTCGCGACCTTGTCCATGGGTGCGCTGCCCGGTCTTGACAAAACGTCCACCGCTGGCGGGCTGGAGCCATCCAGAGGCAATGCACACACCGGGGCGGCCCGCGTGGTAAGTTGGGGCCGACAGCCCTCGACCTTTTTGGAGGATTCGCTTGATCGCCCTTGCCACGGCCCTTGGCCGTTTTGTGCTGCGCCACTTCTTGACCTTTGTGCTGATCTGCAGCGTGCTGCTGCTCGCGCAGTGGGGCTGGGCGCAGTGGCGGGCGTGGCAAGCCTTGCAGGGTGAGGCCGCGCAACTGACGGCAGCCCAGGCGGCGCTCTCGGGCCACATTCAGGCGCAGGCCGCTGCCAGCCGCCAGCGCACCACGGGCCTGGCAGCTGCCCCGCTGGCGTTGCTGACCGAGCGGTTGCAGACGCTGGACGAGCGCCTGCGCCGCCTGCAGCAAGAGCGCGCGGGCCTGGGCGGTGTGGTGCTGCTGGACGCCGAACGCACCCCCTTTGTGCAGGCGCACCTGCGGGCCCTGCGCCTGGACGTGGACATCCAGTTGCTGCAACAGGAGCGTGCCTACGTGCAGGAGCTGCGCTGGCGCCTGCAAGCCACCCAGAGTGCAGAGCGGCAGCGCGCCGAACTGGAGCGGCTGCGCCAAAGCCATGAAAAGCTGTACGCCCAGTGGCAGGCCGTGCAGGCCGAGCGCCAGGCGCTGCTGGAGAAGCACCCCATCAAATGTCGCCTGCCCGTGGCATCGCCCGAGCGCACGGCCTGCGAAGACCTGCGCCACCAACAGGCGGCCCTGCTGGCTGCCAACCAGCGCGCTGCAGCCGACCACGCTGCGCAACGCACGCGGGTGTTGCAAACCGCACCCACCCCCGCGCCGCTGGGCGCTTTTGAGCCCCACCAGGCCCCGCTGCAGGCCCTGGCCGAGAGGCTGCAGGCGCGCCGTACCGCGTTGCTCACCGAGCAGGGCCAACACTGGGCCCACCGCCTGGCCGTGCCGGTGCAGCAGGTGGTGCCCACGGCACTGCTGATTCTGCTGGGCATCGTGCTCGCGCCGCTGGGCGTCAAGGCGCTGCTCTACTTCGTGCTGGCGCCACTGGCGCAGCGCCGCCCGCCCGTGTGCCTGCTGCCGCAAACCCTCGGCGCGGTGGAACTGGTGCCCGGCCCCTCGGCCGTGTCGCACGAGGTGTGGGTGGACCCGGACCATGAACTGCTGGTGCACCCCGAGTTTTTGCAAAGCACCGCCGTGCAGGGTGACAAGGACACCTGCTGGCTGTTCAGCTCCCGCTACCCCTTCACCAGCCTGGCCTCGGGCATGGTGGCACTGACCCGCGTGCGCACGCAAGAGACGGCGCGCTACGTGGTCTCGGCCACGCAAGACCCGCACAGCGAGATCGGCATGCTGCACCTGCCCGCTGGCGCTGCCCTGGTGATGCAGCCACACAACCTGGTGGGCGTGCTGCAGCCCCGGGGGGCGCCCGTGCGCATCACGTCGCACTGGCGGCTGGGCAGCCTGCATGCCTGGCTGACGCTGCAGCTGCGCTACCTGGCGTTCCATGGCCCGGCGCAGCTCATCGTGCAGGGCTGCCGCGGCGTGCGGGTGGAGCGCGCCGGCCAGGGGCGCAGCATCCAGCAGGCGGCCACCATTGGCTTCAACGCCAATCTGGCCTACACCACCCGGCGCAGCGACACCTTCGGGGCGTATCTGCTGGGCAAGCAGGGGCTGCTGAACGACAGCTTTGGCGGTGCCAGCGGTTTTTATGTGTACGAGGAAATGCCCCACACACTGGTGCGTGGCGGGCGCGTGCGGCGGGGGCTGGAGGGGGTGGCGGATTCGCTGCTCAAGGTGTTCGGGATTTAAACCCCGAACGAGGATATTCATCAATAGAAATGGCCTCTGGCGCTTATCAATAAAGCGCTGTCAGCTATCAAATCAATAGTAACTATCCCAGGTGGCTTGCCCCGGCGGAAAGGGCTACCGGGGCACGATCACCATCCAGCCCACGCCAAAGCGATCGGCCACCATGCCGAACGCGGTGGCAAAGAACGTGGGGCCGAAGGGCATTTGCACCTGGCCTCCATCGGCCAGGGCGTCGAACAGGCGCCGGGCCTCCGCGTCCGAGGCCGGGGCGATGGAGAGCGAGAAGCCCTTGAACACACCTTCGCCCGGGCGCTGCCCGTCCGAGGCCATGATCTGCGTCTCGCCAATCTGCAGGTTGGCGTGCATGATTTTTTCACCGTCCATGGCGTCGCCGGGCGGCGGTGGCTCGGGGCTGTCCCGGTAGCGTATCAGCGCGGTCACCTGGGCACCCAGGGCCTGGCTGTAAAAGGCCAGCGCCTCTTCGCAGCGGCCATCAAAAAACAGGTAAGGCTGGACTTGCATGGCGTCTCTCCTGCAGTGGGGGTGTGCAGGTATACAACTTTTGGCGGCGGCTGTCTCGCCCGGTGCGGGGTGCGACACCGGTGCTTACAGTGCTTGCAAATAGCGCTGTGCCAGCTCTTTGCGGGCGGCGCTGTCCACCCCCAGCACATCCTCCAGGTAAGGTGTGATGCCGCCATATCCGGTGTCCACCAGGTGCAGCGCGGCGTCGAGAAAGTCCTCCTGCACGCGCCACAGCACCTGCAGCACCTCGTGCGGCGCGGGGCCGGCCAGGCCGGCGGGTGGGCGGTAGAGCGCGTTGGTCAGCAGGTAGTCCTGCATCACCACGTCGCGCGGCACGCCCAGGGCCAGCAGGATGAGGGCGGCGGCAAAGCCCGTGCGGTCTTTGCCGGCGGTGCAGTGGAAGACCAGGGGCGCCTCGTTTTCCAGCAGCAGGCGGAACAGGGCGGCAAAGCGCGGCGCGTTGTCGCCCACGAAGCCCCGGTAGGTGTCCTGCATCAGCCCCACGGCGTCTTGTGCCGTCAGCGGCTGGCCCGTGCGCAGCAGCTCCTGGGCGCGCTGCACCACGGTGGGCTCGATGGTGAGCGGGTGGTAGGCCACGCCGGGGAGCTGGTAGGCCATCGCGTTGCGCTCGGCCTCGCCCCGGAAATCCACCGCACGGGCCACACCCAGGGCTTGCAGTTGGGCCAGGTCGGGTGGAGTGAGCGCGGCAAGGTGGTCCGAGCGGAAGATGCGGCGCCAATGCAGCGCGCGCCCGTCGTGGCCGCGGTAACCGCCCAGGTCGCGGAAATTGGTGGCCCCCTGTAGGGGCAGCGAGCGGGTGGGACTGGAGGGCGGCGTGTGGGGTGGCTGATCGTGCATGGCCAGAGCGCAGGGAGGTTGCGGAGGTGCGGTGTCCCAGCTTAGCCCATGCGGGTGAC
>JAANMT010000807.1_pt1 | contig 33296 bp, 34 predicted proteins | sample 7279711 | NCBI WGS metagenome assembly JAANMT01 (sample SAMN14094538, study PRJNA606508) | bioreactor metagenome | isolation source: A lab-scale SPAN reactor treating ammonium-rich wastewater day 1 | place: Ireland: Galway | collected 2017-01-16 | reverse complement strand
TTGAAGGCCGAGAGTTTGTTGAATGTGGCAAGGCAGGAGATGGCGGGTTCGACGGTGAAGGCGTAGGGAGCGAGAAGCAAAGGCTCCAGGTTTCGCAAAGAAGGCTGGAGCCTTATTTACGGCGCTCCCCATACGCTGATCGTGCCATTGGTAGAGACGGCAAATAGGTTCTTTCCATCTTCCGAGAAATACAGCAATTGGAAACCGTTTCGGTTGGGATATTTGCCAACCACATCGCCGAGGATACTACCCGTCTGCGCATCGTAGAATCGGATTCGGCTGTTACCCACCGACGCGGCGATGACCGATCCGTCGGGAGAGAATGTCGCGAAGTAAGATGTGATTCGAGACAGTTCCGCGCCGTCTGGGATGGAGTACACTTTGGCAATGTGCGAACCAGGTTCGAGCGAATACGAGAAGATCAATTTTGTGTTATCGGGCGAGATCGCAACGGGATAAAAGCCTGGCTTGTACTTTGAATATTCCGAGCGGGGGATTTTGAGCGACATCACCCGCACTGGCGTCTCGATTTCCCATAGGCTAGCCACACCTTCCAGACCGGACCACGAAAAAATAAACTTTCCATCTGGCGCCATGGTCAAGCTGTGTGTACCATCATAGCCATAGGTAAGTTGACCAGGATTCCATGCCGAGATACTGGGGAGTTCGACGCCGTTTTCCACCTGCCAGATTTTTAGATAACTTCCTGCCTGACTGCCCAGAAACAACAAATTGCTGGGAGCGGAATAGGCTGACGTCAATCCGAAGTGTTGGTCCTTCTCCAAAGCGATCATTTTGATAAATTGGCCTGTCTTTATATTCCAAACATAGACGCGGTCGAAAATGACCGTGATCAACGATTGTTCATCTGCGGCGAAGAATACTGAAATGATTTCCTGGTAATTGCCTGCGTATTTGTATTCTTCATCGAGCAAAATTCCATCTTTGACGCGGATCTGGCCGCTTTGCTTTCCATCAAGAAGATTGCGAATGAGCGCCGAGTCCTTGTTGACATAGGCGATCTGGTTGTTTTTCACGGTCAATCCAACGGTTGCATCCGTGCCGCGGCGATACTGGTCGTAGAAAAAATCACCCGACAGGAACGTATCAGGAAGAGCGCCAATGATCTTGCCTTCCGCAACATCCCAAATCGAGATGACTCCGTTAGTTTCCGCGAGCAGCTTTGTACCATTGGGCAAGAAGGACAGGAAGCGCACGGGGCCGCCCGCGTCGAACCTGGATTCGTTGGCGAGGTCCACGCCATTTTTGATGATAATAAAACCGTCCATCGTTCCCGACGCCACCGTCTTTCGGTCTGCCGTGACCGTGATCGGACTCTCCCACGACCCACTGATACTGCCGATGATTTCGAAGGATGTCCCATCGCGCAATCCCACTCCGCCCATCAAGTTGTCGATGACAATGATGTTGCTTTCTGGCTGGTATGCAAGCCAGGGATTGTACATATTCTCAACTTCAAACGAGCCGAGCGACTTTCCAGTGGAAGATTCGGTGACAGAAACCTTGAATGGATGCTTGATGTGTCCAGCGCTATCGGTGCTTGCGCCCAGGTCTTCAACGTTGAAGGATAGTTTTGACCTGTCATCTGAAACCCCCAACCCATCTTCCACAAGTTGGAGAGAGGCGGCGTCGTACACGTAACGTCCCAGCGCGGTGTCTACGAAAATCTGTTGGCCGTCTGCCGACCATCGAATTCCTCTAATAACTCCTTTGCCCCACACCGCTAATTCGGCCAATTGAGCCAGGTTATCCCTGGAAATAACTGCCGCGCTTGGCTGCATGGTCCCGCCATCGCGGATGGGAAATTCTGGCGCGGGCGTTGGGCTGGGCAGAGGCGTGGATGTTGGCAGCAGGGTTGCCGTTGGAGGAGCAACGATTGCGAAATCCGTTTGTGGTGCAGACGTGACCACAGGCGAACAAGCGGCAAGGAAGATGATGAAAAAAATGCTCAATAGCAACCGTTTCATGGTTTTTTCCCTATTTCTTTCTTTTTTCAAATGGGGATATTCTGTCGTGGCGCAAATCCCACTGCGAGGATGATGGCTTGATTATAAGGCAATTCCTTCTCCGGTTCACTTTTTTCCATCTCCCAACTCCGCGTTTTGGAGTATCATCCAGACGAAGGTTCGAACAACGGAGACCCCCATGAAAGATTTGACCAACGAAATTGTGGAACTGATCCGCCGCGTCTCGTCCAGCCTGCCGAAGGACGTGGAGGATCGCCTGCGCGCGGCCGTCGAAAAGGAAGCGCCCGGCTCGGCGGCGCGCGGCGCGATGGAGACCATCATAAAGAACGTGGAACTCTCGCGCCAAAACTCCACGCCCATCTGCCAGGACACTGGCACGCCCATTTTCTACGTCCACTACCCCGAAGGCTGGAGCACGCGCAAGTTGACGGAGCAGATCCGCAGCGCGCTGGCCGAGGCGACCAAGAAAGCGTACATGCGCCCAAACGCGGTGGACGCGGTCTACGACCGAAACAGCGGGAACAACCTCGGCGGCGACGACTTCCCCTCCATCCATTTCGAGGAAGTGGACGCCGACCAGCCGCTCGTCATCGAGTTGATGCTGAAAGGCGGCGGATGCGAAAACGTCGGACGCCAATACTCGCTTCCCGACAACTCCCTCGGCGCGGGACGCGACCTCGCGGGCGTCCGCAAAGTCGTCCTCGACGCGGCGCAGAAGGCGCAGGGACAGGGGTGCGCGCCGGGGATTCTCGGCGTGGCCATCGGCGGCGACCGCGGCACATCGTACATCAAATCGAAGGAAGTGTTGTACGACAAGATCGGCACGCGCAACGCGGACCCCGAACTGGCGGAACTCGAGGAACGTCTCACCGAGGAGGCCAATCGGATGGGCATCGGCCCGATGGGTTTCGGCGGACAGACCACCGTCATTGACACGAAGATCGTCGGCCTGAGCCGTCTGCCTGCTTCGTACTTCGTCTCGGTGTCGTACATGTGCTGGGCGTATCGCCGCCGCAAGATGATCGTGAGTGGCGAGGAAGTCGTTTACGATTAAACACGACCGTGGACGGGAGACGGTGGACGGTGAGAACGGTCTACCGTCCACCGTCTGCCTGGAGGAATCATGCGCGAGATAACCATACCCATCAGCGATGAAACAATTCGCAGTTTGAAGGTCGGCGAACCCGTCCTGTTGACGGGCGTCATGGTCACCGGCCGCGACGCCGCCCACAAATGGATGATCGAGACTTTCATCCGCAAGACCCGCGCGCCGCAGGGCGAGGATGAGAAAGTCTACGCGGAGTTGAAGAAACTCCTCGACGGGAGCGTCATCTATCACTGCGGCCCGGTGGTTTCAAAGGACGAGAACGGCGAATATCATTTCGTCGCGGCGGGACCGACTACCTCCATCCGCGAGGAGCCGTATCAGGCCGAGGTGATGAAACATTTCAATCTCAAGGGCGTGATCGGCAAAGGCGGGATGGGCGCGAAGACGCTCAAAGGCTGTCAGGAAACGCCCGGAGTCTATTTCCACGCCATCGGCGGCGCGGCCTCATATATTGCCCAATCGGTGAAGAAGGTGCTGGGAGTCTACAAACTGGAATTCGGCACTCCCGAAGCGCTGTGGGTCATCGAGGTTAAGGATTTCCCCGTGGTGGTGACGATGGACGCGCACGGCGACAGTCAACACGCGGCGGTGGAGGCGGGTTCGAAAGCAGTCCTGGAAGAGTTGTTGAAGGAGCCGTATTAGCAGGCTGTTTTTAAATCGCAAAGGCCGCGAAGGGCGCGAAGTTTTCAAACTTCGCAAGCAAGTTCACCTTCGCGGTCTTTTTTAATGAAATTTGAACGACTTTCGATGGATGGGGGAATAACCCAGCCGCTCGATCGCCACGCGGTGACTCATCGTCCCATATCCCTTGTGCCTTGCCAACCCGTAGCCGGGATACTGCGCGTCGAGTCCACGCATCCACGCGTCGCGGGCGGTTTTGGCAAGGATGGACGCGCAGGCGATTGTCAGGGATTTCTGGTCGCCTTTGACGAGGGAGGTGAGGGGAATATCCGTGTCGGGATTCAGGCGGAAGTCGGTGAGGAGATGATCGGGGACGAGGGACAGCGTGGCGAGGGCGCGTTCGGCCGCGAGACGCGTCGCGGCGGAGATGCCGAGGGAGTCGATTTCGTCCGCTTCGGCGGAGCCAAGCGACCATGCGAGGGCGGTCTCTTTGATGCGCGCGGCGGCGCGGTCACGCGCGAGGGGAGGCATCTGCTTGGAGTCACGCGCCCCGCGCAGGGTCGCGGAGAGACGCGGGCGGTCGGGGAGGACGACCGCGCCGACGACGACGGGTCCCGCCAGGGCGCCGCGCCCGGCTTCGTCCATCCCTGCGAGGAGGGCGAAGCCGCCGCGCCAGAGTCGTTTTTCGAGTCGCAGGTCAGGGGAGTTCATAGATGCCGCGGCGCGCGTTGCGGCGGATGCGGAAGATGTCGCGCGTCATCCGCAGGGCGTCTTGCACGGCGCTCAGTTTCGTCTCAGGGCTGAAGCGCCAGCGGATGGGGATTTCGCGGACGGTGAAACCGAGGCGGCGGGCAAGGTAGAGGATTTCGATGTCGAAGGACCAGCCGGGCAGGGTTTGGCGGCGGAAGAGTTGCGCGGCGGCTTCGGCGGTGAAGCATTTGAAGCCGCATTGGGTGTCGTTGAGGCCGGGCAGGATGAGCAGGCGGATGACGAGGTTGACGACGCGCCCGCCGAGGTGACGGTAGAGCGGCTCGTCTTCGCGCGAGGCGCCTTTGGCCTCGCGGGAGGCGATGGCGATGTCGGCCTGCGACTCGGGTGGGAGGAAGCGGCTGACCTGTTCGATGGACATGGACAGGTCGGCGTCGCACATGAAGCGGTACGCGCCGGCCGCCTCCAACATGCCGCGGCGGACGGCGCGTCCCTTGCCGGGCTGCTCCTCGCGGATGACGCGCAGGTTGGGATGGCGCCGCGCGAAGTCCTGCGCGATCTCGAAGGTGCGGTCGCCGCTTCCGTTTTCGACCACGAGTATCTCGGAAGCGAAGTTTTGCGTTTGGAGAAAAGCAAGCGTCTGCTCCAGGGCGTGGGGCAGACGCGTCTCTTCGTTGCGCGCGGGGATGACGATGGATAGGAAGGGCGGGTTCAAAGTTGCGGAAGGATAATGAGGTAGAAGCCGGCCGCCATGACGGCCAGCCAGCACAAGAAGATACCGGCCAGGATGAGGAGCTGTACGACGGTCATGCCGAGGACGCGGCGCCTGGCGGGTTTCGCGGCGGGACGTTCAGGCTGGGACGGTTCGCCCGGGCCGCGCACGAGGACGGTGGGCGACGGTTCTTCTTCGAACGCGAAGTCCAGGTCGGCGGCGTTCGCTTTCTCGATCAACGCGTCGCTCTGCGGGGAGTTGAGGATGGACTGCATGCGCGAGGCTTCCACTTCGGGGAAGGGAGTTTTTTCGCGAGGGCTTTCCTCCTGCGGCTCAGGCTGGGCGGCTGGCTGCCGGGAGCGCGGGGATTGGATGCGGTCCACGAGGTCTGATACCTGGGTGACGGTGTAGATCGGGGGGGCGGTGAGCAGGCCGGCGGCGAAGCGGTCAATGGCGTCGCTTCGCACCACGCGAACGATCGGGCGGACGGAGTCGACCTGCATTCCGGGGTTGGCGGACACCAGCACGGGCTCGATTGGCGCGGCCAGTTTCGCGCCCTGCCGCTGGAAGAAGACTTCCAGAATTTTCGCCATGCGCGCTGCGCGCTGGACCAAATTCACGGACGCGGGTTGGAAGACTTCGTTGGTCAGGGTTCCCCACTCGTCGCCGCGGGCCTGGTAGAACCCTTTCAGCAGGGTGGCTTCCAATACATAGACGCCGGCCGGTCCGACGAGGATGAGCGGCAGGACGATCTCGCTGGCGCCCAACTGCTGGTTGCGGAAAAGGGTGTAGCCCTTTTCGATCATTTTGTTCAGCTGCGCGATGACGATCTGTTGGGCCTGCAGGCTGGTCGGCCATGAAAAGCCGTATTTCCACATGCCTTGCAGACGGTTGACCAGGCTGAGCTGGCCGTTCGCGTCCAAGAGGGGAGTCTGGTCTATGATTTTCATGGCGGGATGCAGCGCTAGATCACCGGCACGCCTTCGAGCGCGTCTTCGGCCGCGTCGGCGCGGGTGGAGATGAATTCGCGCCCGTCGCGGGCGGTCAGGCGGACATCGCGGCCGCGGTCGAAAGTACCGCCCCAAAACTCGCGGCGCGTCCCGGTTACGAATCGTCTTTTGGCTTTCAGGCGTTCGAGCAGCGTTTTTCGGTCGAGCAGGATGCAGTCGGAAAATGTCGGGCCGCGCCGTTCGTAAGCGCGCACGAACTCAATCTGCCCTCGACGCGAGTAGCGCGCCGCTTCGATCACACCGTCGAATTTTTTATCTGCCATGTTCGCCTCCGTCCGTATTTTAACACAAAGACTTCGGAAGTCTTAAGAGACTTCCGAAGTCTGACGGCGTGGTCGGGGTGGTCGGACGCGTGCCATTCCCTGAATGGGAAAACCGACGACCGTAAGTCGTCGGCTTTTTTGTCGGGGTGGTCGGACTTGAACCGACGACCCCCGCGTCCCAAACGCGGTGCGCTGCCAACTGCGCCACACCCCGAGCACAATGAGTATACCGCACTCGGTCAAAAATTGTGTTTTTTAAAGGGCGGAATCACAATTTTTGACCGTGGGTATTATATAATGCGTGGGATGTTTAACCGCCAAGCGACTCGACTTCCTCTCATCCTTTTGCTTCTTTTTGGACTTTCGGCCTGTTCCGCCTCCGAACCGCCGCCCCCGGCCCCTCCCGCCGCGCCGACCTTCACCGCCGCCGTCGCGCCCACCCTCACGCCGGTCCCTCCGTCGACCTCCACGCCCACCGTCACACCGCTGGGATGTCTCAGCGCGCCGGGCAAGCTGGTAAAAGGCGAAGTTGCCACGGCGGAGCGTCCCATCGCGTACATCGTCTATCTGCCTCCCTGCTACGACGAGTTCCCCGACCGGCGTTACCCCGTCCTCTATCTCCTCCACGGGCAGACGTTCACCGCCGATCAGTGGACGCGCATCGGCGCGCCCGAAGCCGCGGACGCGCTCATCCATAGCGGACAGGCCGCGCCCTTCATCATGGTCTTTCCCGAAGACCGCTACTGGAACATCCAGCAGGGACTCCGCTTTGGGCAATACCTGCTGAACAACGTCCTTCCTTACATTGACGCCAACTTCCGCGTCCTTCCCGACCGCAGCCACCGCGCCATCGGCGGACTCTCGCGCGGCGCAGGCTGGGCTTTCGAGATTGGCTTCACCCATCCCGAACAGTTCGGCGCGCTCGGCCTGCACTCCCTCGCGGTTCTTTCCAGCGACCGCGCCGCGTACGCGCGCTGGTTTCGGGAAATGCCCCCCGGCCTCTGGCCGCGCGTCTACATGGACATGGGCGACAACGACCGCGAGCGCGACTTCAACCTCCAGGTGGAACGCCTGCTCACCCAACTCGGCGTCCCGCACGAATGGCGGCTCAACAACGGCGCGCACGACGAGGCCTACTGGTCTGCCCACGTGAGCGAGTACCTCCGCTGGTACGCGGCGGGATGGGACCAGCCCTGATATAATCTCGCCATGTCCCTCACCCTTCAAGAAGTGGAACACATCGCGCGGCTGGCGCGTCTCGAATTGACCGACGAGCAGAAGGAACGTTACCGCGTCCAACTCTCGACGATCCTCGACCACATCGCCCGCCTGCAAGCGCTGGACACCCGCGACGTCCCTCCGACGGAGGGCGCGGCGCTGTCCGAGACGCCTCTCCGCCCCGACGAACCCCGCCCGGGCCTCTCGCTCGATTCCCTGCTCGCCAACGCCCCCGAGACGGAAGGCGGCCAGTTCAAGGTCCCGCCGGTGTTTGAATAAGACGGAGGACCGGAGACGGAGGACCGGCCCGTCTCCCGTCCTCTGCCCTCCGTCCCCCGTCCCCCGTCTCCCGTCCTCATGCCCTCCCTCTCCTCTCTCACCCTCGCGCAAATGAAGACCGGCCTCGAACGCGGCGAATTTTCCAGCCGCGAACTCGTCCAGGCCGCGTTGGACGAGGCCGCGCGGCTCGACCCCTCTCTCCACGTCTTTCTCCACGTGGACGCGGAGCGCGCCCTCGCGCAGGCGGATAAAGCCGATCAATTATCAACTGCCGATCATCCATTACGCGGCATTCCCATCGCCGTCAAAGACGTCCTCGCCGTGGAAGGGATGCCCTGCACGGCTGGCTCGAAAATCCTCGAGGGATTCGTCCCGCCGTACACGGCCACCTCGGTGAAAAAACTACAGGACGCCGGCGCCATCGTCATCGGCAAGACCAATACTGACGAGTTCGCGATGGGCTCGTCCACCGAAAATTCCGCCTACGGACGGACGATGAATCCCTGGGATCTCTCCCGCGTCCCCGGCGGCTCGTCGGGAGGGAGCGCGGCCGCGGTGGCCGCGCGCATCGTCCCTGCCGCGCTCGGCACCGACACGGGCGGCTCCGTCCGCCAGCCCGCCTCGTTCTGCGGCGTGACCGGTCTCAAGACCACCTACGGCCGCGTCTCGCGCTACGGCCTCGTCGCGTACGGCTCCTCGTTCGACACCGTCGGCGTCCTGGCGCGGACGGCCGAAGACGCGGCCCTGGTCCTCTCCGCGATGGCGGGACGCGATCCGCTCGACGCGACCTCGGCGGACGCGGCCAAGTTCGACGCGTCGGTCGGCGGCGGGATGCGCGGCCTGCGCGTCGGCGTCCCGAAGGAATACTTCGTCGGCGGCATCCAGCCCGAAGTCGAGGAGAAGACACGGCAGGCCATCGGGCAGATGGAATCCCTCGGCGCGGAAATCGTCGAGATCAGCCTGCCGCACACCGAGTACGCGCTGCCCGTCTACTACATCCTCGCGCCCGCGGAAGCTTCCGCGAACCTGGCGCGCTTCGACGGCGTCCGCTACGGCCCGCGCGCCCGCGCGGATTCGATGTGGGACGTGTTCTTCAAGACGCGCGGCGAAAACTTCGGCGAGGAGGTCACGCGGCGGATCATGCTCGGGACCTACGCGCTCTCGGCGGGATATTACGAGGCCTACTACGGACAGGCGCAGAAAGCGCGCACGCTGCTCGCGCGCGACTTTGAAGCGGCCTTCTCCAACGTGGACGTGATCGCCGCCCCAACGACTCCCTCGACCGCGTTCGCGGCCGGCGCGCACGCGGACGACCCGCTGGCGATGTATCTCGAAGACGCGTTCACCCTGCCCGCCAACATCGCGGGGATTCCAGGGATCGCTTTTCCCGTTGGATTCGATTCGCTGGGTTTGCCGGTCGGGATGCAGTTGCTCGGCCCGCGCTTCCGCGAAGACGCGATCCTGCGCGCCGCGCACGCGTACCAGCAAGTCACGGATTGGCACAAAAAATTCCCGACCGTGGACGGCGGACGGTAGACCGTCGCGGTCTCTTCAGGAGAATGAATGAATATTTTCGTCACAGGCGGAGCGGGCTATATCGGCTCGGCGACCGCGGAAGCGCTGCTCAAAGCGGGACACTCCGTGGTCGTGTACGATTCGCTGGTCAGCGGACACCGCGCCGCGGTTCCGGAGGGCGCGGAGTTCATCGAGGCGGACTTGAAAGACGCAGATACTTTGTCTGCCGTACTAAAAGAAGGCATTTTTGACGCGGTGATGCACTTTGCCGCGTCCATCGAGGCGGGCGAGTCGATGAAGGACCCCGGCAAGTTTTTTCAGAATAATTTGATCAATTCCCTGCATTTGATCGAAGCCGCGGTGAAAGCCAAAGTGACTCGCTTCGTGCTTTCGTCCACGGCGGCGGTGTATCAATCGAGCGACGAACCGTTGACGGAGGAGTCGCCGCTCGGACCGACCAACGTCTACGGGCAGACGAAGTTGATGATCGAGCAGGCTTTGGAATGGTATCGGAAAATTCATGGACTGCACTTCGCGGCGCTGAGATATTTCAACGCCTGCGGCGCGCGTCACGGACACGGCGAGGCGCACCAGCCCGAATCGCATCTCATCCCGCGGGTGTTGAGCGTGCCGCTCGGCAGGTTGGATTCGATCAACATCAACGGGACGGATTACCCGACGCCCGACGGCACCTGCATCCGCGACTACATCCACATTGCGGATCTGGTCTCGGCGCACCTGCTGGCGCTCGACGCGCTGGCGGAACGCGACCGACTGGTCTACAACGTCGGGAGCGGACGCGGCTACTCGGTGCGCGAGGTCATCGAGACGGCGCGCGCGGTGACAGGACACGCCATCCCGGCGGTCGAGTCCCCGCGGCGGGAGGGCGATCCCGCGCGGCTGGTGGCCTCATCCGGGAAGATCCGCCGCGAGTTGGGATGGAGTCCCGCGCACGACGACCTGCGCGACATCCTCTCCAGCGCGTGGGAGTGGCACCAGTCGCATCCGAATGGATATGAAGATTAGAGGGTTATAATTACGGCATGAAGAAACTTCGCCCGCGAGCCCGCGCCATGAAACTTGCCGCTGAAGTCCGCAGACGGATTTCAGACGCGCTCGGCCAACCCGTGAAAGTGGTCATGTTTGGCTCGCAGGCGCGCGGCGACGCGACGGGAGACTCGGATATTGACCTGCTGGTGATCCTGCCGGAGGTCAACGCGGCGACGAGCAGGTTGGTTTCCGACATCGCGTGGGAGGTCGGCTTCGAGGCGGACAAGTTCATTTCCACATTTGTTACGACAAAACAGGAAATGGATTATTACGCCATTTTGCCATTTTATCGAAACGTGGAAAAAGAAGGGATCGCGGTGTGAAGCCGCCTGCTTTCGATAAGGCCGCTTTGGTCCGGTACAGGCTGGATCAAGCCAAAAACACCTTGCGCGACGCGCATGTGTTGTTCGAGCAGAACGGCACGCCGGCCAGCGTGGTCAATCGGGCTTACTATGCGATCTTCTATGCAACCATGGCGTTGATCGGGACGCTCGACGAGAACGTGGATACTTCCAAGCACAAGGGCGTCATTGCGGCTTTCAACCGCGCTTTCATTAAGACAGGAATCCTGCCAAAAGAAATGGGGAAGATCCTGCGCGACGCGTTCGAAGCGCGGCAGGAGGGCGATTATCGCGATGTTTCCGCGAAAATAGACGACGTCAAAGCGCGGGAGATTTTGGTTTCCGCGGATCGGTTTGTGAGTTCCATCGAAGCGACGCTTTCAAAATAAACTTTCCCTGCGGAGTTGGGTAATGACTTTCGCCATCGTTCTCATCGGTTGGATTTTCTCCCTCTGCCTGCATGAATTCTCTCACGCGTTGACGGCTTACTTCGGCGGCGACACCACCGTGAAGGACAAGGGCTATCTCACCTTCAACCCGCTGAAATACACGCACCCGATTTTTTCGATTGTCCTGCCTGTGGTCTTTCTGCTGATGGGCGGGATCGGCCTGCCCGGCGGCGCGGTCTACATCGAGACCTGGCGGTTGAAAAGCCGCGGCTGGCAGAGCCTCGTCTCGCTGGCGGGGCCGCTGGCGAACCTGCTGGTGGCAATCGTGCTGGGAGTCGTCCTGGCTTTCGCGCCCGCGTCGAGCATAATGGACAAGAACAGCCCCTGGCCTGGGATCGCGTTCCTGGCGCTGCTGCAAATCTCGGCGCTCATCCTGAACCTGATCCCGCTCCCGCCCTTCGACGGCTACGGCATCATCGAGCCATACCTCTCCGACGGGACGCGCCAATGGATCGATTCGATGCGGATGTTCATCATGCTGGCGGTGTTCCTCGCGCTGTGGAATATCCCCATCGTCAATCAATTGTTCTGGTCGCAGGTGTATTGGATCGCGTACTGGCTGGGGATTCCGTTCGATCTCGCCTGGGAGGGATTCACGCGCTTCCGCTTCTGGCTGCTATGAACGTCGTTCCGCACGTCCTCATCATCGGCGCGGGATTCGCGGGACTGGAAACCGCGCGCAGCCTGGCGAAAGTCCCCGTGCGCGTCACGCTGATTGACAGGCGCAACCATCACCTCTTCCAGCCGCTTCTCTATCAAGTCGCCATCGCGGGCTTGCTCCCCTCGCAGATCGCGCAGCCCGTCCGCACCATTTTCCGCCATCAGAAAAATTTCACGTTCCAAATGGGCGAAGTGACCGAGATCAATTTTGACCAGCGCTTCGTCAAACTCGACGGCTCGATCATCGCCTATGATTACCTCGTCCTCGCGGTCGGCGGGCGGACGAATTTCTTCGGCCACGACGCGCTCGAAGAGCGGGGCTTCCAGCTCAAAGACATCCCCTCGGCGAGACGCACGCGCAACCACCTGCTCTCGCTGTTCGAGAGAGCCAGTCACGAAGGCGACGCCGAAAAGCGCGCCGCCATGCTGACCTTCGTCATCGTGGGCGGCGGACCGACGGGCGTGGAGACCGCGGGCGCGCTGGCCGAGTTGATCGAGCATGTGATGGTGAAAGACTTCCCCCGCCTCAACCTGAACGAGGCGCGGGTCGTCCTGCTCGAGGCGGGTCCCGCCCTCCTCGGCGCCTACCCCGACGAACTGCGCCGCGCCGCGCACCGTCTCCTGCAAAAGAAGCACGTGGAAATTTTGCTGAACACGCGCATGGACGATTACGACGGTCAACGCGTGACGCTCGGCGACGGGACGCAGATCGAGTCGCAGACGTTGATCTGGACGGCGGGAGTCAAAGCCGCCGAACTCGCGGACCGCCTCGGCGTGGAGCAGGCCTCCGCGGGACGAATCCGCGTCGAACCGACCTTGCAGCTGGCGCGCCATCCCGAGGCTTTCGTCGTCGGGGACGCGGCCTTCCTCGCGGACGCGGACGGGAGTCCGCTCCCGATGTTGTCCACGGTCGCCATCCAGCAGGGAAAAGCCGCGGCGGACAGTATCCGCCGTCTGGCCGCGGGAGGCGAGGCGCGTCCGTTCCGTTACAAAGATCCGGGCATGCTCGCCACCGTCGGGCGGAACGCGGCTGTGGCGCGAATTTACGGGCTGTCGTTCAGCGGATTCCTCGCCTGGCTGATCTGGGTGGTTTTGCACATCTACCGCATCATCGGCTTCCGCAACCGCCTGGCGGTGATGTTCAACTGGGCGTGGGATTATTTCTTTTACGAGAACCAGACGAGGCTGATCATCGAGGAGTAACGCCGCGCGGAGGGGGAGTCGCTCACGCTTCGTACTTCCAATCCCAAAACCAGTACGCGAAGCCCTTGAACTCGCCCCATTTCTCGAAGCGCCGCTCCACGTCCTTCGCGGTGACGGGTTCGCCGTCGTGCCACTCGTGCGAGACGAGTTTCAGCGCCCACGAGTCGATCGGGATGAAGTCGGAGCGTCCGAGGATGAGCAGGAGGTTGGCCGCGGCGTAGGGGCCGATCCCGTTGATCTTCAGCAGTTCTTTGCGAAGTTCGAGGGTGGGCAGGGACGAGCGCTTCAGCGCTTCCAAATCCAGTTGACCCGACGCGGTTTTGGCAGCCAGTTCGTGGATGGCGGAGGCGCGATAGCCCACGCGGACTTTTTCGCGCAGCGTCTCGGCGTTGGACGCGGCGATGGCCTGGGGAGTCGGGAAGGCGCGCCGCGTCTCGTCCGCGGGAAACGGTGCGCCAAATAAATTAATGAGATTCAGGTTCATGCGCTTCGTCGCGCCCCAGAGCGTGTTCGTCGTCAGGATGGTCTTGACCACATCTTCAAAAAGCGTCGGCGAGCGGAGGACGCGTCCGCGCGCCAGCGTTTCCGCGCGGCGCAGTTTCGGCTCTTTGCGCGCGGCTTTGTAGAACGCGGAGAAGTCCGCGTCGAGCGCGAACATCCAGCGGATTTTTTCCTTCGCCTCCGCCAACTCGCTTTTGGTCAACGCCTCGGTCTGCGCCTGGACGCCCTCGGTGGATTCCGAGATTCGATATTCGACGACCCGTCCCGAAGACAGCCGATCCACGTAGGCGAAAACGCCCGTCGCTTCGTCGTATCCGTACGGCGCGAGCTGCACCCAGCCATGCGATTGGATGACGGAACGAAAATTGAACGGCTGTCGGGCGGGCAGGTTGAATTTCATGCGGTCTCCCCTCGCATCGCGATCTTCGCCAGCCGCGGCTTCGCGATGCGGAAATAATCCGCGCATTTCATAAAAATGGACCGATCCAGTCTCCCCGCGTTGAAGACCACTTCCTCGTTTTCCTGAATCAGCGGATCGGCTAACACTTCGAGTTGCTCGTTGAACGAGAACGGGGGAATCGAGCCGATGACGCAGCCCGTCAACTCTTCGGCTTTTTCGCGCGGCGCAAACGCGGACTGCGTCCCGCCGAACAGGTCGCGGATGGCTTTCAAGTCCACGCGGCAATCGCCAGGGACGTTAGCCAGCGCGTAGCGCGGCGCGTCCTTGCCGAAGCGGATCATCACCACAATGGACTTCACCGCCTGCTCCGTGCGGTTGCCGCGGATCTTGGCGATCAATTCCGTGCGGCCTTCGGCTTCATGCTCCACCACGCGAAAGTCCGCGCCTTCGCGGGTGAGCAGGGATTTGAGTTGTTCGTGGATGGAAGATGATTCGGTCATCGGGGTTTCCGCATTCTACGTTTTTCGTTTTCGATTGAGCGTTTCTCTCGCAATCGATTCAATTTAATACCAGTTTGAGAGTTCTTCTTAATTTCATCTTTAGCTATCAATCCAAGTAGTAATAATTCCCGCACTTGTTCGCCAGTTCGATGCCATCTTAAACGGTTGCATCTGGTGCAAGCAGGGAGATAATTTTCAGTAGAGTTGTTTCCGCCTTTGCCTTTTTGAATGACGTGATCAACTTCCCAATATCCTGTCAATTCTCCCTCGCGCCAACCGCGTTTGTCAAAATCAACAGGGTCGCCGCAGAAATGACAATGACCTGATGTCTTATTCCAGATTTTGCGAAGGGCGGTTTCATTCATTGTCTTACTCTTTTATACAGATCATCGTCGCCTGCATGATGGTGCAGAGAGTCTCCGCGTCGTTTTCGATGGAAAACAACTTCCCTTCGCAGACGGTGAGCGTACGTCCCGACTTGACGACGCGTCCCTCGGCGCGGAAGCGTTGACCTCGGGCAGGAGAAAGCAAATTGACTTTGAACTCCACCGAAAGGACGCGCGACGCGGCGGGCATCAGCGAGTAAGCCGCGTATCCGCAGGCGGAATCCATCAGCGCGGCAGCGATGCCCGCGTGCAGGAATCCGTCCTGCTGGGAGAAGCGCGCGTCGTACGGCGCGGTCAGGTGGACTTCGCCTGCGCGGACCAGTCCCAACTCCGCGCCGAGCGTGGACAGGAGTCCCTGCATCCCCGCGCTGGAGCGGAGGCGCGATTCGAAGTTGGGATCGGAGGGGGAGAAGGCTGGCATGGCGCAATTGTACCGCGCAGACTGGAGAGCCGATCCGAGCCGCTTTGCCGAGCCTTGACAAATCTCAAAAACGGCATATACTACAGATAGGTTTGCAATACAAACTAGTCTGTAATTAGTCAAGAAAGGATGACCCATGGATGCCAACCTCGACTCCAAAACCGTCGCCAAGAATCTCTGGCAGGACTCGATGCGCGACGGCCTGATGGAAATGCTGCTCGGCGCGTACTTTTTGCTCACGGGCATTTGCATTCAAGCCGATATGACGGCGCTCTTCATCGTGTTCATAGCCTTCTTCCCCGCCCTCGCGAAAAAGATGAAGGAGCGTTTCACCTATCCGCGCATCGGGTACATGCGATTCCCCGATCGGGATAGCAACCCAGGCAGGCGCATCGTGGCGGCCTTGCTCGCGGCGGGAATTGCTGTTGCGCTGGTCACGGCCCTTGCGCGCTCAGGCGAATGGACGCAGACGCTCTACAAATGGGTCCCGCTGATCCCCGCGCTGACCCTCGCGGCAGGACTCTCCTTTATCGCCCAAAAGACGGGCTTCGCGCGCCATTACGTGATGGCGGTCTTCTCCCTCGTTGCGGGCTTCGCTGTCCCGTTCGTGGATTTGCCAGGCAAGCTCGACAACGTCGCGCTCTACCTGTTCGTGACCGGTCCCGTCTTCCTCGTCTGGGGCGCGGCGATCTTCGTCCGCTTCATGCGGACGTATCCCATCCGCGCGGAGGAGACGCAATGAGCCCCGATGAGACGTCCTTCGCCGAAATTGACCGCCTCGTCCATGAACCCGCGCGGCTCCACATCCTGACGGTTCTCTCGCTCATCGAGGCCGCGGACTTCCTCTTCCTCATGCGCCAAACGGGATTGACGAAGGGCAATCTCTCCTCGCATCTCGGCAAACTGGAGGCCGCCCGTTACGTGGACATCGAAAAGGAATTCGTTGAAAAGATTCCCCACACGGTCGTCAAGATCACGTCCCGAGGACGCGAGGCCTTGCAGACCTACCGCCAGCAGATGACGGGCGTGCTGAAAAAGTTGCCGAAGTGATCTGGAATCTCGAAGTTCCACTTCAGGATGTTCCGAAAGCAGAGCTTTCGGAGTCCCAGGGAAATCAGGAATCCTGAAGTTCCACTTCAGGATGTTCCAAACAACAAAAAACCGACTGGCCTCGTCAGCCAGTCGGTTGCGTTTACGCGATGTGCAAAATGCTTTCCTCGGTCTGTCCATTCACCTGCTCGAGACGGCGCCAGGCCGAGTTGTCGTTGAGCGTGATCCAGCGGCGCTCCTCCATGCGGTAGAACCAGTCCTTGTCCTGCTTGTAATAGACCTGGATCCCCGCCGCCTCCCAGATATTGAGAATCTCGTTGCTGTGCGAGTGGATCTCGTCGAAGTCCGTCGTGGCGCGCTGTCCCATCTCGCTGTAGAGTTCGTTGAGTTCGAGCAGCAGCGTGTTGACGTCCGCGGGCATGGGGTCCGCTTTCAGCCCGATGCGGCGCGCTTCCTCCATCAAAATGGGATAGTTGTGCGAGGGATACTTCGAATTGAGCGCGCTCGCGATCTGGTCGGCGGCCTGCTCGTCCGTGATGTGAAAAGCCAGCAGTTCCTTGCACAGCATGATGGACAGCGACTCGGCCCGGTCCACCGCGCCGATGACGAGGGGATGCACATATTGGAACAGCGACTGATAGGGGTTTTCCTTCTCCTGCGCCTCCTGTTTCGTCCACAGGCGGATGACGCGCGTCAACTCGTCCAGGCTCACGCTGACGCGGTCGTTGTCGCGGTCAATGGGAGAGAGGGAGTGAGTCAACGAAGTATCCACCGCGGTCAGGTAGGCCATCGGTCCCATCAAAACCTCGTTGGCGCCCAGCGCGATCATCGTCGCGGCCGAGGCGCATTCCAGCGGGATGAGCGCCACAAGGCGGTCGCAATACTGCCTTAACAAATTCACCAGCCGCAGCGACGACTGTCCGTTTCCGCCGCTCGACTTAATGAAGAGATTGATCGTCTCCACATGGCCGAGTTTCTCCAGCGCCTCGTACAGCGCCACCACATCGTTCTGGCAGACCGAACCCATCGGGTTGTTCCAATACGCGATGAGCGGCCCGCCCAACTGCGCGGCGATCTTTTCAAGGATGCGTTGGGTCTTGTCGAACAGGATGGGCGGCTGCTTGATCCTGGGCTGTTCGGCGTTCTGGGCGTTGGTTTCTTCGGTCACGGTAGCCTCCTATAAGATGGGCGAAGTATAAACCATTTCAGACGCCGTCCCCTCGCGCGCCTCGGTTTCTGGTATATTCACGTTGACATGACGCACGACATTTACCTCGCCCTCGGGACCAACCTCGGCGACCGACTCGCCAACCTGCGCGCGGCCCTCCGCTCGCTTCCTCCCGACGTTCAGCCGGTCTCTGCTTCGAGGGTCTTTGAGACTCCCCCCTGGGGCTTCGCCGACCAGCCCGCGTTCCTCAACATGGCCCTCCATGCTCGGACGGCGCTCGAGCCAGTATCCCTCCTCCGAAAACTGAAGACGCTCGAAGTCGAGTTGGGACGCGGGGAGACCTTCCGCTGGGGGCCGCGCGTCATTGATCTCGACATCCTCTTCTACGACGATCTCGTCCTCGACACGCCGCCGCTCGTCATCCCGCACCCGCGCCTGCACGAACGCGGCTTCGTCCTCGTCCCGCTCGCGGACATCGCCCCCGACCTCGTCCATCCCATCCTCGGCAAGACCGTGCGCGAACTCCTCGCCGATGTGGACGCGGGTGAAATTATGTTGAACGCCGAGCAAATTGAGACGGCTATCACGCCCAAATCGTGACAGCCGTTTTTTCAATCGTCGCTATAATAAACCCATGCGCCAATTTTTCGTCAAACACAAGAAGCGGATCGTGGTATGGCTGGCCCTGCTTTTGCTGGCGTTTCCGATGCGCGTCGACTGCGGACACATTGGATACGCCTGCGCCACCGCGCCCGACGACAACGGCTATTATTACACTCACTTTGACATCCAGCCGTTCGCCGTCACTTTGCTGGAAGCCATTGTCCAAACCGACTTGCCATTCCGTTACGCGTCGATTGAAGAAGCGCACTATATTGGCGCTCCATAGTTTTCGCCTACCGCCTGCTGCTCTCTGCTCTCTCTTCTCTGCTCTCCGTTCTCTACCCTCTTCCCTCAGGAGTTCCCCATGTCCAAAACCGATTGGATCCAGCAAGAGATCGAAGCCCTGCAAGCGCAGGGACTGTACAACCGCATCCGCACCATCGAGTCGCCGCAGGGCGCGTGGCTCAAAGTGGACGGCAAGCGCGTGCTCAACTTCTGCTCGAACAACTATCTCGGGCTGGCGAACCATCCCGACATCGTGGCCGCCGCGAAGAAGTCGCTGGACGCGCTGGGAATCGGTCCCGCCGCGGTGCGCTCCATCGCGGGGACGATGACCCTGCACGTCGAGTTGGAGAAGCGGCTGGCTCAGTTCAAGGGCGTCGAAGCGGCCATCACCTTCCAAAGCGGATTCACCGCCAACCTCGCAACCATCCCCGCGCTGGTGGGCAAGGAAGACGTCATCTTCTCCGACCGACTCAACCACGCTTCGATCATTGACGGCTGTCGTCTCTCTGGCGCGAAGATCATCGCCTATGAACACAACGATGTGAAGTCGCTCGAGGAACAGATCCAGGCGAACCTGAATCAGTACCGCCGCGCGCTCATTGTCACAGACGGCGTCTTCAGCATGGACGGCGACATCGCCCCGCTGCCCGACATCTGCGAGGTAGCGAAGAAGCACGACATCCTGCTGATGGTGGACGACGCGCACGGCGAGGGCGTGCTGGGTAACGGCGGACGCGGCATCGTGGATCATTTCGGCTTGCACGGTAAAGTGGACGTGGAGATCGGCACGATGTCGAAGGCGTTCGGCGTGGTCGGCGGCATGGTGGCGGGGAACAAGGTCATCGTCGAGTGGCTGCGCCAGCGCGGACGACCGTTCCTGTTCTCCTCCGCGGTCACCGTCCCCGACGCGGCGGCCTGTCTCGCGGCGATTGACTTGCTCGAAGATTCCACGCAACTCGTGGATAAACTCTGGGACAACGCCAAATATTTCAAAGCCGAGATGAAGAATCTGGGGTTCGACACGGGCGTGAGCGAGACGCCCATCACCCCGATCATGCTCGGCGAGGCGAAACTGGCGCAGCAGTTCAGCCGCGAACTGTTCGAGGCGGGCGTGTTTGCGATGGCGCTTGGCTATCCCACCGTGCCGCAGGGTAAAGCGCGGATTCGAGTCATGATCTCCGCTGCGCATTCGCGGGACGACCTGGACAAAGGCTTGGAAGCCTTCGCAAAAGTGGGGAAGAGGCTTGGGGTGATTCGGTAACGTAAAACCGTAGGGGCAGACCTGCGTGTCTGCCCCAGACCTGTGTCTGCCCCAGACCTGTGTCTGCCCCAGACCTGTGTCTGCCCCAGACCTGTGTCTGCCCCTGGGCGAACACGCAGGTTCGCCCCTACGCGTGTCTGCCCCTGGGCGCGAGGGGGTGGGTGGACACGCAGGTCCACCCCAACAGGTCGACCCCAACAGGTCCACCCCAACAGATCCTGACGTTTATAATCCCCACCATGAAATACGATCCCAAAATCCATCATCGTCGGTCTATTCGTTTGAAAGGTTACGATTATTCCCAGGCGGGCGCGTATTTCGTCACCATCGTAACGCAGGGACGCGCGCAATTATTCGGCCACATCGAACACGGCGAAATGATATTGAACGACGCGGGGCAGATGATCGTCAAATGGTGGAACGAATTGCCCAACAAATTTCCGCAAATCACATTGGGCGCGTTTGTCGTCATGCCCAACCATTTTCACGGGATCATCATTATCAATCCCACCATCCCAAACCCAATTGACGTTGAACACGTAGGGGGAGACCTGCGTGTCTCCTCCCTGCGTGCAACCAATACGGGCGGACACGTAGGGGGAGACCTGCGTGTCTCCCCTGAGGGCGAGGGCGCAATCAATACGGGCGAACGCGTAGGGGGAGACCTGCGTGTCTCCCCTGAGGGCGAGGGCGCAACCAATACGGGCGGACACGTAGGTCCGCCCCAACAACCGCCCCAACAACCGCCCCAACAACCGCCCCAACAGCAACCCGACGCGCCGTTATCGCAAATGATCCAATGGTTCAAAACGATGACCACCAACGAATATATTCGCGGCGTCAAAGAATTGGGCTGGCCGCGTTTTGACGGCAAATTTTGGCAGCGCGACTATTACGAACACATCATCAGAAACGCAAATGAAGCGAATCGAATCCATCTCTACATCGAATCCAATCCCATAAATTGGGCGGAGGACGAGGAAAACAAATAATCCGTCCGCATGTTTTATAATTCGGGGCGATTACGCAATACGTACTGCTGATAACCTCATGTCCCTCCTCACCGCCACCTCCCTCTCCAAATCCTTCGGCGCGGAAGACATCTTCCGCGGCGTCACATTTTCCGTGCCAAAGGGCGCGCGGCTCGCCATCGTCGGTCCCAACGGGTGCGGCAAAACCACCCTGCTGCGGATCCTCGTCGGGGAGGAGGAAGCCTCCTCGGGGACGGTGACCCGCGCGAGGTCCGCGCGGATCGGGTATCTCACCCAGGAGGCCGACTTCCAAATGGAGGGAACGCTCTGGGAGGCGTGCCTGTCCCCGTTCGCGCGTCTCATCCAACAACAGGACGAACTTCATCGACTCGAGTCACAAATGGGAAGCGCGGACGAAGAAGTTCTCGCACGTTACAGCAAACTGCAACACGACTTCGAACGGCGCGGCGGATACACGTACGTGACGCGCATCAAGCAGACGCTGACAGGACTGGGCTTCGACGCCTCGGACTACGACATGCGGCTCGACCACCTTTCGGGCGGACAGCGCACCCGCGCGTTTCTGTCCCGCCTCCTGCTCTCGGACCCCGACGTCCTCCTGCTCGACGAGCCGACCAACCACCTCGACATCCGCGCTGTGGAATGGCTGGAGAGCTATCTCGCGCAGTGGGACGGCGCGGCGGTCCTCGTTTCGCACGACCGATATTTTCTGGACCGCGCCGCCAACGTGATTCTGGAAATGCGTCCCGACGGCGCGGAGGTCTATCGCGGCAACTACACTCATTATTTGCAGCAACGCGAGGAACGTTGGAACCGCCGCGAGGAAGTCTTTAACAGTGAGAAGGAAAAACTGTTGAAGGACGTGGAGTACATCAAGAAAAATATCGCGGGGCAAAACACCCTGCAAGCCAAGGGCAAACTCAAACGGCTGACGCGCGTCGTGCAGGCCATCGAACAGGTCGGCATGGACGCGGCGGTGAATTCCAATTGGAGTCAGTTGGACATTGAGACGACGACTTCGCCCTTTGGCGTGGAGGAGGCCGAGCGCCGCGTGCGCGCGTTGCGTCTGCCCGACAACCGTCCGCCGAAATTCCATCTGCGGCTGAAGACGGCCTCCCGTTCGGGTGAGTTGGTCCTGCGCACGAAAGACCTGCGGGTTGGCTATCCACCCGACGAGACGCGCGGCGACGCGGGTAAGTTGCTGTTCGTCGCCGAAGACATCACCCTGCGTCGGCGGGACTGCGCGGCGTTGATCGGTCCCAACGGCTCGGGCAAGACGACGTTCCTGAAAACGATTCTCGGCGCGGAGAATTTCGGGGCGAGCAGGAAATCATCCATAGATTTAACAGATGGCGCAGATACGGAAAAAGAAAAACCCGCTCGATCTGCGTCATCTGCGGATAAATCCGCGTTCGAGAAAATCCCTCCGCTCGGCGGCGAGGTCATCATGGGCGCGTCGCTGCACGTCGGCTACTTCGCCCAGGCGCACGAGGGACTCGATCCGCGCAAGACGCTCATGCAGGAGATCCAGTCTGTACGTCCCGAGTTCTTGCTGCACGAAGTCCGCGATCTGTTGGGCAAGTTCCTGTTCTCAGGCGACGACGCCTTTAAACTCGTGGACATGCTCTCTGGCGGCGAGCGCGGACGTCTCGCCCTCGCCAAACTCGCGCTGCAACAGACCAACTTCCTCCTGCTCGACGAGCCGACCAACCATCTCGACATCCCCGCGCAGGAGGTGTTGCAGTCCGTGCTGGATAACTACGAGGGGACGATCCTGCTCGTCAGCCATGACCGCTATCTGATCGACGCGCTGGCGACGCAGATCTGGGAGATCCAGATCGCCGACGTCCCGCGGCTGGTCGTGTTCAACGGCGCGTATTCGCAGATGAAGGAGGAACGCGAGAAGCAGGCGGCGCGTCTCGCGGAACATCAATCTTCAATCTCCAATCGCCAATCTCCAGGCGCCAACGAACGCAAAACCAAAAACGTCAAGACCAAAGAAGAACGCCGAAAACTTGCTCAATTGCAGGAACTCGAAAACACCATCGCCGCCCTCGAAGCGGACCTGGCGAATCTCAGTACGCAGTTGGAGAGTCCGTTCGTCAACCCGAAGGAAGTGGCGGTGATCGGGAGAGAGTACGAGCGCGTCCAGAGGGAGATGGATGAGAAGTTGAGCGAGTGGGAAGGGTTGCAGGAGTAAGCAGAACAGGCTGGAGTGTTCGCTCTCCAGCCTGTTTTCAATCAGATAGTATGAATTTCTACGCCGACAGGGCCAACTCCCTCACCAACGTCAGCGGCAGGGAGATGGGCGAGAACAGACTGGCGGGAAAGAGATAGTCTTCGCCTGACTCGTCCACAACGCGGAGCATTTTGTGGCTTTCGGCTTCTTTATCGGGGAGAATTTGATAAATCTTGCGTGATCGCCAATCTCCAATCTCCAATTACCATTTACCAATTACTCCCCTCACAACACGTTATAATACCCCACACCAACCTGGAGACTATCTCAATGAAACGCGCTACTCTTATTCCGCCTTCTGCTTTCCGCCTTCCGCTTTTCGCCTTCCGCCTTCCGCTTCCTGCCTTCCGCCTTCTGCTTCCTGTCTTCTGCCTCCTGCTCTCCGCCTGCGGGACCTCTCCCTCCGTCGGCCCCGAAAAAACCGTCGAAGCCTATCTCAACGCCCTCAACGCGAAAGACGCCACGCGTCTCTCCACCCTCTCCTGCGCGGACTGGGAGCCGACCGCCCTCATGGAACTCGATTCCTTCCAGGCCGTCAGCACGACGCTCGAAGGTCTCTCCTGCGCGCAGACGGGGACCGACGGCGACAAAGCCCTCGTCGTCTGCCAGGGCAAGATCGTCGCCAGTTACAACGGCGAGTTGCAGTCCTTCGACCTCTCCGCTCGCGCCTACACGGTCGAAAAATCCACTGGGGAATGGCTCGTGTGCGGCGCGCAATAACCCGTCTCCTCTCGCGTGAGAACCGCTGGGCGCTCGCCATCGCCGCGCTGCTCGTCCTCCTCACCGTCCTCACCGCCAGCGCCGCGCCGCTCTGGATCTATCAGGGCTTCTGATGACCCTGACCCACATCGCCATCTTCGGCGCGCTGACCTTCCTCGCCGCCTTCCTCTCCGACCGCCTGCGCGGTTTTTTTCTATTCACCCTCAGCGTTCTTGCCGTCTACGCGCTGCAACCCGCGCTCCCGATCCGTTACCTCGACTTCTGGCTGCCCACCGCCGCGCTCGGGCTGACGTTCGTCTTTTGGATTTCCCTCACGCCGCGCGAATCCCGCTTCACGCGCGGGAATCTCCTCTCCGCCGCGTGGATGGGACTCCTCATCCTGACCCTCGCCCTCACGCGTTTCCTGCCCTCCGCGCCTTCGCCTCTGACTCCCTCCGTGCCGCCGCGCCTCGAACTGGTTTTCGCGGCGCTTCTGGTTGTCGCGGCCCTCGTCGCGTTGACGGGACGCGTCCGCTTCGGCTGGGTCCACGCCGTCGGGTTGACCGCGCTCGTCGTCCTGCTGGCCGTCCTAAAGTCGCCAGAAGCGTCGCTGTGGGCGGCGAAAACGCTCAGGCTGGCGAACGGTCAAAGCGTGGAGACGGCCTCCAGTTTCGACATCCGCTGGCTGGGATTTTCCTACATCGCCTTCCGCATCATCCACACCCTGCGCGAGCGTCGGATGGGGACGCTTCCCGAAGTTTCCCTGCGCGAGTATGCGACGTATATTTTCTTCTACCCCGCGTTGACCGCGGGACCGATTGACCGCCTCGAGCGTTTCGTCAAAGACCTGCGCGCGCCGTTCAAGCCCGCGGACGAAGATTGGATCGTCGTCGTCCAGCGCGTCGGACTCGGACTCTTCAAAAAATTCGTCCTCGCCGACAGCCTCGCGCTGATGGCGTTGAGCGCGCAGAACGCGGCGCAGGTACGTTCCGCGGGCTGGGCGTGGATTTTGCTGTACGCGTACGCCTTCCAGATTTTTCTCGACTTCAGCGGCTACACAGACATCGCCATTGGGCTGGCGCGCATGGTCGGGATCAGGCTGCCCGAGAACTTCAACGCGCCCTATCTGCGCGCCAACCTCACGCAGTTTTGGAACAACTGGCACATCACGTTGACGATGTGGTTCCGCGCCTATTTCTTCAACCCGTTGACGCGTTTTCTGCGGATGCGCCGACTCCCTGTTTGGCTGGTCATCTTCATTACCCAATTTTCGACGATGGTTCTCATCGGCGCGTGGCACGGACTGACCGTCAACTTCCTCGTTTGGGGCCTCTGGCAGGGACTCGGACTCTTCGTCCACAACCGCTGGTCCGACGCGTTCCGCGCGCGTTTTGCGGAATGGGCCTCCACGCCGCTTCGCCAAAACGTCCTCAACGTCTCTGGCGTCTTTCTCACCTTCCACTTCGTCGCGCTCGGCTGGGTCTGGTTCGCGCTTCCCACCCCCGCGCTGGCGTTTCAGTTCTTTGGAAGGCTGCTTGGCATTTAATTTCAGCCACAGATTGCACGGATTTCCACAGATTTTTCTTGTGATTTCCAATCCGTGTAATCTGTGAAATCTGTGGCAAAAATATGAACGAAACTTTCAATCTCCCTCGTGCGTTACTCAAAGGGCTATTCCTTTATCTGGTTGTAGTCCTTCTGATCGCGTTTCCTCTCCCAAATCTCGGAAAACTTTCCGCGTACAACTCCCTCTTCCCCGGCCGTCCGCGCCTGCCGTTTGGCGAGAATCCCTCCGAAGCGTACAACTTCTCTCTCTTTAACCTCGACGCCATGTTCGCCTCGCACGAGATCTCGGCTGGACCGAAACCCGCCGACGAGTTCCGAGTCCTCGTCTTCGGCGATTCGTCCGTGTGGGGGACTCTCCTCCGCCCCGAGGAGACTCTCAGCGCGCAACTCAACGCCTCCGCGCCCGCGTATTGTGGCAAGTCCGCGCGCTTCTACAACCTCGGCTATCCCACCATCGCCGCCGCCAAAGACCTGATGCTAATGGACTACGCCGCGCGCTACCGACCCGACCAGATCATCTGGCTGACCTCGCTCGAAGCGTTTCCACTCGACAAGCAGCTGGACACGCCCCTCGTCGCCAACAACGCCTCAGCCGTGGACGCGCTCATCGAAAAATACGACCTGCCCCTCGATCCGCGCGACCCCGCCCTCGTCCGCCCCGATTTCTGGGACAGGACTCTCATCGGTCAGCGCCGCAATCTCGCGGACCTCGTCCGCTTGCAGCTCTACGGCGCGCAGTGGGCCGCCACTGGCGTTGACCAGATCTATCCGCCCTATCCCGCGCCGCAGACCGACTTCGCCGACGGCGACGACAAATTCCACAATTTGCGTCCGCCCCTCAACCCGTCCGCGCTCGCGTACGATATCCTCGCCGCAGGGATGAACCACGCGCCCGCGCCGATCCTGCTCGTGAATGAGCCGATTATGATAAGCCGCGGCGTCAACAGCGACATCCGCTATAATTTCTTCTACCCGCGCTGGGCCTACGATTCGTACCGCGGCCAGTTGAAGGTCCGCGCGGACGCGGAAGGCTGGAACTACCTCGACGCGTGGAATATCGTCCCGTCGTCCGAGTTCACCAACAGCGCCATCCACCTGACTCCCGCAGGCGAGACCGTCCTCGCGCAGGCCATCCTCGCCGCGCTCCAGCCGAGTTGCCCGTAAGTTGGACTGGTCGTCCGACCTGCAATTTTTGTGCCATGAAACGTATCCTCTTTGTTTTTTTCCTGCTTGTCCTCTCCGCGTGTACCTCCGCGCCGATCTCCACTCCCGAAGTTCCAACCTCCGCGCCACTCCCTGCCTCGTCGCCCGCCATTCCGACACTCGTCGCCTCGTCGCCCGTCACTCCGTTACCCGCCACCCCGCCTCTTGTCATTCCCACTCCCACCCTCGCCCCCGACGCGTGGATGCAGATGCCCGTCGTCCCCGCCATCACGGACGCGGCGCGCGCCATCTACGCGCGCGGACTGGAGCTGGGACGCGACCCGCGCCGCTTCTCCAAGGCGGGCGATTGCGAAAGCACCACGGCCTGGTATCTCAGCGCGTTCGACTCCAACCCGCCCACCTATGAACTTGGGACCGAGTATGGATATTTGCGCACGTCCATCAATTATTACAAAGGCTCCTTCAAGCGGGAGAGTATCGCCGTGCGACGCGGCGCCAACACCGCCTCCCTGTTGACGAGTTTTTGGGCCGACCCGACGCAGTGCGAAAAAGGCGAGTCCATGCTGGCGTGCGAATACCGCCTCCAAAATCCCTCGGTCGCCCTCATCGCCGTCGGGACGAACGACGCGCTCGGCGTGGACAACTTCGAGGAGCAGCTGCGCCGTATCGTCGAGTTCACCATCGCGCAGGGGATCGTCCCCGTGCTTTCCACCAAAGCCGATAACGCCGAGGGCGATCACAGCATCAACGCCATCGTCGCCCGCGTCGCCTACGACTACGACCTCCCGCTCTGGAATTTCTGGCTCGTCGTCCAGCCGCTTCCCAACCACGGACTTCAACCCGACGGAGTTCATCTCACCTACGCGGGCAACATCTTCAACGATCCCCTCCGCATGAAATCCGCCTGGCCCTGGCGCAACCTCACCGCGCTGCAAGTCCTCGACGCCGTCCGCATCGCGTTGCAAGAATCAAACCCGTAGGAGCGTTTTGAAAGCCCATTTCGGACACAATCGCGCAGACTTCACTGAAAAACCCCAAAAATCCGTGTAATCTGTGAAATCCGTGTCCAAAGAATGAAAACGCCAACGCCGCCAAAGGAATCCGAAAATTTTACTTTCGGCTCCATCACCCCAATGAGATCTAAATGAAACCCTTAACGTTTACCCTCCTCGTCCTCTCCATCCTCCTCGCGGGCTGTTCCTCCGCGATGTCTGGCGCTTTGACTCCCGAAAACCTGACACCTGATACTGAAACACCTGACACCGCGACACTCGACACCGAAATGCTTTCTACCGCGACACCTGACACTGGAACACCTGACACCGAAACACTCGTCACCCCCACCCCCGACCTCCGCCTCGATCCCGCCGATTGGAAGAACTGGCCCGTCGTCCCGCGCATCAGCGCCCGCGCCCTCGAAATCTATCGCAACGGACTCGCCCTCGGCAACGACCCGCACGCCTTCTCCAAGATCGGCGATTGCCAGAGCGTCCCCGCCTCCTTCCTCGGAATTTACGACACCGACCGTTACCGATTCGCGCCCGAATACCAGAGCCTGCAAGACACGGTCTCGTTTTACAAAGGCTCGTTCAACCGCGAGGGCGAATCGGTGCGCGGCGGATTCAATACCTCCTCCGTCCTGCTCCCGTTTTGGGCGAACCCCGAAGTCTGCCAGCCTGGCGAAAACCCGATGGCTTGCGAAAACCGCATCCACAACCCGAGCGTCGTCTTCGTCAGCCTCGAAGTCTGGTTCGAGGGGCGCACGCCCGACGTCTACGAAAAATATCTCCGCCAGGTCATCGAGTACAACATCGGGCAAGGCACGCTCCCCATCCTCGCCACCAAAGCCGACAACGTCGAAGGCGACCACAGCATCAACCGCGCCGTCGCCCAGCTCGCCTACGAATACGACCTCCCGCTCTGGAACTACTGGCGCGCCGTCCAGCCGCTGCCCAACCACGGCCTCGATCCCGCCGACCCGACTGGCTTCCACCTCAACCTCGACGGCTGGAACATGCGGAGTTTCTCCGCGCTGCAAGTTTTGGACGCCGTCCACCGCGCCACGCAGGATTTGACTGCCGACGGGACGACTCGCGCGGCGACCCCGACTCTCGCGCCTCCCGCCTCGTTCACCCCTGGACCTCGCGCGGGCTTGCCCTTCTCGAGCGTGATCCCCGCCTCAGCCGACTCCGCTCCCGCCTCCCTCCTGTTCGGATTCTCCGCCCGCGCGGACGAGACGCTCACCTCCGCGGGCATCTTCCAATCCGACCTCAACGGACGCGGCATCTTCGCCCTCGCCGATTCTGGCTTCACCCTCCTCGACCATTCCGACGCGGGACTCCTCGCCGCGCGCGGACGCGAACTCTACCTGATCAAAGACGCCTCGCGCGTCCTCCTCGCCGACCAACTCGCCCTCGACTCTCCCCAGCCCGCCATCTTCCTCGCGGATGGACGCGTCGCCGCCATCCTCCAGACCGAGTCTGGTCTTCGCCTCGCGGTCATCTCTGGCGACGCGCCGCAATTCGTCCCCGCCGAAGCGACTCCGCAAACCCTCCATCCCAGCCGCGACCCGAATCACTTCTACTGGAGCGCGGACAATGAAATCTTTTCCACCGCGTTGACCGACCTGACCTCCGCCGCGCTGCCCTACGCGGGCAGTCCCGCCTTTTCCGTGGACGGCAAAATGGCATTCTACCAACGCGACGCGGCGGGGAAGAATCAACTCACCCTCGTGGACGGCGGCCAAACTCGAACTCTTCCCCTCTTCGGCAACCGCCTCGTGGACATGTCCTGGTCTCCCGACGGCTCCACCCTCGCGGTCAGCGTGGCGAACGTCAGCGATTATTCGGGGTTGACGCTCGCGTCGAAGTTGTATTTCGTCCAATTGCCCGCCAGCGTGGACAAAGTTGTGGAAATGACGGACGAGTCCATCGAGCGCCAGGTCTGGTCGCCCGATGGGAAGTCCCTCCTGCTGGTCACGCGGAAGGTCGCGGGCGCGCAAGTCCGCTTCAAATTCTCCGTGCTGGACGCGTCCGCGCAGACGCCGATCCCCGCGTTGGGGTTCGAGTGGACAAGCGAGGAATATCTATGGCTGCAACCCGTGCTTTGGCTTCCGTGAGTTTATTTCCTGAAAAGCCAGACCTCATCTTTCCTTGACACAACCCCGTTTTTGCGGATAATTCAAGTCAACAGGCGAGCCAATCAAAAGTAATGACGGAGAAAAGTAGACTGGCGGACACCGACAGAGACGCGCAGGAGTAAACGCTGAAACCTGCGCCCGGTCGAAACCAGCCGAAGTTCCCTCCCGAGCCGTTCGGGTGAAGACGTGTCATGTTTCAAGCTCCACGTGTCACGTTGTGTAGTCCGAATCGCAATCCCAGCGTTACAGGGGAAGCCGATTAGTCGTTTGGTCACATGGTCATATGGTCAAATAGTCTTATAGCCCGGCTATCAGACTATTCAACTAGCAGACTATTAGACTACTCAACTAGCCGGCTACGAGACTAAATCTGGGTGGTACCACGGGAACCGTCTCCCGTCCCATTGTTGGACGGGAGATTTGTATTTTAGCGAAGGGAGAACAGATGAGAAGAGAACAGTCCTGGACTGCTCTCCACTCTCTGTTCTCTAATCTCTGGAGGCAACATGGATCAATTGAACGACATCGAATCGTCCGCGCTGGAATCCCTCGCGTCGGTCTCGACGGAGGCGGCGTTGCAGGCGTGGAAGGCCGCCCACCTCGGACGGAGTTCGCGGCTGATGCAGGTCTTCGCGGGGTTGGGGAAACTCTCGAAGGAGGAGAAGCCCGCAGTCGGCGCGGCGGCGAACCGGGTGAAGGTCGCGCTCGAGGCGGCGCTCGCGGCGCGCGAGACGGAGATCAAGGCCGCGGCGCTGGCGAGGTCGCTCGAGGAGGACGCGCTCGACGTCACATTGCCGGGGCGGACGCTCCACGTCGGACGCCTGCATCCGTCCACACAGCAACTGCGCCGCGTGCTGGACATCCTGAAAGAAATGGGATTCCAGGTCTACACCTCGCGCGAGGTCGAGACGGACGAGATGAATTTCCAACTGCTGAACTTCCCGCTGCACCATCCCGCCCGCGATATGCAGGACTCGTTCTACGTGGAGAGCGAGGGCCGCGGCGACAACCCGATCCTGCTGCGGACGCACACTTCGCCGGGACAGATCCGCGCCATGCGCGAGTTCGCGGCGACGAATCCGCAAAACCCGCCGCCCATCCGCATCGCGCTGCCGGGGATGTGTTTCCGTTACGAGCAGGTGACCTCGCGCTCTGAGATGCAGTTCAACCAGGTGGAGGGACTCGCCGTGGGCGAGGGCATCACCTTCGCCGACTTGAAAGGGACGCTGAGCGATTTCGCGCGGCGCATGTTCGGACAGAACGCCCGCACGCGTTTCCGCTCCGATCATTTTCCGTTCACCGAGCCTTCCGCCGAAATGGACGTGGAGTGTTTCGTCTGCGGCGGGAAGGGATGCCCGGTCTGCAAGCGTTCGGGCTGGCTGGAGATTCTTGGCTGCGGCATGGTGCATCCCGTCGTGCTGCAAAACGGCGGCTACGACCCGAAGCGCTATTCTGGTTTCGCCTGGGGCATGGGTCCAGAAAGGCAACTCATGTTGCGTTACAAGATTGACGATATTCGCTACTTCTGGAGTAACGATATTCGTTTCCTGGGTCAGTTCTAAAAACTTTAAACACAAAGGACACGAAGTACACAAAGTTTAAGAACGGCGCAACAAATGGATTTTCTTTCGACACGACGAAGAATATCTGAGCCAAAACAAGACGCCAATATCATCGCTCAACCCACCTTCGTTGCCTTTGTGACCTTCGTGTTTAAGAAAGGATAAAAATGAAATTACCTATTTCATGGCTTAAAGACTTTGTCGATATTGATAGCCTTTCAGTAGAGGACATCGCGCGTACATTCACCTTCGGCGGACTCGAAGTGGAGGAGATTCACTACGCGGGACTCCCCATGCCGAAGGAAAGCGCCACGAATGAATTCAAGACCTCCGGCATCGGCTGGGACCGCGACAAGATCGTCGTGGCCGAGATACGCGAAGTGAAGCCGCATCCCAACGCGGACCGGTTGACGCTCCTCGACCTCTTCGACGGGACGCAGGAACAGGTCGTGTTGACCGGCGCGCCGAACATCTTCCACTTGAAAGGGACGGGCAGACTTCCCAAGCCGATCAAGGTCGCGTACGCGAAGGAAGGCGCGACCATCTACGACGGTCATGCCGAGGGACTCGTCCTGACCACCCTCAAGCGCGCCAAAATTCGCGGCGTGGAGTCGTACTCGATGGTCTGCTCGGAGAAGGAACTCGGCATCAGCGAGGAACACGAGGGCATCATCCTGCTCGACGACGACGCGCCAGTCGGGACTCCGCTCGTGGATTACATGGGCGACGCGGTCCTCGAAGTGAAGATCAACCCGAACATGGCGCGCAACGCCAACGTCTACGGGCTGGCGCGTGAACTTGCCGCGATGACGGGACGGCCGCTGCGCGCGCAGGCGGAGACGTACACAGGGGCGGGCGCGGGCAATTTCGCGGAGATCGAGATTACCGATCCGCAGTTGAATCCCCGCTTTGTGCTGGGACTGGCGCGCGGCGTGGAGATCAAACCGAGTCCCTACTGGGCGCAACGCAGACTCCGGCTGGCGGGCGTGCGTCCCATCAGCAACGTCGTGGACGCGACCAACTACGCCATGCTCGAACTCGGCGAACCGTTGCACGCGTTCGATTACGATGTGCTGAAAGAACGCGCCGACAAAAAACAAGTCAAAATCATCACCCGCGCCGCGCGGGACGGCGAAAAACTCGTCACGCTCGACGGTGTGGAGCGGAAACTTTCCTCGATGAACGTCCTCGTCTGCGACACGGAGGGGCCGCTCTCCATCGCGGGTGTGATGGGCGGCGCGGAGAGCGAAGTCTCCGACAAGACCAAAACCATCCTGCTCGAAGGCGCGGCCTGGAACTTCATCAATATCCGCCGCACGGCGCGCGAACACAACCTGCCCTCCGAAGCATCGTTCCGATTCTCGCGCGGCGTCCATCCCGCGCTCGCAGAGACAGGCGTCCGCCGCGGCTTGCATCTCATGGCCGAGTGGTCGGGCGGAAAGATCGAAGCGGGCCTCGTGGATAACTATCCCCTCCCGCCAAAAACAACCGTCGTGGAAATTTCGCCGCGCGATGTCAAGCGCATCCTCGGCATCGAACTTTCTGCGAAGGAAATCGCGGCGCTTCTCGAACGCCTCGAATTCAAATGTGAAATTACGCAACACGCAACACGCAATATCGCGGAGCATCCCCGTGGGACAGAATCAGACTCCATAATTCGCGTTACAACTCCCCCCTATCGCCTCGACATTGGCGAGGGCGTGATCGGCGTCGCCGACTTGATGGAGGAAGTCGCGCGCCTGTACGGTATGGAACGCATCCCCGAAACGCGTCTCGCCGACCCGCTCCCGCCGCAAGTCGGCAACCCTTCCTTCGAGTGGGACGAGCGCGTCCGCGACCTCCTCGTCCGTCTCGGCTTGCAGGAGGTCGTCACCTATCGCATGACCTCGCCCGAGCGCGAAGGCCGCCTCGCCGCGCACGACGAATACGCGCGCGTCGCCAATCCCATCACGCCCGAACGTAACGTGCTGCGCCGCAGCCTGCTGGCCTCCGTCCTCGAGGTCGCGGAGAAAAACGCCCGCGCCGAATCGCTCGAACTCTTCGAGATCGGCCCGGTCTTCGAGCCTGTCAAAGACGACCTGCCGCGCGAGTTGCCGCGTCTCGCCATCGTGATGACCGGCCTGCGGACCGCGTCCGCGTGGGACGTGAAGGACTCCCCCGCGCTGGACTTCTACGACCTGAAAGGCCGCCTCGAACTCCTTTGGGCCGGACTCGGTTTCAAGGACGTTTCCTACG
>JAANMT010000798.1_pt1 | contig 33439 bp, 28 predicted proteins | sample 7279711 | NCBI WGS metagenome assembly JAANMT01 (sample SAMN14094538, study PRJNA606508) | bioreactor metagenome | isolation source: A lab-scale SPAN reactor treating ammonium-rich wastewater day 1 | place: Ireland: Galway | collected 2017-01-16 | reverse complement strand
GAGCAAGCGCAACGGCGTCACCGACCGTTTTGCGCAGCTCATCGCCGGCTATTTGCAAGAAGCGGTGGACGCCGGCGATATTGCGCCGGTGGATGTGGAGGTGGTCGCTTATGCCTGGATCAGTGCGACGCCTGATTGGGTTGAGCAATTGGCATGTCCGCTTGGCCCTTCGCGCAGCACCCCTTTGGGGCTCCCGAGGGGAGAGGGTATGAGGTTGATTTCTTTTCCGCCTGATGGCAAGTTCGATTTCCTAAGCAGATGACGGATGGACAGCGCGCGGGTGGAAGGTCGCTTCGGGGTTGGGGAGGGTGTCCGTGCGGCGGGGTGTGGGTTTTGGCGGATTCAGTTCCCCCACTGGCAATTACTTTACGACAGCCTTCATCTTTTTCTCTGGCATGGCGGAAATTAATGCGCGCAAGGCTTTGTTCACCTCTTCGGATGTCGTGAAAACCTTTGCAACGTCGGGATCAACCATGACGATCAATGGTTCATTCTTCATCCGCGATGCAAAGCGGTTTGGCTTCGCCTTTTTATAGTCAAAGCGATATTCCCCAGCCATTTCCTGAACTTTATTGGTTTTGGTTTCGGGCATTTTCTTCATAGTCGTTTATCTCTATTCGAGTTGCGGGTCTCGCACTAATCAAGCGGACAACATCTTCCTGTCTCTCCACAAAACACACCAAGAGCATTCTCCGCAAAGTCGACATGCCGATGATGATTTCGCGATGTTCATCCTGGGAATGCTCCATGTCGTCAAAGATGTAAGCAAGTGGGTCTTTGAAAACTGTTACCGCCTCATCAAAACTAACGCCGTGTTTACGAAGGTTGCTGGAGGCTTTTTGCGGATCCCAAGAGAATTTCATGGCTGGAGTATATCATTTTGTCGGGTGGAGCGTAAATGTAAATTGTTTCGGGATGGGGGAGGGTTGTCCGTGCGGCGGGGTGTGGGTTGGTCAACGGACTCTGTCACCCCGTCACACCGTCCTGCGTTCGGTGCAGGGAAGTACGTCGGGGCAGGCGGACTCGCGGACGGGAACGGATGGAGGTCGCTTCGGGGTGGGGGAGGTTGTCCATGCGGCGAGGTGGTGGTCAACGAACTCTGTCACCCCGCCCAAAAACAGCGGGGCAGGCGGACTCGCGGACAGGGCGCGATTGAGACGTTCATGCGAGAGTACGAAGCTGAAGTCTGGGTCAGTGACTGCTGGAAAGCGCAATTGAACGCGCCAGCCAAGACGCCCCAGATTTGCCTGGCGCATCAAATCCGCAACCTGCAAGGGCTGATCGAAAAGCGGCCACGCTTACAATGGGCGCAAGACATGCAGGCGCTCTCCCGAAAGGCAATTCATTTGGGCAAGCGGCGAACGCAATTGACAAAAGAAGGATTTGCAAAGCAAGCGGTAGTTCTGGAAAAACGCTTGAAACAACTCTTGCAACGAACCTTCCGCGGATTGGGGGCCAATCTGCTCAAACGCTATCGCAAGCATCGGGATGCCTTATTGGTCTTCCTGCATCATGTAGATGTGCCTGCCCACAATAATGCCTGCGAACGCGCCTTGCGTCCGTCTGTCATTCATCGTAAAGTCATGGGGAGTTCCCGCTCCGATTGGGTAGCACAAGGCTATGCGGCTTTAGCAACCATCCTGAATACTGCCAAGCGACATGGACAAAGCACATTTCAAAAACTGGTCGCCCTGATGGGTCAGCCCGTCTTGCCGTTCATCGAAGCGTCAGCGTGACCTGTTACGATTTTTTAAGAAACAGCCTCTTGAAAAATTGAAATTTCATGCTATGATTGATTATGATTGATTTTTGAGCGAGCATGAGCGATTTCACGCCCACCCCTGAACGCCAAAAACAGATCCATTCCCTGCTGGAGCGGCAGGGACGTTTGAGCGTGGCTGAGATCGTCGAGCAGTTTGAGATCAGCGAGGCGACGGCGCGGCGCGATTTGGAATCGCTGGCTTCGCAGGGGAAAGCCCAGCGCGTGCATGGCGGCGTCATCGCGGTGGAACAGGCTCCGCCCGAGCTACCCATCCTTCAGCGCGAGGGCGAACAGACGGAAGAAAAATCCAGTATTGGGCGCGCGGCGGCGGATTTGATCGCGGACGGCGAGACCGTTTTCCTTGGCTCAGGCACGACCGTGCTTGAAGCGGCGAAACATTTACGCGAGCGCAAAAATCTCACCGTCGTCACGAATTCCCTGCCCGTGTTAAACGCGTTGGCGGGCGTCAAAGACATTACGGTCGTTTCATTGGGCGGACAACTACGCGAGAGCGAACTTTCCTTCATCGGTCACATCACAGAACAAGCGCTGGCAGAACTGCGCGTGGATAAGGTCCTCATGGGCACGCGCGGCATCAGCCTGAAACACGGGCTGACCAACGATTACCTGCCAGAGACTCAAACCGACCGCGCCATCTTGAAGATCGGACGCCAACTCATCATCATCGCCGACCACTCGAAAGTGAACCGCGTTTCGACTGCGCTTCTTGCCCCATTGAAGGCTGTTCACACCTTCGTGACAGATTCGCGAGCCGACAAAAAATTCCTGCAAGCGCTGAAGAAACTCGGAATCGAAGTCATCATTGCATAACTGGAAAACCATGCTTCTCGAAAACTTTCGTCCGCAATCGAAACTCGTCACGAAGACCACGCTGGTTGACAAACCAAAATTCCCCGTCATTGACGCGCACAACCATCTCGGCGAACCGTTTGGCGGCGGCTGGGATGACAAACCGTTGACCGAACTGCTCGACCTGCTCGACGAAGCGGGCGTGACTCATTACGTTGACCTCGACGGCGGTTGGGGCGAGGATATTCTGCATCGGCACCTCGATCACTTCAAAGCGAAGGCGCCCGAGCGGTTTCAGATCTTCGGCGGCGTGGACTGGTCGAAGTGGGAAAGCATGGGCGATGGATTCGCTGAATGGGCCGCGAACAGGTTGAAGGTCCAGAAAGAAGCGGGCGCGCAGGGGCTCAAAATCTGGAAGCCGTTCGGGTTGCACGTCAAAGATGAAAAGGGGCGAGTGGTTGACGTGGACGATGCGCGCCTTATCCCGATTTGGGAAACGGCTGGCGAGTTGGGTTTGCCCGTGTTGATCCACGTCGCCGACCCTGTCGCGTTTTTCGACCCGATTGACGAAACGAACGAACGTTGGGAGGAGTTGGGGAATCATCCCGATTGGGCGTTTACCAGCCCGCCGTTCCCGTCGTTCATGCATATCATGAACAGTTTCAAAAATTTAGTGGCGCGTCATCGCAATACGACTTTCATCGGCGCGCATGTTGGGTGTTACGGCGAAAATCTTGGCTGGGTGGGGCAGATGCTCGACGATTGCCCGAACTATTACATTGATATTTCGGCGCGGCTGGGCGAGTTGGGAAGACAGCCCTACACCGCGCGGAAATTTTTCATCCAATATCAAGACCGCATCTTGTACGGCTCGGATATGAGTCCCAATCTTGACGCGTATCGTTTGAGTTATCGCCTGCTCGAAACGGACGACGAATATTTCAATTACAACGTCAGCGAAACGCCGAGGCAGGGACGCTTCTATGCCTACGGTTTGTATCTGCCCGATGATGTGTTGAAGAAGATCTATCGTGACAATGCGGTGAGGGTGTTGAAGATGGAGTGAGCAGTGATTAGTGATCGGTAATCAGTGAGCAGTGAACGACGGAACTATCAAACTAAGCAACTATCGAACCATCAAACTACGCAACCATAAAACTATGCAACCATCAAACTACCACACTTACAACGAAATCAAATCGCAGACTGAAGCGTGGGCGCAGGCGCTGGAGGTAGTACGCGCGTCGGATACGCCCAGGGCTGGCGGATATGACCGCGTCATCTTTACTGGCTGTGGCTCCACGTACTACCTTTCGCTCGCGGCGGCGGCGTTGTACACCGAGTTGACGGGGCGCGCGGCGCAAGCCGTCTCTGGCGGGGAGTTGTTGTTGAATCCGCAGACGGTTGTGGCGCAAGTCGCCGACTTGCGCTACCTGCTCGTTGCCGTCAGCCGTTCTGGGACGACAACCGAAACGTTGAAAGCGGTCGAGAAATTCAAAAGCGAAAAACGCGGCGATGTGGTCGTCATCAGTAATTACAACGAGATTCTTTCGCAGATGGCGGACTTTAATTTTGTGATGGATAAGGGACAGGAACAGTCCGTCGCGCAGACGCGTTCGTTCGCTTCGATGTACGTGGCGGCGGCGGCGTTGGCGGCGAAGATGGCAGGCAGGGACGATTTGCTGGAAGCGATGGGAAAATTGCCAGAGATTGGTAATTCGGTAATTGGTAATTATGAATCGTATGCCAGATCAATTGGCGAGAATTTGGAGTTCGATAGATTTTATTTTCTCGGTTCAGGTATCCGCTATGGGCTTGCCTGCGAAGTGAATCTCAAAATGAAAGAGATGACTCTCACGCACAGCGAACCGTTCCACTTTTTGGAATTCCGTCACGGACCGATGAGCATGGTCGGCAAGTCAACCGTCGTTTGCGGTTTGGTGTCCGCGGCGAATCGCCCGCACGAGGCGAAGGCGCTCGAAGAGATGAAAGCGCTTGGGGGAACTGTATCAGCCGTCGGTGAGAAAGAAGCGGATGTCTGTTTTGAGTCCAATATCCCAGAGGAGGTACGCGGCGTCCTATATCTTCCCGTCCTGCAATTGATGTCGCTCTATCGTTCGTTGGCAAAAGGTTTGAATCCCGACCGCCCAAACAATTTAACGGCGGTCGTGAAATTAGATCTGTAACCCTCACCCCGCCCTCTCCCAATGGGAGAGGGAAAAACAAAGGAGAAGAAGCATGAAAAAACTACTGTTCGTTTTTGTGATGGCAAGCCTGCTGCTTGCCGCGTGCGGCGGAGGCGCGCCTGCAACCGACGCGCCCGCCGCGACCGACGAGAAGGTCGAGATCCGCGTGTGGGGACATCAAGCGCCCGCCTTCAACGAAGCCAACCAGAAGATGTTCAATGACTTCATGGCGGCGAACCCGAATGTGACCATCAAGTACGAGACTTTCCCGTGGGACGTTTTCATTCAGACGATTCAGACTTCGCTTCCTGCTGGCAACACGGCGGATGTGATTCTCATCCCTGGCGGCTACACCTGCCGCTACGCTTCGGGCGGACAACTGCTCGAAGTCCCAGCCGACGTGATGACGCTCGACGCCGCGAAGGGAATTTTCTTCGACGCGCCGCTCGGCGGCCAGACCTGCGACGGCAAGTTGTACGGCTTCCCCGCTGAATACAACCTTGAATACGGCGGCGCGTACGTGAACCCCGCGTTGTTTGAAGCGGCTGGCGTTGCGTATCCTCCCGCGTGGGCAAATTGGGATGCGGTGGTCGAAGACGCCAAAGCGCTGACGAAGGTCGGCGATGACGGCGTGATGACCGTCGCGGGGATGCACTATACCAACAGCGACCAGTTGTTCACCTATTTCCTTGCGGGCATTTTGGAACAAGGCGGCAATTACTTCGCGGAAGACGGAAAGCATTTCAACTTCAACTCGCCCGAAGCGGTCGCCACCATCCAAAAGTTGATGGACATGGCGCAGAAAGACAAAATCGTTGACCCGATCATCTTCAACGCCGATAGTGAATGGGTCGGAGAGTCGTTCGCGCAGGGACATAACGCCATCGGCGTGCTGGGTTCGTGGTACGCGGGCGATGCGAAGATCGGTTATCCCGATTTGAAGTTCGATTACGTTGCCCTGCCTCCGATGATGGGTTCTGAGCACAAATTCGTCTCGGTCGGCGGATGGGGCTACGTGGTCGGCAAAAGCACGAAGCACGCCGACATTGCGTGGAAACTCGCCGCCTTCCTCGGCGCGGACGAAGCGAACGTGCTGTACTTCAACTCGACGTCCGCCACCATCCCCGCGATGAAGTCCGTTGCCGCCGACCCGAAATATGTGGAAGCGGTTCCGTTCGCCGCGGCTGTGCTTCCGATTTTGGATAAGGGCGCGTATCAGGGCGACCTGACCGACCCCGACCAACTCGCGTATGAGATCGTCTATCCGACCATCCTCGACGCGATTCAAGGCAACATCACCGCAGAGGAAGCCGCGGAGAGCATCAACACAGCCGCCAACGCGATGGTGGACGCGGCGCATTGATGAGCAGGTCATAAACGATAATTGCGTGCAGCGCGCCTCGCAGCCCAACGGGACGCGCTGCACGTAACAGGCATCTTCTCTTTTTCTTTATTCCTGGCCCGCGTTTATTTACGGAGAGACTCATGGCATTTAACACGCTCTTCAAAAAAGACGTTCTCGTTAGCAGTGGAAAGTTAACCGCGAACCAGCGCCGCTTTGCCTACATCAGCCTGACGTTCATCCTCCTGTACATGGGGTTGTTTACGTTGTTCCCCATTGTCTGGGCAGTGGTGATGAGTTTCTTCAGTTACACGCCCATCCGCGAAGGGAGCGGATTCCTCGGCCTGGGCGGGGCCAATCCCTTCGTCGGCATCAACAATTACATCGAACTCTTTACAGGCACAAGCAAACCCGCCGAAGTCTTTCGACTCGCGGTGAAGAATACGTTCCTGTTTACCGCGCTGGTCCTTCCGCTCAACCTGCTGGTCACGCTTCCGCTTGCCGTGATTCTCGAATCCATCAGCGAGCGATTCAAGACCATCTTTCGCGCCATCTATTTTTTGCCCACCATTTCATCGTCTGTAGCGCTCGTCATCATTTGGGCGTATGTGTACGCGCCAGGCTGGGGCTTGCTCAGCATCATGTTCAAAGCGATCGGACTTGTCCCGCCGAAATCGTGGTTGCAAGACCCAAGCCTCGTCTACTTCGGCGTTCCGCTGGCGATGATCTGCGTGGTCATCGCGCACGTCTGGCAGGACTTCGGCTACAACCTCGTCATCTTCGTCGCCGCTTTGCAGTCCATCCCGAAGACTCTGCGTGAAGCCGCCCGCGTAGACGGCGCCAACGCCTGGCAGGAATTCTGGCTCGTCGTCGTCCCGCTTCTTCGTCGGACCGTGTTGCTGACCAGCGTCCTGACGGTGATCTCCTCCCTGCAGGTTTTCGTTATCTTCCAACTCCTCACGCGCGGCGGACCCAAAAACCAAACGCAAACGATGTTGCTCTCCATTTACGAGAACGCCTTCCGCTTTGCGAATAACCTTGGGCTGTCCTCGGCGATGTCTATGATTCTGTTCATGATCATTCTGGTACTCACCGTAATCCAATTCCGCCTCTTGCGAACGGAGTGGGAGTATTGAGTGGGTGTGTAAACAGGTATACACGTAACTTGTAACTCGTATCTCCTATCTCCTATTCCCTATCCCGCCTCTCACGGAGACGCACATGACAACAACCCCAACCAAAAAACGCTCGCCCTTCTGGTTGCTCGGCAAATCGGGCGCGTACGCCGTTCTGATCGTCGGGTTGATCGGCACGCTATTGCCGTTCTTCTATATCATCGTCTCCTCGTTGAAGACCACCGCCGAACTGCGCCAAACTCCGCCAGATTTCTTCCCAAAAGAGCCGACCCTCGAACATTACACCACCATCCTCAAAGATAAAGATATTCCCATCGCGCAAAATTTGGGCAACAGCATCTTCGTCTCGCTCATGCGTGTCGGTATCACCCTCTTCACCAGTTCCTACGCGGGCTACATCTTCGCCAAATATCATTTCAAAGGCAAGAACCTCGCCTTCGGCATTATCCTCATCCAGATCATGATTCCGTTTCAAGTGGTCATGATTCCAAATTATCTGCTGGTCGTCAAACTCGGTCTCATCGACTCGCTGTGGGCGCTCATCATCCCCGCCTTCATTGACGCGTACGGCATCTTCATGATGAAGCAATTTATTGAGGCTATGCCCGCTGAGTTGATGGATGCCGCCCGCATAGACGGCGCATCCGAATTCGGCATCTACAGCCGCATCGTCCTCCCGCAAATGGGACCGCCGCTCGCCTCGCTCGGCATCTTCACATTCATGGCGACCTGGAACGATTACCTCTGGCCCCTCATCGTCCTCACCTCGCCGGAGAATCGCACCATCCCGCTGCTGGTCGTCTGGTTCCAAACCCAGCACGTCTCCAACCAGGGACTCGTCCTCGCCGCTTCCATCCTCACCCTCCTGCCGATCTTCTTCGTCTACATCTTCCTCCAACGCTGGATCGTGGATCAAGCCACTCAATCGGCGTTTAAGTAAACACGTAACTCGTATCTTGTATCCCGTATCTCGTATCCCGTATCTCGTATCCCGTATCTCGTATCCCGTATCTCGTATCCCGTATCTCGTATCTCACACACCACACACCATGCGACATCCCACTTTCCACTTTCTACTCACCATCTTCCTCCTCTTCGGATGCGGACCCGCTTCATCCTCACCCGAACCTGATTCAGTTTCCCACGCCTATCCCTCCTCCGACGCCTCTCTCCTCAACCCCGAGCGTGGATTCTTCACTCCCTACGAATTGCCCAGCCCAGCGGGGTTCAGTTCTGTGCGTATCACGGGCAACACGCTCGTCCACCTCAACATCCGTTTGGACGACTACCGCGCATCAGACCTCCCTGAGGAAATGCTGAACGGATTGCAGACCAACTTCAACGACGTCCGAGAAGCGGGAGTGAAAGCCATCGTCCGCTTTGCCTACAACCAGGGACCGTATCCCGATACCGAGCCCGACGCGTCCAAATCCCAAATCCTGAAACACATCGAGCAGTTGACTCCGCTCCTGCAAAAAAATTCCGACGTTATCGCATGGATGGAGGCAGGCTTCATCGGCGCGTGGGGCGAGTGGCACACCTCCACAAACGGACTCGACAACATCACCGACAAGCGCGACATTCTCAACGCGCTCACCGCCGCAATCCCGAACCGCTTTGTTCAAGTACGTTATCCTGCCAACATCATCGCGATGTACCCGAAGCCCGAAGACGCGGTCAACGCGCACGTCGCACATCATAACGACTGCTTCCTTTCGAGCGAAACGGATGTCGGTACCTATGAGCGTGATGGCGTCAACACCATCGAACGCGACCAGGGCTATCTCACCGAGTTGACTCGCTTCACGCCGATGTCTGGCGAAACGTGCGCGCCCTTCCCGCCGCGTTCGGAATGTACGAATGCCCTGCACGAAATGGAACTCTTGCACTTCTCTGCCATTAACGAGGCGTATCACAAAGGCATCATCCGCAGTTGGGAGGCAGGCGGATGCCTGCAAGAGATCAACGACCGCATGGGCTATCGCCTCGCGTTGACCTCCGCCGACTTCAACGAACAAGCGCGCCCAGGCGGCTTGCTCAACCTGACGGTGAATATCACAAACAGCGGCTTTGCCTCACTGATGAATCCGCGCCCGCTTTATGTTGTTCTATCCCCCTCTTCCAATGGGAGCGGGGACAGGGGTGAGGGCGAGTACAAAATCAAACTCGAACTCGACCCGCGCACATGGCAGACAGGCGATTCCTCTTTCACAGCGAGCATCCGCCTGCCATCGAAAATGGACGTAGGCGAATACAACCTCGCCCTTTGGCTCCCCGACGAAGCGGAGACCTTGCAAGACAATCCGTTGTACGCGGTTCAATTTGCAAACGAAAATGTTTGGGATGAAGCGACTGGCTACAACATCCTCGGACAGATCGCTGTTGATTCGTCCGTGACGGGCAGTTACGCAAAAGGCGATTCGATGCAAGTGGAAGAATTGCAAACTCAGGCAACGATTCCCGCCTCAACCTCCACGCCTGAGCCGACTGCCACCGTCCCAGCCGCATCGGGCGAAGCGATCTTCAATTCGCAAATCATCAACGACGCGGAAACGATTTCCCTTTCGTTCGATTACGCCAGCGGACAATACAACGCCTTTCAAGTTTTCATTGATACAGATCAAAATCCAAAAACGGGCTTCACCGTCAACGGCATCGGCGCGGAAGTTCTTTTTGAGAACAACACGTGGAATCTCTACGACGGCTCAGGCTCAGACTGGAAATGGTCGCCCACAGAAGCGCTGATTAACTTTACCGATACGGGCAGCCGCGTCACTTGGAATATCTCGCGCACATTGCTCAACACATCTCAATTCGCCCTCGTCTTCCAAATCGTGGACACGAACTGGGATGTCGTTTTCGCCACGAGCAAACAATCGTACACAGTGAAATGAAACAACGGAGAAACTTATGACCAAAATCACCTTCATCGGCGCGGGGAGCCTCGGCTTTACGGGCGAACTCGTGCGCGACATTCTCACTTTCCCGCTTTTGCAGGACGCGACCATCTCGCTCATGGATATCCACGCCGAGAGGCTGGAGTGGGCGAAACGGGGAGTTGAAAAGCTGATCGAAGCGAATCAGGCGCCTGCGAAGGTCGAAGCGACGCTCGACCGCGCCGAAGCGCTCAAAGGCGCGGACGTCGTCCTCACGACGATTCTCGCGGGCTCCACCGAAGTCTGGCGGCACGATATCGAGATCCCCAAAAAATACGGCATTGACATCAACGTCGGCGACACGCGCGGACCCAGCGGAATCTTCCGTTTTCTGCGCACGATCAACCCGATGCTCGACATCGTTCGCGACATGGAAAAATATTGCCCGAACGCGTTGCTGTTGAATTACACCAACCCTATGGCGATGCTGTGCGCTGCCCTGCAAAGACAGACGTTCATCCCCGTTACAGGGCTTTGTCATTCGGTGCAAGGCACTGCCATGATGCTCGCCGAATGGATCGGCGCGCCGTTCGACGAAATTGATTACCTGTGCGCGGGTATCAACCATCAGGCGTGGTATCTCGAATACAAATGGAACGGCAAGGACGCTTATCCGCTCATCCATAAAGCCGTCACCGAGCGCCCTGAAATTTACAACGCCGAGCAGGTCCGCAATGAAATGTTTCTCGCCATCGGCAAATACGTCACCGAGTCGAGCGGACACAACTCCGAATACAACCCGTGGTTCCGCAAACGCCCCGACCTGATCGAAAAATATTGCACGCACGGCACGAACTGGAATCCAGGCGAGTACGCCTACATCTTGAAAGAATATCAACATAATGAAGCGACGTGGCAGGATCAAGTGAAAGAGCGTCTCGCGCAACCGCTGACCGCCGAAGACCTCGAACGCGGACACGAATATGCCGCGTACATCATCAACGCGCTCAAAGGCGGCGAGATGTTCAAGTTCAACGGCAACGTCCGCAACACAAATCTCATCACCAACCTTCCGCAGGGCGCGTGCGTCGAAGTCCCCGTCGTCGTGGACAAGGCTGGCATCCATCCCATCCACGTCGGCGCTTTGCCTCCCGAAACCGCCCTGCTCACGCAACTCTCCAGCGGCATCGAAGAACTCGCCATCGAAGCCTCCATCGCGGGCGATCCCGTCGCCGTCTATCGCGCCATCGCGCACGACCCGCTCACCTCGGCGGTCTTATCCCTTGCCGAGATCCGCCAGATGACCAACGAACTCTTCGCCCAGCATAAAGACTATCTGCCGCAATTCAAACATCATGCGGTTTAGGATTCTCATCCTCGCGGCTTTGATCGCGTCTTCAGCCTTATCCTCCTGCGACGCCGATTCAACGGGCGAAAACGATTCATCCCCACTTTTGCCTGCCTCGCCCACAACGGAGATTCTCTTGCCTTCAACCTCTTCTCCCAACTCGCCGACATGGTGGCGCCCCTCCGCAGGACTCACCTGGCAATGGCAAATCGGCGACGACGACATTGACACGTCCATCGAAGCCGATGTCTACGACATTGACTTGTACGTTGACCAGGCCATCATAGACGAACTCCACGTCAAGGGGCGCAAGGTCATCTGTTACATCAGCGTCGGCTCGTGGGAAGATTGGCGCCCCGACAAAGACCAATTCCCCGCTGAAGTGTTGGGCAAAGAGTACGAAGGCTGGGCTGGCGAAAAATGGCTCGACATCCGCCGCATGGATTTGCTCGCTCCCATCCTGCTCGCCCGCCTTGACCTCTGCCAAGCCAAAGGCTTCGATGCCGTCGAACCCGACAACATGGAAGTTTGGACGAACGACACGGGCTTCCCGCTCACCTACGACGACCAGTTAAAGTTTGCCCTCTGGCTCGCCGACGAAGCGCACAAACGCAGGCTTGCCATCGGACAGAAGAACGCCTCCGATCAGGTGAAAGACCTCGTAAACGTCTACGACTTCGCCATCACAGAAGATTACTTCTACTACAACGAAGCCGATGCGATGATTCCCTACATCGAAGCGAACAAACCCGTCTTCGCCGCCGAATACACCGACCTGCCTGGCGACTTCGCAAAATTCTGCGAACAGGCAAAACAACTCAACTTCAGCGCCATCCTCAAACACCGCGGGCTGGATGCGTGGATACAAACCTGCCCATAAACACGTAGGTCACGCTTGAAGCGTGACCTACTACAAAATGGAACATGAAACCATTTGACATCCTCGTCGCTGGCGAAATCAACCCCGACCTGATCCTTTCGGGAAACGTCATGCCTGAGTTCGGACAGGTCGAGAAGATCGTGGGCGATGCAAAACTTGCCATCGGTTCGTCGTCCGCTATTTTTGCCTGCGGAGCGGCGCGGCTGGGGTTGAAGGTCGCGTTCATCGGCGTGTGCGGCGACGACGTGTTCGGAAACTTCATGCTGGATGAAATGTCCAAGCGCGGCGTGGATGTCAGCGCGGTGATCGTTCATCAAAACGGGCAGACGGGACTCAGCGTCATCCTCAACAACGGCGTTGACCGAGCGATTCTGACTCATTCTGGCTTGATCGCCGAACTTCAAGCCTCCGCCATCGCTGACAGTTTGTTGGCGCAGGCGCGTCACTTGCATGTGGCGAGTTACTTCCTGCAAACGAAACTCCAGCCTGATTTGCCTGCCTTGTTCAAACGCGCCCATGCGCTTGGGTTGTCTACTTCGTTGGATACAAATTACGACCCATCTGAAAAATGGGAAGGCTTTGATGAACTGCTTGCGGCGACGAATATCTTTTTGCCGAACGAAGCTGAAGCGAAGTCGCTGACAGGCGCGGAAAATGTCGAAGAGGCGGCGACCAGATTGCAGTCGAGAGTGGAAGCGTTGGCGATTAAGTTGGGAAAAGATGGGGCGTTGGGAATGTCAAAAGGCGAGAGAGTCCGAATGGAAAGTATTCCAGTCAAGGTTGTTGATACCGTCGGCGCGGGCGATTCGTTCGACGCGGGTTTTGTGTTTGGATATTTGCACGAGTGGGGTTTGGAAAAATCTTTGCGGCTGGCATGCGTGTGCGGCGCGTTGTCCACGCAGCGGGCGGGCGGCACGGACGGTCAGCCGACTTTGGAGGAGGCGATGAAATATGTTTCTGGATGAAATTGTAGCGGCGCAACAACGCGGCGAGGCAAAAGGGATTACGTCGGTTTGTTCGGCGCACGCGTGGGTGTTGAAAACAGTTTTGCGTAGTGACGACTTAAGTCGTCGCAATAGAACGACTGAAGTCGTTACTACGCCCGTTCTCATCGAAGCGACGTGCAATCAGGTGAATCAATTCGGCGGATACACAGGCATGACGCCGAACGATTTTGTTTCGTATGTGCGCGGCATTGCGAAACAAGTTGACTTTCCATTCGAGCAAATTATTTTGGGCGGCGATCATCTGGGTCCAAATGTCTGGCAGAACGAGCCTGCCGAAGTTGCGATGGAAAAATCGAAAGCGATGATCCGTGATTATGTGCAGGCGGGATTCACAAAAATTCATCTCGATTGTTCGATGCCTTGCGCGGACGATACAAGTTTGCCCGTCGAAGTGATCGCTTCGCGCGCCGCGCAATTGGCGAAGGTTGCGGAAAGCGCCCTCACCTCCGACCCCTCTCCCAGAGGGAGAGGAGGGCAGTTGCGTTACATCATCGGCAGTGAAGTGCCTGTCCCTGGCGGCGCGACGGAACATGAGGAGGGCGTCAGCGTGACGAAGGTCGAGGACGCGCGGCAGACCATCGAGGTCACGCGTGAAGCGTTTGTGAAGGCGGGGTTGGAGTCGGCGTGGGAGAGAGTCGTGGGAGTCGTCGTCCAGCCAGGCGTGGAATTCGGCGATGACTTTGTCCTGCCGTATCAGCCTGAAGCGGCAAAGGAGTTGTCGAGGTTCATCGAATCGCAGCGGCTGGTTTATGAAGCGCACTCGACCGATTATCAAACGCGCGAGGCGCTGGCAAATCTCGTACGCGACCATTTTGCGATTCTCAAAGTGGGTCCTGGTTTGACGTTTGCCTTCCGCGAGGCGGTCTTTGCGCTGGCGCTGATCGAAAACGAATTGACGGCGAAAGACGAACGCTCGAATATCATTCAAGTGTTAGACGACGCGATGGTGACCCAGCCGCAATATTGGAAAAAATATTATCGCGGAGATGAAACGGAACAGGCTTTCAAACGCAAATATAGTTTGAGCGACCGCGCGCGCTATTACTGGGTTCAGCCCGATGTGCAAAACGCATTCGAGCGGTTGATGAAAAATCTTGGTAATGAGACGTTACCATACGCATTGTTGAGTCAATTCGTGGGGGAGACGGGGTTGAGCGCGGAGCAGGTCATTGAAGCGAGGTTGAACAGGGTGTTGGGCGATTATATGAAGGCGTGCGATGGAGAAAGCGCTCCAATGTTAAACACCGGGCACGCCGTGTAAAACCCCGACAAAAACCAACTCGTCAAGCGCGCGGATGGAAGTCGCTTCGGGACGGGGGAAGACCGTCCGTACGGCGGGGAGGAAACAAAACCAAAACGGGAGGCGGAGTTTTTTCTCGCAGCCTATTTCACATAAATCGGATTGCTATAGATCCATCCGCGCCGCGCGCCGAGATAACGGCGGTGGACTTCCACGCGGTAGACTCCCGCCTCGGTGACGGTGTAGGCGCAGTTCTCCGCCCGCTTCCATGCCTGGACCTTCTGCCCGTTCCGCCACAACGACACTTCCGCGGCGGCGGGAAGTTTCACCTGCAATGTGACGCCGTCCGCGAGGGGAATCTCGTCGCCCATCACGGCCTCGGCGTCGCGTCCCTGCGCGGCGAAGCGGAAGCCGCGCGTCGGCGCGAGCAGGTCGAAGCCCACCCAGCCGCGTCCGCGGCCGAGGGAATCGAGGACCCGCTCGCAGTCCACGCGGGAATCGTCCCCGAGGGGAGAGTCGAGCAGGAGGTGAGTGTTCAGCGCGCGGAAGTGGAAGTCGTATGGGAAGATCGTCTTGCGGATGGGGCCGAGGCTGTAGCGAAGTTCGTGCGCGTCCGAGCCGCCGATGGCGACGACGCGCCGTCCGCTGGCGAGGAGTTCGTCCCATTTGGCGAGGGTGGGAGGGTCGGGGCGGGCGGCGAAAAAGCAGGGAAAGAAAACGTGGAAGACGGCTTGCGGCCAGGAGTTGAGTTTGTGTTTTAACTGGCTGAGGTGGTTCCAGAGTTCGATGCCGGTGTAGCCCTGCGCTTCCCAGTTTTCCCAGGTGATGGCGGTTTCGTGGAAGAGCGGCGCGGCGGCCTCGTGCGGATGCGCGAGGAAGGAGAGGCCGCCCGCCTCGCGGACGGCGTCAATCAGCGCCTGCGGGTCGGCGGCCAGCATGGCGAGGTCGCGCTGCGCGCCGAAGACGAGCAGGTGGTTCTTTTGCGGGTCGCGCGCCTGGTCGTGGACTTCCTGCCCGACGAGCATCAACACTTTCCTGCCGCCGCCGCGGTGATAACCTTCGAAGTCTTTCGCCAGCACGTTGTGGTCGGTGACGATGACCGCGTCCAGCCCGACGCGCAGGGCGGCCGCGGCGATGTCTTTGTGAAGACCCGTCCCGTCCGAGTAGCGGGTGTGCATGTGCAGGTTGACGACGATCTCGTGCATGTCTTCTCCATATAGTTGAATTCTTGCATAAATAAAATTGGAATCCTGAAGTTCTACTTCAGGCGGTCGCTCCGAAAGTAGAACTTTCGGAATCCTGTACTTGAATTTGGGACTTTTCAAGGTGTCAAATGATTAAAAGAATCCGTGAAAATCCGCTGAATTGGCGAGATCTGTGTACATCAAGCGGAATATCATTTGACGTTTTCTCGTTTCCGCAAGTATAAAATACCCACGGTCGCAAATTGCGCTCTCCGCCTTCTAAAAAAGCGCAATTTGTGACCGAGTGCGGTATAATTCCCGCGCTATTTTGGCAGGAGGCCACAAATGACTAACATTTTGGAAATTTCGTTAATTATAACCTCGGTGGCGCTCATCCTCAGCGTTATCCTTCAAAGCAAGGGCGCGGGATTGGGCGGTTTGACCGGGGCCGATACGGGCAGCGTCTTCACGGCGCGGCGCGGCATCGAGCGCACGCTCTTCTGGGTGACGATCGTCTTGAGCGTGTTGTTCTTCGTGCTGGCAATCGCCCTGCTCATTGTCAACTAACCATTCCTTCACGTCAAAGGGACGCGGAGCGGCGCGCAAACTGCCGCCGCCCGTCCCGTCTTTCCTATACCGATGAAACGTCTTCGCTGGCAGATCGTGGTGGTGGCGGTCACCCTGGTCCTGGTCGGGATTTTGCTCCTCAGCCAGGGACCGGTGGTCACCCCCATCCAGCCGCAGGCCGCGCCGGGCGGGGTTTATACCGAGGGGCTGGTCGGCGCGATGGGGCGTCTCAACCCCCTGCTCGACTGGAACAACTCCGCCGACCGCGACGTGAACCGTCTCATTTATAGCGGGCTGATGCGCTTCGATTCGCGCGGCATGCCCGAACCCGACCTGGCCGAATCGTGGGGGACGACCGCCGACGGCGCCGTCTACAATTTCAGCCTGCGCCCCAACGCGGTCTGGCACGACGGCTCCCCGGTCACCAGCGACGACGTCATCTTCACCATCGAGTTGATCAAAAGCCCGGCCTCGTTCTACCCCGCCGACGTCAAACAACTGTGGTCGAAAGTGGAGATCATCCGCCTGAGCGATCGGGCCCTGCAATTCAAGATCCCCGAACCCTACGCGCCCTTCCTGGACTATATGACCTTCGGCGTGCTGCCGAAGCGCCTGCTCGAATCCATCCCGCTCGACCAGATCCTCAACGCGGACTTCAACCTCAAACCGGTGGGCAGCGGGCCGTTCAGGTTCGATCACCTGCTGATCAACAACGGCAAGATCGCCGGCGTGGCGCTGGTCCGCAACGAACAATACTATTTGCAAAAACCGTTCATCGAACAGGTCGTCTTCAAATACTTCGCCTCGTCCGCCGAGGCGTTCAGCGCCTACCGCGCCGGCGACGTTGCCGGCGTCAGCCGCATCGCCGACGATGTCCTGCCGCAGGCGCTGGCCGAACCGAACTTTTCCATCTATACCAGCCGCGTCCCCCAGATGGGCTTCGTGCTGTTCAACCTGAAAAATCCCGAAGTCGCCTTCCTGCAAGACGCCAAACTCCGCCGCGCCCTGATGCTGGGACTCAACCGTCAGCGCCTGATCGACGCCTTCATGGGCGGACAGGCCATCCCGCTGGACGGACCCATCCTGCCCGGTTCGTGGGCGCATTACGACGGCGTGGAAAAGATTCCCTACGACCCCGACGCGGCCATCTCGCTCCTCAAGCAACTGGGCTACACGCTTCCCGCGGACGGGGGCGCGGCGCGCGTCAAAGACGGGAAGCCGCTGGCCTTCCGCCTCGCCCACCCCGACGACGCCGTCCACACCCAGATGGCGCAGTCCATCCAGGCCGACTGGGCCCGCATCGGCGTCGGCGTGGAACTGGCCGCGGTCCCCTATGCCGCATTGCAGAACGACTACCTCGTCCCGCGCAACTATCAGGCCGCGCTGGTGGAACTTTCGCTGCCGCGCACGCCCGACCCCGACCCCTATCCGTTCTGGCACCAGGCCGAGGCCACCGGCGGACAGAACTACTCGCAGTGGGACAATCGTCCTGCCAGCGAATATCTCGAACAGGCGCGCGTCACCACCGATTTCGGACTGCGAGCGCGCCTCTATCGCAACTTCCAGGTGATCTTCGCCCGCGAACTCCCGTCCCTGCCGCTGTACGCGCCGGTCTATTCCTACGGAGTCAACGACACGGTGCAGGGCGTGCAGATCCCGCCGCTGTACGATCCCAGCGACCGCTTCCTGCTCGTCTCGCAATGGTACCTGGCGACGCGCCGCTCGCTGGAACCGACCGCCACGCCCGAACAGTAAAATGAATTCCCCAGAACAGGACCAGGCCTTCTTTAAATCGGGAGTTCCAGAGTTGGAAACTTATCTCCTGTCGAAGGAACTGTACTGGTCTGGAGCGCGCACCACAGATTTTACACAGTTGACGCTGGGAGCCATGCTCTTCGTCCGCGAGCGGCTGAAGGGCTGGCGCGTCGCGGGGTTGACGGAACTGTCCATGCAAATGGACGCGGTCCGCTTGAAGTGGAGATCGGCCTGGGAGGAGAAAGCCCGCCGCGAGGTCCGCGCGAGAGGCGAGATGTGGAAAGACTTCCTCGCCGAAGCGCGCGAACGTCCATCGGCGGAAATATCCCGCCGCTATCCGTACGAAGTCCGGCTGCGCGCCATCCTGACGCTTTTGCTCGACGACGTCCGCGCGGCCCCCGAAGCCTGGCTGACTCCGCTCGACGCCTGGCTGAATCTCAAATTGAGCGGCGACGCGTTCGTCTGGGACCCGTCGCTGGCGTGGAATTTTCCGCGGGAAAAATTTTGGTTTTTATACGGCTCTCTCAAAGGAGACTGACATGACCGACGTACGCGACATCGCCCTCTCTTATGCCCATCAGAACCGCGACCGCTTCCTGGCGGATTTGCGGGAGCTGCTCTTCATCCCCTCGATCTCGACCTCGGACGAATACAAGGCCGAGACGCTGCGCGCCGCGTTGTGGGTGTCCGACCGCCTGCGCGGGATGGGCATCCAAAACGTGGAGGTTATGCCGACGGGCGGGCATCCTGTGGTGTACGGCGAGTGGCTCAAACGCCCCGGCGCGCCGACCGTGCTGATATACGGTCATTACGACGTTCAGCCGCCCGACCCGCTGGACCTGTGGGAGACGCCTCCCTTCGAGCCGACCGTGCGCGGCGACCTGCTCTTCGCGCGCGGCGCCTCTGACATGAAGGGGCAGGTGATGGCCGTCCTCCACGCGGTGGAGGCCGCGCTCAAAACGGGACAGATGCCCGTCAACGTCAAGTTCCTGATCGAGGGCGAGGAGGAGATCGGCTCGGAGAACCTCGGCGCGTTCATCAAAAAACACGCGAAGAAATTGAAAGCCGACGTCTGCATCAACACCGACGCGGGCATGATCGGCGCCGACGAGCCGACCATCGTCTACGGCTTGCGCGGACTGGCTTACATGGAATTGCGCGTCTACGGCCCCGCCAAGGACCTGCACTCCGGCTTGTTCGGCGGCGCGGTCCACAACCCCGCCCAGGCGTTGACCGAACTGGTGGCGGGCATGCACGACAAGAACGGGCGCGTCACGCTGCCGGGCTTCTACAAAAAAGTCCGCAAGGTGAGCGAGCAGGAACGCCGCGCCTTCAAGAAATTGCCGACCAGCAAAAAATTCTTCCTCGAGCAGACGGGCGTCCCCGCGCTGTGGGGCGAAGCCGAATACGCGCCCAACGAACGCGTCGGCGCGCGTCCCACGCTGGAGGTCAACGGCCTGCTCTCCGGCTGGACCGCGCCCGGCAGCAAGACCGTCATCCCCGCTTACGCCATGGCGAAGATATCCTGCCGTCTCGTCCCCGGCCAGACTCCCGAAGAGACGATCAAACAGATGCGCGCCTATCTCAAAGCCAAAGCGCCCAAAACCATCCGCTGGGAATTGATCGAACTCCACCACGCCGGCGCCGCCATCACCGACCTGGAAAGCCCCGGCGTCAAAGCCCTGGCGGCCGGCCTGCAAGCGGTTTGGGGCAAACGTCCGCTGTTCATGCGCGAGGGCGGTTCCATCGGCGCGGTGGTCCAATTGCAGGAATACGCCGGGGTCGAGTCGGTCCTCACTGGCTTTGGTTTGCCCGAAGACAATGTCCACTCGCCGAACGAGCGTCTGCACCTGCCCACCTGGTACAAGGGCATCGACGCGCTGATCCACTTCCTATTCAACATGAGGTAACGCAAACCTGTTTTGCAAAACAATATGACTGAAGACCGCATCATCACCTACGGCGGACAGGCCGTCCTCGAAGGCGTGCTTATGCGCGGACGAAAAGCCTTCGCCATCGCCATGCGCGCCCCCGATGGCAGCATCGCCGTCCACACCGAAAAACTGGCCTCGGTTTACCAATCGAGCGTCGCCAAAATTCCCTTCCTGCGCGGCGTGATCTTGTTGTGGGACGCCCTCGGGCTGGGAATGCGCGCGCTGACGATCTCCGCCAACGTCCAAACCGGCGAGGACGAAAAACTGGAAGGGGCGCCTCTCTACCTGACCCTGGCCGGGTCGCTCGCCTTCGGCATCGGACTCTTCTTCCTGCTCCCCGCGGCCATCGGCGGCTGTACGGAGCGACTCTTCGCTCCCGCCGCGGGACATTGGGCCGGCAACCTCATCGAGGGACTCGTCCGCCTGGCCCTGCTCGTCGGCTACATCTGGGCCATCGGCTTCATGCCCGACATCAAACGTCTCTTCGGCTACCACGGCGCGGAACACAAGACCATCAACGCCTTCGAAGCCGGCGCCGAGTTGACTCCTGAATCGGTGGCGAAATATCCCATCGAACACGCCCGCTGCGGAACGGCCTTCCTGCTCACGCTGGTCCTGCTCTCGATTTTGGTCTTCACCCTGCTCGGTCCGCTGCCCATGCTCTGGAGACTCGTCAGCCGCATCCTGCTCATCCCCGTTCTCTCGGGCGTCGCGGTCGAATACATCCGCTGGACGGCGAATCATCTCGACAGCAAATTTGTCCAATGGATCATCCGTCCCAACCTGGCGCTCCAGTCCCTCACCACGCGCCAACCCGACATGAAAATGCTCGAAGTGGCAATCGCCTCCTTCAACGCGATGAGACAGGCGGAGGGGCAGTGAGCAGTGAGCAGTGAGCAGTGATCAGTGAGCAGTCGAACCCCGTTTTCTCTGAGAAACGGGGTTTGCTTTTCACGCGCTGCTCTCTGCTCTCCACTCCCTGCTCTCTCCTCTCTGCTCTCTTCTCTCTATGTGATTTTATCTCCGGCTCATGTGCGCTTGCTAGAATAAAAACATGAAGCCGAAAATCCGCAAGTCGACGCTCGTCATTGGCCTGCTCCTCCTCATTGGACTGTGCGTCTCCGCGCCCATACTTTACCTGCATGGCCGCCCCGCGCCCGTGCCCGCCAAACAGACCCTGCGCGACGGCGTGGAATACCAGCGCATCGTCCGCGTTTCGCCGCGCCCGGCGATCATCCACGTTCTCAAGATCAACATGAAGACCAACGGCCTTCGCGTCCTCGTCACTCCGCCCGACGATCCGAAAAGCGACAGACCGCTGAACGCGCGGACAACCTCCCAGTTCCTCCAGGAATTCCATTTGGACATTGCCATCAACGGCGACGGATTCTCGCCCTGGTGGTCGCGCGGCCCCGCGGACTATTATCCGCACGCGGGCGATCCCGTGGCGACGCGCGGCGAAGCCGCCTCACGCGGGACCGTCTACGGGCGCGAACCCGAGGAGCCTTTTCCCACCCTCTATATCTCCCAGAAAAACAGCCTCTCCTTCGACCCGCCCAACAAACCCTACGACGCCATCTCAGGCGAAGCCCGCATCGTGATGGGCGGCTCGCCCGTGGAAGGCTTTACCAACGCCGAAGCCCATCCGCGCACAGCGATCGGCTACTCTCAAAACGGGAAATTCCTCTACCTCGTCGTTGTGGACGGGCGCCAGCCTTTTTACAGTCAGGGTGCGACACTGGACGAACTTGCCCGCCTGATGATCCAACTCGGCGCGCACGACGCCATGAGTCTCGACGGAGGCGGCTCATCCACGATGGTCGTCCGCGGCGGGGACGGGAAGCCGCGCATCCTCAACTCGCCCATTGACCTGTACATCCCCGGCCGCGAACGCGCCGTGGCAAATCACTTTGGGATCTTTTTCAAGAAATAAGATCGCCGCCGCTCGTCAAAACACAATTTCCGCGATCTGCTCAAAATTGATGTCAAACGCCTCGTGGACTTCCGCCTCGGCTTCGGCGTCCTTCCAATCCCCCGCGGTGACGCCGCGATTGCAATACGAGCGATACGCGCAGAAGCGGCATTTGCCCTCGTCGCCGGTCAACTCGAATTTTTCCAGCGACTCGATCTCGCCGATCAACTTTTCGATGGCCGCTCCGTCGCGCTTGAACTGCGCCGCGTCGTAGCGGAAGACAGCCGGCTTGGAGGGATAGTCCGCGTACCAGTAGATCATCTGGATGGACTCGGGCGCGAAGGGACGGCCGCCGTTCAGGTACGCGCCCGCGCGCGCCAGCAGGTAACGATAAACGCGCGTCTGCATCCGCGCCGCCATCCACTCGTTTTTAGGGCGTTTGTGATAGGTCTTCCAGTCGTAGATGGTGACTCCATCGTCGCGGACGGCGATCAAATCATATTTCGCGAGCAGGCGATGATTCCCAACGGGGGCGGAGAGAATCGTCTCAGGGCGGAGGCTGCCGAGTTCGCGCGGGTCGCCAAAGTCGCGCTGGAAGTTGTCCCACCAGCGGGAGAGATCGGGGGAGGCCGCGAGACGCGTCAACTTGTCGGCGGGCAGACCCAGCAGGAATTGTTGGACGAGGCGGTGGAAGAAGCTGCCGTCAGCCAGGCGGCGTTCGTTCTCGGCGACGGGTTCGGCCTCCACAGCCGGCCAGTCCAGTTTTTCGAGGTAGCGCAGTTCGAAGCGGCGCGGACAGTCGAAGTAGTCCTGCAGGGAGGATTGGGAGAAGGTGAAGGGTTGCGGGAGTTTCACGTTTCAAGTACCGGGTTTCAGGTTTCAGGTTTATGGAGCTTGTTTTCGTGATCCACTGATTGTAAACGAGGAAAACCTTTATCACGAAGGGTCACAAGTCAACAAAGGATGAGGAGTAGGCGGACATTCTCTAACGTCACCACATTGTTTACAGATGAGCCAAAGAGCAGGAATCCGCAAGTTCTACTTGCGAATCATCCAGAAGTAGAACTTCTGGATTCCGATTTTTCATTTTTAATACAGGAGAGTCGCTATCGGTAGAAACCGAAGCGCGGCAGGGATTGGGCTTCGACGCGAGTCAGTCGTTCACTTTGTGGGCTGACGCGGCGGGGACGGCCTGGCAGATGTCGCAGCAAAACGGTTTGCGGTTGGAATTGAATGGCGCGCACTTTTTGCCGCAGTCGAGTTTGGAGATGGGAGAGTCGAAAGCGGCGTACAGCGCGCGCCAGTCTTCGTGCGCGAGGTCGGCGGGAGAACGCAGGACGCGGGACAGGCCCTATTTGGCTTTGGTCTTCCGCAGGCCAAATTCCTTTTCAGCCAGGGTGACGGCCTCCTCGAAAATTTTCAAGCCTTCGTTCACCTCGGACTGCGAGATGGACAGCGGCGGCGCGATGCGGATGACGCTCTTGGAGCAGCCCAGCAGGAGCAGGCCGCGCTCGAAGGCCAGGTTCACGACGCGGCTTTGTATCTTTTCGGCCGGTTCGCGCGTTTCGCGGTTGAGGACGAACTCGACGCCGATCATCAGGCCGAGGCCGCGCACGTCGCCGATGGAGGGATGGCGCGCCTGGATCTCGGCGAGGGCGTCGAGCGTGTACTGCCCGACTTCGGCCGCGTTTTTCATATATTCCTTTTCGATCAGTTCGATCGTGGCGAGCGACGCGGCGCAGGAGATGGGGTTGCCGCCGTAGGTGTTGCCGTGCGCGCCCCTCTCCCAGTCCATGATGTCGCGGCGGGCGATGCACGCGCCGAGCGGCATGCCGGAGGCGATTCCCTTCGCGGAGGTGACGATGTCGGGTTCGGTGTCGAAATGCTCGATGGCCCACCACTTGCCGGTGCGCCCCATGCCCGACTGGACTTCGTCGGCGATGAGCAGGATGTCATATTTATCGCAAAGTTCGCGCAGGGCGGGGAAGAATCCGGGCGGCGGCACGACGTATCCGCCTTCGCCCTGGATCGGCTCGACGAGGATTCCCGCCACTTCTTCGGGCGGCAGGATGTGGTCGAGGATCTGTTCCTGGATGTAGCGGACGACCGTCTCGCCGTAGTCCTCGCCTTTGCGGCGTTCCAGCACGGGACGGTAGAGATCGGGGAACGGCGCGTGGAGGACGCCGTTCATCAGCGGGTAGAAGCCCTTGTGGTATTTCGGTTTGCTGGCGGTGAAGGTGACCGCGCCCATGGTGCGTCCGTGGAAGCCGCCGGTGAAGCCGATGAAGTTGCTGCGTCCCGTGTGGTAGCGGGCGAGTTTGATGGCGGTCTCGACCGCCTCGGTGCCGGAGTTGGTCATAAACGAGACGCCGTAATCGTCGAACGGGGCGATCTCGGCGAACTTCTCGGCCAGTTTGATCCAGCCTTCGTGATAGAAATCGGAGGAAATGTGGATGAACTTCTCGACCTGCTGCTGGATGGCTTTCACGACTTTCGGGTGGGCGTGTCCTGTGGACGCGACCGCGATCCCGGCCATGAAATCGAGGAAGCGGTTACCGTCCACGTCCCAGACTTCGGAGCCTTTGCCATGGTCCATGACGAAAGGATAGTCGCGCGGATAAGACGGCGAGATGACGGCGGAATCGCGCTTGACCAGCGCGCGCGCTTTTGGTCCGGGCAGTTTCATTGGGTGCATACTGACTCCTTTGTGGTTCGGCGGGCGAGGTCCGTCCGCCGTGGGTTGAGTTTGCTTGCTCTCAGTTTCCTCCTTGGCGATGCGCGGCGGCGGGACTCAGTCTTGGATCCTCAACCTTGCCAGCGCCAGCGCGCCGAGCAGGCCGGCGTCGTCGCCCAGCTCGGCCGCTTTGATCTCCAGACCTTCGAGATAACGCGGGTGGAAGACGCGCGCCCGCAGGTTGGCGTCGAACGAATCGAACAGGAGCGGGCCGCTCATCGTGACTCCGCCGCCGAAGACGACGACGGACGGGTCGAAGATGTGCAGGAAGTTGGCGACGGCGATGCCGAGGTATTTCCCGGCTCGCGCGTAGGCGGCGCGGGCGAGGTCGTCCCCGGCGAGCGCGGCCTCGGCGATCTTCCGCGCGGAGGGCCGACCGGCCAGGCTGGAGGCGCGGCCGGCCGCCAGTTCGTCCGCGACGAAGCGTTCGATCCCCGTCCCCGAGGAGAACGACTCGAGATGTCCGCGAAATCCGCAGCCGCAGAGCGGCGCGTCGGGGCTGGCGTCGAGGGTGACGTGTCCGAGTTCGGCGGCGAGGCCCCGGCCTCCCTGGAGGAGACGGTCGTCAATGATGACGCCCCCGCCCACGCCGGTGCTGACCGTCAGGTATAACACGTTGTGATGGCCGCGTCCCGCGCCGTATCGCCACTCGGCCAGGCCGGCCAGGTTGGCGTCGTTCGCCAGGAACGTCTGGACTTTGAACCGCGCGGTCAGTTCCGCGACGAGGGGAAAGTTTTGCCATTCTTTGATGTTGGGCGTGGTCATGATCACGCCGGTGTGCGGGTCGAGCGGACCGGGGGCCGAGACGCCGATGGCCTCCACCGTCCCGTCTTTCGGCCAGATGGAGTCCGTCAGGCGCGCCAGACGCTCGAAAACCTTCTCGCCCGGCGCGTGGGTCTGGATGCGTTGAATTTGAACGGGCTGGCGGCTTTCCGAAGCGTAAACGGCGGCCCGCAACTGTGTCCCGCCGATGTCAATGGCAATTACATATCCCATGCTTCTATTATAACCGAGGCGTTGACGCCCCTCTTGAACCCTGCTATATTCCCTGCCATGAACTCGGAAAAACCTATGGGCAAATTCTGGCAAGCCCTGCGAGGCTGGTTCCTGCCGGGACTCGGCGTCAAACGCTGGATGCTCGTCACGCTGGCGGGCATCACCTTTCTGGGCGTCGGTCTCGCCCTCCTCCTGCTCGATTTCTACCGCGTCGAATACGCCAACGAGACCTTCCTGACCGTGCTTTCCTACGTCTCGCTCCGCTTTCTGCCGCGCCTGCTGCGCGTGCTCATCTTCGGCGGCATCGGACTGGGCGTCACCGCCTACGGCATCTGGGGACTCAACCGCGCCCTCCTGCGTCCCTTCATGAAACCCGGGCGGAACGTGCTGGACCAGGTGGCGGAATACAACCGCCGCTCGCGCGGACCGCGCATCGTCGCCATCGGCGGCGGGCACGGACTCGCCACCCTGCTGCGCGGCCTCAAGGAGCACACCCGCAACCTGACCGCCATCGTCACCGTGGCGGACGACGGCGGCTCTTCGGGACGGCTGCGCGAGAGTTTCGGCATCCTCCCTCCGGGCGACATCCGCAACTGTCTCGCCGCGCTCTCGAACGACGAAGCCATGCTCACCCAACTCTTCCAATACCGCTTCAGCGGCGAGCCTGGGTTGGACGGCCATTCCTTCGGCAATCTCTTCATCAGCGCGCTCTCCGACATCACGGGCAGTTTCGAGGAGGCGGTGGCCGAATCGGGACGCGTGCTCTCCGTCAGCGGGCGCGTGCTGCCGTCCACGCTGCACGACGTCAAACTGGTAGCCGACATCCAACTGCCGCACGTGACGAACGAAGTGCGCGTGGAGGGCGAGAGTCACATCCCCGAAGCCGCGGGACGCGTCCGCCGCGTCTGGCTCGAACCAAACGACGCGTCGGCCTTCCCTCCCGCGCTGAAAGCCATCCTCAACGCGGACTTGATCCTCGTGGGGCCGGGCAGTCTATATACCAGCATCCTCCCCAACCTGCTCGTGCGCGACCTGCTGGCGGCCATCCGCTCCAGCCGCGCCATCAAGATCTTCATCTGCAACATCGCCACGCAGACCGGCGAGACCGACGAGTATTCCTGTCACGACCACATCCGCGCGCTGGAGGAACACGTGGGCGCGAACTTTTTCGACGTGGCGCTGTGCAACGACAATTACGTCCCCACGCTGCCCGCCGGGACCGAGTGGGTGCGCGCCGATGCCCACAGCGCGGCGGACTCGCGCGTCTACTGCGCCGATCTGTTCGACGAAGAACAGCCCTGGCGCCACGATTCCGCCAAACTCGGGCAAACGCTGATGAACCTGTTCTACGAGCGGACGGGGCCGCTGAGTTAAGCCGCCTTCATTTGAAAGGAAAATACATTTCGCGGTACAATTTCGTGAACGCTGTTACAATCAAAAATAATCATCTGGAGGTTTTCCCATGACAATCAAAGTTGGCATTAACGGCTTCGGACGGATCGGTCGCCAGGTACTCAAAGCGATCCGCGATATGTATCCGAACGAACTGGAGGTCGTCGCATTCAACGACATCGGCGACCTGAAGACCATGGCGCACCTGTTGAAGTACGACTCGAATTACGGCCGCTTCGACGGGAGCGTGGAAGCCGCGGACGACGCGCTCGTGATTGACGGCAAAAAGATCCGGGCTTTTAAGGAGACCGATCCCGCCGCGATCCCGTGGAAGGATCTCGGCGTGGAGATCGTGATCGAATCCACCGGCCTGTTCACCATCAAGAAGGACGGCGTGAACAAAAAAGGCAAGACCGTGAAAGGCGCGGAGAATCACATCACCGCGGGCGGCGCGAAGAAGGTCATCATCTCCGCGCCCGCCGAGGGCGAAGACCTGACCATCGTGATGGGCGTGAACGAAGACCAGTACGACCCGAAGAACCACCACGTGATCTCGAATGCCTCCTGCACGACGAACTGCCTCGCGCCCGCCGCGAAAGTGGTGCATGACGCGTACACGATCAAGCGCGGCTTTATGACCACCGTCCACGCGTACACGAACGACCAGAAGATCCTCGACCTGCCTCACTCGGACCTGCGGCGGGCGCGCGCCGCGGCGATGAGCATCATCCCGACGACGACGGGCGCGGCGAAAGCCATCTCGCTCGTGATCCCCGACCTGAAAGGGAAATTCGACGGCTACGCCCTGCGCGTCCCGACCAGCACCGTCTCGGTCGTGGACTTCACCGTCGAACTCGAAAAGGAAACCACCACCGAGGAACTGCGCCAGCTCTTCCGCGACGCGGCCAAACTGCCGCGCTTCAAAGGCATTCTGCAGGCCGTGGACGAGCCGCTGGTCTCGATTGACTACAAGGGCGATCCGCACTCCTCGTCGGTTGACCTGCCGTTCACGTCCGTGCTGGGCAAGGAGAAGAGCAACTTCGCCAAGGTCGTCACCTGGTACGACAACGAATGGGGCTACTCATGCCGCACGGCGGACCTGGCCGCGATGATGGCGAAGAGTCTGTGATTGGTAATTGGTAATTACCGGTTAACAATTACCGGCGCTAGGCAGTAAAAGAATGAACAAAAAAACCGTAAGAGATGTTGACCTGCGCGGCAAGCGCGTGCTGATGCGCGTGGACTTCAACGTGCCGATGGCCGACGGCAAGGTGACGGACGACAAGCGCATCAAAGCCGCGCTACCGACGATTCAATACGTACTCGACCAGGGCGCGTCGGTGATCCTGATGAGTCACCTCGGGCGTCCCAAAGGCGGACCCGATCCCGAGTTCAGCCTGAAAGCCGCGGCGGAGACGCTGGCGGGGCTGCTCGGACGTCCCGTGCAGATGGCGCCCGATTGCGTCGGCCCCGAGGCGGAGAAGATGGCGAAGGCGCTCCAGCCCGGCGACGTGTTGATGCTCGAGAACACGCGCTTCCACGCGGGCGAAGAAAAGAACGACCTCGAACTGGCAAAGCAGATGGCCGCGCTCGGCGACGCGTACGTCAACGACGCGTTCGGCTCGGCGCACCGCGCCCACGCATCCACCGAAGGCGTGGCGCGTTTCCTGCCCGCCGTCTCCGGCTTTTTGATGGAGCAGGAACTGGAATATCTCGGACGCGCGACGGCGAATCCCGAGCATCCCTACGTCGCCATTCTCGGCGGCGCGAAGATCAGCGACAAGATCGCGGTGGTGGAAAACCTGCTCGCCAAATGCGACAAACTCATCATCGGCGGCGGGATGGCGAACACCTTCCTCGCCGCGCGGGGACTGGACATGCAGGACAGCCTCGTCGAGGCCGCATCCATCGAGACAGCCAAATCCATCCTCGCCAAGTCTGCCGACAAGATCATCCTGCCCGTGGACGCGGTCATCGCGGACAGGTTCGACGCCGGGGCGGACGCGCAGACCGTGGACGTGGACAAGATCCCCGCGGGTTGGCGCATGATGGACGTCGGTCCGAAGACGCTCGAAGCGTACAAAGCCGCGCTGTCCGGCGCGAAACTCGTCGTGTGGAACGGTCCCGTCGGCGTGTTCGAATTTCCCAAGTTCGCGGAGGGGACGTTCGCCCTCGCGAAATTACTGGCCGAGTCGGGCGCGACGACCGTCATCGGCGGCGGCGATTCCGCCAGCGCGGTCAAGAAGGCGGGCGTCGCCAAACAGATGACGCACGTCTCCACCGGCGGCGGCGCGTCGCTGGAATTCCTGGAGGGGAAGGAACTGCCCGGCGTGGCGGCGTTGATGGACAAGTAGTTCGACAGTTTGACGGTTGCGTAATTGCGAGCCGTGCATTGAGCGCGGCTCGCTTTTTAAGAAATCCTTTCATCCTGTATAATCGCTTGAGCCAACCACAAATCCAAAACAGCGAATCCAAAACCATGACTCAACTCATCGAATGCATCCCCAATTTTTCCGAAGCGCGGCGGCCCGAGGTCGTTGACCAGATCGCCGCCGCCATCCAATCGGTTGCGGACGTGAAACTCCTCGACCGCTCCTCGGACCTCGACCACAACCGCACGGTGCTGACCTTCGCCGGCACGGCCGCGGGCGTGGAGGAGGCCGCCTTCCGCGCCATCCAAAAAGCGGCGGAACTCATCGACCTCGACCAGCACACCGGCGAGCATCCGCGCCTCGGCGCGGCGGACGTGGTCCCCTTCGTCCCGCTCAGCGGCGCGACGACGGAGGACTGCGTCGCCATCGCGAAACGCCTCGGCGAGCGCGTGGGAAGCGAATTGCAGATTCCCGTCTATTTGTACGAGGCCGCGGCGGCGCGTCCCGAGCGGACGAATCTCGAAAACATCCGCCGCGGCCAGTACGAGGCGCTCAAAGAGGAGATGGGCGTCAAGCCCGAGCGCGATCCCGACTTCGGCCCGAACAAGGTCGGCAAGGCGGGCGCGACCGTCATCGGGGCGCGCAATCCGCTCATCGCGTTCAACGTCTATCTCACGACGGACGACCAGGAAATCGCCAAAAAGATCGCGAAGGCCATCCGTCACTCCTCGGGCGGACTGCGCTACGTGAAGGGCAGCGGCTTCCTCGTGGACGGCCGCGCGCAGGTCTCGATGAATCTCACCAACTTCCGCGAGACGCCCATCGCCCGCGTCGTGGAGTTCATCCGCCGCGAGGCGCGGCGCTACGGCGTCGGCATCCATCACAGCGAACTGGTGGGATTGATCCCGCAGGAGGCGCTGGTGGACGCGGCGGTCTGGTACACGCAGCTGGACGGCTTCGACAAATCGCAGGTCCTCGAATCGCGGCTCTTTTCCGCGCAAAGCGATCCGTCCGCGCCCAACGGACGCCCGTCCTCGTTCACGGAGGAATTGGCCGCGCCCACTCCCACTCCGGGCGGCGGATCGGCCGGCGCGTTCGCGGGCGCGATGGGCGCGGCGCTGACGGCTATGGTCGCGGGGCTGACCATCGGCAGGAAGAAATACGCCGCGGTGGAAGCCGAAATGCAGGCCATCCGCGTAATGGCGGAAAGTTTGCGAAAGGAACTTGGTCAGGCCGTGGGCGACGACGCGGCCTCGTTCGAAGTGTTGATGGCGACGTTCAAACTCCCCAAAGACACTGAAGAACAGAAGCTGGCGCGCGAGGCCGCGATCGTCCAGGCCACGCTCAACGCCGCGCACATTCCGCTTCATGTGTCGGAGATGGCCGTCAAGGTGATGGGACTGGCGTTGAAATGCGCGCGGGACGGAAACATCAACACCGTCAGCGACGCGATGTCGGGCTTCGCCATGTCGCGCGCCGCGCTGACCGCCGCGGGCTACAACGTGCGCATCAACATCAATTCGCTCGCGGACAAGTCTCCGGGCGAGAAGATGCTGGCGGAGCTGGCCGAATTGGAAAAGCAGGCGGATCGCCTCGAGGAAGAGATCCGCAAGACGATGAAAGAGCGCGGCGGAATTTAGCGCGCAGGCAGGGAATCTAAACGGCCTCGGAGACAGTTTCCGAGGCCGTTTCTCGTTCAGGAAGGCTACGGCAAATAGTACGTGACGGTTAACACGGGGCGATAGGCTTCCGCGGCGTTGCCGGAATAGAGTTTCAGGTAATCAGCGCCCATGTCGTCGTTGTCGTCCAGTTCGAAGCGCAGGCGGAATTGCGTCACGCCGTATTTGTTGACGAAGGGCAGGTTGGCGCCGCGCAGAGAAACCGCGTAGCGCGAAGCGGCCACTTGCAGCAGACTCTCAAGGGCCGAGCCGGCGCTGGCCGAGGCAGAGAAATCGTTTGCTTGCAGGCTGAGGCTGGCGCCGAAGGTCCCGGCGCGGATCTCCGCCAGGAGGTCGCCATGCGTGGCGAAAGGATCGGTCCCGACCGCGCCCTGTCTCGTCAGCCGCAAAACCGCAGATAGGATAACGGCATTATCGGGCAGCGAACCGGTGTTGAAGGACAGCAGGCCGCGATATTGGAGGTCGCGGACGCCGTCGCCGACGTTGACGACCGTGGAGAGTTTGTCAACCCGCCTGCCCGCGTTGGAATTCTCGCCCGATTCCAAAATCCAGCCGTCGGCCTGCGGCGCAGACTTGTAGACCGCCGTGATCGGGACGACCGGCGTCATGTCGCGGATGAATACGTCGCTGGTCCCGTTCGTGTCGCCGGGAACCAATTTACTGGACTCCGACATGAATACGACGAAGTTACCGCCATCGCTGACATCGGGATGGAAGAACGAGCCTTCGTAGCTGGAGCGTCCGTTCGTGACCTGTACGGCCGCGTCCGCCTGCCGGTCGCGCAGATAGATCTCCAGCCCGGGCATCCCGTCATACTTGCTGTCGGACGTGAAAACGACGTACCTGCCGTCGCCGGAGATGACGGGGTCGTCCGAATCGGCAACCATCATGCCTTCTTCATCCAGAGAAATGGAAATGGGGGCAGTTTCGCCCGTTTGAAGATCATGGACGTAGATCTGGTCGTAGTAATGAGTATCCAGGGAAGTCAGGTTGGCGGCCTGGGACATGAACGCAACGTACCGCCCGTCTCCCGAGATGGACGCGCTTCGAGACGGGAAAGATTGAGCCTCCTCCCCGTCCGAATTCACAGAGGCGCGGACGATGGTCTTCTGCGCCGTGTCGTACACAAACACATCCGTTTTTCCGTTGGCGTCGTTCGGGACAAGGTTGCTCGCCCCCGAGCTAAAGGCCACGTAACGCCCGTCGTTGGAAATGGACGGCCCCCACGAGCCGCCGTTGGCCTCGCCCCCGCCCGCGGCCAGCGAGACGCGGATCGTGGTCCCCGCCTGACGGTCGCGCAGGAAGACGTCCCCCGCCGCGTTCGCGTCGCCGACGACGAGGTTGCTCGCGTCCGAGTCGAACGCCACATAGCGTCCATCCGCGGAAACGGCAGCGCTGGGGCCAGAGTGATCGTTGCCCTTCGTTCCATCCGAGGCGACAGAGACAAGTTCAGTAATTCCCTTCTGCCAGTCTCGGATGAAAACATCCTCCGTGTCATCGTTGCCGCCCTGCGCCAGGTTGGACGCGGATGAAGTGAAGACCACGAAACGTCCGCTCTCCGAAATGACCGGCCAATAGGAATCGCTGTCGGCCCGTTCGCCCGTGGAGGAGAGGGAGATGAGCGAGGTCGTCCCGGTCTGGCGGTCTCGCAGGAAGATGTCGCCAGCATTGTTGACGTCGCCGGCGACCAGGTTTGTGGCGTCGGAGGCAAAAGCCACATAGCGGGCGTCCGCAGAAATGGACGGCGCGCCCGAAGCGCCGTTCCCCTGCTCCCCGCTCGACGAGACGGAGAGCCGCGCGACGCGGACGGGGATTATCGGGGCCGCTTCCGTCCCTCCGCCCAAAGCGGACGCGGTCATGGAGGCGGTCAACGCCGCCAGGAGCGCCGCGACGACGGCTATACGATGGTACTTTTTGACGAACCGAATAGGCGCGTTCATAGGGCCTTCCTTTCAATGACGCGCTTACATTGTACGGAATCCGGGGCCGCGATTCAAGTGGGTTTAAGTTGTGGCCTGAAGTTTCCCCAATCCAGCGCGCTTTTTCAGGATGTCCATTAAAATAACGACAGCATCCACAACCTGAATATCTATATGGAGAGACGAATGAAACGAGTGATGCTCTTCTGCTTTGTCATCCTGCTGGCGGGTTGCGCGACGGCGCCGACCCTCACCCCGGTCCCCTCGCCCGCAGGGGAGTCGCCCACGCCAGCCGCCACGCGAACGCCAGTCCCGCCGACGGCGACCGCGACCGCCACGCCAGTGCCGAGGTTGACGCGGGAAGACTTGAAGTCAATGTCGGGCGCGGACAAATTGAAGAAGGCTCCG
>JAANMT010000796.1_pt1 | contig 33644 bp, 26 predicted proteins | sample 7279711 | NCBI WGS metagenome assembly JAANMT01 (sample SAMN14094538, study PRJNA606508) | bioreactor metagenome | isolation source: A lab-scale SPAN reactor treating ammonium-rich wastewater day 1 | place: Ireland: Galway | collected 2017-01-16 | reverse complement strand
GAACTACAAAGCAGGATACGAGGTCTCTCCGACATTAAGGCATATAGCACCGTGAGCGTTGATAAAAGCTCGGACAGCCAGTCAAATGCAAGTGAATCACCAGGCAGTGTTCGAAGCAGGAGGCCAGGTGGCCGAACAGCCGCTGACGCCGGCCGTCGGTATACTCGGCCACGAGGCGGGCGCGGAGCTCGCGCAGCGACGGATCCACGAAGTCGGGCATACCACTGGTCCGCCGCGTGCATCGCCCGCGCCGGCGGCGATTCCTTCCTCAGGCCAGGAAGTCGAGCAGGGTCGGCTGAATCGTTCGCGCCGTGGCTTGCAGCGCCGCCTGGCGGCGTGTCTCGGTGTTCTGGAGCTGGACCAGCGTCTCGACCAGGTCCACGTCCTCGACCTCGCTCAGCCGCAGTTGGTGGTTGAGCGTTGTGGTCTCGTTGTAAGCGACCAGGTTGCCGACCGTCGTGGCCAGCGAGCCGAGCTCGGTGCGCAGGTCGACCAGGTGGGCGAAGCTGTTTTCGAGTGAGCCCGCGACGCTCCCGCTGAGGGCATCGACATCGCGGTTGGCGGCGGCGTCGCGCAGATCGAGCAACGCCTGGAAGACATCCTGGGCGGTCTGGAACGCCTCGTCGCCCGGCAGGTTGTAGCGGATCTCGAAACCCCCGGCGGGACTGACCGTCCGCTCGCCCGAGTCGCCCTGGTAGGTCACGGCGGTGGCCGGATCGCCGGTGGTGGTGAACGGCCTGGTGCCGGTCTCGGTCCCGGCGAAGATGTACTTGCCGTCCGACTGCCGGTTGCCGATGTCCACCAGGTCCTTGAGCAGATGGTCGGCCTCGGTGGCGATGGCGTCGAAGTCGACGCCGCCGTGGGCACTGCTGGCGCCCTCGATGGCCAGCTCCTTGGCCCGCTGGAAGATGGAGATGGCGTCGTCCAGCGCCAGCTCGGTGGTCTTCAAGTGCTCGCCGGCGTCGGCCAGCCGCTCGTTCTCGTCGGCCTTGCGGGTGATGTTGCGCCGCAGGCGGAGCTGCTCCACCGCTCCGGAGGGATCGTCCGCCGGACGGTTGATCCGCCGGCCAGTGCCGGCCTGACGCAGCAGCCGGGCGTTGTCGGCGCCGATCTGCTCGAGATCACTGGTCACGTGCCGGTAGCGGATCGATTCGGTGTAGCGCATGGTCTACTCCTAGCGCCCGATGTTCATCGCGGCTTGCATCAGCTCGTCCATCATGGCCACGATCCGGGCCGACGCGTTGTACGCCTGCTGGAACTTGATCAGGTTGGTCATCTCCTCGTCCAGCGAGACGCTGCCGACGCTGTCACGACGGGTGTAGAGCTGGTCCAGCAGCACGTCGAGCGAGGCCCCTTGCGCCTCGGCCGACGACACCTCGGAACCGATCGAGGCAACCAGACTCTCGTGGAACTCCTCGAACGTCACCCCGCCGACGGTGATCTTGTCCCGCAGCGCCAGAAGGGCGTCGATCCCGCCGCTGTCGCCGCCGGCGCCGGTGACTGACGAGGCCAGCTTGTTGGGATCCGAGAGCAGCCCGGCGTTGACCGCGATGTCGCGGCCGTCGGTGCCGCTGAAGAAGCCCAATCCGGTCGATCCGTCGAGCCCGAAGTTGGCCTGGTGCGCGGTGTTGAACTCGGAGATCACCGCCGCCGCCAGATCGTCGATGTCGTCGAGGTAGCCCGGCAGGATGGACGTGTGCATCTCGAGCATGGCCCCGATGGTGCCGAACTCCAGCTCCAGCGTCTGCCCCGTGTCTTCGAGGTGAACGCCGCTGGAATCGACATCGAGATGGAGTGCATTGACCCCGATGACCAGCGAGGTGCCGTTGACGGAGACGGTGGTCTGGCCCTCGTCCGAGGCGATGGAGACGCGGGAGTCCAGCATGCGCGAGAGGTCCTCGACGACCCGGTTGCGCTCGTCCTGAAGATCGCTGACGTTGACCCCTAGTTTGATGGCCCCGCTGATCTGACTGTTGATGTGGGCGATCACGTCCAGCTTGGCGTTGACCTCGTCGACGGCGTAGATCAGGGCGGTGCGGTTCTCCGCCTGAATGGTCTCGATCTGTCGCCGGGTGGAGGTGATTCGCGCCGCGAGGTTCTTGCCGGTGTTCAGGGCGGCGATGCGGATGCCGCGGTTGTCGGGCTGCCGCGCCACGTCGGACAGGGCGCTGAAGAAGTCGGCGAAGGACTGGCCGAGCCCGCCGCCGCTGGCCTCGTTGAGGACGGCCTCGACGTCGGCCAGGCGGCCGGCCAGCTCGTCGTAGTAGCCCTGCTCGGTCACCTGCTCGCGAATCTGGGTGTCGACGAATCGGTCGGCGATGCGCTGGACATGGTCAACCGCTACTCCGCCGCCGACCAGGGCGTCGCGGGAGAGGGTGCCGCGGCCGGCTTCGAGCGCGAGCCGCTGACGGGTGAATCCGGTGGTGTTGGCGTTGGCGACGTTGTGCGCGGAGATGTCGATCCCGAGCTGGGCCGCCCGCATCCCGGAGAGGGCGATTTCGAGAGCGCCGTTCATGACCTGGGCCTCAGGCGCGACAATCCAAGGCCACGCACGCGTCGACCTCCCGGGCCAGGGCATCGAGCTCCAGCAACGGCTCGGTCATGGTCCGCAAGGTACGACGGTGGCGGCGTTGGTAGCGCGTGAGGCGGCGCAGCCAGGCCCGCTCCATGGGAGTTGGCGGCGAGTCGAACGCCTGCAGTCCGCGGCCGAACAGATGCTCGAGCCGCTGCGCGGAGACCAGGAACGCATCCACGTCCCGGGTCGCCATCGCGGCTTGCTGCTCCTGGAGCAGCTCCGCTGCCGACTGCATCCATCCGACTCGCTCGCCGGTTCCCATTTCACGCCCTGCTCAGTTCGAGCACGAGGCCCTCGGCGACCTGATTGGCGTCGATCTTGAAACGGCCGGACGCCATTTCCTGGCGGACCGCCTCGACGCGCTCGAAGTCGACCTCGGGCATGGCCTTGACGCCCTGCTTGAGGGTGTTTAGCAGCTCCGCCTCCTCCGACAACTTGACCGAGTCGGACGACAGGGGACGGAAGACGCTACCCACACCGGTTGCGGGACCGACGGCCTGGCTCTTGCCTACGCGCTGCGTGTGCAGGCCCACCAGGCTGCGAATGGTTTCTGGTGGGATACGCATAGTTGCTGCCTCCTGGCCACGTCCCAGAGGATCGTGGCCGCCACGCACGTTGGGTACGTCTACCCAGTCTGTCGGCATTCTAAAGCCATTCCTTTAGGCCGACACGTTCAGCTTCCGTTCATCCGTCGATGGCATCAGACCGTGACGGCGGAAGTCCGCGTACAGCTTGGTCGCCAGTCCGGCGCGACCTGTCTGAGTGGCGGCGGTGACCATCGCGTCGTCCATCATCGACTGCATCATCCGCCGGCCCGACGAGGCGGCGAACAGGCCGCCCTGGTCGTCCACGGTCTGGCGCATCTGGGCCACCACCAGCGACAGGAACACTCCTTCGAACTGGCAGCACTGCGACCACAGCTTGGCCTCCGGCGAGCCGGTCGTCGCCCGCGAGCCGTCGCTCGGCGAGACCGCTTCGCTCGGCCCGACCTGTCCGTTGCCGTAGGAACCGATGGGTGTCATGGCCGGACTCACATGATCTCCAGCTCGGCCAACAGCGCGCCGCTCTCCTTCAGCGCCTGAAGGATGGCGATCAGATCGCGCGGCGTGACCTGCAACGCGTTGAGCACGCGGACCAGGTCCTGGACGCTGTCGCCGGGGTCGAGCACGGTCAGTTGCCGCTGCTCCTCTTCGGCCGAGACCGCCGTGTCGGGCACCACCACGGTGCTCGCGTTGGTGTTCTCGGTGAACGGCCCGGGCTGGCTGATCAGCGGCGTCGAGGTGATCTCGATCCGCAGCCCGCCGTGGGCGATGGCCACCGGCAGGAGCCGAACGTTGCCGCCGACCACCACCGTGCCCGTGCGCTCGTTGATCACCACCCGGGAGCGGATGTCGGGCCGGACTCGCAGCGCTTCGAGCCGCGCCACGAACAGGCTCTCGCGGCCGCGGTACTCGAGCGGCACCTCGATCGCCACCCGCTGCGGGTCCATGACCTGGACCTTGGCCAACAGGAAGGCCTCGCGCACGGCCTCGGCGATGCGGATGGCCGTGGCGTAGTCCGGCGCGTGGAGCCGCAGCGAGACGATCCCGCCGGGCGCCACCACGCCTTCGACGTTGGTGGTCAGGACCGCACCGTTGGGCACCCGGCCGACGGTGCTGTGGTTCTTTTGGACGCTGCTGCCGCCGGCCTGGATGTTGAACCCGCCGATGCTGAGCGCGCCCTGGGCCACCGCCCGGATCTGGCCGGCGGCGTCCTGGAGCGGCGTCTGGAGCAGGATCCCGCCGTGCAGGCTGCGCGCGTCGCCGAGGGCCGAAACCTGCACGTCGACGGCGTCGCCGGAGCGGGCGAACGGCTTCAGCGAGGCCGTGACCATGACCGCGGCGATGTTCCGGGTCTGGGCCGTCTCGTCGCCCAGCTCGACCCCCAGCCGGCGGAGCATGTTCTTCAGCGACTGGGTCGCGAACAACGCCTGCCGGCTGTCACCGGTGCCCTCCAGGCCGACCACCAGGCCGTAGCCGAAGACGTGGTTGGTGGGGCCGTTGTCGCAGCTCACCAGATCGCGGATCGGCACGTTCAGCTCGGCGGCGCCGCACAGGCTGCCGGTCAGGACCGTCAGGAGCAAGATGCGCTTCATCGCTCTCTCCTCGCTCGACGCGGCTCAGAAGAACAGCCCGAACAGGCTTTCCAGTGCGCCGCCGATCAAATCGAGGACGCCCTTCCGCTTCTGCCGCGCGCGCGTGCCGACGAACTCGATCTTGACGTTGGCCACCCGGGTCGACTCGACGGTGTTGTCCGGCTTGACGTCGTAGGGCCGGACCTCGCCGCGGAGCTTGACCCACTGGTCGCGACCGTCCAGGTTGACCACCTGCTGGCCTTCGACCACCAGATTGCCGTTCGGCGAGGTCTCCACCACGGTGACCGTGAAGGTGGTCGCCACGCTGAAGTTGCTGGTGTCCTTGGTGCTGCCGGTCGAGCTGGTCGACAGGTTCATGCCGAAGCCGGGCAGGAAGCGCAGCACGCCGGCACCGCCGTCGAAATCGACCCCGGCCTGGCGGCCGCTCTCCTTCGAGGCGTTGGCCGCCGCCACCGCCTGTTGGGTGATCACGATGGTCAGCACGTCGCCGGGACGGCAGGCCTTCAGGTCGGTGAACAGACTGGTCAGCGGACCGGTGCCGCGGGCCTCGGAAGGATACCCGGGCGCACCCCCGGCAGTGGCCGGGATACCGGGATACCCCGGCAGCGGCGCGCCGGCCTGCGGCGCGTAGCCGACCTGCGGCGCCGGGCCGGACGGAGCGGCGTAACGGATCCGGTCGACCGGCGCGTCGGGCGTGTTGCCGCGGTCGGTCGCGACGGGCGTGCCGGGCAGCGGCGCGGAGGCCGTCACGGGCAGCGCCGGGGAGATCGACCCGCCGCCGGCCACCGGCGGCTTGGCCGGAGCGGCGGCCACGGTAGTCGGCGCCGGGCCGGCCACTTCGGGCTTCGGAGCGTCGGCCGGCGGGGCCTGTCCCCAGGCCGCGGCCGCCGCGATCAGGACCACCAGCGTGCGCTTCATATCAGAACTCCATCACGGCGCGGTCCGGAGCCACCAGCCGGGCGGCCACGGTCCGGCGCTCGTTGCCGATCAGCGCCTGGCACTCGATCACGTCGCCGGCGGTGCCGGTGCTCCGGGCTTCCGCCTGGAACGAGATCCGCACCCGGCCGGCGACGGCGGTCACGGTCAGCGGGTCGCCGCGCTTGATCTTCCAGCTCGGCGCCGGGGGCGCGGCCGGGGCCGCCGGGGTCGGGGCCGCGGCCGGAGTTGCCGCCGGCCGGGCCGCGACCGTCTGGGCCACGGGAGCCGGTGGGGCGGCCAGCCGCACCGCGACCACCAGTGAGTCGGCCACCTGGCCGTTGACGAGCACGTCGATCGGCACGTTGAACCGCTCGGGGAGCGGCTCGGGCAGATCACCGCGGAGCCGGTACGAGACGCTGCCGACAGGCAGCGGCCGGCGCGGCGGGAGCCGTTCGATGGTCACCGGCACCGACACCAGAGTGGCCAGCGCGGCGCGCACGTCGGCGGCGCCGTAGGTCTTGGCGACCCGCGTCACCACCACGCTGTCGGCGCCGCTCAGGATGGCCGGGTCGGCCAGTCCGGCGCGGATCAGCCGCAGCTCGACCTGCCCGCGGCCGAGCTGCCGCCGGTGACCGGGCAGCGGCGACGGTCCCAGCACCACCTCGGCATAGGGACTGCCGTCCGGCAGCTCGGCCACGTCGCCCAGGCGGATGGTCTCGTCGCTGACGGTGGCTGTGGCGACCAGGACGATGGGCGCTGCCAGCTCGCCGGCCGCGGCGGTCACGCTCACCTCGCGGGAGGCGGAGAAGGCAACCGGGACCAACTCCGCCTCGCCGGCTTCTTGAGCGCCGGCGAGCCCGGCGATGGACGCGCCGAGGATGAGGGTCGTCAGGTACCTGGCCATGGTCGGTCTCCTTACCGGCTCGCTCAGCGGCGGACCTGGTTGGCGACCTGGAGCATCTCGTCGGAGGTCTGGATGGCCTTCGAGTTGACCTCGTAGGCGCGCATGGCCACGATCATCTGGACCATTTCCTGGACCGTGTCGACGTTGCTCTGCTCGATGTAGCCCTGCACCAGGCCGCCCAGGTTGTTGAGGCCCGGGGTGCCGGTCTGCGGGTCACCCGAGGCGGCCGTGGCCGCGAACAGGTTCTTGCCGATGCTGCTCAAGCCGGACGGGTTGACGAACGAGGCCAACTGGATCTGGCCGACTTCCTGCATCTCGACCTGGCCGGGCAGCTTGACGGCGACGGTGCCGTCGGAGCCCACCGCGACCTGGCTGGCCTCGGACGGGACGGTGATCTCCGGTTCGAGGGGGTAGCCGTCGGAGGTGACGATCCGGCCCTGGTTGTCGAGCTTGAAGCCGCCGTCGCGGGTGTAGGCCGTGGTCCCGTCGGGCTGGACGACCTGGAAGAAGCCGTTGCCTTCGATGACCAGGTCCAACTCGTTGCCGGTGGCCTGGAAGGTGCCCTGGCTGAACAGCTTGTAGACCGCGCCGGGGCGGGTGCCCAGGCCGACCTGGATGCCGGTGGGCAGTTGGCTGCCACGCGCCGAGGCGCTGCCCGGCACGCGGTCGGTCTGGTACATGACGTCCTGGAAGTCGACCCGGCTCCGTTTGAAGCCGCTGGTGTTGACGTTGGCCAGGTTGTTGGCAATCACGTCGACGTTGAGCTGCTGCGCATTCATCCCGGACGCAGCGGTCCAGAGTGCTCGAAGCATACCTGTTCTCCCGATAGTCCTGTGCGCTATCGAGGAGAGGGGTGGGGTGGGCCGCCGCTGTCGATTGGCGACCCGAGGCTTCTACCTGGTAGACCAGCCTGTCGCTGCCCCGTCCAACTCCTCGCCGGCTAACGCCGGAGGGTGTCGATCGTCTGCTGCAGGGTTTGATCCTGCGCTTGGATAACGCGCTGATTCATCTCGAATCCGCGCATCGTCCCGATCATCTCGACCATGATCCGCATGGTGTCCGTGTTGCTGCTTTCCAGCCATCCTTGGCGGATGCGGCTCCCCTCGCTGGGGACCGGGCTGCCGCCGCCGTACAATCCGTCTCCGTGCTTCGTGACCGTGGATGGGTCGGTAAACCGCACCATCCGCAGTTGGCCGATTCGTCGGCCCTCGCTGACGAGCTCGCCATCTTCGGTGATGACGACTTCGTCGCTGGCGATCCGGACCGGGCCGTCAAGCCCCAGGACCGGGTAGCCTTGCGAGGTGATCAGCGTGCCGTCGGTGGCGCGGGCGAGATGCCCGTTGCGGGTGTACCGCTCGCCCTCCGGCGTCTGCACCACCAGCCATCCGCGTCCCTCGATCCCCACGTCCATCGGACTGCCCGTCTGGTGCAGTCCGCCGGGCCGGAGATCGACCTCGGTAGCGTTCAGCGTGGCGCTTTGCAGGATTGCCGCCGGTCGGCCGTCCGGTCCGGGCACCTTCGGCAGGAGCACCTTCTGGAACGAGCCGTAGCTGATCCGATCGACCTTGAAGCCGGGCGTGTTGGCGTTGGCCAGGTTGTTGGCGAGGACGTCCTGTTTGGTCAGTCCCACCAACATGCCGCCCGCCGCGGCATACATCCCGCGGGTCAAGGCTTCACCTCCTTTCCAAGGTGCCAGGCGCGAGGCGCCTGATGACTCAACCTTCTATCGGCGGTCCGCGCGGAGTCTTAAGGGCTGCCTCAAGATTCCGTCGCCGGCGCGCCGCCCGGTACCCCGATCAGGTTGGCGAGTAGCTGCACCTCGCCGTCGGGCAGGCCGGTGGCCGCGGCCACCTCGACCGCGGTTCGCCCGGACTTGAGCAACCGCCGCGCCTCGGCCCGCGCGTCGCCGGCCGGGGCGGCATCGCTGGCGACCTCGGCGACGTGCTCGAGCCGCGTCAGCCGGTCGAGCGCCGCCGCCGCCGCGTCGGCCGCCGTGTGCGCCCGCGCGACCTCTGCTTCGAGCTGCTCGAACAGCCGCCGCAGCGGAGGCTCCAGTTGCGCCGCCAACTCGGCCAGCGGCGCCGGAGCCGGCGCCGCCTGGTCGCGCAGCCGGCGCACGGCCAAGGCGAGGGCGACCACCAGCCCGAGCTGCACCAACTGGAGCACCAACAGGGCCCAGACCAGCTCGGGGAGCGGACTCACGCCATGCTCCCGGCACTGGTGAAGCCCTGGGCCTGGAGCGCGGCGCGGAGCCGCAGCAGGGCCTGGGTCTTCAACTGGCAGGCGCGGCCTTCGGACACGTCCAGGACCTGGGCGATTTCCTTCAGCGTCAGGTCGCGCTGGAAGTACAGGGTGACCACCAGCTTCTCGCGCTCAGGGAGATCCTCGATCGCCACCGCCACGGCCTGCAACAGCTCGGCGCGCTCGACCTTCTCGATGGGCTGGCCGGCGCTGTCCTCGCCGCCGTGCTCGGTGATCTCGTCGAACGGCATCAGGGTCACCGGGCCGACATCGGTCAGCAGTGACTGGTACTCGGTCAGCGAGATGCCCATCTCCTCGGCGACTTCTTCTTCGCTGGGCTGCCGGCCCATCCGCCGCTTGAGGACCTCGATGGTCTCCTCGACCTGTTTGGCCTGCCGGTGGAGGTTGCGCGGCAGCCAGCTCATGGCCCGCAGGCCGTCGAGGATCGAGCCCTGGATGCGCTTGACCGCGTAGGCCTCGAACGGGACTCCCTTGCCGCGCTCGAAGCGGTCGATGGCCTCCAACAGGCCGACGAAGCCGTAGCCGATCAGGTCCTCCTCCTGCACGAAGTCGGGCAGGAACGGCCGCACGCGGCTGACCGCGCGTTTGACCAGCGGCAGATACTCCTCGACCAGACTGCTCTTCGAGTTGAGGTCGCCGTACCGCAGGTAGGCGTCCCACATCTCCTCGACGGGCGAGTGGCCGGCGGCCGTTGGGGTCATCTCAGAATCCCTTCCGGATCGCGTCGCGCTGCAACGTGAACAGGTACCGGATCAGCCGTTCCCGCTCGGTATCCGCCAGGTCGATGAACTCGAACGCCAGATCCGCGTGGTCGTCGTCCGCGCTGATCTGACACCAGGTCAGCTCGGCCAGGGCCTGGACGGGGTGGCCGGGAAGGATGATCTCGACCCACATCGGCTCGCCATCGGATCGCTCGGCCATCACCCGGCGAAGGATCTTCACGTCGTGTGTCCGGAGACAGACGCCGCCACCGCCCAGGTTGCGGGTCAGACCCGAGATCAGCAGCTTGGAGTCGGGATCGTTGCCGCACAGGGTCTTGACCACCGCCGGCTCCCGGAAGTACTGCCGCCGTTGCAGGGCAACCAGGCGTTTGGGGCGCTCGACCAGCAGGACCGGCGTCGGCTTCGATTCACGGGCGAGCACGACGGTCTCGAACGCGTGCGCGCCGCTGGCGTGGAACAGGGTGACGCGCAACTGGGTGCCGGGCCGCAGCGGCAGGCTCGCGCCGTGGTACTGCGGCGCGGCCAGGGTGAGGTACTCGGCCTCGACGCCCTCGATCCGGCTGTGGTACCGGACCGGCGGGTCGCTGTCGGGGACCTCGAGCGTGACTCGCTGGTTGGCTCTCATCGGCAGGCTAGTGGCCTTGTCCGCCCGTGCTGACGGGCTGCTGCGTCGCCGCGGCCACGGTCACCTCGGGGCCGCCCTCCACGACGCGTCCAGTTTCGTTCGTCGACGACTGCCCGGCAGCGCCTTCTTGCGCCACCTCCGGGCGGATTTCCTCCTCCAGGTTGGCACGCGGCGGCAACTCCGCCGCCGGCGCGGCCGGTGCGGTGGCCGCAGGCGCGGCCGGTGCGGTGGCCGCAGGCGCGGCCAGGACCGGGGCCGGCGCGACCACTTCGCGTCCGGGCTCGGCCGGCCGGGCGGTCGACACGGCCACCGCCGTGGCGTCGAGGGTGCTCAAGACATCCAGGATGGTGGTGTTGGCGATCATCAAGAGCATCCCGGCCACGGTCAACCCGGCGATGTGCCCGAGCCCGAGCACCGGCCGGATGACCACCGGCCGAGCCGGCGCCGGCAGCGAGCAAGCGTCGCGCAGGCCGACGGCGTAGGCGCGACAGCTCGGACAACTCCTCAGATGCTCGCGCACCGGGTCCAGTTTCGATGGTCTCAGCCGCCCGGCCACATAGTCCTCGACCACCTTCGGGTGCAGGCACCCGCTGCGGGCCTTGACCGGGTCGCTGGCGGTCAGCAGATCGCCCACCCGCGGGGCGCCGCCCGGCTGGGACCGGGACGCCTGCCGGCGCTGCTCGGCGAGCCGGCGCAGCAGCTCCTCCCGAGGATCGGCCGGCGGGGCGGACGGACGTTGCGGCAGGCGGTCCATGGGCTATTCCTCCACCACGCGGTCGAGCCGCGTCGACCAGACCCGGGCCAGCAGCGAGTCCGGCGTGGCGGTCTCGAGGTCGCCGGGGATCTGGTGTCCGGTGCCCAGGAACGAGATGGGCATCAGGCAGCGCCAGGCCAGATCGACCACCAGGCCGGGGTCGCCGCTCTCGTCCAGCTTGGTGACCACCGCGCCGTGCAGCGGCAGCGCCTCGCGGAAGGTGCGCACGGTGCGCTCGACATCCCTCAGCTTCATCGCCGCCGAGACCACCACGTGGATCTCGTCGGGGTCGATGGCGATCAAGGTGTCCAGCAGCCGCTCCCACTCCGCGCCGTCGGCGGCGGCGCAGGCGGCGGTGTCGACCAGGATCAGGTCGTGCGTCTGCCGCGCCATCTGGACCTTGGCCTGGGCCTCGGCCGGCGAGCGCAGCGCCCAGGTCGGCAGCTCCATGAGCTGGCCCAGGGCGCGGATCTGCTCGAACGTGCCGACGCGCTGCGTGTCGGCCGAAGCCAGCAGCACTCGCGCGCCAGAATCGCACCCGTACCGGGCGGCCAGTTTGGCGGCGGTGGTGGTCTTGCCGACGCCGCTGGGTCCGACCAGGGCGATCACCTTCGGCCCGTGCGCCAGGTCGATTTCGCCTGGGCACTGGAAGGTGTCCAGCAGGACCTCGGCCACGGACCGCGACTCGGCCGCGCCGACGATCTCCTCGGCCACCTCGCGGTCCACCCCGGCCTCGATCAGGGCGGTCAGCCGCGTGGGCGACGTGGCGTCCGTCTCGGCCGGCGCGCCCAGCCCGTCGAGCTTGCCTTCCAGCCGGGCCAGGACCTGGTTGAACTCGCGCAGCAGGGCCACGGTCAGGTCCTCGGACGCCTCGGCCCGGCGCTCCGGCTCGGGCTCGGGCTCCGGCGCGGGTGGGGGCAGCGTGGCCACGGCGCCGTTCCGACCGGCGTGGCCGTTGGTCGTCTCCTCCGCCTCGGCGGCGTAGCTCTGCTGGGCCTCGATCGCCCGCCGTAGCGCCAGCGCGCGAGCGGCGTGGGGATCGGCTCCGTTGGTCTGAGGGGGCATGGCTTCGACTTCCTCCCGAACGCCCGCCCAGACCTCGACCTGGGGTTTGCCCAGCAGTCGCTTCAGGCCGGCGGGGTTTCGCCAACTGGTGTGCAGCACGACGGCGTCGGGTCCCAGCTCGTCGCGGATCTGGTCGATCACCTCGTGTACGTACTGGCCGTCGTAACGTTTGATTCTCATGGCGCGTCCACCATCACCGTGCTGACGGTCCTGATCCGGGCGCTGGTCTCGGCCACTTCGTCGTAGGCGATGACCACCAACCGGCTGAGGATTTTCTTCATCAGCCGCCGCAGCGGCAGGCGCAGCCGGCGCGAGCAGACCAGCACCGGCTGCAGGCCCTCGACCGCCGCCTGCTCGATACGCTCGCCGAGCGCGGTAATGAAGGCTTCCAGTAGATTCGGCGCGACCTGGAGCTGCGCTCCGTAGAGGCTTTCACCGACGGAGTCGATCAGCCGCTTCTCGAGCATCGGCTCGAGCTGCAGCGCGGGCAGCTCGCCGTGGGCGATGAGCGGCTCGACGATCACCCTGGCCAGCCGCAGCCGGACGTGCTCGGTCATCTCGTCAATGTTGTTGGTCCGCGCCGCGGCCTCGCCCAGGCCCTCGATGATGGTCACCAGATCGCGGATGGGCACCCGCTCGTCGAGCAGGTTCTGCAGCACCGCCTGGAGACTGGCCTTGCTGACCACGTCGGGGACCAGATCGGCGACCATCGCCGGGTGGTCGGCCTTGACGATCTCGATCAGGTCGGACAATTCTTGGCGCGTAAGAAGCTGCGCCGCGTGCTGCCGGATGGTCTCGCCCAGGTGGGTGATGCAGACCGAGGCGGCGTCGATCACGATGTAGCCGCGCCGCTCGGCGTCGCCGCGCTGGTCCGGCGCGACCCAGACGGCCGGCAGGCCGAAGGTCGGCTCGTCGATGTGCTCGCCGTCGATCAGGTCCTTGACCTCGCCGCCGTTGAGGGCGAGGAAGAAGCGCGGCAGGATCTGGCCGCGGGCGATCTGCACCCCGCGCAGCTTGAGCACGTAGGTATTCGGTTCGATGGTCAGGTTGTCGCGGACCCGGATGGGCGGGACCACCAGCCCCAGTTCCTGGGCGATCTGCTTGCGCAATCCGGTGATGCGCTCCAGGAGCTGCCCGCCTTCGCTCTTCAGGGCCAGCGGGACCAGGCCGTAGCCGACCTCCAGCTCCAACGTGTCCAGCGGCAGGTGCTGGCGCACGTCGCCGGGCTTGTCGTCGGCCGCCGGCTGGTCAACGACCGGCTGCTCGGCGTCGCCGAAGCCGACCCGCGAGACGTACTTCGAGCCGGCATACAGCAGGCCGCCCAGCACGAACAGCGGGAACTTGGGCAGCCCGGGCACCGCGCCCAGCATGAGGCAGCCCAGGGCCGCCGCGGTGAGCGCCTCGGGCCGGGTGGTGATCTGCCGCAGCAGGTCGTGGCTGAGGTTGTTCTCGGCCGCCGCGCGGGTGACGATCAAACCGCTGGCGGCGCTCATCAGCAGGCCCGGGATCTGGATCACCAGACCTTGCCCGACGGTCAGCAGGGCGAACGTCTCCAGCGAGGTCTTGACGTCCAGGCCGCGTTGCAGGACGCCGATCAGGATCCCGCCCAGGAGGTTGATGGCGGTGACCATCAACGCGGCGATGCCGTCGCCCTTGACGAACTTGCTGGCCCCGTCCATGGCGCCGTAGAAGTCGCTCTCCTTGGCCACCTTGCGGCGCCGGTCGCGGGCCTCCTCGTCGGAGATGATGCCCGCGTTGAGGTCGGCGTCGATGGCCATCTGCTTGCCGGGCATGGCGTCCAGGGTGAACCGCGCCACCACCTCGGCGATCCGGCTGGTCCCGCCGGTGACCACCACGAACTGGACCAGGATCAGGGTCAGGAAGAGGACGAAGCCGATGATGTAGTTGCCGCCCAGGACCAGGGCTCCGAACGAGGCCACCACCGATCCGGCATCGACCTTGGACAGGATCGCCCGCATCACCGACAGCGCCAGGGCCAGACGGTACAGGGCGGTAAACAGCAGCAACGACGGAAAGACCGAGAACTCCAGGGGATCCTGAAGGTAGGTGGTGCAGAGCAGGACGGACAGGCTGAGGGCGAGATTGAAGACCAGCAGGAGATCGAGGATGGTGGACGGCAGCGGGATGATCAACATCATCACGATGCCGATGGCGGCGCCGGCCATCCAGACTTCGGTGCGCATGGCATAGCTGGCGAAGCTCTTGCCACCCGCCGCCGGTGCCACCGTTGCGCTCATTCGCCGTGTCGCCCTTCCCGAATCGATTAAGCCGGCTTAAGCCTCGCCGGGCTATCGGGATGGTGTCACAAGCGATTCGGCGGGTAAATGGCCAGGATTCGTCATCTTTAGCCGCCAGCCGAACGGCGCACATAATCAGGGACGCCACCGGCTTCTCACCGCACTGGGAAATGCGGTGGCGTCCCTGGCGCGCGACGGCCCTTGGGTCCCTATCCTGGCGAGGCGGCTTTCCGCCGGCCCAGAGGATCGAGCGCTCGGTGGCCGACTTGGCGGCGTCGATGCTCATCAATCGGCGCTGGCCGACCTCCCCTGACCGCGGCTGCAACACGGGTGCCGTCCCCAACAAAATCAACGCGCCGCCGGCCGCGGTCCGCTCGCGGCCGGCGGCGGTCTGCACCACATCAGGCGCAACGGCCGGCTGCCTCGTCCGGGGCGCGAGGACCTGGGCAGCGTCGTCTGCTGTCCGGGCGCAACCCCTGGCCGCAACCCAGCCAAGCAACTGGGGACGCAACCGCTTGGGCCACGTCCCCAGTGCCAGCCTGGAGATTCGGCTCGGAAGGCCTACTCCCAGCCGGTCGTCGTGTGCAGGATCTGGCCATCGCGGCCGACGATCCAGCCGTTCTTGGCGTCGACGAAGTGGACGGCGTTGAACTGCCCACCAGGGAACTCCTGCAACGTCCAGGTCGCGCCGCTATCCTTGGTGTACAGAATCTGACCGTTCCCGCCGACCGCCCAGCCCAGGTTGGCGTCGACGAAGTGGATGTCCTGGGTCCACCATTTGCCCGGCGTCTGCACCGTGGTCCAGGTCTTCGCGCCGTCCGTGGTGCGCGCGATCTTCCCGCCCGCAGCTCCGAGCCAGCCGCATTCCGGACTGGCGAAGAACAGCCCTTGATATCCGCCGCGGTCGGGGAGGCCGGCCGGCGTGACCACCTGCCAGTTCGCGCCGCCGTCGGTCGTCTGGAGCAGTTGCCGCTCGGCGACCGCCCATCCGCGCAGGGCGTCAACGAACCGGACGGCGACGAGGGGCTCGCCCGTGACCTGCGTGGCCTGCTGGGTCCAGGTCATGCCGCCGTCCTTGGTGGCCATGATGACCCCATACATGCCCACAGCCCAGCCATTGGCGGGATCGGGGAAGTGGACGGCGAAAAACTCGCCCTTCGATCCGCGGTCGTTCGGGGCTTGCACCGGTCTCCAGTTGGCGCCGCCGTCGCCCGTCACGAGGACCAGACCGCCCCGTTGACCGCCGCCGACAGCCCACCCGCATTGGGGATTCGCGAAGTAGACGGCGGCGAGCCCTCGTCTACCGACCTCCACCTCCTCCTTCGTCCAGGTGGCGCCGCCGTCCTTCGTGCGCAGCATGCCCCCCCGCCCAACGGCCCAGCCGTTGTTGACATCGGTGAAGTGGACGTCTTTGAGATCCCAGTTGGCCCCGCTGTCCTGGGCCGTCCAGCCGGCTCCCCAGCAGCCCGGCGCGAGCAGCAGCGCCGTGGCCCAGCAGACGATGACACGACTCAGCAGCGAACGTTGACCTGTCATGTTGGTCTCCATGTCTCGAGTCTTGCAGTGCGACCCCTCGCCCCACGACTGGGGCGCCCGCGTCGTTCCCCCGCTCCCCCGCCGGCCGGTTCGCGGCGGCCGGCGGCGAGGATCCTCGCCCTTGCGAACTCGGCAGCGCAGTCCGGCTCGGTGCTCCTGCTCGGCCCCGCCAGGGCGCCCACCGCCTCGGCCCCGCCAACCGGTGCGCGCCGCGAGCCGGCGTCGGCGACGGCCCGCGCCGGTTTCTGGAACGGGATTCCCATCGTTCGGTCCCCACTTAGCGAGTGGCTTGCAGTACGAACCAAATCCCCAGGAGGTCATCAATTCGCGGCCCCCCTGGGCCGGCACCGGCAACTTCCACGGGTCGCCGGGTGCTCCTTCTTGGGAGCACTGATCGCAGGGACGCCTCCGGCGCGGCGAGGTTACCGTCCCTCGCCGGCGAGCCACGGCGCCGCCGGGGTGGGACGCATAGGTCATAGGGGACCGATATGTCCTATTCCGTTGCGCGGCCACCTCCCCCGTGTTTGGGCGCCGGCGTTACTGGTTGGTGTGGCTGGCCGAATCGGCGACGGTCACCCACGGCGCGACGAAGAAGCAGACGCTCATCAACGCGTAGCCGGCGGCCCAGTCCCGGGCCGGGCCGAGGCGGATGACCGTGTCGCCCGGAGTCCATTGGTAGCCGTGCATCAGGCCGGTCAGCGAGATCACCGCCGCCACCGCCGTCCAGGCCGACGCCTGCCGGAACTTGCGCTCGATCACCGCCACCGTCGCCGCCGAGAGCAGCATGGCCGTGAAGATGAAGCCCTGCTCCAGGGCGAAGGCGCCGTGGATCCAGGTGTCGGACTGTCGGAACACCTCGATCAGCTCCGGCCCGAAGGCCGGGCCGCCAGGAGAGCCGTAGCCGGCCGCGCGCAGCGCTGACTTGATCATCAACGCGCCCCAGGCGCCGATGCCGGGGAGCAGGCCGATGACCACCGCAGGCGCATGGGCCCGCGGCGTGGCGGCGAAGGCTTGAGCGGTGATCACGATGGCGATCCACAGGACGATGGCCATGCCGGCGTCGATGGGCACCAGCCAGGCGACATGCGCCAGCGTGCCGGTCAGACACAGCACGCTCATGAACACGCCGTTGAGGATGGAGTACCCGGCGCGCGCGCCGAGGCCTTTCCAACCGGGGTGGCCGATGTAGATGGTGGTGGGGAAGCAGGAGCCGAAACAGGCCGCGGACATGGTCCCGAGCCCGTTCACCGCCAGCGACGGGCGGGTGGGGAAGAGGTCGCCCGCCGCCTCGGCCGACTCGATGTTCTGGAGCGAGCCGACCACGTTGAACAGGCCCATCGGGACGATCACCGAGAGGGCGCCCAACAGGCTGGCGCGGTCGATCAGGAACACGTCGGTGACACTCAAGGCCGGGAGGTGGAGGCCGGGCCGGAAGTCCGGCGGCGCGCCGCCGGCGAGGCCGGTGGCCCAGGCCAGGGCGGTGCCCAGGACCACGGCCACCAGCCCGCCGGGCACCCCGCCGCGGAACTTCACGCCGCCGAAGTAGGTGAGCATGACGATGGCGAAGGTGGTCAGCCCGACCACCGGCCGGGCGTAGGTCCGGTACAGGAAGACCAGCGAGATGAACGTCACCGCGATCCCGGCCAGGGTGGACAACAGCGCCGCGCGGGGCGTGGAGCGGCGGAGCTTCTCGGCCACGAAGGCACCGCCGAACTCGATCAGGCCCGACCCCAGGCAGGCGAACAGCCCGGCCTGCCAGGCGGCTCGGGCGGGGTCGGGCAGACCGGCCGCCGCGGCCGCGTTCTTGGCCGGCAGCATGACCAGGAACACATAGGCCACCAGCGACGGGGTGTTGATCCCGTAGGGCAGCGCGCACACGTCGTCGCGGCCGGTGGCGTCGGCCAGCTTCTTGGCCTGCCAGGCATAGAACAGGTTGCCGACCAGCAGCGAGACGGCCACGCCGGGCAGCACCCGGCCGTAGAGCAGGGCGCTATCGAACCCCAGCACGTACCGGCAGAGGCTGTCGATGAGCAGGATCTGAACCAGGTTGTCCAGGGCGAGGCCGAAGAAGCCGTCGACATCCCCGCGCACCAACCAGCGCATGCGAGCCACCTTTCGCCCGACGGGCCACCATCTACCGGACCGGCCGGTCGCTGTCAAGCGCGGGCAGGATCGTGGTACGATGCGCTCCCGTGGGAGATCGGGCATGGCCGTGGAGCGGGCGTGGTTGCGGGCGGAGTATGCGCGGCGGTATGCCGGCGAGCCGCGGTTCTTCAGGGCGCCGGGACGGGTCAACCTGATTGGCGAGCACACCGACTACAACGAGGGCTTCGTCTTCCCCATCGCCATGGACCGCGACGTGGCCTACTGCATCCGGCCGCGGGCCGACCGGAGGGTCAGGCTCCACGCACTCGACCTCGGCCTGGACGAGGAGTTCTCGCTGGACGAGCTGACCTGGACGCCCGGCGCGCATTGGACCAACTACATCAAGGCCATGGCCAAAGCGTTCCAGGACGCCGGGTACCCCTGCCCCGGATTCGAGGGCGTGATCGCCGGCGACGTGCCGCTGGAGGGTGGGGTGAGCAGCTCCTCGGCCATCACCGTGGCCGCGGCCACCGTCTACGAGGCGCTGGCCGACTGGACCATCGACGAGACGGAACTGATCCGCCTGACCCAGGTCGCCGAGAACACCGCCACCGGGCTGCGCGGGGGGATCATGGACCAGTTCACCTCCCGCCGCGGCAAGGCCGACCACGCCCTGCTGATCGACTGCCGCAGTCTGGGTTACGAGTTGGTGCCCCTGCCGCCGATGACCGTGGTCGTGGCCGACACGCGCAAGCCGCGGCAGTTGGCCACCACCGCCTACAACGAGCGGCGCGCGCAGTGTGAGGAGGGCGTGGCGGTGATCGCCCGCCACCATCCCGAGGTCCGCGCGCTGCGCGACGTGACGCCGGAGTTGCTGGAGCGGCACCGCGGTGAGCTGAGCGAGGTGGTCCACCGCCGCTGTCGGCACGTGGTGACCGAAGACCAGCGGGTGATGGAGTGCGTCGACATCCTCCGGGCCGGCGACCTGCGGGCGTTGGGCGAGCGGATCACCGCCTCCCACATCTCGCTCCGCGACGACTACGAGGTGTCCTGCCCGGAGCTGGACACCATCGCCGAGATCGCCTGGCGGAGCCCCGGCGTGTACGGTGCGCGGATGGTCGGCGGCGGCTTCGGCGGATGCGTGATCGCGGTCTGCGACGAGCCGGCCGTGCCGCTGCTGCAGGCGGCCATCGCCGAGGAGTACCCGCGCCGCTGCGGGCTGGTGGCCGACGTCTACGCGGTCCGGGCCGGTGACGGCGCTGGGGAGGTCGTCTGACCGGCCCGGTCACTCCTTCGGCTTCTGTGTCTCCTCGGTCTGCGCGCCGTCCGCGACGGCGAAGGTCCACTCGAACCGGGAGACATTCCCCACGGCGTCGCGGACGCGGATGGTCAGCGTGTGCTCGCCAGGCTCGGTCGGCAGCTTGGGCCGGGCGATGGTCTCGAACCGGCTGTCGAAGATGCCGTCGGCCGGCAGCAGGGCGGTCCACTCGCCGTCATCGAACCGGTACTCGGCGCTGGACAGGTAGCAGCCATCCTCGCCGAAGCGGAGGCTGTCGGGCGGCGGCGCGTCGCCGACCATGTCGCTCACCAGGTACGGCCCGGTATTGTCCACCAGCACCGGCCCGAGCAGCTTCTCGACGGTCTTGGGATCGTCGGGGTTGCGCTTCTGGTCGGTGGCCACGACGCGGATGCGGTACAGGCCGTCGGGCACTTTGGTGGTATCCCACTCGAGGTTGCTCTCGGTGAGCTTCTCGTCCTTCTTCTTGCCGTTCTCGCCGGACTTCTCGGCCGCTTCTTCCTTCGCCTCCGGAGCAGCCTCGGCCGGCGTCTCCTTGGCGGTCTCCTTCTCGGCCTTGCCCGGCTTCGGCGCGGTCGGAGGCTCCTTCTCCAAGCGGATGAAGACCGGTCTCAGCGCCGTCACGGGCTGCAAGGCATACGGGACGGCTCCTTCGGCGCCGCGGGTGGTGCCGACCGTGGCCGCCTCGCCGCCGTTCTCTTTGTCCTCGGTCTCCTGGCCGTCCTCGCCGTTCTCCCCTTCGCCGTTCTCGCCCTCGCCCGCGGCCTCCTCTTCTTCGGACGGCGGCTGGACCTTCTGCCACTCGTCGGAGCCGACCGGCGCGTAGTAGACGTCGAAGGTCAGGTCATCGTCGTCGGGATCCTCGGCCTCCCACTCGATCTTGGCCGTCTTGCGCACCGCCGCGCCGGCCTTGGGCTCCTCGATCTTCAGCACCGGCGCGCGGTTCAGGGTGCGGTAGAAGAGATCGACCCGGTCCAGTTGACAGACCTCGCCGGGCCCGCCGTAGAGGGTGGCGCGGAACTGGATGTAACGCCCCGGCGGCGACTCGATCAGGGCTCCGCCGCTGGCGGTCTCGTCCTCCGACCAGGCGCTCCACGCGCGGTCCGGGAAGGCGGTGTTGCCGGTCCGCGTCTGGAAGGCGATCCGCGCGTCGGGTGAGAGCGTCCCCCGCCACCGCAGCACGCCCCACCGCGCCGACATCTCGGCGTCGTGGATGGCCGACAGGTAGGTCCCCCGCACCGCGCCGCTGAGGTCCAGCTCGACCACCTCGCCCGAGCCGGCCACAGTCCCGACCACGCGCTGATCGTCGGCGTTGGCCGCGGTCAGGACGAACGGCTCGTCGGTCCGGTAGACCACCGACAGGACGTCCTGGTCGTCGAACCGGAGCACCCGGCCGGGTCCGGCCACCGCGGCGTAGATGGTCTCGCCGACGTGGGTCAGGGCGTAGACCGAGCCCAGATCCTCGTCCTCGGTCAGGGCCGCGGACGCGCCGGAGGGATCGATTCGGTAGACCTGGCCGTCACCGGCGGTCCCGACATAGAGCCGCCCCGAGGGTGTCTCGGCCAGGCTCAGGACGGCGGCCTCCGGCGCCTGGAAGACCGACTTGACCGCCTCGCGGGTCACCCGGTAGACCTTGCCCAGCGGATAGGTGCCGGCGTACACGCCGCCGCCGTGCGCCGCGCACAGCGCCAGGACGTGCGGCTCGACGCTGTCCATGAGCACGTCCAGCTTGCCGTCGGGGGCGCGATAGTAGACGCGGCCACGGTCGCCGGTGGCCACGTACAGCCCGCCTGAGTCGTCGGGGACGATGGCCCAGATGTACTGGTCGTCCAGATCCGCCAGCACCTCCGACTTGCCCTTGCCGGTGACCTTGTAGATCTTCGCCGAAGGGCTGCCGCCGGCGACGAAACCGCCGTCGGGCAGCGGCGCCAGCGCCTGGAGCACGGCGTCCGGGGTCTCCAACCAGAGCTCGGCCCGGCCATCGGCGGCGACGCGGTAGAGCTTCGCCCGCGGCGCCCATGAGCCGACGATCACGCTCCCGTCGTCACGCGGCAGGACGCTCCAGATCCGCTCCGCTTCAGGCGTGCCCAGCGAGCGGATGGCCGGCGCCAGGGTGACCCGCCCGTCGTTGCTGGCGAAGGTGTTCTCGAACCGGCCCTTGGAGAACTCCTCGGCGCTCTGGACCGACCAGGTCGAGACCGGGCGGGCCAACGGCTCGCCGTCGTCGTCCTCCTCCTTCGCCTCTTCGCCCTCCGCGCCCGCCGGCGTCTCGCCGTCGAGCTTGCCCTTGTCCAGGTCGTCCAGCTCGCCCCATTCCGGCATCTTGGCCGGCTTGCCGGTTTCCAGGGAATCGGTGATGTCCGGCGGCTTCTCCTCACCACCGGCCGGCGCCTCCGCGCCGTCTGCCGGCTGCGCCGCGGAGCGTCTAACCGGTCGCGCCTGTGGCGGCAGGGCCGCGATGGGGCGAATCGACCTGCTCGGAGCGGGCGCGCGCGCCTGCGCCGCGGCTCTGGCCAGGATGCCGTCCAACCGCGCGGCGGCCGCCACCGGAACCTGTGGTCCGCGGAGCAGGCCGCAGGTCTCGGATCCGAGCAGCCCACGCTCGCCGAGAAGCTGGACCTCGCGGACCGCGGCGCTGAGCATTTCGTTCATCTGCGCCGGCATCTCCGGCCCGCCGCCGCCGGGCGACTCGAACTGGTGGAAGTCGCCGCCCTCTTTCTTCGGCCCTTCCTCGCCCACTACCTCGACCATCACCGCCGCCACGCCCGAGACCACGTCTTCGGTCGGCATGACCTTCTCGATCACGTCCCGGATCTGCCGCATCCCGTCCACGCTGCTGGTGAACAGCGCGTCGACGAACGGCTGGGGCAGGTTGTGGAGCTGGTGGCCGGACATCTCCAGACCCATGGTCGGGAGGACCGTCTCGACCACCACCGAGTCGTTCCGGACCGTGTTGTTGAGCCAGCCGATCAGGCTTGGCACGTCGGTCGGGATGGGCGGCGGGTTGATCCGCTGGCGGAGCATGAAGGCGTCGTTGCCGCCGAGCATGATCACCAGCAGCGGGCCATTGGGCGCGTTGTCCGGGACCTTGACCGGCAGGACCAGCGGCCGGCTCTCGCCGCCGTAGGGCTTCAGGTAGACGGTCACCTCGACCGTCTCGCCCGGCTTGGCGGTCTGCTGCGTCGGCTGGGCGCGCTCGATGTTGGCGAACCGCCGGGAATCCTCGAAGGTCAGGCTGACGTCCACCGCCTCGGGCGTGGCCTCGCCCCACGGGTTGCGCCGCATCAGCGTCAGGGTCATGAACAGGTCGAACAACGGGTTCATCGAAAAGCCTGAAGTGGCCCGGCTGTCGAAGCTGTTGTTGCGCACGACCTTGAGCTTCTGGCCGCCTTCCTCGACCCGCGTGGCGATCTCCACGTGGCTGTTGGTGACCCCGTCGAAGTACCCGCCGGCGACGTTCTGCATGGCCATCTGCATGAGAATGACGGTGTACATGTCGGACAACGCCGGGTGGCGGATCAAACCGATCCGGAAGTCCCGCTCGGCGCCGCGGCTGCGCTCGTCGAGGCGGTAGCGGATCGGCAGCATGTCGGCCTTCTCGCCCATCCGGCCACCGATGCAGGTCGGCCGGTCCTGCGAGATGCGCCCCACCTCGCGCACCGCGCCGCCCAGCTTGTTGCTGCTCATCGAACTGCTGATGATGGTGTGGATGTACCCGGTGGACATTGGCAGATCGACCTTGCCGAGCCCGAAGAACGGGTGCCCGAAGCCGAGCGCCACGTTCTCGTCGCGGTAGGTCAACGTGCCGACGGCGGTGAGCTGGATGTCGCCGGTGGTGATGGGCACGGCGATGGCCGCGCCGGGAGAGAAATCGATGGGGACGTTGTCGGGGACCTTGGCCCCGCCCATCTGCAACGGCACCAGGTTGTACGGCTCGAACAGCCGCTCGATCAGCTTCATCCCGGCGGAGCCGACGCCCTGGCAGTAGACCGGCGTGGCCACCGGGGCCAGGATCGCCGCGGCGGGGTTGGTCCGCCGGGCGTGCTCCGCGTCGGCGCGGTTCGGCGCGACCAGCACTTCGCCGTACTTCCGCCCGCCCAGCTTCAGGGCGCCGCCGGCCGGGCGAAGCCGGCCGGCCGGCAGCGTCGGGCGGGTCAAGCTGGCCTGCTCGGCCGGCTGCCGCTCGCGCCCCTCGCGCTGCTCGCGCCGGACGCGCGCGGCCCGGGCCTCGGGATGCTCGGGATCGAACTGCCAGAGCATCTGCTCGATCGGCGTCACGCCGGCGATGGGCTCTTTCTGGAACGGCCAGCCGTAGGCCAGGGCGCCGATCATCTTGCCCTTGATGTAGATGGGGCTGCCGCTCATCCCGCCGATGATGCCCCACTGACGGGAGACCACCGGCCCGGAATCGATCCGGATCAGGATCATGTCCATCTCGAAGTCGAAGCCTTCGAGGACCCCGATCACCGTGACGTCGAACTGCTCGATCTCCGAACCCTGGAAGACGGTCCGGCCGTAGCCCTTCATGCCGGCCTTGACTTCGTCCAGCGGCATGATGGGAGTGGCCGCGGCAGCCGGCCGCAGGCCGGCTGCCAGCAGCACCGTCAAGGCCAAGCAACCGGCCCGTGCATAGCGCGTCATGCCAGCGTGTCCCTTCTTACCTTACGCCGAGCCGGCTCACTTCTCCGCCGGCTCGATCTTGAACGTCACGTCGAAATTGCTCGTGGCCGGCTCGGTCGCCAGGCCAACCAGCAACAGCTCCAGGGCCACCTTGCCGGTGCCGGTGGTGGTGCGCACCCGGCCGCCGGCGACGTCCCACCAGGTGGTGCTGACGCCGCTGCTCTTGCCCTTGACCTGGACCGGAATGGCCAGCCCACCCATCTGCAGGTTGCCCTGCGTCTCCGGGATCGGCACCTCGTAACGGGTCTCGATCTCCGCCAGCGTTCGGCCGCCCTCCGTCTTCACGGACTTCAGTTTGCTGCTGGCCTTGGCGGTCTGTTTCTTGCCCGACGGATCCCGGACCGGGACTTCCTTGTCCCAGGTCGCGCCGACCTGGAGATCGCCCTCGGGGAACTGCGCCAGCCGGGCCGCGTCGACCAGGCTGTCGAGGTGCAGGTCGAGCTGCGAATCACCGCGTTGGGTGGTCGCGAGCTGCTTGGTCTCCAGCACTTCACCGCTGGGCTTGACGCGCAAGCGGAGGTTGGTGCCGGGCACCTGCTGCTCCTGCGTGCCGCCCTCCATGATGATGGTCGCCTTGGCCGCCAGGCTCCGGCTCTCCAGCCAGAAGCTGCCGTCGGCGACGGCCTCGACGCACTTCAGGGAGCGGTCTTCCTCGCCGCGTACCTCGACCGGGATGGCCTGGTCGCCCAAGGCGGACTTGACCACCAATGCGCCCTTGGCGGTCATCGTCTCCCGATACCGAAGATCCTGCCCCACCGTCAACTGATACCGCAGCGGCACCGCCAACGCCGCCAGCGGCAGCGCCACCGCCCAGACCAGGCTCCAACGTCGCATCACTCACTCCCACCGCGCCACGGACGCGGCACTCTATTGGCCCACGAGGGGCTTGCAGCCAACCTCACCGATCCCCTACGCGCCGGCGTCGGCCCGTCGGCCGGTGTCCAGGACGACCCGGGCGGCCAGGTGAAGGGCCACCGTGGCCAGCTCCGTGTCACTCTCTGGACGACGGAAGCGGAGCCGGAGGTCCAACGGGCCGCCGGCCTCGATCACCCGGCCGGGCTCCAGCCCGAAGCGCACCTCGAAGTCGCCGGTCAGGGTGCCGCCGGCACGCACCTCGGGCGCCGGGCCGACCCGCTCCGGAATGGTGGCCTCCAGCCGGGTGCTCCACACCGCTTCGCCCGTCGCCCCGCGCCCGGCGGCCAGTCGGCCGCGAACCCGGAACGGAGCCTTATCGTCGGCCGGCGCGGCCCAGGTCGCGCCCGGCTCGAGCGACTCCGGCGGCAGCCAGCCGAGGGCCATCATCACCAGCAGCTCCCCCACGTCGAGATCGAGCGGCATCGGCTCGGCCTGCTCCGGGTCCTCGTCCGGCGGCAGCACGACGGCGTCGAGGACCGCGCCGGCGGGGGTGGCGACCAACTCGAAGCCGCGCCACGGACGCTGCTGGCGATAGCTCTGATCGGCCAGCGTCAGCGTGGCGTCGGTAGCGGTGCAGCGGGCAGTGACCAGGAACCGGTCGCCCGCGCCCTCGGCCACCAGGAACTCGCGGCGCGAGGTGGCGCGGAACTTGAGCGGCAGCTTCACCTCGCCGTCGGCGGTATGCCGGGTCACCGTGCCGCCGCCCTCGAGAGACTCCCGGTAGGCGAACCGATCGCCGGATTTGAGGCCCAGCCGTGGCGAAATCGGCTCGGCGGCCAGGCCGGCAGCCAGGAGGACGGAGAGCACCAGGAGCAGGGCGAAGCGGTTGGCCACGTCAGTCTTCCAGGACGGTCTTCAGGTTGAACTTCATCCGCCCGCCCATGGTGGTCTTGCCCATCCCTTCGGGGGCCATGGTCATCTCCCCGATCACCCCGATGGTGCCAAGCTCGACCACCGCCCGCCCGCGAGCGACGGAGAAGTAGGTGACCATGTGGCCGATGATCTTGCCCTCGATGGCGAGCTTCAAATCCACCGATTCCTTGTCCTTCGGGGTTTTCAGCGGGACCGTGAAGTCGGTGACGATCTCGGCGCAGACATCGCCCAGGACGGTCACCAGGCGCCGGAACTCCGCCGCGGCCTCGACCTCGACCTGCGTCCGGACCTTCTTGTCGTCGGGCGTGAGGTCCACGGTGAGCTTGTCGGACCAGGTCGCGCCCGGCTCCACCTCGCCCTCCGGCAGCGTCAGGCCGTCGAACACCTGCTGGATGATGGCGAACTCATCCAGCTTGGTGGTGTACCCCATGCCCGACTGCTTGTCATCCTCCGGTCCCAGCGTCTTGCGTTCGGTCACCCGCCCCCGGTGGGTCATATTGACCCGCTCCGGCTTGCCTTTCTCCTCGCTCTCGTTGGTGTTCCCGTCAGGCCCGGTGAACTTGCTCTTGTTCTCGACGGTCTCGATCTCGAGGGTGTAGCTGTCGTCGGAGGCCTGTTTCACCGTTTCCACCAGCCGGCTCTCCGCCCGGTACTGCCAGCGCGACTTGGACCCGCCCATGCCCTCGTTCTGGACCGCCAGCGCCATCGAGTCGCGGTACTTGAGCTTTTCGTGCAGCTTGAACTTGTAGCGCAGCTCGACGGCCCGCAGCGGGGTGGCCCAGATCGCGATGAGCAGCAGCAGACCGGTCCAGATGTTCACCTCGTCCTCCCGAAAAAGCCCTGCAACAAATCCTTGAGCACCGCGCGGAAGTTGTCCGTAGCGAACTCCTCCGCGCCGAGCAGCTCGAACCACACCTCGTCCTCGCCTTGTCGCCGCGTGAGGCGCACCCGCGGCGTCCGCCGCTCGAGCGGCGGCGTCAGCTCCGCCCACGGCGCGAGCCCGGCGCGACCGGCGAGGTACCGCTCGCCGAAGGCGCCCGAAGCCGTCCGGACCATCAGCCGCAGGCCCTCGGGTCGTGACGTCCGCACCCGCGCCCACCAGCGGCGTTGTCCGGCCGCCCCCAGGGACACGTACTCCTGGTTTCGCCAGTCCGGCGGGCCGACCTCCTCGCCGGCCGAGCGAAGGGCCGACAGCAGCTCCATCAGGTCGTCACCGGTCCACACCGCGTCGGAGCGATCGCTGAAGGCGAGCTGCAGCCGGTGCCACCGCTCGTGCGGGTCCTCGATCACCTCGAACCTGGCCGGCACCGCCACCGTGGCCACCACGCGGTCCGGCTCCAGGACGCTGCGCAGGACCTCGCCGGTGGCCGACTCCGGACACGCGGCGAGCATCTCCGGCGTGCCCACGGCGACCACTTCGCCGCCCTTGTCACCGCCCTCAGGGCCGAGATCGATCACCTGGTCGGCGTGTTTGATGACCTCCAGATTGTGCTCGATCACCACCACCGTGTTGCCCTCGTCGACCAATCGATCGAGCACTTCGAGCAGCTTGCGGACGTCGTCAAAGTGAAGGCCGGTGGTCGGCTCGTCGAGGATGTAGAGCGTTTGTCCCGTGCTCGGGCGAGACAACTCCTTGGCCAGCTTGACCCGCTGTGCCTCGCCGCCGGACAGGGTCAGCGCGCTCTGGCCCAGGGTCAGGTAGTCCAGGCCCACGTCGGCCAGGGTCTGCAGCCCGCGGCGGACCGCCGGGACGGCGCCGAAATGCTCCAGCGCCTCGCCCACGGTGGCGTCCAGCACGTCGGCGATGGACTTGCCCCGGTACTCGATCTGCAGGGTCTCGGCGTTGTAGCGCCGGCCGCCGCACTCCTCGCAGGGGACCCAGACATCGGCCAGGAAGTGCATCTCGATCCGCCGGGAGCCCAGGCCCCAGCAGGTCTCGCAGCGGCCGCCCGGCCGGTTGAAGCTGAACCGGGCCACGGTGTAGCCCCGGGCGCGGCTTTCGGGAAGCACCGCGTACAGCTCGCGCACCGCGTCGAACACGCCGGTGTAGCTGGCCGGGTTGCTGCGCGGGTTGTCGCCGATGGGGCGCTGGTCGATGCTGATCACCTTGTCGAGGCAGTCCACGCCCTGGATCGCCCGGTGCGCGCCGACCTGCGCCTGGCTGCGGTGCAGCTCCCGCGCCAGGGCCGGATAGAGGATCTCGGTCACCAGCGACGACTTGCCGCTCCCGCTGACTCCGGTGACGGCGATCAGGCAGCCCAGCGGGAAGTGCACGTCCAGGTTCTTCAGGTTGTGGTGCCGCGCGCCCAGCACGCTGAGGGTCCAGCCGTTGCCGAGCCGCCGGCGCGACGGCAGCGGGATGCGCTTGCGCCCGCTCAGGTACTCGCCCGTGGGCGAGGCGGGATTGTCCGCCAGTTGGGCCGGGGTGCCGGTGGCCACCACCTGTCCGCCGCGGACCCCGGCGCCGGGACCGAAGTCGAGCACGTGGTCGCCGCAGCGAATGGCCTCGGCGTCGTGCTCGACCATGATCACCGTGTTGCCCAGATCGCGCAGGTTGCGCAAGGCCTTGAGCAGCCGGGCGTTGTCGCGCTGGTGGAGGCCGATGGTCGGCTCGTCGAGGATGTACAGGACCCCGGTCAGGCCGCTGCCGATCTGGCTGGCCAGCCGGATCCGCTGCGCCTCGCCGCCGCTCAGGCTGCCGCTGGCGCGGGACAAGGTCAGGTACTCCAGCCCCACGTCGACCAGGAACCCGAGCCGGCGGGTCACCTCGCGGTACGGCTCGGCGGCGATCGTCTCCTCCCGGCCGGTGAGCTGGACTCCCTCGACCCACCTCCTGACCTCGCCCAGCGGCAGCTCGCCCAGCTCCGGCAGCGTCAAGCCGCGGAACCGGACCGCCGCCGCCTCGGCCCGCAGCCGGCCGCCGCGGCAGCTCGGGCAGGTCACCTCGCGCCGCAGCGCGCCGATCTCCGAGCGGAAGCTGCCGGTGGTGTACAGCTCGTTCAGCGTCGGTACCAGCCCCTCGTAGCGGATGGTCGTCCGCGCTCCGCCGTCGCTGACGAACGGCACGGGCAGGTCGCTGCCCCACAGCAGCACCCGAAGATCGTCCTCGTCCCAGGCCGAGAGAGGTCCGTCCAGATCCCAGGCCCGCTCGTGCGCGACGGTCTCGAAGGCTACTCGGAACGGCCGGCGGCGCAGCAGCGCCGGCAGCATCTCGACCGCGCCGTCGCGGACCGCCCGGCCCCGGTAGGGGATGACCAGGTCGGGGTCGACCCCGAACGAGAACCCCAGCCCCTCGCACGCGGGGCACCACCCCAGCGGCGAGTTGAAGCTGAAGCTCTGCGGCGTCAGCTCCTCGTACGCTCGGCCGCATTGCGAGCAGGTCCAGCGGCGGCTGAAGAGGATGTCACCCGGCCGCACTCCGGCGGCCTCGCCGCCGCCGAGGATCTCGACGACCATCTCGCCGTCGCCGCGGCTGAGGGCCAGCTCGACCGACTGCGCCACCCGGCTGCGGCGGTCCGGGCGGACCACCACCCGATCGACCACGATCTCGACCTGGTGCCGCCGCCGCCGGTCGAGGCTCGGCGGCGGGTCGAGCTCGCCCACCTTGCCGTCGACCCGGAGGCGCACGAACCCGTCGCGGCGCAGGCGCTCGAAGGCCTCGTCGTAGGTCTCGGTGCGGCCCAGCATCAGCGGCGCGAGGAGGAGCAGCCGGGTGCCCTCCGGCAGGGCCTGGATGCGGTCGACCATCTCGTCGACCGTCTGCCGCCCGACCCGTGCGCCGTCGTCGACGCAGTGGCGGGTGCCCAGCCGGGCCCAGATCAGCCGCAGGTAATCATGGACCTCGGTCACCGTGCCGACGGTGCTGCGCGGATTGCGCACCCCGGAGCGTTGCTCGATGCTGACCGCCGGCGAAAGGCCCGAGACGAAATCGACCGGCGGCTTCTCGAGCTGGTTGATGAACTGCCGCGCGTAGGCCGAGAGACTCTCGACGTAACGCCGCTGACCCTCGGCGTAGATGGTATCCAGCGCGAGCGAGGTCTTGCCGCTGCCACTGACGCCGCTGAAGACCGTCAACTGGTTGCGCGGGATGACCGCGTCGATGTTCTTGAGGTTGTGCGCCCGCGCGCCGCGGACGACGATCTCGCTCAACGGCGCCCAGGGCGACGGCCGCTCGGCCCCGACCGGCGCGGCCGGCGCGGCCGGCGCGGCGCGATGGCCATCGCCGAAGACCTCGCGCAGGCTCTGGCCGGTGTGGCTGGCATCGACCGCGGCCACCTCCTCGGGAGTTCCCGCCGCGACCACCCAACCGCCTTCCTGCCCGCCCTCCGGGCCGAGATCGATCACCTGATCGGCGGTCTTGACCACGTCCAGGTTGTGCTCGATCACCACCACCGTGTTGCCGTCGGCGACCAGGCGGTCGAGCACCGTCAGCAGCTTGCTGATGTCCTCGAAGTGAAGGCCGGTGGTCGGCTCGTCGAGCAGGTAGAGCGTCTTGCCGGTGCCCTTCCGGGCCAGCTCCCGAGACAATTTGATGCGTTGCGCCTCGCCGCCCGAGAGGGTCGGCGCCGGCTGGCCGAGTTGGATGTAGTCCAGCCCAACGTCGTGGAGGGTCTCCAGCACCCGGCGGATGGCCGGCACGCCGGCGAAGTGCTCGACGGCCTCGGTGACCGACATGGCCAGCACCTCGGCGATGTTCTTGCCCTTGTACCGGACCTGGAGCGTGTCCTGTTTGAACCGCGACCCGCCGCACACGTCGCACTCGACCCACACGTCGGACAGGAAGTCCATCTCGATCCGCTGGTAGCCCAGTCCCTCGCAGGCGTCGCAGCGGCCACCCGGCACGTTGAAGCTGAACGCGCCCGGCTCATACCCGCGCACCTGCGCCTCGGGCAGTCTGCAGAAGATCTGCCGGATCGGGTCCAGCGCCTTGGTGTAGGTGGCGGGATTCGAGCGGGGCGTTCGGCCGATGGGCGACTGGTCGATGTTGATCACCTTGTCCAGGTGCTCCAGGCCGTCGATGCCCGCGTGCGGGCCGGGCACCGTCTCGGCCCGGTTGAGGTCCCGCGCCAGCGCGGCGTAGAGGATGTCGTTGATCAGCGACGACTTGCCCGAGCCGCTGACGCCGGTGACGGCGATGAAGGTGCCCAGCGGGAAGGTGACGTCGATGGTCTTGAGGTTGTTGTGCGCCGCGCCGCGAACCGTCAGGGACCGTTTTGGGTCGGCCGCCCGGCGCTCCGACGGCACCGCGATCACGCGCTGACCGGTGAGGTATTGGGCGGTCGGCGAGCCGCTGGCGGCGACCTCGTCGGCGGTCCCGGCGGCGACCACCTCACCGCCGAGCCGGCCGGGGCCCGGTCCGATGTCGACCAGGAAGTCGGCCTGCCGCATGGTCTGCTCGTCGTGCTCGACGACGATCACCGTGTTGCCCATGTCGCGCAGCCGGGCCAGAGTCGCCAGGAGGTGGCGGTTGTCGCGGTGGTGGAGCCCGATGCTGGGCTCGTCGAGGACATAGGTGACGCCCACCAGCCCGGCGCCGATCTGGCTCGCCAGCCGGATGCGCTGCCCCTCGCCGCCGGACAGCGTCGGCGCGCCGCGGTCCAGACTCAGGTAGTGCAGCCCGACGTTCAGCAGGAAGTTCAGCCGGCCGCGGATCTCGCGGACCAGGTCGCCGCCGATCAGCTCCTGCTGGCCGTGCAGCACGAGCCGGTCGAAGAACCCGGCTGCCTGCTCGATGGTCAGGGCGCAGAGCTGGCTGACGTTGAGCCCCGCCAGCTTGACCTTGCGCGCCTGGGGATTGAGCCGCTCGCCGCTGCACTCGGGGCAGGGAAGGAGGCCGATGAAGCGGTTGAGGTGGTGGTTCTCGTCCAGCGCCCGGACGTCGCCGCTGCCCTGCTCGAAGTACGACAGCAGCCCGCCGTAGGTGTTGTGGTAGGCGTGCTTGTGGCCGCGGTGGGAGACGTAGACGAAACGGATCCGGTCGGCGGTGCCGTACAGCAGCGCGTGCCGGATGTCGGGTTCGAGGCTCTCCCAGGGCTCGCCCAAACTGAACCCGAAGTGCGCCGCCAGTCCCTCCAGCACGTGCTTCAGGCGCAGCGTGGTGGGCTTGCCCCACGGCACCACCGCGCCGTCGTTCAGACTGAGCCGGGGATTGGGCACGACCAGCTTCTCGTCGAGGCTGGGGCGCACGCCCAGCCCGTGACAAGTGGGGCACATGCCCTGGATCGAGTTGAAGCTGAAGAGCTGGGGAGACGGCTCGGCGTAGCTGGTGCCGCAGACCGGGCACGAGAACTCCCGGCTGAAAAACACGTCGCGCGCCGGCTCGTCGCCCTCGGGCGGGAGGACGTTGACCGTCACCTGCCCGTCGCCGTGGCGCAAGGCCAGTTCGACGCTGTCGGCCAGCCGGGTGGCCAGGTCGGGCTTGATCACCAGCCGGTCGATGACCAGCTCGAGGTCGTGCCGGCGCTGGCGGTCGAGCTCGATCTCGGCGCTCAGGTCGAGCACCTCGCCGTTCACCCGGACCCGGACGAATCCGGCCTTGCGGGCGTCGTCGAAAACGTCCTTGAACTCCCCGCGACGCTGCCGCGCCACCGGCGCCAGCAACTGGATGCGCGACCGTTCCGGCAGGTCCATGATGCGGGCGATGATCTCGCTGGAGGACTGCCGGCCGACCTCCTGCCCGCAGCACTCGATCCGGCCCAGCCGGGCGTACAGCACGCGCAGGTAGTCGTAGATCTCGGTCACCGTGGCGACGGTGCTGCGTGGGTTGGAATCGGCCGCCTTCTGCTGGATGGCGATGGCCGGCGAGAGCCCGTCGATCCGGTCAACGTCGGGCCGGGGCAGTTGCCCGACGTGCTGCCGGGCCGAAGTGCTCAGGCTCTCGATGTACCGCCGCTGGCCCTCGGCGTAGATGGTGTCGAAGGCCAGCGATGACTTCCCCGAGCCCGAGACGCCGGTGAAGACGATCAGCTTGTCGCGCGGCAGGGATAGATCAAGGTCGCGCAGGTTGTGTTCCCGCGCCCCATGGATGTCGATGGTCGGCTCGTCCATACGCCCACAGCCCAGCCCGCCCCGCGACGGGCGGAACCTTCATGATAGCACCGCGACGCCCGGCCCGTACCCGGAATACAAACCGATGTTCGCAATTGGTGGCGGGCGGTGAGGTCGGTCAGATCACCCAGTCGTCGCCGGTGCGGCGCTGGCGGCGGTAGGCCTCGGCCAGATCGGCCAGGCTGACCTGGCGCAGCTCGCCTTCGAGATGCCCGGCCAGCCTTGCCCAAAGCGCCCGGACGGCGCGCGAGCCGGGCGTCGGGGCCGGCTCCTCGTCGCCGCTGAGGGGACCCTCGACGGCTTCCCAGACGTCGAGCAGCGCGATCTCGGCCGGCTCCCGCGCCAGCTCGTACCCGCCGCGACTGCCCCGCGTCGAGACCACCACCCCGGCGGTGCGGAGCGGCCGCAGCAGTTGCTCCAGATACTTCTCGGGAATCGCTTGCCGGGCGGCGATGTCCCTCAACTGGACTCGTTCCGATCGGCCCGCCACGGCCAGGTCGACCAGGGCCAGCAACGCGTATTCGAGCCGGCGTGAAAGCTGCACGGTGGGATATCCCCTCAAGTTGGTAGGAATTCTCCGGCCAGGGCCGCGCGATGTCAAGTGGAGATGGTGGAGGCGCTGAGTCTGTGTCCGTCCGTGCTCGTCCGTGTCGGCCCCCGGCCACCTTGCGCCGCAACCCGGGGCATGGCACTATCAGGCGGCAGGAGTTGGGAAATGAGTTGGTTCGTGGTGTTGGGGCTGCTGGCCGCCGCCGAGCCGCTGCCGTTGACCGGCGCAAAGGCGTACGCGACGCACGAAACCGTCAAGATGGAGGCCGGCAAGGCCATCGACGGCGATGAGACGACCACCTGGGCCGGCGACGGGCACGACCTGACCGTCTTGCCTGTCCGTCGCCGTTGCCGTGCTGCTCTTCGCGCTGGCCGGCTCTGGGCCACGGTCGGGGCCCGCGGGCTCCGCGGCTCACTCCCTCGCAATCGCCGTTTCGGTGTCCGC
>JAANMT010000785.1_pt1 | contig 33887 bp, 28 predicted proteins | sample 7279711 | NCBI WGS metagenome assembly JAANMT01 (sample SAMN14094538, study PRJNA606508) | bioreactor metagenome | isolation source: A lab-scale SPAN reactor treating ammonium-rich wastewater day 1 | place: Ireland: Galway | collected 2017-01-16 | reverse complement strand
GGATCCGGCAAGATTCTTAGCACCTTGCCACGCGCTGGCTCCGATCTTGCTCACAAACCCGCCGAGTTTGCCCGCGAGTTTGCCCCCGGGGATGACGCCCAGCGCGACCCCAGCCGCCAGGGTCATGTCGTCGCTCTCGCCCAGTGCCCACAACGCCAGATCGCCAGCGATGCCCACGCCGGGGAACGGCAGCCAACTCGCAATATTCGCCGTCACAATCGCAATCGCCCGCGCGTCCTGCCCGATCTGGCTGAGGAACGCCGCCCGCTCGCCGGCCTGCTCAGCCAGGAAATCGTCGACCATGTCGAAGGGATCCCACGACAGCCCCAGCGGGTCGTGTCGCAGCTGCGGGTTCGAGCCGAGGTACTGATAGAGGTTGTGCCCGTCGCCGTACCAGCCCTCGAAGTTGAAGGCGATGCTGATCGCGCCAACGCCCCGGCCCGAGTGCGAGCCCGCGATCAACTGCATCGCCGTCTGGTTCGGGTCACGCTGCGAGAAGCGGCCATAGGTCGGGATATAAATTCGGTTGCGATTGTGAACGATCACATGGCCGAACGGCACCAGCCGCGGCGACTCGCCCGATGAATCCACGGTGTTGTCGAGGCGATCGACGAACAGCCCCTTGTGCCCGAGGCGCCCATCGGGGAAGTCGTGCAGGTGCTCGGCGGCATGGGCGAAACTTGGCAGTGCGACCATCGCGGCGAGCAGCAGGACTCGCAGCGCCGCTGTCACAGCATTCCCGCCCTAATATGGCAATCAAGCCTGGTCACAGTGTGGTGCGCTCAGAGGTACCCCCGCTCTCGATGCCAAGAATCTTCCGCCTCATTGAAGCCGGGGTCATTCTCTCCCAACCCCAGAAAAAAATGTTTATGCCACCGACCATCAACATATGTTTCCCGCGTCTCTGGCTTGTTAGCCTTGCGCATCAACGACTTTGGAAGGCTGCCTTCCGCCAATTGAAAGTCAAAGCCGGGGATGTTGAGGACATGCCGCGTCAGAAGACCCGTCAGTTTATTTTTTCTGATCCAGACCTTGGCGAACCTGTAGCTGGAAAACACCGCATTGCTGTGACGGGAGCCTGTGCCTTTGAAATCGTAGACATATCGTGCCATTGAATGCTTTCTCCGTGCTTCATCGCCGGCGTCCGGGTCGTCGCTTTGCCTTCTTTTCACGTTCCGAATCATCGATCGACTTCTTCTGCGCCAACCATCCTTCTATCTGCGCTATGGCTCGATGAATCTCAAATCTGTTGTTCTTGAACACCTTGCGCTCCTTGGCCGTGAGAGGTCGGTCGGTGCCGTCAATTGGATCGCCGAATCGATTGGCACGTGTTTCTCGTTGGCCGTCGCTTTGGACATGCACATGCGCTGGTCCATGATCATCCGAACGATACCGATGACGAACGGTGACGCCATTCTGTTTCACTATGATAGCCGGAGGCAAAGCAGCTGCAGCCTGCGCATCGAGCGGATTGACAGACCACTGCCCAAAGCCGATGCTGAAGGAGTCGTACAACCCTTGTCCAAGAGCAATCAGAATCCAGTCGTTCTCAAGGCGCGAATGCCAGTCATCGGCGGCATTCCAGTCTCCCGCCCACTCTACATCAAAGTCAAGACGGTTCGCGTATTCATAGACAAGTGACTCAAGCATTCCCGTTATGAAGTCGCCCGGACCTGGTACTAGAACGCCGACATAGAGCCCAAGTGGGTCAAAATGCAATGTTGGGCTGGACAGAAGGTACTGGTAAGTGTTGTGGCCATCTCGGAGATGACTGCGAAGATCAATGTCGGGGGTTGCAAATGAAACAGACTGGCCGCCTGAAGCAAGGCTAATTGCAATCGGCGCACCCATTGCATTCGGATCTCTCTGCCCGAATCTCCCATATTTCGGAATGTAGATGCGGTTGCGGTTGTGGTAGAAAGCGAAGTCTTCGTCAAGTTGGTCGATGAAGAGACCTTTATGTCCAACGCGCTGAGGCGGGTGGCATGCCCACACCGTCTTCGGTGCGGGCATGAGTGGGCGCAGTAAGCGGTGGCACCGAACCGTGCTGTGCTGTCAGGGCCTTTGCGGGTGCCATCGAAGTCGGCTTCGATGCTCTCTCGGCCGGGCAATTCAAGCGTAATGCGCCTCAAGCACCGCGCGCCAGTCGTCGATGCTCTTGCAGGCGATGAACGCGTAGCGGACCGTGTCGGCGCTGGGGTGGTGCTCGCTGAAGCGGACGCCGAATTTGCGCATCATCTTGGCCGTCTGCACGTCCGGGTCGCGCATGCGGCGGTTGACGGCCAGCGCGAGAGCGTAATGCTCTTCGAGCACCGCTCGCTGTTCGGCCAGGCTCGGGGCCGTCGGCGCGGTGCCCGCGAGGATCTGCCTGGCCTGACGGAAGATCCACGGGTTGCCGATGCAGCCGCGCGCGACGCTGACGGCGCTGACGCCGGTGTAGGCGAGCATGCGGAAGATGTCGGCCACATTCCAGACATCGCCCGAGCCGAAGACCAGTCGCTCGCGATGCCGCCCGGGATGATCGCGGCGGGCGATGTCTCGCAGCAGATCCCAGCGGCTGGGGCCGATGTACTTCTGCTCGACCGTGCGGGCGTGGACCGTGACCCACGCGCAGCCGAGGTCGTAGGCAGCGTCGAAGATGCGAAAGAAGTTGTCGCGCATCGCGGGCGTGTCGTCGAAGGAGCGGCGCATCTTGACCGTGACTGGGATGCCAGCGGGCAGGGCGTCGCGCACGGCCTCGAGAATCGCGATCGCGCCCACAGGCTCGGCGAGCCAGTGTCCGCCGCGGGCCTTGCGGGCGATCTTCTTGACCGGGCAGGCAAGGTTGACATCGATGGCGGCGAAGGTGCGCGGGGCCGACGTTTCGACCTCGATGGTGCCCGCGCTGACCAGCGCGCGGTAGGCCTTGTCGCGGCGCGCGCCCTGCTCGATCATCTTGACCGCTGCGGCCGCCATCTCGGCGGGGTCGGAGCCCATGATCTGTCCGACGAGCGGGTGATCGTCGGGTCCGCCGGGGATATTCTGGTCGATGTCGCCCAGATCCGCCTTGGTAAATCCGCGGCCACCGGCGAGCAGGGTGCGGTCGAGCAGGGCCTCGGTGACACACAGCGGGCAGCCGTGGCGGCGGGCGATGAGGCGCATCGCGGCGTCGGAATACCCGGCCAGCCCCGCCTGGACGAAGGGGGCATCGAAGCCCGGGACAAGGGCGGCAAGACGCGGATCCACGCTTTGGCCGTCGAAGGTGTGAATAATCGAGTCGGCGATGCGACGTGGGTCGAGTTCGTGCGCGCCCGGGTCCGACCCGAAGCGCGGAGCAATCGCGGGTGAAGGCGGCGTCGCGTTGTTGCCGTCGCAGGACATGGCATAGACGATAGGAACATGATGAGAATGATCGTGCTTGGATGCGTTGGGATGACGCTCGCGGGCCTGCTCGCGGGGTGCGTCGGATCGCGCAGCACACTGACGGCAGAACAGACACGCCCATATCCGACCGAACTGGCACGCGAAGAGACTGCGCCGATCCAGGTGATCCGTCGAACAACGCACATCGAGATGACCAACACGACCGCGCAGAACTTCGGGCCTTCGACCGTGTGGCTCAATGGCCGATTCTCGAATGCGATCGATGGATTCGAGGTGGGACAGACGCTGCTGCTTGACCTGCGCGAGTTTTATGACCAGTGGGGCGACCGGTTCAGGGCGGGTGGGTTCTTTGCGACGCGTGACCCGGACGCGCTGGTGCTCGTCGAGATCGAATCACAGGGCGTGCTGACCGGGCTGGTGATGGTCGGCAACGTGTACGAATAGCCCGCGGTGGTCTCCGATGAGCGGCGGCCTGGCCCCTACGCTCAGGGCATGCGAATACTGGTTGTTGGGCCTCATCCGGATGATCAGGAACTGGGCATGGGCGGCTCGATCGCACGCTTCGCCCGGCAGGGGCACGAGGTGCTGCTGCTCGATGTCACCAACGGTGAACCGACGCCCTATGGCGACGAAGCCACGCGCAAGGCCGAGGCACAGGCCGCCTTGAAGGTGCTCAGCCCTGACCCGCAGACGTACCCGGGAAGCAAACCGGTGCAACGCCTGCTGCTTGGCCTGCCCAATCGGTTCGTGGAGCACACGATCGAAGCGCGGCATGCCGTCGCAGGGGTGATTCGGGCGCATCAGGCCGACGTGATTTTCGTGCCGTATCCGGAGGACGCGCATCCGGACCACCGGGCGGTGACGCGCATCGCCGAGGATGCCCGGTTCGATGCAAAACTGAGCAAGGTGGAAATGCCCGCGCCAGTGGATGGCTGGACGGGTCGGAGGTTTGAGCTCGGGCCTCCGATCTACGCCAAGTGGATGTTCTACTACTACGCGACGCACCTGCGATGGGTGGCCGACCCGAGTTTCGTGATTGATGTATCGGGGCTGCTGGATCTCAAGATCGACTCGATTCGTGCATATCACACGCAGTTCGTGCTGCCGGAGAAGAACCTCGCAGTGGTCGAGTGGGTGGCGGCGGCGGCGCGATACTTCGGCAGTCGCATCGGAGTCGAGTCGGGCGAGGCGTTTCATACGAAGGAACCCATCGGGCTATGGAGCCTTGATTCGCTGGTTGCAGACCGACAGGATGGGGTCAAGGTGGGCTACCCTCCGGTGTCATGACCAGCCCGATGACACATCTTCTGGTGCCTGACATCAAGGAACTGCTCGAGGCCGGGGAGTATCGCGAGGTTCGCGAAGGGCTTCGGTCGCTTGCGGCGGCGGATGCTGCGGAACTGATCGAAGAACTTGATGGCCCGCACGCGGCGCTTGCGTTTCGGGTGCTCCCTCGCGATGAGGCTGCGCTGGTGTTTGCGGAGCTCTCGCCGGACCATCAGGAGCACTTGATCGAACTGCTCGGCGATGAGCGTTCGGCGCGCGTGATCGAGGAGATGGAGCCCGACGACCGGGCGAGGCTGCTCGATGAACTGCCGGCAGAAGTGGCGCAGCAGATCCTGCAGAGGCTCGATCCTGAAACACGACGGGTCACGCAGACCATTCTCGGTTACCCGGCCGAGAGCGTCGGGCGACTGATGACGCCGGATTATGTGAGAGTGCGCCCGGAGTGGACGGTCGCGCGGACGCTCGACCACATCAGGGAATGGGGCCAGCACGCAGAAACTGTGAACTGGGTGTTTGTGATCGATCGAGGAAGCCGATTGATCGACGACATCAAAATCCGTGACATTCTGCTCGCCAAGCCCGAGGACACCATCGAATCGCTGATGGACGACGAATATGTCGCGCTCAATGCGACACATGACCGCGAGGAAGCGGTTCGGCTGATGGGCCGGTATGACCGGACCGCCCTGCCGGTGGTCGATTCGCGAGGCGTTCTGGTCGGAATCGTGACCTTTGACGACATCGCGGACGTGGCGGAAGAAGAGTTCACGGAAGACGTGCACAAGCTGGGCGGTCTGGCGGCCCTCGATGAGCCGTACATGAACGTCGGCTACCGCACGATGATTCGCAAGCGTGGCGGATGGCTGTCGCTGCTGTTTGTGATGCAGGTTGGGACAATCGGGGTGATCAATATCTTCGAGGATCAACTCAACAAGGCGATTGTGCTGGCGTCGTTCATTCCGCTTGTGATCAGTTGCGGTGGAAACACGGGCAGCCAGGCTGCGACGATCCTTGTGCGGGCACTGTCGCTTGGCGAAGTAGGCGTGTCGGATTGGTGGCACGTGGTCCGGCGGGAGTTGCTTACAGGACTGGGACTTGGGTTTTCGCTGGCGGTACTTGGATTTGTGACTGTGGCGATTGCCAGCGCGTTCGGTTTTGTGACCACAACGGAAGCCACGGCCATTGGTGCCACCGTGGGGCTCTCGGTGTTGCTGATCGTGTCGTGGGCAACGATTGTGGGTTCGATGCTGCCCATTCTGCTGCGGCGGGTGGGGCTTGATCCGGCGACTTCGAGCACGCCACTCGTGGCGACGCTGATGGATGTGAGCGGACTCACGATCTACTTCGCCGTGGCCATGCTGCTGTTGCGAGGCACAGTGCTCTGAAGCGAGTGCAGGCCGGGCTGTGGAGTGCGAAGGCCTCACGGGCGTTTGCGTCATGTGATCCTGGTGATGACTGCGCATGAAAAAGCCCCCACGAAGGGGGCTTGAAGATCGATTGATCTGAAGTTTCAAAACATCACGGGCAACCGGCTGCGAAGATGCCCAGGAAGATCTGCACGTCGAAGAAGTCGAACTTCTGATCGCCATTGAGATCGGCAACGGGCTGCTGGGCCGTGAACGCACCTAGGAACGCCTGAATGTCGAAGAAGTCGACTTCGCCATCACCGTTGAAATCTGCCGGGCAGTCATCCTGCTCGCAGGTGGTTGCGGCCAGACTGATGCCATCCACTCCCGCTTCGACGACCGATCCGCCGCCATTGTCGCAAGCGATGAAGCGGACGCGGAACTGGTTGGTCGATGCGACAAAGTCTGCGACACGGAAAGACTTGTAGAACCAGCCTCCACCAGATTCAGCCGTTGCGGGGCCGATGATTTCGAGAGTGGTCCATGTAGAGCCGTTGTTGCTTGAGACTTCGACGGTCATGGTGTCCTGGTTGGGGTTGGCGCCGAAGTTGTTGGAGAACCATCGCCAGTATGAGAGCACTGCTTCGGGGTTGGATGCGTCGAGAACGGGGCTGGTCAGGACTGTGCATCCGTTGTCGATATCGCTGTCCCCTGCGCGATTTGCAGTGAGCCAGCACGCGCCCGAACCATCTGCGTCGGTTGGTGGATCGCCGCGGGTGCCGCCTCCGACCGGCACGCCACGCTCCCAAGCGCCGTCAGTGACCGAGCCGCTGACAGTCCAGCCGGGGTTGGTTTCACCGTTGTCATTGAAGACGAGGTCGACGACGCCGACGAAGATACCGAGCGGATTCGTGGCCCCATTGTCGGGAGCAGTCACAACGAACCCACCAGAGCCGGTCGCCTGCACATAGAACTCGGCCTGATCGTCGCAGTTGAACGCGGGAAGTTGTGCGAGGTATGCCCCGCCACCAAGGTCGGTCAGGTTTGTAGCCTGATACGAACCGCCATTGACGCGCGTGAAGAGTTGTGCCAACGCGACAGTCTGCGAAACGCCAGTAATCTGAACATCGAACGAAGCGCTCACGCCCGGTGCGACGAGGTCCGGCGTTCCGTTGGGAATGGAGAGCAGCAAAGGCGGAGCAGGCAAGAGATTGATGGAAATGTCATAGAGCTGGATGCTGTTGGTGTTGTCGCCCGCGACGCGAACGTAGTAGGTTCCTGGTGTGGAGACGAGGACTGTTGCCGTTTCGGAACCTCCTGCGGGATTGTCGTTGACATTCGCAAGCACCGTGGTTCCGTCGGAAGCGATGATCTGAAGGCTGAGGTTGTGGATGTTGTTGTAGTTGGTCAAGGTGCCGGTGTTGCAGGCCTGGGTCTGCGTGCCCTGCTGGTACTCGCCGCCGCGGGGCGTGATGACCACGAAGAGTTGCGAAGGGACATTGGCCTGCACCGCGAAGTAGTCGATATCGGAATTGTCGTCGATGCTGATATTCTGAATAAGCGTACCGAACTGCGGCGGGGTGCCGATGTTTGTGGCGGTTGCGATGGTGTCGTTGTGCTCGTATGGGTCGCCGTAGTGACGCTGGCCATTGAGAATGTCGTCGATCTGAGGCCCGACGTATGCCGTGCTGATGAATGGCTCCATGAGTTTGGTGCCATTGGCGGGGCAGACGTGGAGCATACCCAGGCCGTGACCGTGCTCGTGCGAAGCCACGTTGCGCAGTCGAAGCGAGTTGTTCGCGGTGCTGTTGTAGAAGGTGTCAAAGGCGTCGAAGACCATGTCGCCATCTTGCGGGAAGTTGTTGTAGGCGAGGACACCGCCGTTGCCGTCGTTCTGGAAGTCAAATGCACCGATACGGACATCGCCGCGAACGCCTTGAACACCGGCGTTCTGATTCATGTTGACGCCGTCGTCATTGGGTTCGTAGACATACGAGAGGCCGGTGAGTTGTGCCCAGCGGTCGAAGACGCCGTGGAAGAGAGGGAGCCAGACCGATGAGTTCCCGTAGATTCCGTTGAGCCATGCGTTGAGGGAGTTCGGTCCGCTTCCCACACCGACGCCGATGTTCGGAATGAACGTGCCGTCGGGAGGGAACGAGTAGGAGATGATGGTGGGCGTGCCCTGCGAGAGTCCGCCGCCGCTGTACGCGGTGCTGGTCCAGCGATTGGTCTGCTGGAAACGGGCGTTGTCGCCAAAGAGTGCGAGGCTGAATGCCCAGGCTTCTTCTTCTGTGACACTGCCCGGCTCGAAACAGAGGGCAACCGGCGGCATGCCATCGATGGCCCGGCGGACGGAACTGGCAAGCATGAAGCGACGACCGACAGGCATGCCCTCATAACCGGCTTGACTGATGTACCCCCGCACATGCTCATAGCGGACATCGGCAGGCTCGGCGTCATCGGGCAGACGCTCGCATAAGGCTGAGGGCGAAGCGACGAGGATCACCGCCTGATGGTCAGGGGGCAACATCGAAAACAGTTGACGCTCGAGCTCTGCAGTCAGGAGATCGGTGAACTGATCAGTCTCGTGCTCGCAGGTGTGCGTACAGGCGGGCGCGGGTTCGAGCAGTTGCGCGCACGCTGTTGGAGCAGCCAGCCCTGCAAACAGGGCGACCGCCGGGAACAAAGACGTCCTATAATGCATATGATTTCCCCTTCAAGCGATGAAACGAGACAGATTCCGCCCACTGACCAGATCCCCCTCGGATCGTGCGCCGGTAGAAACGGAATCGACAAAATCCCTCGACAAGCGCGCTTGATGCGTGCTCCCCTGCCACACATTCGAAACTATCGGGCTGGCGGATCCGCGACAACCCGAAGAACGCGAGTGATGGGCAGAACCTGACTACCGTAGACGCGATGGAGCCCACGACGCATAGCCAGTTTCGCTTGGAGAGTCCGTTTCGTCCGATGGGGGATCAACCCGAGGCGATTGCTCGGATCGTGAATCGAGTGCGCTCGGGAGCGCAGGCTTCGTGCCTGCTTGGCGCGACAGGGACGGGCAAGACCTTCACGATGGCGAACGTGATTGCGGAGCTTGGCAAGCCTGCATTGATCGTCAGCCACAACAAGACCCTGGCAGCGCAGTTGTTTGAGGAGTTGCGGGCGTTCTTTCCGCACAACAGCGTCAACTACTTCGTAAGTTACTACGACTTCTACCAGCCTGAAGCCTACATCGCGGCACGCGACATCTATATCGAAAAAGACTCGAGCCGCAACGATGATCTCGACCAACTTCGCCTGGCTGCGACGAGCAACCTGCTGAGTCGGCGCGACACGATCGTGGTGGCGAGTGTCTCGTGCATCTTTGGCCTCGGTTCGCCACTGGCGTACTCGCAGAAAGTCATGACGATCACGCGCGGATCGGCGATTGATCGGCGTGAGTTTTTTCTGTCACTCAGCGCGATGCAGTATCAACGCTCCGAGATCGAGTGGAAACGCGGGCAGTTTCGCGTGCGAGGCGACACGGTCGATGTGTGGCCTGCATACGAAAAGTTCGCGATCCGCATCGAGCTCTTTGGTGACGAGATCGAGAAGATCGAGCTTATCAACCCAGTTTCGGGCGAGTTGCTGGCAGAGGAAAGGCAGGTTTTCCTGTTCCCGGCGGTGCATTATGTGATGCCGGAAGACCAGTTGGGAGCCGCACTCGAAAACATTCGCGGCGAGCTCGATCGGCGCGTGATGGAACTCCGCAGTCAAGGCAAGCTGCTTGAGGCGCAGCGTCTGCTTGCGCGCACGAAATACGACCTTGAGATGATTCAGGAGATGGGATTCTGCTCTGGGATTGAAAATTACAGTCGATATATGGATGGGCGTGAGGCGGGCGAAAGGCCATACACGCTGATGGATTACTTTGATTTTGCGCCTCCAGCATCCTCGCCGATGGTCGGTGCGCCGGTGGTCGAGGGCGGAGATATCGTTCGACCGGGCGCTTCGCTCGATCTGCGTCGGAACTACAAAGATTGGCTGCTGATCATCGATGAATCGCACGTTACGCTGCCGCAAGTTCGAGCGATGTACAACGGCGATCGTGCTCGCAAAGTCGTGCTGATCGAGCATGGGTTTCGGCTGCCTTCGGCACTGGACAATCGGCCGCTGCGATTCGAGGAGTTTGAGTCGATTGTGCCTCAGGTGCTGTATGTCAGCGCGACGCCGGGCCCGTATGAACTGGAGCGTGTGGAGGGCGAGATCGCTGAACAGGTGATCCGTCCGACAGGATTGATTGACCCACGAGTGGAGATTCACCCAGCACGCGGACAGGTCGCGGATCTGCTCTCGCGTTGTCGCGAGCGGGCCGAGCGCGGCGAGCGGGTTCTGGTGACAGCGCTCACCAAGCGGCTGTGTGAGGACTTGACCAACTATCTCGACAAGAACGGTGTGCGTGTGCGGTATCTGCACTCGGAGATCGAGACGCTCGAACGGGTTGAGATTCTGACGGACCTGCGCGAGGGCGAGTTTGACGTGCTGGTGGGCGTGAACCTGCTGCGTGAAGGGCTGGACCTGCCGGAGGTTTCGCTGGTGTGCGTGCTTGATGCGGACAAGGAAGGGTTCCTGCGCAGCGCGACGAGTCTGATCCAGCAGATGGGACGAGCGGCGCGCAACGTGAACTCGATGGTGGTGATGTATGCGGACAAGATGACGCCAGCGATGCGGGCGGCGATTGAGGAGACGGAGCGCCGCCGTGCGAAGCAGATCGCGTACAACGAGGAGCACGGGATCACGCCCAGGACGATCGAGAAGTCGATTCGACGCGGGATCGAGACGGAGTTGAAGGCCCGCAAGACTGCGCGTGCGGCTGTCGATTCGGACGAGCCATTGCTCGAAGCGTCGATCCTGCTCTCGGAACTGGAATCGGAGATGCTCGAAGCGGCCGAATCGCTGGAGTTCGAAAAGGCCGCATCGCTGCGCGATCAGACCGGGATTGTGCGCGAGTTGATCGGGCAGGCCGAAGCAGAAGAAGGCACGCTTATGCTGCGCCGCTCGCAGGTGGTCGAGTCGCTCAAGCGTGTCTCCCAGGGGGGCAAGAGGCCTCGGCGGCCGAAGAAGAGACCGCATTGAGCGCACAAGTCTTTCGCTCGACGATGCACGAACGAAAGGAACAGCGCTAGCCTTGGGTATGACCACTGCACCACCTCAGGAATCCGGGGGCTTCTTGCGTCGCCTCGGGTACTACGCCATAGGTATCGCGGTCGGGCTGATGCTTCTGGGCATGTTCCAGGCGAAGAAGCAGATGGCGATTCGGGCGCAGGAGGCAGAGGCCCGGGAGCTCGAGAGAGGCGCAGAGTCGACTAACCCTGAGCCCTTGGGCGATAAAACCCCCTGAAGCAGACCCCGACCAAGCCGAGAATGATCGCGGGCGCTGCAACGAAGGCGTATGCGAACGGATGATGGAAGTGCCAGAACGCATACACGCCAACAGCGGTCAGTAACGCCCCACCCAGGCGGGGCCAGAGCCACGTTGCTGCGCAGAGCATGAGAACTACGACCGCAGACAACGCGTGAACGGCGAAGTGGTGCCAGTGCTCATGGAGTTCGGCAATGCCAAAAACAAGATGGAGGATCGCCAGCGCCATCGCCCACAAGGCGAGTGCCGCTCGGTATGAGATGGCGAGACATCGGCGTGTACTCAAGCTCCGAACTCGGGGACTTCTGGTTTGATCGGACAAGGGACGCCCCTCAACTAGTACATGCTAACTCGGATTTTGGCGCGCCGAGTTTCACTCTCGCACCGATCCCGACCATCGACCTACCCTCAGCGTCGAGGAGAATCAGAACATGACCACGCGCACGGCAGAGCGCTCAAAAAGACAAGCAGCGGCCACCATGATCGAACCCAAGCAGGTCCAGACGACACCAACCAACGAACGGTTCATTCGTGTACGCGGAGCACGCGAGCACAATCTTCAGAACATCGACGTCTCAATCCCGCGCGATCGGCTGGTGGTTATCACCGGGCTCTCGGGTTCGGGCAAGAGTTCGCTCGCCTTTGACACGATCTTTGCTGAGGGGCAGCGCAAGTACATGGAGTCGCTGTCTGCGTACGCGCGGCAGTTTCTCGACCAGCTCAAGAAGCCTGACGTCGATGAAGTCGAGGGCATCCCCCCCACCATTGCCATTGAGCAGCGTTCGAGCGCGCACAACCCGCGTTCGACCGTCGCCACGACGACCGAGATCTATGACTATCTGCGGTTGCTGTTTGCGCGTTGCGGCGTGCCACGCAGTTGGGCGGTGACCAAGACAAAGAAGGACGGGACGGTCGTCGAGCGTTCGGGGCGACTCATCGAAGCGACGAGCGCCTCGCAGATTGTGGACGCGGTGATGCGTCTGGCCGATGGGACGCGGCTGATGGTGCTCGCGCCGGTGGTGCGCGGGCGCAAGGGGTTTCATCGCGACGTGCTCGAAGACCTGTTCAAACAGGGCTGGACGCGGGCGCGGGTGAACGGTGAAATCGTGGACCTGCGCGACGTGCTCAAGAACGAGAACGAGAACCCGCTCAATCTTCATCGGCACAAGAAACACGATGTTGATGCGGTTGTTGATCGCATCGCGATCAAGCCCGATGCACGCCAGCGGCTGGCCGAATCGATTGAAGCGGCGATCAAACTGGCCGCCGGCACTGTCGTGGTGGCGATCGAAACCGCTGGCCCGAGTGAGAAGAGCGGGTGGGCAGACCAGACGTATTCGACGAACTTTGCAGACCCGGATCATCCGGAGATCTCGCTCGATGAACTCAGCCCGCGGCTGTTCAGTTTCAACAGCCCGTTCGGCGCGTGCCCGTCGTGTCACGGGCTTGGTTCGATCCTGGAGTTTGATGAAGACCTCGTCGTGCCGGACATGGACAAGGGGCTGCTGTCGGGGGCGATCGCGCCGTGGAAGAAGAACGGCCCCGGAGGGATGATCTACCCGCGCACGCTCAAGCGTTTCTGCAAAGCGCACGGGGTGCATGGCTCGACACCGATCGGGCAGCTCGAACCGGCAACGTATGAAGTGCTGTTGCGCGGCGGCAAGGGCTGGGACGGCGTGATGCCGATGCTCGATGCGTGGTTCCACAAGACGGAATCGACGTGGGTCAAGGAACATCTGCACCAGTTCCAGGCCGAGCATGTCTGCCCCGAATGCAATGGCGACAGGCTCAAGATCGAGGCTCTGCATGTGCTGGTGCGGTCAAAGCATGCGGCCGACACATCGCGCGCGCTGGGGCTGAGCGTGATCGGCCGCCCCAAGCATGACGGGCACGAACTGAACATCGCCGAACTGAGCCGACTGAACATCGATGATGCGATTGCGTTTATTGAAGGGCTCACGCTGTCGGCCGAGCAGCAGGTGATCGCCGAACCGATCCTGCGCGAAGTCGGCAACCGGCTGCGGTTTCTGACGAGTGTCGGGCTCGAGTACCTGTCGCTGGATCGCCGCACGGCCACCCTCTCGGGCGGCGAAGCGCAACGGATCCGGCTGGCGACGCAGGTGGGCAGCGGACTGGTGGGCGCGTGTTATGTGCTTGACGAGCCGACGATCGGGCTTCATCAGCGTGACAACGATCGCCTGATCCGCACGCTGCGTCACCTGACGGACATCGGCAACACGGTGCTCGTGGTCGAGCATGACGAGGACATGATCCGCGCGGCCGACTGGGTGCTGGACATCGGCCCGGGGCCGGGCGTGCACGGCGGGCGCGTGGTCGCGCAGGGAACTGTGGCCGACGTGTGCGCCACGCCGGGCAGCATCACCGGCGACTATCTGAGTGATCGCCGCTGCATCGAGGTGCCGGCGCAGCGGCGAACACTCAGTGAGAAAAAGGCGGTCGTCATCAAGGGCGCACGCCACAACAACCTCAAGGGCATCGATGCTGCGTTTCCGCTCGGCGGGATCGTGTGCGTCACTGGCGTGTCGGGCTCGGGCAAGTCCACGCTGGTCAATGACATTCTGCTCGCGGGCGTGCGGCAGAGCCTGCTTGGCGGTGCGCACAAGCCGGGGGCGCACAGCCGGATCACGGGCCTGGCGCAGGTTGATCGCGTGATCGAGGTCGATCAGTCGCCGATCGGCCGCACGCCGCGGTCGAACCCTGCGACCTACACCGGCATCTTCGACGAGATCCGCAAGGTCTTCAGCCAGACCAAGGAGTCCAAGATCCGCGCCTATCAGCCGGGGCGGTTCAGTTTCAACGTGGCGGCCAGGAGCGGCGGCGGGCGATGCGAAGCCTGTCAGGGGCAGGGGCTCAAGAAGATCGAGATGCACTTTCTGCCCGATGTGTATGTCGAGTGCGAAGTCTGCCGCGGCAAGCGCTACAACCGCGAGACGCTCGACGTGCTCTACCGCGGCAAGTCGATCGCCGATGTGCTGGCGATGACGGTCGAGACGGCGTGCGCGTTCTTCGAGAATCACCCGAAGATCCTGCGCTTCACGCAGTGTCTGCGCGATGTGGGGCTCGAGTACATCACGCTCGGGCAGCCTTCGACGCAACTCTCCGGCGGCGAAGCCCAGCGCGTCAAACTCGCGACCGAACTGGGCAAGGGCACGCGGCACGACGGCACGCCGGGGGTCGAGCACACGCTGTACATTCTCGACGAGCCGACGACGGGGCTGCACTTCGAGGACATCCGCAGGCTGCTCGAAGTCTTCGGGCGGCTGGCTGACGCGGGCAACACGCTGGTGGTGATCGAGCACAACCTGGATGTGATCAAGTGCGCCGACTGGATCATTGATCTCGGGCCCGAGGGCGGCGACAAGGGGGGCAGCGTCATCGCGACGGGCACGCCCGAAGGGGTCGCGCGTGTGTCGAGCAGCTACACGGGGCACTATCTCAAGGCGATGCTGCCCTGAGTCGCGATCGCCCGCGTCGCGCGCCGCTCAGCGATGGGTGCCGTGCGAGCGTGCTGCGCGCCTGCGCCCGGACCGTGTGCCCCAGACTCGGGCGGGGCCGCCGGCCAGGACGTCGCCAGCGCGACCCGTTGGCCGATCGGGCCGTGCACACACGTCCGCAGCGCGCACGGCTCGTTCACGCCGGAACATGGGCGGCCCGGCCGCATCGGCGCGCGTCGGCCCCGTCACGCCGCGTGCTGCGCGCCCGCATGGTGGGCGAGCCCTGCGGGCTGAGCGCCGAAGAAGACCATGCTGATGTCCGAAGCCCCGCTCGAACCGCCGCTGCGGTGCGCGCGCACGCGGTACGCCGCGCTGCTCAGCCCCGTCGGCAGCGCCGCGTCGTGGTACTGGGCTTTCTCGCTGGCCGCGATGAGCCGGAAGGGCGACATCGGCTCGCCCGGGCGCTGCGTCGCGCGCTCGATGGTGAACGACGTGCCCCCCTGGCGCGTGCACGTCCACGACAGCGTCACGTCGCCGCAGGCCAGCGGGATCGCGACCAGCGCGGTCGGCATCGGCGGGGCGCCCAGCCGGCTGCCCGCGGCCGGCATCGGCAGCTGCGCCAGCGCATAGACGCCCGCGCCGCCCGAGAGCGCGGCGCTGGCGCGGATCAGGTTCATCGCATCGCCCCCGATCTGGCGCATGGCGTGCATCGCTGCGTCGAGCGCGACGGTCGCGCTGCGCGCCGCGTTGCGGGCCACGCGCGCGGCCTCGTAGGCCTCGCGGGCCGCTGCCACCTTTGCCGCCACGTCGGCCACGAGCGGCTGAGGCAAGCCGATCGCCGCGGCGTGCTCGTCCCACGGTTCGAGACGGATGGAAAAGAACGTGATCGCGGCTTCCTGACCCTTGGGAACGATGCCGGGCATGAGCGTCTCCGATGCGGGCGCCGCGCCGGACGCGGCAGGACTCACGCGACCCCACGCGGCCGCCGTGACCAGCGTATCGGACACCCCGCGCGCCCGCGCTCACTCGGCGCGCGACCGGCACGCCGCCCCGCGCGCCGCGGGCTGAACGCGCAAGAAGTGCGCTCCGCGCCCGCCCGCGGCCGGGCCATGAACACGGCCCGAAGCGGTTTTTTGCACCCGCAACCGCATGGCCGCGCGGAAAACGCCGATCGCCCCGCCGGTTTGTGCCGCCGCAGCCCAGGTCCGAGACGACACAACCCGGGTGCCCAACCCGCAGACCCGGGTCCGGAACCCGCAGGTCCGGGTCGTGACGACCCGGTCCCGGGTCGCGGCGCCGGCAACCCGGGTCGCGGAGCCTGCATCCCGGGTCGCAGAGCCCGCGTCCCGGGCCGCGGCGCTTCGGGCCCGGGAGCGCGCCCGCGATCCCCGCACCAGGCCGCGCTGCGCCCGCGCGCCGCAGCGCGCACGCCAGGCCCGCTCGGCACGCCGCATCGCGCCCCGCGCGCGGCTTATCATCACCGCTCATGCACAGCGCCATCAGCAACCGGCTTGAACGCATCGCGCGCGGCAACGACCCGCAGATGCTGGCCCGACTCACCAGCGGCTGGGCCATCCTCGCCAACGCCCAGCCGACGGCCCTGCGCGGCTGCTGCATGCTCATTCCCGACCCGGTGGTGCCGTCGCTCAACGATCTGTCGCACGCGGCGCGGGCGGCGTTCCTGACCGATCTGGCGCTGCTGGGCGATGCGGTGCTCGCGGCGACGGAGTGCGAACGGATCAACTATCTCATCCTGTGCAATCAGGTGCCGCAACTGCACGGCCACGTCGTGCCGCGCTTCGCCAGCGAAGATCCGCTCAAGCGCCGGCTCGGCCCGTTCGAGGCCTATGACTTTGCGCACGCGCCGCAGGCCGATGCACGCGGGGCCGATCGCGCCCTGTTCGAGCGCCTGCGCGAGGCGCTCCAGCGCGTGCTGGCCTCGGCGCCGCGCGTGATCGAGCGCCCCAGCGGGCAGCAACAGGCGTGAACAGCCCGGCTCGCTGGTATCCGGGCTACTCGGTGCTTGTGGTGAGCACCATCGCCTTCGTCGCCACCGCGCCGGGCCAGACGTTTGTCATCTCGCAGTTCAACCAGGCCTTGCGGGCGGCGTTTGCGCTCTCGGAGCTGCGCTTCAACGTCGCCTACGCGGTCGCGACCATCGCCGCGTCGCTGCCGCTGGTCTGGGCGGGCAGGCTGACCGACCGCTTCGGCCCGCGGACGATGGTCGCGGTGTGGGCAGCCGCGTTCGCGCTGGCGTGCATGCTGCTGGCCGCGTCGCTCAACGCCGCGATGCTCTTCGTCGGGCTGTTTGCGCTGCGCTTTCTCGGGCAGGGGGCGCTGGCGCTGGCCAGCCAGCACGCGCTGGCGATGTGGTTTCACCGGCGCCTCGGCCGCGTGCACGGCATCAAGCAGGTCGCGCTGTTCGCGATCTGGATTCCGTTCCCGCCGCTGGCCGCGATGCTGGGCCAGAGCGTCGGGTGGCGATGGGCGTTCGTCATCATGGGCGCGGCCGTCGCGCTGGTGGTCGTGCCGCTGTCGCTGGCCTTCGTCCGCGACCGGCCCGAAGACATCGGCCTGACGATGGACAACGATCCGCCCGAGATGATGCCCGACGCGGGCACCGAAGTGGCCGAAGTCGCGGCCCGCCCCGCCACACTCTTCGAGCCCGCCTTCACGCTGCGCGAGGCGACGCGCACGCGCGCTTACTGGGGCATCGCCGCGACGTTCTTCGTCTCGCCGCTGGTCGGCACGGCCATGCTCTTTGACATCCAGCCGCTCATGGCCAGCCGCGGAGTCGCGCCAGCCTCGGCAGCCATGATCGTCAGCGCCTGGACGCTGGCGATGGCGCTCATGGCCTGGCCCGCCGGACAACTGACCGATCGCGTCGGCGCCCGCCACCTGATCGGCGCGGGCGCTGTGGGCATCGCGGCCAGCGCCGCCGTGCTGTGGATCGCGCCCGGAGCAAAGACCGCCGCGGCCGCCATGGTCGTCTTCGCCGCTGGCCAGTCGCTCATCGCCGCCGCAGGCTCGGCGGCGCTGGCACGCTACTTCGGGCGCGCGCACCACGGGGCCATCCGCAGCAGCGTCTCGCGCCTCGGCGTGATCGGCACGGGACTCGGGCCGGTGGCGACGGGCCTGAGCGTGAGCCTCACGGGCGATTATGCCGCCGCGTTCATCACGTTCCTGATCCTGTGCCTGCCGCTGGTGGTGCTGGCGATGATGGTGAGGCCGCCGGATCGCGCTCCGCACGCCTGACCCGGCCACACGCCCGACATCGCGCGACCATCGCGGTGAATACACTCGCTCGACCAGGCGCTCGCGCGCTCTTTCCCGGAGACCCCCATGACCAGCATTCTCGCCTTCGCCGGCAGCAGCCGCAAAGACTCGTTCAACCGCAGACTGCTCGCAGTCGCGGCCGCCGGAGCCGAGAAGGCCGGGGCGAAAGTCAAACTCGTGCACCTGGCCGACTACCCGATGCCGATGTTCGACGAAGATGTCGAGGCCGAAGAAGGACTGCCCAGGACCGTGCAGGCCTTTCGCGACCTCATGCACACCGCCGACGGCTTTCTCATCGCCAGCCCCGAGTACAACAGCTCGTTCAGCCCGCTGCTCAAGAACGTCATCGACTGGGCCTCGCGGCCGAGAGTCGGCGAAGCGCCGCTGGCGTGCTTCCGCGGCAAGGTCGCGGGGTTGCTGGCCGCCTCGCCGGGCTACTTCGGCGGCTACCGCGGGCTGCAACAGGTGCGCTATGTGCTGGGCAACATCGGCACGATCGTCCTGCCCGACATGTTCAGCCTGCCTCAGGCCCACGAAGCCTTCAACGACGACGGCTCGATGAAGGACGAGAAGAAAGCCGCCGCCGCCGCCGCGATCGGCGCGGGCCTGGCACAGTTCCTGGCCCAGAAGCGATAGACTCCGGGCGTGACCACACCGCCTGACCCGCTGCTGCCGCTGCGCGTGATCGAGTGTGGCCGCGTCGAGTACGAGCGCGGCCTGACGCTCCAGCGCGAGCACCACGCCGCCGTGCTCGCAGCCCGAACCAGCGCAACGCCCGAGATCGGACGCCTGCTGCTCGTCGAGCATGACCCCGTCGTGACCGTCACGCGGCGGCCCGGCGCGGCCGAGCATGTGCTGCTCGCGCCCGAACTGCTCGCCGCCCGCGGCATCGCGGTCGCGGCAACCGATCGGGGCGGAGACGTGACGTTCCACGGCCCGGGGCAGATCGTCGCGTATCCGATCGTGGACCTCAACGCCATCGGCCTGCGCCTGCACGAGTACATGCGCACGCTCGAAGAAGCCGTCATCAGCACCTTGCGCGGCTTTGGCATCGAAGCCTGCCGCGACGCGTCAGCCACCGGAGTCTGGACGAAGGCCAGCGGCGAGCGCGACGCAGCCAAGATCTGCGCGATGGGCGTGCGCGTGCAGCGATGGATCACACTCCACGGCCTGGCACTCAACGTGACGACCAACCTCGATGACTTCGCCGTCATCGTGCCGTGCGGTCTGGCGGGCCGAACGGTCACGAGCATGGCCCACCTGCTCGGCCCCGACTGCCCGCCGATCGACACCGTGCGGACGGCGCTGGCCTCTGAACTCGTCGCAGCACTGTCGCCGAGGGCTCAGGGCTGATCGGGCTGGCCCTCGTTGCCCTCGGCCGCCCCCGGCTCGCTCTGGCCCGGAGCCTGACTCACCGGAATCGCAAGACGCTCGCGGACCTTGCCCGTCAGATCGTCCGCCGCCGGAAAGAGCATCGCCGGTCGCGCCAGCAACCCCTGGATCACCGCGGGCAGAGAGTCCGTGTCCTCGATGGCCGCACCATCGCGCGACGCCAGCACATGCGTGTATCCGGCCGCCATCGCCACCGCCGTCGCGGCCTCGTGGATCTTGGCGTAGACCTCGGCGGCCTGCTGCCCGCTGAGGGCCTGAAACTCGGCCGATCGCCGCTGCGCCGCGTCGCGGTAGTTCGCCTGCCGCTGCTGAAGATCAGAATACAGCCTCTGCCCACGCGCCTGGTCGGCAGGGGTGAGCATGCGCAGCTCAGTGTCGATGCGACGCATCTCGTCTTCCATCTCCGCGAGCTCGGCCACCGAAGTGTTGCGGTTGGCATCGCGCGGCCCAGCATACTGCGGCGTCTGCAGCATGTCCTGAAGCAACTCGACAACATCGACCGTCGCGATCTTCGTCGTCTCGGCCCGTCCCTTGCCCGCTCCGGCCAGCAGCCCGACACCCAGAGCCGCAGCCGCCACCATCACCACCGCCAAGCGCGATGCAATCATCTCAGACTCCGTTCTAAAAAAGAGGATGCGTTCACCCGCGAGAGTGTAGCGGGGTATCCTCTGTTTCGACAGGAGGCCCACCATGCGCGATCAACGCCTTGACCGACTCGCAGACGTCCTCGTGCGCTATTCGACACGCGTCAAGCCCGGCGACCTGGTGTGCATCGCCTCGGACCCGATCGGCTACCCACTTGTCGAAGCCGTCTACGAGAAGGTTCTAGCCGCAGGAGCCAACCCGTACTGGCACGTCCGCTGCGAATCCCTCGTCGAGACGCTGCTGCTCAAGGGCAGCGAAGAACAGCTGCGCTACCTCTCGCCGCTTGACAACGCCCGTATCGAAAACATCGATGTGCAGATCGGCTTCTGGGCCGAAACGAACACCAAAGCGCTCGGGCAGATCGAACCCGCTCGCATCGCCATGCGGCGACAGGGCATGCAGCCGTACAGCAAGCGTTTTCTTGAACGCGCAGCCAAAGGCGAGCTCCGTTGGGTTGGAACCATGTATCCCACTGCTTCTTCGGCACAGGACGCCGAAATGAGCCTTGCCCAGTATGAACAGTTTGTCTTCGCTGCCGGCCTCCTCCATCTATCCGACCCGGTCAAAGCGTGGGAAGAAATCCACCATCGGCAGGAGCGCGTGCGCGAATACCTTCAGGGCCGAAAGGACATCCACTTCCGAGTCCCGCCAGCAGCCGACCACGACGGCACCGACCTGCACGTCAATGTCGAAGGCTCGACATGGATCAACTGCGCCGGGCGCGAGAACTTCCCCGATGGCGAAGTCTTCGCCGGACCCAGAAGCGCCGAAGGGCACGTCAACTACACGTTCCCGGCCGTGTACAACGGCCGCGAGGTCGAAGGCGTGCGGCTGGCCTTCAAGGAAGGTCGCGTGGTCGATGCCTTTGCCAAGAAAAACGAAGAGTTTCTCATCGCCATGCTCGATCAGGACTCCGGAGCACGCGTCATGGGCGAGATCGCCATCGGCACGAACTATTCGATCAAGGAGTTTTCACGCAACACGCTCTTTGACGAAAAAATCGGGGGCACGTTCCACGCCGCATGCGGAGCCGGGTACCCCGAAAGCGGTAACTCCAACGAGAGCGCCCTGCATTGGGACATGGTGTGCGATCTGCGCAGCGGCGGAACCATCGCGGCTGACGGCGACATCTTCCACCGCAACGGCCGCTTCACGCGCGAGGGTTGGCCGGGCAATACCTGACACAGTCGCCGCGCGACACCCGCCACACTTGCTCACGCCTTCTTCATGATGAACAGATAGTTGAACCCGCGCAGGAAGAAGTTTTCCTCTTCCGCAGCCTTGTGCCAGTTGCCGCGCGAAAGTTTGGCGTTCTGCCGCACGACGGTGATGATGTCCACCGGCTCGAAGCGCTTGCGCAGCCGGGCGAACAGTTCAAACCCGATCGGCATGAAGACTCGCTTGACCTTGGTCTTGCGAAAGGAATCGCTGACATAGAGCGCCATGTAGCGCTTGGGCCGCAGGACGCGATGAATCTGACCGATGACGGCGTCCATCGACTCGTAGTACGCCTCCCCAGCATCATCACCACTCGCGTCGAGCTTGCCGATGCAGCGCGGGTCGTCGGAATACTTCACATGGGTCGAGTATGGCGGATCGATGAACACAAAATCCACGCTTCGGCCTTCCATTGGAAGCTGGCGCGCATCCGCCTGACCGATATCGCCGCGCGAAGGCGCGAGATCGAACCCGATACCCTTGCGCTCAAGATCTCGCGCAACGTCAAGCGTTGTCCCGCTCCCGCACATAGGGTCGAGAACGGTGTCCCCCACTCGGGTGTACCGCTGGAGCAGTTGCCAGACCACCCAGCTTGGTGTCGCGCCAACATAGTCGCGATCGCCCTGCATCGTGCCCGACTTCTCGCTGTCATAATGCTGGCTCGGATACTCCCACAACGTGGTCGTGTTCAGTCGCATCGGCGGTTTCTTGGGGCGCTGCTTGCGCGCAGGCTCGGGAGGCATGTTCTTGACCGCCTTGGCGATGCGTCGTTCGATGTCGGATTTCGGTTTCATGACATGGCCTCGATAAGTTTCGCCTTGGCCTGGGCTAGTGATAGATTGGTCCGTGCGCCAGCCGCCTGCGCGTGACCTCCGCCACCGAACACACGGCTCACCACGTTGACATCAATCATGCCCGGGCCACCCTTGCTGCGCATACTGATCTTGGTCAGTGGCTCGCCCGTGCTGCGCTGCTCGGTGAGCAATACCGAGACTCGCACGCTCTCGACACAACGCGGCAGATCGACGATGCCGCCGACATCCTGCGGCGCCGCACCGGTTTCCTCAAAGTCCTTCTGCGTGAGAGTCATGATCGCTGCTGCACCGCCCAGCGCGAACTCGAGCGATGTCAGCGCTCGCGCCATAAGCCCCAGCCTAGCCGCGCGGTCGCGCTGCTCGATGTTCTGGAACAGCTGCTCATGTTGTACACCCGCCTCGGCAAGATCGCCCGCGAGTCGAAAGACCGCAGGCGAAACATTCGAATGTCGAAACCAGCCCGTATCAGCCGCAAGACCGAGATACAAAGGCTCGGCAATCGACTCATCCAGCCGTGCCGGGCTTGCGACATTCAAGAGCCTCGTACATACAGCCGCGACCGGCTCACACGCCGCAGCCGCACTGGTGTCGATATATCGCATGGCCGCGACATCCGCATCCCCGGCAAGATGATGATCGATCACGATCACATCTCCTTCAAACGCGCGCACCCAGTCCGCCAGCCGATCCAGTTGCGTCCATGAGCCAGTGTCAACGATCACCACCAGATCCGGCTCGTGAGTCGGCAGTTGATCCCCGCCATCGAGCGACCGTATGCGTGTCTGACGTTGCACAGTGCCGAACCAGATCGGCATCGGCCCCGTGTACCACGCCTCGGCAGGACTCGCAACCGAACTGGCCGACGTGTGCCGGCTTGCAGCAATCGCCCGCACTAGCGCCAGCGACGAACCGATCGCATCGCCATCGGGCTTGGTGTGTGTGAGAACAGCCGTGTTGGGCGATCGCGCGATCCGGGCCGCAATGTCGTCGAGCGTGCAGTTGGTTGACCAGGTCTGGCGTGTCACGCAATCGCTCCCAAAGGGCTGTTCACAATGCGGCGCACGCGCTCCACGTCGCGCCGAATCTGATCCGTCAGGGCATCAAGCCCAGCGAATCGCACCTGATCGCGCATCCACGCAACCAGATCGAGTTCTAGTCCCCAACCATACTCCGGCTGACCCGGCACAGGTTGCCATCCCGCACCGCGCATGGTCGGTATGTCGATCAGGTGCGCCTCGACGGTTCTTCTCGAACCATCAACCGTCGGCCGCGTCCCCACGTTGACCGCTGCCGGGCACACCGCACCATGCGAAAGATGTGCAATCGCGGCATACACCCCGTCGGCAGGAAGCATGTTCTGCGTTTGAAGATTGGCTGTTGGAAAACCGATCGTGCGCCCTCGTCGATCGCCACGCGCCACGACTCCGCAGAGCCGATACGGACGTCCAAGCACCGCACGCGCATCGCTCACTCTTCCGTGCGCGATCAGCCACCGCGCAATAGTGCTCGACGCCCGCACAATCGTGTGGTCGATCAGTGTCACATCGACCGGAGGGACAACGGCAAGTTCGAATCCTGAAACCTTGCCAACTGCCCGCAGGAACGACACATCGCCTAGCCTCCCACGACCGAACCGAAAGTCGGGCCCCTCAACCACCACCGCCGGACTGAATCGATCCACCAGAGCTTCGACAAACGCGTGCGGACTCATCGACAGCAACTGCCGCGTTGGCTCGAGCCTGACAACTTCATCAGCGCCAGCAGCACGCAAAAGTGCCGCCCGCTCATCGAGCGTGGTCATCGCAGCTGGCGCCTCGCGACCGACAATCAGCGATGCCGGGTGAGGATGAAACGCGATCGCCACCACCCGGCCTTCCGGCCCTACACGGTCCCGCGCAGCCCGCAGCAGCGACACGTGCCCGACGTGCACGCCATCGAAGTTTCCGATCGACACCGCCACTGGGCCTTGGCTCGCCATGCATCGACGGTAGCCGCTGCAAGCGAGAGCGGCGCGAACCGAAGTCTCTGCGACGCCCGGACTATGATCGACCGGCCGACGCCCAACCCGGCCCCACAGGACACATCCATGGCCATTTTTGCCCGCAAGAACAAGCCCGCCAGCACCGCCACGCCCACGCCGCCGCGCTCCCCGGAAGGCTCCGACGAACAGCGCATCCTCTCCTTCGGCCGAGACATGCTCGACCGCGCCGCCAAGCACCGCGCCGGGCTGCTCAGTGCCAAGTTCTATCAGGACAAGCTCATGGATTGGTCCATGAAGGACCATGCATTCAAAGTCCAACTTTTCCGCTTTGTCGATGCTTTCCCCGTCCTGAACACGCCCGACATGGTCCACGACCACCTCGTCGACTACCTCACCCAACCCGGCGTCAAGACCCCACCCGGCATGGACCTCGCCCTCAAAGCCGGAGGCGTCGCAAAAGGCATTGCCGCAAAGACCATCTCAAGCCAGATCAAGGGCATGGCCTCCAACTTCATCGCTGGCATCGACGCCAAAAGCGCACTCCCGGGCTTGCGCGAACTCTGGAAGGACGGCATCACGTTCTCCGTCGATCTTCTCGGCGAAGCCTGCGTTTCTGATGCCGAAGCCGACGCATATCTCGAAAAGTACCGCGACCTGATTGTCAACCTTCCGAGCCATGTCGCACAATGGCCCGCGAACAACACCCTCGAAACCGACCACCTCGGCCCTATCCCGCGCACCAACGTTTCGATCAAGGTCTCCAGCCTCTCCGCACGCCTCGACCCGATCGATCACGATGGTTCCATTGCCGATCTCATGGCCCGACTTGTGCCGCTGCTCGAAGCAGCCCGCGATCGCGGCGTCTTCGTCAACTTCGACATGGAACAATTCGCTGTCAAAGATCTCACGCTCGACCTGTTCATGCGATGCTGCGAGAAAGTCGATTTCCACGCGGGCATCGCCATGCAGGCCTACCTCAAGTCCGGACCCGCCGACGCCAAACGCATCAGCGACTGGGCACGCCGCACCGGTCGCATCGTCACTGTTCGCCTGGTCAAGGGCGCCTATTGGGACTACGAAACCATTCATGCCGAACAACAAGGCTGGCCATGCCCGGTCTGGAATGAAAAGTGGGAAACTGATCGCTCTTTCGAAGACATGACCGAAACCTTCCTCGACGCCTGCCCACGCAATGACAGCCCTACGCCCGCGTCGCCAATCACTCGGCTCGATCCCGGACGCGGAGGCGTCAAACTCGCCCTCGGCTCTCACAACGTCCGCTCTATCGCAAAGGCCCTCGCAGGGCTCGAACGCCGCGACCTCCCGAAGAACGCGCTCGAGCTTCAAATGCTCCATGGCATGGCCGACCAACTCAAGCACGCTGCCAAAGAGATGGGCCTGCGCGTGCGCGAGTACGTCCCCGTCGGCGAGATGATCCCCGGCATGGCGTATCTCGTCCGCCGTCTGCTCGAGAACACGTCCAACGAATCCTGGCTCAAGGCCGGATTCCTCGACAACGCCTCCCCCGAGCGACTTCTCGCCGCGCCCGCTGCGCCAGCCGGTTCGACACGCAAGGAAGACCTTTACAAACTCGCGCCCGAACGCCACACCCTCACACCGGGCGTCAAAGGTGTCGGCAACGGCCGCCCGTTCTTCTCCGAACCCATGCGCGACTTCTCGCACAGCGATGTCCGCACCACCTTCGCCCAAGCGATGACCGCCGCTGCTGTGCCCCAGATCGCCAATGACACCAGCGTTGACGCCGCCATGAAGATGCTCGACGCCGCGCACCGAGCGTTCCCCGAGTGGCGAGACTTCAGCCCGCTCGGGCGTGCCGATGTGCTCGTGCGTGTTGCCGCTGCGATGCGCGCTCGCCGCGATGAACTTTCGGGCGTCATCATCAAGGAATCGGGCAAGCCCTGGCGCGAAGCCGACGCCGATGTTTGCGAAGCTATCGACTTCTGCGAGTATTACGCGCGCCTCGCCGTCCCGATGTTCCAGCGCACACGCCTCGGTCGCTTTATCGGCGAACTCGATGAGCTCTGGTACCAGCCTCGAGGCGTGGCCGTTGTCATCAGCCCCTGGAACTTCCCCCTCGCGATCTGCGCCGGCATGGTCACCGCCGCCCTCGTCACTGGCAACACCGTCATCATCAAGCCCGCAGAGCAGACTCCCGGCATCGCAAAGATCTTCTTCGACATGCTCGCAACTGCCCTGCGCGATGTCGGAGCACCGGCGAATGTTGCCCACTTCTGCCCCGCTCCTGGCGAGACCACCGGGGCCGCCCTCGTCCGAGACCCGCGCGTCGCCCTCATCGCCTTCACCGGTTCAAAAGCCGTCGGACTGAACATTTACGAAGCCGCCAGCCGCACACCAGAAGGTCAGGCACACGTCAAGAAAGTTGTCTGCGAAATGGGCGGCAAGAACGCCATCATCATCGACTCCTCAGCCGATCTTGACGAAGCCGTACTTGGCGTCCGCTACTCGGCGTTCGGATTTCAAGGGCAGAAGTGCTCCGCATGTTCGCGTTGTATCGTCGTTGATCCACAAGGACCGCAAGGGCCACACATCACGACCTTCGTCCGCAGACTTGTCGAAGCCACTCGCGCTCTGGTCGTGACCGACCCTCAGAACGCCGGTGCCGACATGGGCCCTGTCATCGACGACGAAGCCGCAGCCAAAATCCGCCGCGCCATCTCCGACGCGCAGGCCCAAGGCTGCACGCTCGCCCTCGGTGACGCAGACTTCCCGCTCCAGCGTGCCAGTGACTCCGGACGAGGCACGAAGCCACGAAACTACATTTGCCCACACATCTTCACCGGCGTCACCACCGACCATCGAATCTACTGGGACGAAATCTTCGGCCCGGTCCTCGCCGTCATTCATGCTCGCGACTTCGACCACGCCCTCGAACTCGCAAACAATCACACCTACAAACTCACCGGAGGCGTCTTCACACGCAAACCCATGCACATCGAACGCGCCAAGCAGCACTTCCGCGTCGGCAACCTCTATATCAACCGAGGCTGCACGGGCGCCCTCGTCGGACGCCAACCCTTCGGCGGATTCGGGCTCTCGGGCGTCGGTTCCAAAGCTGGAGGCCCAGACTATCTCGCACAGTTCGTCGAGCCTCGCGCTTCATGCGAGAACACCATGCGCCGCGGCTTTGCCCCCGAACTCTGAACTGCTTTTCCGTGAACATCCAGGAACCAATCATGCACTTCCCCATCGACGAAACTCACGACCCCTCCCTCGAATCCTGGGTCGAAAGCGCCAACGCCCCCGATGCCGAGTTCCCGATCCAGAATCTGCCGCTCGGCCTTGCCGCTCTCCCTCTCGATGAAGATGACGAAGTCTGGCTCGAACAAGTCGTCGTACCAATCGGTCACCTGCTTCTCAACATCAGCGGGTGTGTTCAAACCGGCCTCCTCGGACGCGACGGCCCATACGCCGAGGACTTCCACACATACATCGGCGAAGCCGGGCGACTCAACGCGCTCGGTGACCCCGACGTCACGCCGGGCTTTCGCGCCGAACTTCGCCGCGCTGTCAGCGCCCTACTTCGCAAGGACAACCCGCTCCTGCGCGACAATACCGAACTGCGCGAGCTGCTCTTTCTTAACCCAAACGCGGTAGCGCTCATCCCTCCGATGGACACCTACGACTACACCGATTTCTACGCCTCTGTCTTCCACGCCACAAACGTCGGCTCAATGTTCCGCCCAGACAATCCGCTGTTGCCCAACTACAAGTGGCTCCCTGTCGGATATCACGGCCGGGCATCATCTATCGTGCTCTCAGGTGCCGAAATCCGCCGCCCGATGGGTCAGCAGACTCCGACCGACGACTCCTCGCCCCCTTCCTTTGGTCCCTCGCGCATGCTCGACTACGAACTCGAACTCGGGATCGTCATGGGCAGCGGCAATCCGCTCGGTGACCCTATCGATCTCGATGATGCTGAATCACACGTCCTGGGCATCTGTCTCCTCAACGACTGGTCCGCACGCGATATTCAAAAGTGGGAGTATCAGCCCCTCGGCCCATTTCTTGCAAAGAACTTCGCCACCACCATCAGCCCCTTCATCGTCACGATGGAAGCACTTGCCCCGTTCCGCTGTCCCGCCATGAAACGCAGCCCCGCCGATCCTCGCCCGCTCGCACACCTTGACAGCCCCCACAACCGCGATCACGGCGGACTCGACATCACACTCGAAGTCTTCATCGCAACCGCCGCCATGCGCGAGAAGGGACTCGCGCCCGCTCGCCTCAGTCGCGGCACCTTCCGAGACATGTACTGGACCATCGCCCAACTCGTCACACATCACGCATCCAACGGCTGCAACCTCCAGCCCGGCGACATTCTCGGCTCGGGGACCATCTCCGGCCCGACACGCGAATCACGCGGATGCATGCTCGAACTCACATGGGACGGCGATCCATTCGCCACGCCCCCCAAAGTCGTGCCAGGCACACAGCGCACGCCGATCACCCTTCCGACCGGCGAGAAACGCACCTTCCTGCAGGACGGCGACGAAGTCATCCTCAAGGGTTATTGCGAGCGATCCGGCTTCAGGAGAATAAGCCTCGGCGAAGCGCGCGGCATCATTCTGCCTTCACACGCAGTCTGATAATCACGAGGACGCCGCCTCAGGATTTACACTCCGCGTCCCATATGAAATGTTGATTTCCCCTAATCAACCCAGCCGTACACCGCCGGTTGCCGGACCCAGGATTCACATCTGCACGTCGCCTTCGCTGTCCGATCATCTAGAGACGGGCGCTCGCCGCACACGGGGGAAGCGGAATGGATATCAAGGACACGCTTCGCATCGACGCTGCGACATATCAGCGCATTGTCGATGAACTCTCAACGCAGCCGCCTGGCGGATTCGATGTCGATCGTCGCAAGTCCGAACGCCTCGTGTTCTTCTCCGGCGCGCCCTCAGTCGCGATCATCAACTATCGCAGTCGCAGCCAGCGCATCGCCGTCGCTGTCAGGCCCGTCGATGTCTCCGAACAAGGCATCGCATTTCTCCACGGCGGATTCGTCTATCGCGGCACCCCAACCATCCTCCTCATTCGCGATCGTAACCGAAAGACTCACAAGATCATGGGGAAGGTCGCCTGCTCACGGCTCATTTTCGGGCGCGTTCACGCCATCGGCCTCCACCTCGATACCCCGATCAACGCGTCACTCTTCGCTCGGTCAGCAAGCGACGGTGACAGCGAGTCCGCAGTCTCCCTCGCTGAAAAAAGTTGGACGGACCTCCTCAACATCACCGACGACGAAATCGAGGATGTCTTCTGTGAACTCGAAGAGCGCGAGAGTCACTCCACCGGAATTCGACGACGCACCGCAGATCGTGCCGCGTTTCGAGAAGGTGCCATCATCGTCACAATCCACCCCGAAGACCGTCAGCGACGACATCGTTACCGCGTCATTCCCACCAACATCTCCGAAACCGGCATCGGATTCCTCCACGGCGCGTTTCTTTATCCCGGCACGCATTGCAACATCCACCTCACCAAGATCAGCGGTCAGAACGAGATTATCCGAGGCACAATCGCACGCTGCGAGTTCGTGCAACGCAAAGTCCATGACGTCGGAGTCCGCTTCTCCAAATCCATCGTCGTTGCCGACTACCTCGCACCACGCAAGTTGGACTCCAGCGACGCCGCCTGATACGCCAATCTCTGCGAGGAAACGAACCATGGACTGCAAAGATCTCCTCCGCATCGATGACGCAACCTATCGACGCATTCTCGCTGAGATTCACTCCCGCAGTTCGTGCGGCACCCACAGCGGCAAGCGCCTGGCCGAACGCTTCGGGCTCGCCGTCGAAAAACCCTTCATCGCAGTCTTCAACTACATGAAACGTGCAGATCGCGAAGCCTTTCTCGTACGTCCCTTCGATGTCTCCGCCTCGGGTATGGGTTTCCTTCACGGACGCATGGAGTACACCAGCACCCCCGTCCTGGTGCTCGCCCGCGATCTCGAAGGAACCATGCACAAGATCGAAGGCAAGGTCGCACACACCCGCCTCGTCGCTGGACGCATGCATGCCGTGGGCATCACAATCGCCGCAAACATCAACCCCCTCCAGTTTGCTCAGGACTCCACCACATCCCATCGCGACCGCCTCCAGTCGTCCTGGCAGATGAAATGGACCGATCTCCTCCAGATCTCCACCGAAGAAGTCGACGAGATCATCGCCGACATCCACCTCGGCGACGATCCCCGCCGCAGATGTCGACGCAAGGATATTGATCGCGTCGAGTTCCGCGAGGGAGCAGTTCTCATCATCACACATCCCGACGAACCCGACCGACGTCATCGCTATCGCGTCATTCCCATGAACCTCTCCGAAACCGGATTCGGATTTCTCCACGGCATGTTCCTCCACCCGGGAACACCCTGCGACATGATGCTCATGGCACTTTCCGGATCAATCGAAATCGTCCGAGGCAAGGTCGTCCGCTGCGAACTCGTACGGGGGAAAGTCCATCAGGTCGGGCTCCAGTTCACAAAAACCATCGACCTCACCTCCTTCATCGCCAGCGGTTCGTCCTCTCACGATGCCGCAGCCTGACCAGTCCAAAACCGGGCTAGAATCCTGCCACGTCGGAGCAGTTCCCGTTGAGCAGGACTACCGCGATCCCAAACCCCGCACTCGACACGCGCGCCTCCGGGCTTGCATGGTTTCGTGCGCTCATCGAGACCACTAAGCCCGGTATCACGCGCCTCGTCACGATCACCGCTGTTGTCGGCTTCGTCCTCGGTGTTCTTGCCCGTGAGCAATCCACCGTCGGGCTCGCGCTCTCCGTCGGCCTCATCGTCACCCTCGGCACCGCCTTCTCCGCTGCAGGCGCCAACGCACTCAACCAATGGTGGGAAGCCGAACGCGATGCACGCATGGCCAGAACTCAGCGCCGCCCCCTCCCCGCTCTCAAACTCGCACAGTCAACCGTCGTCAAACTCGGCATCCTCCTGACTCTTCTCGGCACCTGCATCCTCTTCCTCGCAGGGCCCGTCCCTGCCCTCATCGGCCTTTCGTGCACACTCACCTACGTCCTCCTCTACACGCCACTCAAAACCTGCTCCGCATGGTGCACGCTCGTCGGTGCCATCCCGGGCGCCCTGCCTCCACTCATCGGCTGGACAGCTGCGCACAACGACACCGGCATTGCTGCCGCTTTCGAACCAGGCGCGCAGTCCCTCTTCTGGCTCATGATGGTCTGGCAGATCCCACACTTCATGGCCATCGCGTGGATGTATCGCGACGACTACGAAAAGGGCGGAATGCGCATGCTCCCGGTCATCGATCGCAACGGCAAGGGCACCGCATTCGTCGTGCTCTTCACCTCTATCCTGCTCATTCCAGCAACCCTCTGGCCCGCTATCACCATGCCCAATCTGATCGGCATGGTCTACCCCATAGTCGCTCTGGTTAGTGGCCTCATCTTCCTTTGGCTGTGCATTCAACTCGCTCGCTCGCGAACCATTCCCGTGGCTCGCAAAGTCTTCTTCGCCTCCATCATGCATCTCCCGCTTCTTCTCCTCGTCATGGTCGCAGAGGCCTTCGTCCGGGTCGTCGTGCTATGACCACAGCGCCCGCGGACCTCACCTTTCCTGCGATCGAAATCTCCAGCCTCGAAATCTCCTACAGCAGCCACGCACCCATCCTCGCCCTGACTCCAACTACATTTGCAGTTTACGCTGGTCAATGGCTCGCTCTGCTAGGCCCAAATGGATCCGGCAAGTCGTCTCTCCTTCGCGCTGTGGCAACACTCACCAGACCTACTGCAGGCTCCATCCGCATCTTCGGCCACGATCCCGCAACTTCTCCTGATGCCCAATACCACGCGCGCGCCGCAATGGGCATTATCTTCCAATCCACCGCACTCGACGCGTTGCTCACCGTGCGCGAGAATCTCACAATTGCCGCTGCCGCGTATGGTGTACCCAACGCTCAGAGTCGCATCCGCGACGTCGCCACTTCGCTCGGCATCGCCGATCGCCTCGATGACCGCGTCGGCACACTCTCCGGAGGCCTCGCACGCCGGGCAGATCTCGCGCGGGCCTTGCTCCCTCGCCCGCGCCTCCTCTTGCTTGATGAGCCCACAACCGGCCTCGATCTCGAATCACGACTCCGATTCCTCGATACGCTCACAAGCCTCCGCCGCCGCGAAGGACTCACCATTGTCTACGCCACCCATCACATGGACGAAGCCGAACATGCCGATCGTGTCATCATGATGTCCCGAGGCTCCGTAGTCGCTGATGACTCACCAGAAATGCTCACCAAGAGGCACACAGGCGTCCACATCCATTGCGATGATCCAGTCTCACCCGAACTAGCCGCGCGACTCAAGAACGCACCCATCGCACACCCTGACGAACTCCAGCAGCTGGTAGCAGAACTTCTTCACGCAGGCGCACGCTTCCGCGTCGGCCCCGCAACGCTTGCCGATGCATACCTTGATCTCACCGGGACGCCACTGGAGCAGCCCTCGTGAACCTCCCCGCCATCCATCTTCTGGTTCGGCGAGATCTCGTGCGATTGACACGCCAACCCGCGCGCGTTGTCGCCACCATCGCCACGCCACTCCTCCTTGGATTGTTTCTCGCCAGCGGATTCGCACGTGCTGCCTCTCCACTCGGGACTGACTATGGCCAATACCTCCTCGCTGGCATGCTTGTCCTTGTCGTCATGTTCAGTTCAATCTTCAGCGCCATCTCCCTGATTGATGATCGCGAGCGGGGCGTTCTTCAAGGACTCATGGTCAGCCCGTTGCCATGGCGTTCCATTGCTTTGGCACGCCTCATCGGTGCCGCGATCGCCGCTTTGGCGCAGGCTTGTGTTCTGCTGCTCGTTGCGGTCGCGTTTGGTCTGGTCGAGTTCACTCCTCGTCTCGTGATGGCCTTGTTTGCGCTCACTCTGGTCTCCATCGGCACCACCGGCCTCGGGCTCGCCATGGCATGGCTGGTGCGCTCCAAGGAAGGCTTTCACGGCATCATGAACCTCGTACTCATGCCCCTGTGGCTTCTCAGCGGTGCATTCTTCGACACCAATTCCGCGGCACCCTTCCTCAGCGCGATCATGTCGTTCAACCCGCTCATGCACGCTACCGAAGCCCTTCGTGGCGCGACTCTTCACATTGCCGATGCATCGGCCATCAACTGGATCATCGCGTGTGTCTACGCTCTTGTCGGGCTTGGTCTGGCGACGCAATCCGTCGGCCGACCCCCGCGGCCCGGAACCATGTGATTCAAACGGAGAGCCCACGCATGTCCCAACAACGCGCACCAATCGGAATCCTCGCTGCCTGTGCTGTCGTTGTTGCCAGTGCCGCCACCGCCGTCGTCGTTCTGCTCGGCCCTTCGCGCCACCGCAACACCGAGGTCATCCTCGATGCCACGATCATCCCGGGCCAGACACCTGACCTCCTTCAAGGCATGGCAATTCCGCCTTTCAACCTCATCGATCAGGATGGCAAACCCGTCGATGAAACCATGTTCGAAGGCAAACTCACAATCGTGGACTTCTTCTTCACGCGTTGCCCAGGCCCATGCCCGATGATGACTCAGCAGATGCGACGCATTCAGCAGGAACTTGCCGGCACCGGCGTCCAACTTGTCAGTTTCAGCGTCGACAGCCAGAACGAGCCGCCCGAAGTCCTCGCTGCATACGCCCGTGCCAACGG
>JAANMT010000780.1_pt1 | contig 34093 bp, 30 predicted proteins | sample 7279711 | NCBI WGS metagenome assembly JAANMT01 (sample SAMN14094538, study PRJNA606508) | bioreactor metagenome | isolation source: A lab-scale SPAN reactor treating ammonium-rich wastewater day 1 | place: Ireland: Galway | collected 2017-01-16 | reverse complement strand
TCCACGATGCAGATGGTCCGGCCAACCATCTCCTCGGCCGCAAACGACTTGCGAATGCCGGACACGATGGTGCGGTCTTGCCGTTTACCGTCGTCGAGCGTCAAACGTAGCAGCTTGTCGGCCCCCTCCACGGCCTCGGCGGCCACCACGCGGGCGGTGATCAGTCGGACCTTCTTGAAGTCCTCATAGGTAGCGTGCACGGGCTCGGGAGGAGGAGCGGGTGCGGACGGGGGCTCAGCGGTCTGTTCGTTCATGCGCCCTGCGTTTCGTCTCCATGGCGCTGCCCCCTGCCGGCGGCGTTGGTTGTGTTTCGCGCGGGCGGATGTGCCGAACCTGCCTGCACATGTGCGGACAGAACTGGCACATTTGCCTGCCAGGCCCGGGCTTGGACGCGACCCGGCGGATGTGCCGAACCTGCCTGCACATGTGCGGACAGAACTGGCACATTTGCCTGCTCAAGGCCCGGGCTTGGACGCGACCCGGCGGATGTGCCGAACCTGCCTGCACATGTGCGGACAGAACTGGCACATTTGCAGAGGACCGGGCTTGGCCGCGACCCGGCGGATGTGCCGAACCTGCCTGCGCATGCGCGGACAGAACTGGCACATTTGCCTGCTCCAGGCCCGAGCTTGGACGCGACCCGGCGGATGTGCCGAACCTGCCTGCACATGTGCGGACAGAACTGGCACATTTGCAGAGGACCGGGAACCAGACGGAGCGACCGGCTGTTGAGCACTGCGAGGGCGGACAAACAGCTCGGCCTCGCGAAGGAGGAGAGGATGAATCGCTGGCTCTGGTTAGTGATCGGGTTTCTGGCAGTCTTCGCGCTGCTCAATCTCTGGCCGCGCGCGCCCATCCCAACCCAGGCAAAGGAGACTCGAAAAGTCGTGCCCAGCAAAGAAGGTCTGGAAGTTGCCACCATCGGAGGCGGTTGTTTCTGGTGTCTGGAGGCGGTATTCCTCGAGCTCGATGGGGTGGAGCAGGTGGTCTCGGGCTACGCGGGCGGCAAAGTCGACAATCCCACCTACAAGCAGGTGTGCAACGGGGATACCGGCCACGCCGAGGTGGTTCAGATTCACTACGATCCGAGCAAGTTCAACTTTGACGACCTGATGGACGTCTTTTTCCACCTGCACGACCCAACCACGCTCAACCGGCAGGGCAACGACGTGGGCACCCAGTACCGCTCAGTGGTCTTCTATCACAGCGAGGACCAGAAGAATCGGGCCGAGGCGGCCAAAGTCAAGGCTCAGGCCGAGTACAAAGATCCCATCGTAACCGAGATCACAGCCCTGCCGAAGTTCTACCCGGCCGAGGACTACCACCAGAACTACTATGCCAACAACCCCAAGCAGCCTTATTGCAGCTTTGTCGTGGGGCCCAAGGTGGCCAAGGTGCGCAGCAAGTACAAGGACCGGCTGAAGAAGGCCGAGCGTTGATCAGCCGAAGATTCGCTGCCACCAGGACTGGTTGCGGTAGCGCTTGAGCTCGGCCTGAGCCTCCATGGCCTTCAGGGTCGACTCCACCACCTGGGCGCGCAGCTCTTCGATGGCGGCCTCGGCCTCCACGGCGCGCACGGTGGCCTCTACGGCTTCCTCTTCGGCGCTATCCACCCGGCAGCGAAGGTTTGCTTCGCGCTCGGCCAGGTCCTGGTGCTGGTCGCGCAGGTTGGTGAGCTCGCTCTCAAGCAGACCCAGACGGACCATGGCCGCTTCGTGCCGCTTGAGAGGCACCAGGCGGGTCTTGGCGATCTCGGTGGCCTCGATGGGGGCCAGAGCGAGTCGCACGGGCTGGCGCTCGCGCCGCCGTTCGAGCCTCTTCAACTCGCCCTCGGGAATGCGGGTCTCCCCGCTGGGGGTCACCCAGGTGCGCAGGCGTCCTTGCTGGATCATCCGGCGAATCCGGCGCGTCGAGGTCCCCGCCTCCTCGGCGAACTGGGAGATGGTGTACTGCCGCTCGGACGAGGCGGGAACGGCGTTCGATTCCGCATGGCTGCTCATAGCGCGAAGATCATTCTCCATTGAAGGGGGTTCAACCTTCTCTAGCATGGCTTGAATTGTGTTACTTTTTTCGACCCGGCTTCTTCCAGCGCAGCGACTCGCTGGACTGGTAGTCGGGTTGGGGCAGTCGGCTGGGAGAAGGCTGGACCTGCACCGGGGGCTTCTCCACCCGCCGCCGGGCGGGCTGACCTTCCTCGCCGGCACTTTCGGCCGCAGTGGCCTCGAGGTCCTCGCCAGTGGGCTCGACCGGATCTCGCACGACCTGCTCGGCCCGCACGGGCGGCTTCTCGACGCGCCGCCGGGTGGGCTCGGCGGGCTCGCGCACCACCGGCTCGACCCGCACCGACGGTTTCTCGACCCACCTCCGGGTAGGCTCGGCCGGCTCGCGCACCACCGGCTCGACCCGGACAGGGGGCTTTTCGACGCGCCGCCGGGTAGGCTCGGCCGGCTCGCGCACCACCGGCTCGACCCGGACAGGGGGCTTTTCGACGCGCCGCCGGGTAGGCTCGGCCGGCTCGCGCACCGGCTCGACCCGCACGGGGGGCTTCTCCACCCGCCGCCGGGTGGGCTCGGCCGGCTCGCGCACCACCGGCTCGACCCGCACGGGAGGCTTCTCCACCCGCCTGCGTGTGGGCTCTCGATCGAGGGGCCGGGTCTCGGCCCGCCTGGGAATGGGCTCATCCAGCCGCAGGGGGGGCTTCTCGACTCGCCGCCGGGTTGGCTCCTGATCCAGAGGCTGCGTGTCGTAAGGTCCCCGCCTCTCGTCAGCCTTCTCGACCCGATCGAGAGGCTGTGCTCCCGAGACAGGCTCGTCGACCCGCTCGCTTTGAAACCTCCGGCGCACTTTATCGGCCGCCCGCTCGGCTGCCCGCTCGGCTGAGCGGTGCGACTCGGCCAACCCTCCCTCGTAGTCAGGGGCCTGAGGAGTGGTGTGGACCCCGATCATGCGATCGCTGACCCGGGCCGCCGCAGAGACCGTATCGGCGGCCAGCACGTTGACCACTCGCTCGAGCGAAGTGCCGCTCACCGGCCCCTGCTCGGTGGGCACGCCATCGGCGAAAGGTCCCACCACCTCGAAGCTGGCCGACGACTCCGGGTCTTTGGCAAGACCAAGCTCGATCTTGACGGTGACGCTCCAGCTCAGCCCGGTCAACTCGCTGGGCAAAAGCTCTCCCGGCAGCGCGATCTCACGCGGAATGCGAAAGATCAGCACCCAACGCTCCTCCACCGCCTGCGCGACCGGCTCGCAGCGCTGGGTTTGCTCGTAGATCACCTGAGCGTCCCGCATCGCGGTGGCCCGCGCCAGCACACCCTGGATGTCAGTCGGCTTCTTTAGCTTGCAGGTGTAGGTGCCCCGCAGGAATCCCCCGGCCGGCACCGCGTTCATGTCCAGGTGCAACGTGAACGTCCCCGGGCCCAATCCCAGTGCTTCCTTGATCCGGTCCATGCGGGAAGGTTCGCCCCCGGCAGGCCACTCCCTATTGACGCGAGCGAGGCCGGCCGCTACAATGAGGTCTTGTTCGGGCTAGTAGCTCAGTCGGTAGAGCAGCTGACTCTTAATCAGCGGGCCGGGGGTTCGAGTCCCTCCTAGCCCACCAAGAAAAACCTCGCTGTGGCGGGGTTTTTTCGTTTCCCGGGTTCGGCTCTTTGCTCGGCAAAGTGGAGCTTGACCCAGACTTGACCCAGGAACTCAGAGAAACGACGAAGGGAGCCCGTCATTTCGAAGGCTCCCTCCGCAAAGTCAAGTCTTGTCTAGGCTCTAGCCGAAGAGGGCCTTCCCGAGCTTCGCTGTGGCCGACTGCTGCATGCTGGGAAGCACGTGGCAATAGACGTTCATGGTCATGGCCACGGTGGCGTGTCCCAAGCGTTCAGAAACGGTCTTGGGAACCTCACCCGCCTCGAGAAGCAGGGTGGCCATGGTGTGGCGCAAGTCATAGAGCCGAACCTCGGACGGGAGCCCCGCGCGCTTAAGGGCAGGCTTGAAGTGGCCGACCTGAAGCCGGCGAATCTGCACCGGCCCACCGGTCTGGGTGGCGAACACGAAGCCCCGGTCCTCATAGGCCGGACCGAGGGCCAGGCGCTCCTCAAGCTGCCTCTTACGGTGAGCCCGGAGGGCGGCCACAGTGGGGGGGTTCAGGAAGATGTATCTGCGAGAGCCCGGGGTCTTGGGTTGCTCGAGCCTCCACGTGCTGGCTTCGGGGTCCTCGGCCTTCTGGTTGCGAAGCCGAACCAGCACCTCCGTGACGTAAACCCGGGCCGCGTCCAGGTCTACCGAAGGCCAGCGCAAACCGAGATACTCTTCCGGTCGCATGCCGCTGTCGAGAGCGAGCAGGAACAGGGTATTGTAGCGGTCCCCCTCTGTGGCGGCCAGGAAGGCGCGGGCCTGTTGAACCGACAGAGCCCGAATGGAGGAGCCCGGGCGCTTGTTGCGAGGCAACTCCACGTCGCCGGCAGGGTTGTAGGACAACATGCGCCAGCGGACCGCCTGCTTCAGACCGCCCCGAACCACGGCGTGAGTGAACTGGATTGTGCGGGCCGACAGTCCGCGAAGCTCCATTTGCTGATAGAGCCGCTGGAGCTTGAGGGCACTCATTCTCTGCAGTTGGTCGGAACCAAGCCCCGGGAAGACGTATCGCTCGAGCAGGGCGAGGTAGTCCTGATTCGTTCGGGCAGCCCGCTTGCCGGCCGTAACCGTGAGCCACTCCCGGAAGAAGGCCTCCACAGTGTCTTTCGTCGGACGGGCCAAACGGCCCGACTCGAACTCCTCGATACGCTTGCGGAGAAGCCGGTCTGCGTCCTCCTTCTTGCCCCGAATCGTTTCTTCGTGGCGCTCGGGCTGCCCGTCTGGCCTGACTCCGATGCAGATTCGAATCTGCCAGGAGTCGAGCCCGTCCTTCCCCTTTTTGCCTCGCTTGCGAACTGAACCCCTCATTGTGGCTGCCTCCTCTTCCGAGTCTTGGGCTTCTCGCCCCGGGCCTCCCGCTCGAGCCGCTTGAGCTTGCGCGGGCTCACGTGGGCAGCGTGGCGCACCGGGTCAGGGAGCCCGAGGTGGCGGTGAATCAGGGTCCTCACCAGGAAGGCCATGCCGCCCCCCCGGCCGGACTCGGTGCTCCCGGCCACCTCCTTCAGGCGCTCGAACACTTCGGGGTCGAGCCGAACCAGGATATGGGGCCGGCCGTCACTTGTGGTGGCCATGTCGTTCGTCCTCCAGTAGGGATTCATACTCGGTGGCCAGGGCGGCCAGCTTGTCAGCCAGGACGGTGGCGGCCCGGCCGGCTATCTCGGGGTGCATCATCGGCAGCTCTCTGAGCAGGTCGGCCTGCTCGGCCAGCAGGCGCTCCCGCTCGGACTCCAGGGCAGCCCGTCTGGCAGCCACAGGTGGGGGGCTCCCCGCCCCGCTCACGCGGCCCCCACTCGGGCCAGCACCTGCCGGACTGTTTCCGGGCCCCACTTGCCGCCCCGCTTCGTCCTGCGGCCCTCGGCCGTCAGGGTGGCGGCAATCTCCCGCAGGGTCTTCTCCGCCTGCCGCAGCTCGAGAATCCGGGCCACGGTGGCGGACTCCTCGGGGTTGGCCACCAGCTCGCCGGCCTCCATGCGCTGACCGAGCCCGGGAGCCCCCACGTGGCGGCCCTCGGCCTTCAGGTGCTGCATGGCCGCAGAGGTCCGCTCGGCAATCAGGTTGCGCTCGAGTTCCGCGAAGCCTGCCATCATACCCAGGAAGAACCGGCCCATGGCGCTCCCGGTGCTGAGGGACTGCCCCGCCATGTCCACCAGGTGGAGGGCCACCCCGGCCTTGTCCCAGCTCTTCGTGACGGTCAGGGCGTCCACAGAATCGCGGAAGAGCCGGTCGAGCTTGAGGGCCACCACCTCGGTCACCTCACCGGCCGCCACCAGACGGGTCAGCTCGGACCCGAGCGGGCGGGTGGCCAGGGGCTTGCTGGCGCTCACGCCCTCCTCACGCAGGACCGCCACCAACTCGAGCCCGCTCAGGGTGCAGTAAGCTCGGGCCCGGTCAAGCTGCGCGTCCAGGGAGACTCCCTCGTTCGCCTGCTCTGTGGTCGAGACTCGAATGTAGACGGCGGCCTTCTTCATCGGGGTTTGGCTCCTCTCGGACGTATGGGGGGATGAGTCCAGAATAGCAGACCGCAGATCGGCCTGTCAAGAAAGGGAACCCTTTCTGGTCAGGACGGGTGTTCGGCGGGATGGTTCGAGGGCGCGAAGAAGCGCGGGGCGGGGTAGGAGCCAGTGTGGGTCGAGCCCCTCGGAGGGTGCCCCTCCAAACGAAGAAGCCCCGCAGTGACGGGGCCTCTAGAAAGGAGGGCACCGCGATGAGGATACTCCGACTAGCAATCTGGCTCCTCATCACCGTCCTGCTCATCTGGTTGTTGGCGCAACCAGCATTGTAGTTCGGTGAGCCCTTGCTCGGCTTCGCTTCGGCGGGCCGGGCATCTTCAACGATACCATGGTCGGGGCCCAGGGACAACCATGAACCACGCTACTCCCAGGAGGTGGCGGCGAACGCCAGCGACCATACCCGGTCCCGCTCGTCAGGACCGGGAGCCCCGTCCACCCCGGCCCGCTCGAGGATGCTGTTCGCGGCGGCCAGGCGGACCCGAGGGTCCTCACAGTCGAGCAGCTCGGCCAGCACCTCCACGGCGTCCGTGCTGAGTCGCTTGAGCCGGGAACGGGCCTCGCTGGTCAGGTCGGTCTGCAGGTCGGCCAGGGCCCCAGCGAACTGAGGCAGCTTGAGCCAGCGCCACAGAGTTGAGCGGTCTACACCCAATTGTCTGGCCACTTCGGCCATGGCCTGACCCTGCAACAGTTGTGACAGAGCCAGAACTTGCTTGGCGTTGAGGATCTCAGCAGGGACTCGCTTCTTGGAACGTGGGGTTTTGTCGCGCTTCGTGAGGTTCATTCTGGGGTTCCTTTCGCGTTGTCTACCCCCCCGGGGGGGGAAGTGTTTCAGAGGAAGGGTCGGTAAGGGGGCGGGCTGGCACACCGCGCGCGCACCGGGGCGACCCCCTACCCCCATGGGGGCTCCCCCACCACCAGCCGGGCCGCCTCCCCGCACGGCTCGCACCGATAGGAGCCCTCGGCCAAGTCGCCACCACATGAGGGGCAGCGGCCGGAAGGGGCCCCACGGGCACCGGGCAGGCACAGGAGAGGCAGGGGCTGGCCGGGCCGGACCTGCGCCCGAAACACCTCGGCCCGCCTGAGCACCTCGGGCAGGGTGGCCAGGTGCTCCCGGAGGGCTTGCCTGAGGTCGGGGGTCAGCACCTCGGGCAGGCCGTGATACCTCAGCCGGCCGTCAGAGTCCAGGGCCAGGGCCGCCCCGCGGTTTACCAGGGTGGCCAGCAGGTCGGCCGGTCTCACGGCAGGCCCTCGAGCAAGTCCTCGACCAGCAGGCCCTGTCCAGGTAGGTCGGTCCTGTCATTGGTGTCACTCCTGTCACACACCGCACCGTTATTGAGTTTGTGGGGTGACGGGAGGGAAACAGCACCTGTCACTCGGGGCCCGCTCCTGTCACTGACCTGTGACGGGTGCGACGGTGGAGTGACGGGTGTGACAGGGCTCCTGTCACCATCGGAATCCCGTAACCACGAGGATTGTGACGGGAGTGACGGGTGTGACAGGTCCGCCGTATCCTCTATACGGGATAGGGATAGGGAGCGAGTCCGGCCCGAGCGGGAGGAGCCCACCTCGATTCCGACCGCGCGAAGGAAGGTAGCCGCCTCCCGCAGGCGCTTGGCTAGGGCGGATGCCCTCCTCGGCCAGCCTGCGGCCCGTTTCTCTCGCTCCTCCACCCGCTCTTCCAGGGCCGATAGCAGCTCGCTCGCCGTGCCCGACCAGGAGGGTTGACGGTCGACGAGCTTGCGGACCGCGACGGCCACCGGGTTGCCCTGGAGTGTCGTCTCCACCAGGTCGGCCCGGTTGCCGGCATAGGCCCGCAGGAAGGTGCCCGCTGGCCACGGGCAGGCCGGCTCGCAGGCCGTGACCCAGACCGCGAAGTCCGCCATCCGATGCTCAGCTTCTCGGCATCGCCCTGACGCCCGCCGCTCTCACCGTCAACACGGGCGGAACCGGCCGACTGATCGCTACCGGCTCGTTCGCCAACGGCACCCAGGCCGACATCTCCAATCGCGTGGTATGGCAGTCGCTCGATGAGAGCGTGGCCACGGTGGACGCCACCGGCCAGGTAACTGGACTTCGCTTCGGGGAGGCCCTGATCCAGGCATCCATGGGGCAGGTGGTGACCCAGACGCGCGTGCGCGTGGTCGGGGCGACGCTGCTGGCCATCACGGCGGCCCCGACCCAGGTGGCCCCGGGGGCCAACTTCTCGCTCACGGCCCAGATTCAGGACCTGCAGGGCAACCTGCAGAACACCGCCAACAACCCGGTCTCCATCAGCCTGGGCACCAACCCGGCGGGCGGAACCTTGAGCGGCACGCTGACCCGCAACGCGGTAGGCGGCCAGGTCACCTTCGACGACCTGTCCCTGGACAACGTCGGCAATGGCTACACGCTGGTTGTTTCCAGTCCGCTCCTCACCAGCGCCACCTCGGCCGCGCTCAACGTGGCTGCCGGAGGCGGAGCCGATGTGGGCTTCCTGTTCGTGGCCAACAACGGCGGAGCGACTCCCGGACTGCAGTCGACGGTCATCCGCTTCGATGGCAGCCTGATCCTCAATGGCGCCATCCAGGCCACCAATGTGACGCCCACCGATCTCGTCCACCTCGGCAGCACAGTCTATGCCGCCGTGGCGGGCAACGTGCCAGCTACCGGCAAAGTTACGCGCTTCTCGGTGGACGCCGCCGGGACCCTGACCAACCAGGGCTCGGCCAGTCCCGGGACCAACCACCTCAACGGCCCCATCCAGCTCGGCTCCAATGGGCTGGACGCTCTGTTCTTGCTGCTCGGTGGGCCCAACCAGGTGACCGGAATGCTCACTGATGGCACCGGCGCCGTGGTGCAGCAGGTCTCCCAGACTCCGGTGGGAGCTGGCAGCCTGTTCGGCATCGACGTCTTCCGCAACGGCACCACCGACCTCGTCTTCATGGGCGACCAGGGGTTCGGCGGCAACAACGACCTGTGGGTGCTGACCTACGACCGCAGCGTCAACCCGCCCACTCTGACCAACGGTACCCAGATCCTCACCCCGGGGGTTCCGGGCACAGTGCAGTCCCTGCGCGTGTTGGGCCCTCGCCTCTACATTGGCAGCAATGCGGTGAATGCCACCATCACCCGTTACGACATCGCCGGGGGCACGCTGATCAACGAGACCAACGCCTTCACTTACGTGGGCGTGGGCAACGTCTTCCGGATGCTTCCGGTGACTCACCCGACCCTGGGTCAGCTGATGCTGGTGGCCCACCGGGCGCCCAACGGTCTTTCTCTGTTCAGGGTGGAGGCCAGCGGAAACCTGACCCAGCTCTCGGACGTGGGCACCGGCAACAACCCCAACACCATCAGCTCGGCCACGCTGGCGGACGGCACGGTTGTGGTCTACGTGACCACCGACAATGGCGTGGAGGCCTTCCTGGTCGACTCGACGACGGGCGTTCTCACCGCCCACGCGAGCTCTCCCTTCACCGGGTTCTTCAGCCCGTGGGGTCTCACGCGCTGACGGGCAGGCCCGGCGCCGAATGCGCGGCGCCGGGCCGCCGGTCAAGGATTCTTCAAGATCGCCCCAAGGCCCGGTCAAGCTCGCTCGGGTAAGCTGAGAGCACGGTCAACGGCGCAACAACTCGTCCCTCTCTCTCACCACCAGGAAGCCAGGGACCGTCAGCGGACAACTCTGGCGCGGGGCAAGGTCAGCCTCCGCACCCCGCGCCAGGGCTGGCCCAGATTCATCCCTCAGGGATTCAGCAACCCCCGCTTCTTGAAATCAAGGATGACCTCCTCAAAGATGCCCCTGAGCCGCCAGCACTGCTCGCCGTGGGGCCAGGCCCTGGTAAAGTCACCCGTGGTGGCCGCCTCCATGGCCACATTCGTCTGCACCACGAGCTTTCGTTGGGCCTTCATCTGCTCGATGGCCAGCTGACGCAAAAGCTCGGCATCGAGGTCCTTGCGATAGGTCTCCTCATAAGCTTGAAAGAGTGCCGCCAGGGCGACGCCCCCGTAGCGGCTCCTCAGCTTGCCGTCCTCGGTGACGGCGAAGTCGGCGTCGGTGAAGGCCCTCTGGCCGAGGCCGAAGTAGGCCCAGTTATCGGCCGGGAGATTGTAGTAGGCAAAGTCTTTCAGCGTCTTTCTCAGCTGGGCCGCCTGCACCCCGCCGGTCTGAAGGTAAGCGATGGCCTCGTCCATGAAACCTTGCAGACGCGCCTTCCGTCCAGCCTGCCAGCGGGCCTCCGAGGGGCGGTCACCCTGGTAGTAGAGCTTGACGTACCAGGCCCGAAAGAACTTCTCGTGGACGCGTTCTCCATAAGCGTCCCAATCGGCCTTGACGGCGCCCCCTAAAGCCACGGCCAGGCCGGCCACGGTGCTGTAGGAGCCGACCGCCTGGGCCGAGGCGATCGCGGCAGCGGTGGAGTAATCGCCGGCCGAAGCGGCCTCGGCTGTCTCCAGCACCTTCAAAGCGATATCCAGGTTGGAGGCCAGCTTCGCGAGCATGGCGCAGGCCGCCGAGCTCTTGCGCAGCCGGGAGTTCTCGAAGTTCTTCTGGAGTTTGTCAAGAAAGTCCGGCGGCGGACGGAGCGGGATCGGATTCGGGTTCGGGCCGGTGAGACCGGGTAGCTTGTAATTCTTCAAGCGTTGCAGCGCCCGGATCGTTTGCGCCTTGCGAAGCAGGGCGCTGGCGATCTCTTCGCTTTTGGAGACAAACCTGGAGTAAAGCTCCCGCGACGTGCTCTCGAGCAGTTTGTCCAGAATCTTGTCTCTCACGGCCTGGCCGTAGACAGCGAGGTTCAGCTTGCAGCCACAGGCGCCTCCGAAGGGTGGAAAGCTGAACGGCAGGCGTTGCTTGCCGTGCAGGATGAGGCCCTTTCCGGAGGCTTCAATGAATCCGGACATCTCTCGCCATTGCTCGACATCCCTCCCATTTGGAGCAAACGAGCATGGTGGGGTCACTTCGCGGCCGTGCAACTTCAGCCAGAAAAGCCCTCCCTCATCGGGGCGGTAGGTCCGTTGACCCGGGATGGAGTTTCCGGCCTGGTATTCCCCTCCAATCGCGCAGGTATAAACCTGGACGATCGGGCTGCCATCGTCAAGGAATCTGCGCTCGATGCGCCCCTCACCGCGGATCTTGCCGCCTCGGGTCGGAAAGGTGAAGCGCATGAGGTAGGATTCACTCTCCGACCCGGACTGCACTGTCGCCTCCAGACGTGCCTCCCTGAGTTCGTCCCCCTGGCCGAGAGCGGTGGCGACCAGAAAGCCGACCATAAGGGGGATGATCAGGATTCTGAGGGGCGCAGTACCCATACCCTGAGCCTAGTGAAGGCTCGACCCGGGCTCAATGACCAAAATCATTCCGGCTCACCGAACGCGCAGCTACCATCAACGGGTGGATAGGGCGACAAAGCTCCTGGTGGTGCTTCTTCTGCTGCTGGCTTCGACAGGTGCATTCGCCGAGCAGATGCTGTGGTCGCTTGATGGATACCCTTTGAATCTCGACCAGATCGGCCAGGCCCTCAAGCGCAAGAATGTAGAGGAAGGCCTGGTTCCGGTCGGAATCGAGTCCGATGGCCGGACGATGACGGTGCTGTCGCTGCACAACTCGAGGCTTGGCGCCAGCTCCTACACTCTACAGAGCTTCGACGATTTCGAGCTCTTCAAGCAGGCCCTGACGGAGAAAGTGCAGCAGGGGATCACCCCCGTGGACGTGTCGCTGGAGAAGCAGCGGCTCTACGCGCTCTTCCTGAAGCTGGAAGCCACTCCGGAGGACTGGGCCTGGGTGGTGTGCCCCCCCAGCGCACCGGAGATCAAGAAAGCCACCGACCCCTGGGTCGAGAAGGGCTATCTGCCCATGGGGATCACCATGGTCGAGGGCACCTTTGCCACTTTGCTGGTGCGATTCAAGGATCGGAGCCTTCGAGGCTGGACTCTGTCGGTCGCCTCCGGGACGGCGGCAGTGACCGACCTGATGCGGCAGAGGCTGGCCGCGGGGGAGCTTCCCTGCGGGATTCTGACCGGAACGCAAGCCACCAACATCGTCTTCCTCTCCCGGGGCCCGGCCGTCGCGAGCGGAGCCTCGGCCCCGCCGCCGGATCAGGGCTCCCCCTCCACCGACCCTGAGGAGCAAACGATGACGCTCCCAGAGATTGAAAGCTTCATCCGGGACAATTACGTGTCGTCGCCCTGAGGCTCAGCTCCCGGGCGCCGGGAACTTCAGGCCATTTAATCCCTCCTGGAGAATCCTGGCCCCCTCGGGATCGCTCTTCAAATACTGGCCGTTGACGGTGCTCTTGCCGGGCATCTCGATCGCATGTACCGCAAAGATGTTCTCGCCCACGGTCAAAAAAAAGAGCGTTCCTCCCACGTCGGTGCGCCGCACGGCGCTCAGGCCGTTGAGCTCGGTCTTCTCGAGCCTGGCCTTCTCAAACGACTTGTCCTGGGCCAGGAACTCCATCGGCTCGAGCTTCTTGGGATTGGGCTCGGCCTTGACCGAGACCATCAGGAGGTTACCGTCGATCACGCCCTCGGCCCCGTTGAGAACCTCATTGGGGTTGTAGGCGGCCACCTTTCCGGGGGCATCGATGGCCCGCATGAAGACCACATGGTCGGCCTGCTCGGGTGGGCCGCTCTCGGCTCGCACCAACCAGTCGTTGCCGACGGGAAAGGAATAGCCGTACTTCGGGTGGGTGAAAACGCCGGGCCTGGAGCTCGAGCAGCCCGCCAGCAGAAGAGTCGTCAGCAGAAGAGTTGCCAGAGAACGCATGGCGCCTGCTTCGCAGCAGCCGTGCCTATCCCCTGGGGGGCTCATGGCGCCCCCACGGCGATGAAGGGGCCCCAGAAGTAGGGCGCCGAGAACTGGTCGGCCGTGCCGGCCAGCTTGAGCCGCACCAGCTCCGGGCTGCCGCGCAACAGCTCGAGCTGGGCGGCGCGCAGAGCCTGGCTCGGGTCCAGGCCGTCCAGGTAGTGGGCGTAGAAGCGCACCATCAATGCCAGGGTGGCCTGATCGTCGACCTTCCAGAGCGACAGCACCAGCCAGCGCACCCCGGTGGCCCGGAATGCCTGGCGCAAGCCGATGATGCCGTCGCTGCCGGTCTTGCGTCCCAGGGCCGTCTGGCAGGCCGACAGCACCACCAGCTCGGTGCCCCGCAGGTCGAGCTGAAACACCTCCAGCGGCCTGAGGATCCCGTCCGACTTGCCGTTCCCTCCCACGTTGGCGCCCGCGAAGACGACCCCGGTCTTGCGGACCAGGTAGTCGAGCGAGGCCCCGTAAGCCCGTTCGGCTCCCAGCGTGCTGATGGCGGCCGTTCGGGCCGTGGCCGGTCCGGCGAACCCGTGGGTGGCCAGGTGCACCACCTTGCGGCCGGGGGCCTGGGCGCAGAATGCGTCCTCGGAAGCCGCCAGACCGATGACCAGGCTGCCCCCCACCTGCTGCTGGACCAGGCGGGCCTCCTCGCGCGAGCCCGGCAGGTCGCTCCAAAGGCCCGGACCGTAGTCGGGCCCTCCCATCACCAGGGCCTCCCGGCCGGGCCGCACAGGCCGGGGCTCCCACAGCTCGCGGGCGGTGTTCAGGTAAGCCAGGCTGAAGCGCTCGATCAGATACTGCCCACTGGCGTCGCGCAGAATCTCGAAGGGCAGGTCCTGCAGCGGTCCGTCGGCCACGATCAGCAGGCGGTCGACCTCGGTCAGCCAGGGCAGGGCGGGCCCGAGCAGGGCCTGGTGCATCTCCTGCAGGCGCCCCTCCAGGCTGGAGTCGTTTTGCAGCACCAGATGGCGCAAGGCGGTTACGGCGGGCACATTCTCCAGACGAGCGTGGCGCAAGCCCTGACGGGTCACCACGAAAAGATGCCAACCGTCGGGCAGGAAGGCATACTCGAGCAGAGCGGCGCGCTCGCTCAGGCGGGCGCGAATAGCCTCGGCGTCCGGGGTCGGCGTGGTCTCCAGAGGGCGCTCCTGGCGAAAGAGCTCAAGCTCGAGGCGGGCGATCTCCGAGCTGATGACGTTGCGGCGGGCGAGGTGGTCGGGGGTGGCCTTTCCCTCGGCGCGCAGCATTTCCAGCGAAGCCAGCTCCAGCATCAGCTCCCGAGCCCGGGCCAGCACTCGAGCCGACTCAGGGCGGCGCTCGGCCCGCAGCAGGGTCACTCGCCAGGCGTGCTCGTTGAAAGCGCGCCAGCTTTCCAGGGCTTGCAGGGCCCGGTCTGGCTCCTTCCGCTGGCTGAGGTAGAGCCCGGCCAGCTGACGCGGCAGCTCTTCGTGCATGGTTCCCAGCAGGCTCACGCCGCGCGAGCCAGACCCGAGCAAGACCTCGCGGCGCAGTTGCTGCAGGCCCTCCAGCGCGTCCTGGCCCACTTCCAGGGCTTCGTCACGGCGCTCGAGCCCGAGCAGAGACTGCATCAGGGCCAGCTGAGCGTAGAGGGCCGGACCGCTCAACCCCAGGCGCTGATAACGCCTGTGGGCTTCCTCGAAGTGCTCTCGGGCCGGCTCGAACTGCTGCGACTCCAGCTCGATGGCACCAAGATCCTGCAAAATGGAAGCCCTCAGCTCGTCCCCGGCCTCCTTGAGCGCGCTCTTGAGCATGGCCATCCCCTCATCGGTCCGACCCGATTGCCACAGAGCCATCCCGAGCGCGTGCTGGTAGGAGCTGATCAGGGCCGGTCCGGCGCTGGCCGAGGGTATGGCCTGCTCGAGAAACCTCAGGGCCCGCCCGGTTTCGTTGGAGAGCAGAGCAAGGCGGGCCAGGTTGCCGAGGACCCGGCGCTCCTCCTCGGCCATCCCCTGCTCGGCCAGCAGCATCCTCGCGGTCAGGAAGTCGTGGGTAGCCTGCTCCAGGTCGCCGAGCTGCTGCCAGTACTCGCCCCACTGGGCCATCACCACGGCCAGCTCGGCCGTGCGTCCCAGACGGGTCAAGATGGCCACGCTCTCGGTCAGGGAGCGGTGGGCCGCTTCGAAGTGGCCCAGGTACATGTGGGCCGAGCCCAGGCTACCCAGCGTGGTGGCTACGGCCGGCTCCAGGCCCAGCTCGCGAAAGCGAGCCAGGGCCTTTTCCAGCCACTCCAGGCCTTCGGCCATGCGGCTTTGGTCCACCAGCAGATTGCCCCGGGTGAGCATGATCGAGGCTTGCTGCCGCGGGTCGCTGGGAAGCTGCTCGGCCTGCTCCAGAGCCTTGAAGGCTTCGGCGTGGCGCTTTTGGCGCTGGTAGAGTCCGGCCAGGTTGAGCCAGGAGGTGCCAGCCAGACCGGGCGGCAGGGCCGAGATGGCCGACAGATAGGCCTGCTCGGCTTGCTGATCGCGCCCCAGGCGAGACAGGGCTGTAGCCCGGTTGACATCGATGGATGCTCGCATGCGCGGGTCGGGCAACTGCCCGCGGGCCTGATCGAGCTTTTCCAGGCCCTTGGCGTAGTTGCCTTCCTGCAGGTCGAGCAGGCCGAGGTTCCACTGCAGTCGAGCGAGGAGCTCCCGATCTTGGATCTGACCCGCCAGCTCGCCAGAGCGAAGGTAGCACAGGCGGGCTTCCTCAAGTCGCTCGAAGTCCGAGAGCAGGTTGCCCAGGTCCTTGAAGGCCAGGGCGGCCTCAAGCTCCAGGCCGGGCACATAGCGGTTGGCCGCCTGGCGGAGCAGCGACTCGGCCCGGGCGTTCTCATTCTGGCCGCGCAGCTCTTCGGCCCGCAGCCGCTCGAGGGCTATCCTGCCCCCCACCGGAGCGTCCGCGGGCAGAACTTCGAGGGCTCGCTGAAGCTCACCCTGCCGGGCCAGGCAGTAGGCTTCCCCCCGAGCATCGCCCAGCCCGCGACAGAGGCTCGCGGCCCGCTTGAAATCCCCGGCCTGCAGCGCTTCGACCACGGCCACAGGGGGATCCCAGCCCGAAGCGAGGGCCTGGAGGGGATCGGGGCTGGCGGCCAGACTCAGGCAGGCCAGCAAGAGCAGAGCCAGGCGCATGGCCAGCACTTCGCCGCCACTCCCCGGCAGGCCCGCCGACCCGGTTTCCAGAACCGCCCGGCATGGACCCCCATCAGCTTTTCGAGCAGGCCAACAAGCTTTTCTTGGAAGACCATGACCGGGCGGCGGCAGCCCCGCTCTACCGTCAGGCGGCCGAACAGGGTCATGCCGGTGCCCAGTATGCCATGGGCCTGCTCGACCCCGAGCAGGGAGTCTGGTGGTTGACCCTGGCAGCCCGCCAGGATCACCCGGACGCGCAGTTCGACCTGGCCACCAAACTGCTGGTTGATCATGGCAAGTCCTCGGAGGCGGCCGAGTGGTATCGCAGGGCCGCCCTGCAAGGCCTGGCCGCGGCTCAGTACAGCCTGGGCGTGCTGCTGGCGGTAGGTCCAGAGTTCTTGCAGCAAGCACTGCGCCGCCACCAGGAGGGCGACTCCAAGTACCAGGCCGCCGAGCTGCTCGAGAGCCTGGACCTGGAGCAGGCCGTGAGCTGGTTTCGCCTGGCCGCCGATCAGGGCCACGCCGACGCCCAGTACACTCTGGCCGGTATGCTCTCGGCCGGTCAGGGCGCTCCAGTCGACGAGGCCGAGGCCGAGCGCCGCTTTTGCCAGGCCGCCGAGCAGGGCCATCCGATCGCCCAGTACCGGCTGGGGGCCATGGTGCTGGATCGGGATCCCGAACTGGGAGCCATCTGGTGCCGGCGCGCGGCCGAGCAGGGCTATGCCGACGCCCAGCACCTGCTGGCGGCGCTGATCGCCGAGCAAGGAGACTTCACCGAAGCGGCCAGCTGGTTCCGGCGAGCCGCTGAGCAGGGCCATCCGGGGGCCCAGAACCACCTGGGATATTTGCTGGCCCAGGGTCTGGGGGTGCAGGCCAATGAGGAGGAGTCGGCCCACTGGCTGCGCCTCTCGGCCGAGAGCGGGCACGCCGAGGCCCAGCGCAACCTGGCCGTGCTGCTGGCCCAGGCCGGCAACTACGAGGAGGCAGCCCTGTGGTATGGCCGTGCGGCCGAGCAGGGCCACGCCGCGGCCCAGTTCATCCTGTCAACCATGATTGCCGAGGGGGAGGGAGTTCCCCAGGACCGAGAGCAGTCACTGCTCTGGTTGCGCCGCTCAGCCCAGCAGGGCTTCGGGAGGGCCCAGCTGCGGCTGGGCAGCCTTCTGGCCGAGACCGGTCCTCGTGAGGAGGCGATCCACTGGCTCGAGGCGGCGGCCGCCCAGGGTTTGGAGGAGGCCTGCTCGGAGCTGGGCATGCTCTACCTCGACAACAACCCGGCCGAGGCTGACCGCTGGCTTCGCCCCCTGGCCCAGAAGGGCGATGCCGACGCCCAGGCCATGCTGGGCATTCTGCACTGCGATCACGACCCGTCCGAGGCGGCCGGATGGTTTCGCAAGGCGGCCGAGCAGGACCATCCGGGCGGCCAGTACAACCTGGGCGTGCTTTACTACCAGGGCCTGGGGGTCGAGCCGGATGAGCGCGAGGCCCTGCGCTGGTTCCACCGCTCGGCCACGGCCGGGCACGTGCGAGCCCAGTTCAACCTGGCCGCCATCCTGGAAGCCCAGGACCCGGCCGAGGCGGCCGGCTGGTATCACCGGGCCGCCGAGCAGGGGCTCGACCACGCCCAGTTCAGCCTGGGACAAATGTTCTTTCGTGGACACGGCGTTGAGCGAGACCTCGCCCAGGCGCTGCACTGGTTCCGGAAGGCGGCCGAGCAGGGGCACCAGGAGGCTGCCGCCGTGGTGGCGCGGCTTACAAGACCAGCTGGTGCGTGAACTCGGGCAGGTCGGTCTGGCGGCGAGGGGCGAAATGCTCTCCCTGAACCGGCTCGAGGGTTGCTGCTCGCACTCTTTCCAGGGCCCCTGAGGCCAGCAGGTCGTCCACGCCGCTGAGCTCGGCCTGGTGGAGCTCGCGGTAGGTGGCCCGGGCCACCGCAGCCTCGCGGTCGAAGCCCTTGCGCTCCAGCCAGGTGTAGGCGATGTGGCTGTCCTGGGCCACTCCCAGCCCGTCCACCACGCCCGCCATGCGATCGAGGTCCTCCTGGGCCACGTTGACTGTCTCGCGCCCGGCCAGCAGAGAGTGCACCACCCGGCGCAGAGCTTTGCGCCCTTCGTGGAAAGCGTCCGGGTCTTCATGCTGCAGGCCGACCTGGGTGAGCTTGTCGAGCAACCTGGAGACGTGCTGACGATTGCGACGCGCGTCCTCGCGCAGCAGCATCGCGGGAGTGGCTTCCTGACCGAAGGGCTTGCCCAGGGAGCGGCGCACTCGCTTGAGGCCATCCTGGCGAAAATGGCTCCAGGCTCCCTCGAACTGCTCGGCCCGGCGAGCCTTCTCCTTGTCGATGGCTTTCTCGAGCCTGGCGGGCAGCACCCCGCCGGGGAATTGCGAGCGCACGGTATCTTCCAGGATGCCGGCGTCCTTATAGCGGCCCACGGCCGAGGCCAGGCGGCTCAACTCGCGCATGCCGCGCCGGTAGTCTTTGCTGGAGTATGAGTCGCGATGAGCCTCAACCACCGACATGGTGGCCCGCACCAGCCGGCGCAGGTTGGAGTTGTCCACCTCCCAGGGGGTGGGTCGCTCGCCCAGCGCCTTGACTGTCCCGCGCAGGGCGTCCAGAGCGGGGAATAGCTGGCTGCCCAGGCTGGGGCAGAGGGGACCAGCCTCGACCTTCACCGGGGCGGTGGCCAGGGCCTGGAAGACATCCTTCTGGCCCTCCAGCGGGAAAACGCGCGCAGACGCGGCCTGGACCGGCAGGCCGGCGAGCAAGAATCCGCTGGTGTCGAGCGCTAGCATCGCCCTCAGAGTAGCGGGGCAGTCTGAAAGAAACCTGGCTTAGCGGTACCAGTACTCCCAGCGGCGCACGATCACCTTGCCCTTCTCGTCCACGATCAGGGTCAGGTATTCATTGGAGCGATTGGAGATGGCCACCGGGGGGCGCTCGTCGATGCGGGCATAAATCATCCCCGCGTGATCGTAGAGGCGGGTGACTCCGGCCCGGGTCTTGAGCTCGAGGTAGGAGGCGCCTTCCTGGTTGGGGTCCCCCTGGGGTAGCTCCAGCTTCAGGATGCTGGAGTCATAGCGGTCGACGGTGGCCACCTCGGTCTGGCCCAGGCGCACCCGGGTGGGGGCATCAGAGTTGTTCTGGAGCGACCGCACCTGGGTCTCGGCCCGGACCGACAGACACAGAAGAAGCACGAGCAAAAGGGGTCTCAAAGCGGGTCTTTCCAGCCAGCGATGGCCTGCACCACCCGATCTTCCAGGTCGACGGCGCTCCAAGTCCCCTCCACGTCGTTGACCAGCACTGAAAAGGCGATGGTCTGGCCGTAGGCGCTGACTACGTAGCCGCTCAGGCCCGAGTGACCTTTCAGGGTCCCCGTCTTGGCCCGTACCGACAGGCCAGAGAGGCGATAAGCCAGGGTTCCCTGGCCGCCGGCCGGGAGCGAGTCGATGAATTGCTGAGCATACTCATGTTGCCACATGGCTCCCAGCACTTCCACCATCTGTCGGGGGGAAACCCGGTCCAGGGTGGACAGTCCGCAGCCGTCCACCATCTTCAGCCCGGTGCAGTCGATGCCGTTCTTGCGCATGAAAGCGGCCACTGCCGCCTCACCGCTGGCCGCGCTGCCATGGCCGCCGTGCCGACAGCCAAGCGATTTGAATAGATGCTGGGCAAACAGGTTGTCGCTTTCGCGATTGACCTGGGAGGCCAGCTCGATGAGGCGAGGGGATTTGAAACGCGCATAGACCTTCAGCTTGCTGACTTGAGGCGATTCGACCAGGCGATCGATGAGGCGAAAAGAGCCCGTGTGGCTGATGCCGCCCTTTTCCAGGAGGCGAGCGAAGACGCCGGCCGAGAAGAGGGCCGGGTTGTCCACCGTGATGGTGCGGTGAACCACCGCTCCGGGCGCGATCACGCCCGAGACGGTGACCACGTCCGAGCCGTCTTCGCGGGTCACGTAGACCTCGCTGTAGCTGCCCGACTTGAGCTTGTTGTCAAAACGGATGGAGGCCGAGGAGGGGTTGGTGATGATCTTTCCGGGGGTGATGATCAACTCGACCAGGTTGGCGTTGACCGACAGAGCGGCTACCCCCGCGGCATAGTCATCGAGCAAGTAGCGCTCGAACCAGCCCCGACCACGAAACTCGCGGTCGAAAGCCGAATCATCTGCAACCACGTCGCCCACGACGCCTTTGACGCCGGCTTTGCGCAACTGGCGCACGAAGAAGCGAAACGGCTCGGTGGCCGGGGTGTTGTAAGGCTCACAGAAAGACGGATCGCCCGAGCCTACCAGGTAGAGGTGGCCGGCGATGATGCCGCCCGAATTGGGCTCGGGGCCTCGCAGCTCGGTCTCGAAGCGATACTCAGGCCCGAAGGCATCCAGGGCAGCGGCGGTGGTCAGCACCTTGAGATTCGAGGCAGGGATCATCGGGGTGTTTCCATTCTCGTTGTAGAGCACCCGTCCGGTCTTGACCACTTTGATGTAGATACCGCACTTGCCTCGCAGGCCGGCGCTCTGCACCATATTGGAGATCTTCTGCTTGAGGGTGATGGCCGAGGGCGGCGGGGCAGCCGCGGCCGGAAGCGCCATCAAGAGTGCCCACAGGCACAGCAGGCTCAACGGTCGCAAAAAGCAGTCCTCCCAGTGGGGAATCATTGGGAATTCAACCGGTTGGGTGAACAATCCTACCGTGCTTGAAAAAATTTAGTCCTGCTCGTGCAGCCAGGCCAGGGTCTTCTCTAACCCATGGTTCTTCTCGTGCTCGAGCACGGACTTGATGGCTTTGCCGAACATGTAGTGCTTGATCCTCAGCAGGCGCCTGGCCTCCTGGTGGGCGCCAGCCCGGGTCAGCACGTGATACTCGACCCAGCGTGCCATGCCCTCGCGCAGGGCGATGTTCTTGGTGAGGATCTTCTTCTCGTGCTGGTAGGCGTGCACAAGCTCGTGGGCCAGAATCGATCGAAAGCGTGGACGGGGCAGGCCGGGGGCCACCAGCACCTCGTGCCCGCGGCGCTCGCCCAGCTCTTGAGGGGTGTAACGCCCCATGTTTCCTTCGGCGTGGTAGAGCGAGGCTTTCCAGCCGACGCCCGGGGGATGCTTGAGCTCGAGAAAGACCGGCCAGGTCAACTTGATGTGGAACCAGGAGCTCAGGTCTTCCACCAGCTCGTCCATGGCCATGCGAGCCTGCACCGCGCCATCGATGGTGCGGGCAGTCTGAAACTCGGAGGTAGTGAGCTGGTACTCGCTGCGGCCGGTCATGGCAAACTCGACGGTGCGGCCCAGCCAGTTTACGAGCTTCTCGACGACGCTCACTCCAGCGAGTTCGACCTCGAGGCGGGATTGCCTGGCAGGCAGGGCGAAGGCGCCGGCACTCATGCGGAAAACCTGGCTGATACTCATGCTTTTGATCCTGGCGGGCCTGGGTGCGGCTCAACCGCCTTCGGCGACGCCCACCCCTGAGCCCGCCCCCACCAATGCTGCCGATCAGGCTCAGCAGCTCGTGACGGTGGAAGGCTACGGAGCCTTCCCGGTCGGTGTGAGCCAGGCTCAGGCCCGTCAGATGGCCGGTCAGGTGGCCCTCCTGTCGGCCTATCGCCAGCTCACCCTCAAGGCCCGTGCCTTCAGTCAACCCCGCCAGGAAGGCAACGAGCTGCAGGAGGTGACCGTGTCGGCCCAGCACGGCAGCCCGGCCTGGCTGGCCTGGGCTCTGCGGGCCGAGCCGGTCACCGCGGTCGAGGAAGGGCGAGGGGTCAAGGTGACCCTCAAGAGCCCCCCTCTGGGCGAAATCGCTTCTTCCACCCCCTTTCTGAGCCGCACCAGCATCTTTGACATCGACCGCGACGGCCTCAATGAGATCATTGGGGCCGGCTACGACGGACGCATCTACGTGCTGCGCGAGGAAGCGGGAAGGTTGCGGGTGCTGGCTTCGACTCCTGGCTATGCCGAACTGCACAGCTCGGTTCGCAACCAGTGGGAGCACGTACTCTTGACCCGGCTCGACAGCCTGAGCTCGATCGAGCCGGCTGGCAAGGGGCGCGTGCGCGTGGTGGCCCACCTGTCCCGCACCGAGGCGGTTGGGGGATTTCTGGCAGGCGCCGCAACCGAGGAGCGTGAGGTCCTGGTCACCCTGGACAAGAACGAGCCCGCTCCTGACATTCAGGTCAGCGAGCCGCTCGATTTCATCCCCGTGGACCCGGACAAGATCCCCCTCAAAGGTCTTCTGACCGCTCCTTCGCGGCTCTCCAGAGCGGTGTTGATGGTCAACGGCACTCAGGTGTGGTCCAGCCCTCCCCGCTTGCAAGCTCGCTCACTCAAGCTCGATCTAATGCTTGACCTGATCCCCGGTTTCAACCGTGCCCTGTTGCAGGTAACCGACAGTCAGAATCGCCCTGCCGAGCGCGAGGTGGTGGTCTTCAGGCGGGGCGATCCGACCCCACTCAAGAGCCAGCAGAAGCGAGCCCTGGTGGTGGGCATCGAGAGCTACTCGGACGGCGCGGTAACCCACGCGGTCAGTGATGCCCAGGCCATGGCCAGGGCGCTGGTGGAGAAGGCGGGCTTTCCGGCCCAGCAGGTGAGCACCCTGGAGGGTCCCTCCGCGACTCGGGACGCCATCGCCAAGGCAATGGGGGCGCTCACCTTCGATTCTGGCCAGCAAGACCTGGTGGTGTTCTACTTCGCAGGCCTGAGCGGGTTAAATGCCCTGGGCAACAAGCAGCTGATGGCCTCGGATACGCAGCCTGACAGCCAGAACGGCGTCTCGGCCGAGGACCTGCAACGCTTTCTCAACGATCTGCCCACCCACAACGTGGTGGTGTTGCTGGATACGGCCCGGGCCGACAAGTCCGAGGCCGACAGCCGCTGGCTGGCCAACGACGACTTCCTGACCCGCTCTGGGGGCGTCGGCCGCCTGATTTTGTCCACCGGCGATCCCTCCCCCAGCGACCGAGTGGGCTCGGGCAGTGGCGGGGTGGTTACCCGCAAGCTGGTCGAAGGCCTGGCTGGACAGACCGGAGGCACGATCCAAGAGCTCTACCGGTTTGCATACGAGGGCGTGGCAAAGGAAGCGGCCGAGAGAAAAGTGCTTCCGATACTGCCCCTGCTGCGGGGCCGACCGGTGGGAGTGCAGTCGCTGCGCTAAGCTTCGTCGCGATCGAAGCGGCGGAGTGCTCAGCGCAGCGTGGCCGAAGCCTTTTCCCAAAGCTCGGCCGGCAGGTCGCGGGTCAGAAGCACCCTGTCGCCGGAACGCTGCAGCCGCCACTGGCCGGGGGCATTCCTGACGGCCAGACGGGCAATCGGCTCGAACTCCTCGGCTTGGGCCGCGGAGTCCCAGCGCGTCAGCCAGACCAGACAGTGGCGGCCGTCTTTCTCGAGGATCGCCATCCGGTCGTTGCCCCACCCCTCAGCCGCCTGCCGAAAGGCGGGGGCCCGGTGCTGCTCGAGAAAGACGCGCAGCGTGAACTCGCCGCCAGTATCCTGGCCCAGCTCCTTCCAGCCCGGCAGGCTGAGCTTGAAAGGTAGCGGCAACGGCTGCTCGTTAGCCACATAGAGCTCAGGATGATAGATCTGCTCGGATGAGACCGGCTGGCGGGCGTAGCACTCGTTGACCAGCTCCCAGCCGCCGTAGCGGCGCAGCTCGTTGATGAAGTCGCAGCCCACCATGTAAGGGAACATCAGCGAGCGCTGGAAGTAGAGCGGAGCCTGGCGGAACTTGCCCATGCCCGGCAGCGGCACGATACTGAGCATAGCCCCCATAGCCTCCATGCTCATGCCCGACTCGGCCGAGTTGGTGCCCTGACGAGCCAGCATCAGGTCGTACATGACCGAGGTGGCATCCCCCTCGATCAGGCCCGCGAAGCCCAGCTCCCGGTCGCTGTTGCCCAGCTTAACAAGCTCCATCTGTCGGGCCTTGAGGTCGAACTGCTGGTTCTGCAGGGCGTGGTCGAGCTCGTGAAGGGTGATCATGGCATCTTCGTCGGCGCTCTTGAGAGCTTTGTTGAGCCAGTTCTGCTCGCGCAGCACCACGAAGAAGTAGTCGTGGATGGGGTCATAGGCTCCGGCCACCTGCTCTTGCATCAGGTCGAGCAGGAAGGGGCGCAGCTCGAAGTCGGGCGGCACCATTCCCAGCAGAATCAGCATGCGTTCGTCGCGGCGCTGTCGCTCGATCGGGTAGTGCAGCTCGATCTGCTCGTCGAGGAAGCGTCTCACCCCGTCGGAGGTCATCACGGTGTAGCGCACCGGGTAGCGAAACTTGAGCCCGCGCAGCTCTTCAAGCCGGCGCGAGAGGGCGGCCAGGGGGGCCGTGCTCTGCAAGTGGCGGGCCTGGCGCAGCAGCACGGCCGACTCCCAGACAATCCGGATGGGAGTGAGCAGGGCCCAGCCGGGGGTCTTCTCCAGGGTCTCGCGGCCGGGTGTGGCCGAGGCCAGCGTGGTCAGGCCCAGCAGGAAGACGAGGAGCCAGCGCATCGGCCTACTCGGGGGCCATAAGATCGCCCACCGTGAGGGCCGGGCCGGGCACGGCGGTCGGCTGGATCATGTCGGAAGGCCCGTAGACCCGCCGCACCCGGTAGGAGAAACCGAAGGGAGCGGTCTGGTCGGGCTGGGGCTCGAGGTGCTGCTCCAGACAGCGATCGATCAGGTTGACGATCCAGTACTCGGGGACGCCGGTGCTGGCGTAGAGGCCGGTTTTCTTGAGCCGGTCGTAAGCCAGCGAGGTGTAGGAGACCTCGATCACCAGGTCGGCCCGCGTGGGGTGGCGCAGTGCCTGACGCTGCTCTTCGGGTCGCACCAGGGCAAAATCGGGCTCGGGCTCGGAATACTCGCCCGACTGCACCGGCAGTCCAACTCGAACCAGGTGGGTGTTGCCGTAGGCCCGCACCAGGAGATTGTTCGCCAGGGCCACCGAGTCACTGTGGAGCTTGTCGTGCGCGCTCAAAGGCAGGATCTCCCCATCGATCAGCTCGACCCGCTCGCCGGCGAAGATGCCGGCCTCGGCCATCTTGTTGTATTCTTCCACCGTGAAGCGGCGGGGCTTGAGCTCGAGCATCATCGGCAAACTTCGCTCCGGTATGGAACGCGTCCTTTCAACCTGTTGCGAGCTCATCGCCTGGTCCATGCGAGGGCTCGATCTCCTCCACCCGCACCCCCAGCTGCCCGTCGCAAAGGTGCACCCGCAGGGCCTCGCCCGGCACCCGCCCGGCCACGCTGCGCACCAGCAGTCCCTGCGCGTCGCGAGTAAGGGCATAACCACGCTGCAGCACTCTCAGAGGGCTGAGGGCGTCCAGCTGGCCAGCCAGGGCCCCCAGCATCTGGCGTCGACGCTCCAGGTCGTGAACCGCAGCCCCTTCGAGCCGGGCCTCGAGCGACGAAAGCAGGCTCCTCAGCGGGGCCAGGCTCAAAGGCGGCACCACCAGCAGGCTCAGCTCTGCCCGCCGCGCGCGCACCAGCGACAGTGCCCCGCGCAGCAAGCGATCGGCCAGCGTGCCCAGACCCTGACGCGCCAGGGCCACCGCGGGAGGGCGCAGGCTGTGCTGCAGGCCCGCCAGCCGCTCGCGCTGCAGGGACAGGCCGCGCCTGGTGGCGGCCTCCAGCCGGGGGCGCAACTCCTCGAGCCGGGCCCGCTCGCGACCGAGCACCAGGCTGGGGTGGCGAGCTCGCACCGCCTGGCCCAGCCCCTCCAGTTGCACTCGTTCGAGCTGCACCCGCGCGCTCTGCGCCCGCGCCAGCGCGGCGCCAAGACCCGACAGCTCGGCCCGAGCCGGCTGCACCAGCCGCTCGGGGAAGCGCAACGCCGGGCTGCGGGCCAGCCGCTCGAGCCGTTGGCGGTGTACTTCGAGCTGGCGAACCATGGCCAGCTTGAGCCGGGTGCCGACCTGCTCGAGGGCGCCCACCAGCTCGCCCCGGTCGGCCGCCACCAGCTCGGCTGCGGCCGTGGGCGTGGGAGCACGCCGATCGGCGGCCATGTCGCACAAGGTGACATCGGTCTCGTGCCCGATAGCCGATACCACCGGCACCGAGCAAGCTGCCACCGCGCGCACCAGAGCCTCATCGTTGAAGGCCATCAGGTCTTCCAGCGAGCCGCCGCCACGGGCCACGATCACGCAGTCGACACCGAAGGCCACCACCCGCTCCAGGGCACGCACCAATCGACCCGGAGCCTCGGCCCCCTGTACCGGAGCGGGCGAGAGAATCAGGTGGACGGCAGGATTACGGCGCTTGATTGTGGTCGCAATGTCGCGCAGCACGGCCCCCTCGCGCGAGGTCACGATCCCCACCCGAACCGGCAGCACGGGCAGCCGACGCTTGCGGGCCGGGTCGAAGAGCCCCTCGGCGGTCAGCCGGGCGCGAAGCTCCTCGAGCCGGAGGCGCAAGGCCCCCTCCCCATCGGGCCGCATGCGCCGCACCTGAAGTTGAAGCTGGCCGCGCTGGCCATAGAGCTCGATACCGCCGTGCAGCACCACCTGCAGTCCATTGGAAGGAGGGAAGCGCACCTGGCTGGCGGCCAGGGCGAACATCACACAACGGATCTCGGAGCGATCATCCTTGAGAACGAAGTAGAGATGACCGGCCGAAGACCGCCGGTAGTCGGATATCTCGCCTCGCACCACCAGAGCCTGCAGCGCCGGCTGGGCTTCCAGCGCCTGGTGCAGGGTGCCCATCAGGCTGGTGACGGAGTGGATCCCGTCCTCGCTCATGAAACCAGGGCAGCCTCGGCCCGCTGGTAGATCAGCTTGAGCCCTTCGCACAGCACCGAGGGCCGATCTACCCCTCCGCCCATCTGGCGCTCGAAGGGGCACCCACCCCGGCACAGCTCGCGCCAGTGGCACTCCTGGCAGCCTTCCGGGATGGTCCGCCAGCCCGCGAACATGGCCTTCGTCTCGGGGGCGTCGAGCAGGGCATCCAGGTCGCTCTGGTGCAGGTTGCCCAGGCGGGTCTCCGGGAAGGCGGAGAACTCGTCGCAGGGGTAGACGTCGCCGTTGTGGGCGAAAGTGATGTAGGCCGAGCAGTCGCCCTCGAGCTTGCAGTAACCGCTCTCGAGGCCCGACAGCTTGCGCACCAGCCCGGCCAGACCGCGGATCTTGAAGTCGGAGCGGCCCAGGGCCAGCCAGCGATCCAGCACCCGGGTCATGAACTGGCCGAAGGCCATCGCTCCCACCCGCACGTCCAGCCGCCCCTCGGTGTAGCGAAGAGCGGGGGCGAAGTCGACCTCGCTCAGGCCGAGCGAAGCGAAGTAGTCCACCAGCGCTTCGGGGTGGTCGAGGGTGTGGGTGTCCACCACGCAGGACGAGCGCGGCGAAAGGCCGGCCGCCTGCAGGCAGGCCAGGGCACGCACCACGGCGGCGTGGCTGCCCCGGCCGCCCTGGTTGAGGCGACGTTGATCGTGCAGCTCTTGCGGGCCGTCCAGGCTAAGGGTAACGCCAAAGCCGCGCTGGGCCAGGAAGTCGGCCCATTCCGCATCGATCAAAACGGCGTTGGTTTGCAGCGAGTGACGCAGCGGGCGGCCCTCGAAGTGCCGGTCAGAGCGCTCGACCACCTCGCGGAAGCGCGTCAGGCCGACCATAGTGGGCTCGCCGCCGAACCAGAGAAGACTGGCAGGGCCCCGCGTCAAGCGGGCCGTCTCGGAGAGGACACGCTCGAGAGTGTCGTCGGCCATGAGCTGGCCTGGCCTGAGCCGTCCGCTCTGATAGCAGTAGGCGCAGGCCAGGTTGCAGGCCTCGATTAGCTTGATGACGGCGACGAGCCGGCGGGCTACCCCTTGAACCACGTGAAGGTATCGGGATCAGCCGGCTCATTGAGCACGCCAGCCAGCGCAGGATTCAGCGGGGGGGCCTGCTCTGCTTTCGGCTGGGGAGCGACGGGGGGCTGCTGCGGCTGGGGGGTCATGACGATTCCTCCTACTTGCTGGGTTTGGCGGATGGCTTCGGGGCGGGGGAAGCGACTCCTGTGGGCGGCGAGGGCGAAGGGGCGGCGGGGCTGGGAGAGGCCGCCGGCGCGCTGGGAGGCGGGGCAGCCATTTTCAGGTCCAGCGCCTGCCAGACCACCTGCCCGTTCTCATCGTAGATGGCCAGGCGGGCCTGGTCGTCCGAGGACAGGCCCATCACGATGCGCGAGCGTCCCTGCGAATCATACAGGACGAAGCCGTGCAGCTCTTCGGCCGTGCGGCCCAGAGGAGCCAGCTGGCCGCCCCGATAGGTGACCAGGCCCAGGCCACCTTGCGGGGTCACGGTCATCCCGTAGCGCGGACCCGATGCATCGTTCATCACCAGGCCCTGGGTCACCACCGCGCCCAGCTCGGCCCAGGTCTGGTAAACCAGGCACGCGCCAATCACGAACAAGAGCACGAGACCGATGGCACCGACGCGCTTCAAAGCGTGATTCTGGGCTTCCAGGTATTCGACCCGTTCGATCAGGTCGTCGTGCGGTTCACTCAAGGGCAGGGCCTCCGGAAAAGTCTCGTGGGCCGGCCCTTCGGGCGGGCGCCGAGCTACTCCTCCAGAAGATAGGCCAGCAACCGCGCGTGGAACTCGCGCTCATGATGGTCCTGGATGTCGGCCCGGGCGCGATTGATGACCGAGAACACAGCCGACACCAGGAAGAACAGGTATTCCGGCCGGGGGGTGGAGCTGTTCAGCAAGTGCTCCACCAGGGAGTGGGCCGGGTTGAGCGTCACCCGCCCGTCGGGAGTGCAGGCGCAAAACGTGCCCTTGGGGGTGGGGCCAAAGGAGATGATCTGGGGCACGGCTTTGACCAGCTCCGGGTCATCGCCCAGGATGGCGCGCATCTGCGAGCGCAGCGTGCCAGCCAGGCGCTCGCGGGGGTTGGTGGGGGCATTGGGGGCAACAGGCTCGGCCATGGAAGGCTCTTCTACCTCAGAGAGGGGCGGCGTCCCTTCCTCGGGCTCGGCGAACAGGGGCAGCTCGCGCAGGGGTGAGCCGAGAAGGCCCAGGCCTGACACTTCCCAATCGCGCCAGCTCAGGATGCGCTCGGCGGCCAGCCGCTGGTGCTCGGGTGAGAGCCGCGGATAGAGCAGCGCCAGCTCGCGCTCGAGCTGATCCAGCGGCAACAGGGCTTGCAGATCGGGAACCTGGCCCAGCACCACCCCCAGCACGCCGCGATGATCGCCCAGGGGATGAGCCAGCCAGCTCCCGTCGCTGGCCTGCACGCGCACCTCGCCCGCCTCTCCCTCCAGAGGAACACCCAGCTCTCCGTCCAGCGGAGCCGTCAGAGGCAGACGCAGGAGCCAGGCCCGCCCGGGCCAGAGAAGATCGAGCCGGGTTGCCGGAGGGCGATAAGGCACCAGGGCCAGCAAGCTTCCCCACGCCTGCACCTGCTCGGGACGCAGGCGAAAGAGCGGCCCGGGCGGGTGGGCGGCCGGCGCGCGCATCCCGGGGGAGAGGTACTCCACCGGCCCGGCCAGCAGGTCGCCCAGCTTGTAGGGCCGCCCCAGCACGTCGCCCCGCACCTCCACCTGGCGCAGCTCGCTCTCGAGCTCGCGGTGGGACTGGCTGCACCGGCGAGCCAGAAAGAACAGGTATTCCGGGCTCTCGGCGGCCCGGGCCAAGCCCAGCTTGCCGGCCAGGTCCACCAGCTCGCGTTGCCAATCCTTCTCCTCGCCTGGCTCAGCCAGCACAGCCTGGAAGGGAACCGCGCTGCGCTTCAAGAGGGGCTCGCCCTCGGGCAGAACGATCCAGCTCTTCTTCTCGCGCGTCAAGCCCAGCTTGCCCTCCCAGGGCGGGGGAAGCTCGTAGACCGCCTCACAGAGCTTCTCGGAGAGCTCAGGCAGCAGCTCTGGCCGCGCCGAGCTGGCCCGTCTGGGCTCCAGCAGGTGGCGCGGAAAGAGCTTACGCAGAGGGATCTTCTCCCTCTGCGGCAGCTCGGGGGTTGCCTCTTGAGCGATGAGAAGCAGAAGCCGGTCGAGCGAGAGCCCTCCGGAGAGAAGCGGAAGCTGACAGACCGCCCGCACCCAGGGAGTGCGGGCCCCGCCCAGCTCCTGATAGCCTGGCAGCAGCGAGCAGAAGAAGTCGAGCAGTCCGGGGCTGTCGGGCGCTACGCGGGCCAGCGCTAGAGCCAGCTCGCGCAGCTCGATCTGCAGGTCTTGACACAGCTTCGCCCGTCCCCGGCCCACCTGGTCATAGTAGGCGTTGGGGGAGGCCACCCCGGAGATGTCCACCCGACCGCGCACGCTCCCGAAAGGGGGAGGCTCCAGGTTGATGCGCTCCAGCAGACGGTCCTTGTAGAGGGCCTCGACCTCAAAGCGCGGGGTGACGCCACGGGTTCGTTCCAGCACCAGGACCCCCCGGGCGAACTCATGTCGGGCCAGCCCCTCGGGCAGGGGCTCGGTGACCTCCTCACGCTCCAGGTAGACCTTCTCGCGCAAGAGCGGCTCGAGGTCGGGGCTGGCATCCACCAGCCGCTCCTCGCCCAGGAAGTAAGCCAGCCAGGACCACTCGTCGGCGCTGACCAGCAACGCGTCGCGGACCGGGTCGAGCAATTCTGCCGGCGGGGCCTGCTCGAGGTAGCGGACCTTCTCTCGCTCTCGTAGCTCGGCCAGGCCAGCTCGGGTGCCGTCCAGGGCCACGAAGAGCGGGACCTGCTCGAGCTCAGGCGCCAGGGGGGAGGGGTCCTGGCACGCGAGTCGCCAGCGCAAGAGATTCTGCAGGTGCGGCCTGGCCAGACCCTGGTCGATCTGGCTCAGCACCAGCAGGGCCGGCTCAAGAGCGCGCGCGACCTCCTGGAGCGCGACGCTCCAGGCCTCGTCGTGCTCGACCCCGGTCCAGCGCCGATTGGGAGTCAGCCGGTCATCGTTCCAGGCGATCGAAAGGCCTCGCGGTAGTTGCACCTCGATATCCAGGCCCAGGGGCCGAGCCCCCTTGAAGAACAACAGGGCGGGCGGCACGGTGGGGTCGCTGTGAAAGACCAGCTCCCCCCGTTCGAGCGGAACGCGAGCCAGGTAAAGCCCGTTGCCCAGACGCACGCTCACCGGCCGGCCCTCTTCCCAGCAACGGCGATTCAAAGCCGCCTGGTGCGCTTCCTGAAGCAGCTCGCCGGCATCTTTGAGCACTTTGAAGATGCGGGCAAGATGGGGGCTCGAGCGCTCGGTCAGGCGCAGCACCGGCTGACCGTCCAGGGGCGCCTCCTTCCAGGTGCCGGTGGTGACCCACAGGCACTGCTCCTTCTCGAAGGCCTGCAGAGCCGCGCGCAGGTCCACCGCTTGGCCGGCCTGGTTCTCCCACAGGGGCGCGGCTACCAGGGCCTTGCGGTAGGAGCGCCAGGCATCGGAATAGTCGGCGGCCTTGATCTCGTTGCCGATGGCGTGGCGCAGCAGATCGGCCGCGTCCTCATCCAATGGGCAAAAAGTGGCAGCCAGCTTCGTCAGGGCCAGCCGCACCAGCGAGCGCAACCAGATCATCAGGTGACGGAACTTCTCGTCCTCCACCACCCCGCTGTGAGAAACGTTGACGCTCAGGGCGGGAGCATCCAGCACCGCTTGAGCCCAGGTGGGCCCCAGGTCAACATCCTCCTCGCAAACCAGCACGCCGTGGCGCAAGAAGCGCACCCGACCGCTCTTCTTGCAGCCCTCGGGAGGCTGGCTCAGCAAGCCCAGAACAGCTCCCCGACAGCCCTCCGTTGGCAGGGTCAGGTGCACTGAGGCCGGCTCGATCGGCACCGCGTTCCCCGCCTGCACCGTGGCGACGGCCTTCATGCGAACCGGCTCGAACAGCTCCCGGCCGTTGATCACCACTGGAGCAAGACGACAGCGCTCCTTGAGAACCTGGGCCTCGGGGGCCTGCCCGGTCACGAAGCGACGCAGCACCTTCCAGCTCACTCGCTCGCGCAGGTGCAGCTCGTTCTGCTCGCTGGGCCGGGGCAGACCGGACACGCTCAGCTCCAACCCCTTGAGCTCGAGCAGGGTCGTGCCCGAGCGCAAGAGAACCCGGGCCGGGTTCAGGGCCGCGGCCGCGTTCAGCGCGATGGCCAGCTCGCGCAGCCGGCCGGTCGGGTCCTGCTCGGGCTGCTCGCTGAGCAGGTAGGCGAACAGATTCTCCAGCTCCTCTGCCCCGAAGAACGGGCCGTCGAAACGCAGGATGCAGTCGTCGGAGTCGGTGGTCACCTCGATGCGGGTGGCTCCGTTGGCCACCCCGGCGGCCACCGCGTGAGCCACCCAACGGTGCGGGTCGAGCAGTTGAAAGCGGCGCAGCTTCTCGCGCGCCTTGCGCCAGTCCAGCGTGAAGCCGCCGGCCGAGTCGCGGCGACCGGACTGGCGCAGCTCGCCCAGCAGCTCGTCGAGCTCGACGCTCACTGCCGCCAGCTCCGCTCCAGCTCCAGAAACTCATCCAGCGTCAGGGTTTCCGGCCGCCGGGTGGGATCGATGCCCGAGCGCTGCCAGGTAGCGGCATCCACCAGGGCCGAGAGCGAGCTCTTGAGCATCTTGCGCCGCTGGGCAAAGGCCGTGCGCACCAGCCGCTCGAGCCGGGCCACCTCCAGACCCTCCGGCAGCGGCCGGGGCACCAGGTGCAGCACCGCCGACTCCACTTCGGGGGGGGGCGCGAACGCGCGCGCCGGCACGGTGAAGAGAAGCTCGGCCTGGGCGCGCAGCTGCACGAAGTGAGACAGCGAGCCCGACGAGCGGGTGCCTCGAGCCACCACCCGCTCGGCCACCTCCTTCTGCACCATCAGCCACATGGCCGTGAACTGTCCGAACGGCGCGGACAAGAGCTTCTCCAGGATGGGCGAGGTGACCGCGTAGGGCAGGTTGGCCACTACCTTCCAGCCCGGCTCCGGCAAGAGAGTGGTCAGGTCGACATCCAGGAAATCCTGGCGCACCACGGTCAGGTTCGGCGCCGCTCCCAGCCGCGAGGCCCAGTGCGGGTCGATCTCGCAGGCCAGCACCTGGCCGGCCCGCATTATCATCGGCAGGGTCAGGGCCCCCGCCCCGGGGCCGATCTCCAGCACCCGATCCTTCTGGGTCAGCCGGGCAGCATCCAGGATGCGCTCCACCACCGTGGAGTCGCGCAAGAAATGCTGGCTCCAGCGCGGCTTCTTGGGCATGGAAGCGGTTTCGAGGGGCTCGGCTCGGTTTACCTGCAGCCCTGAGTTGTGTGCGCAGCGCAAGCGAGCACTTGTTCGAGTCAGTTGGGTGGCGCACTGAGTTGTGTGCGCATGCGCACCCAGGTCAACTGCGCCCGCGCACTTATGATCGAAGGCGGCGCTACTCCGACCAGGTGAGCTGTTAAAACGCGCCTCCCGCCTTTGACCGGCCGGACTGCCTGGGCCTGCGCTGCTGGTGGCCCTGTCCTGAGCCACGTTTTCAGCATTTCATCAGGCCTGTTGGGTAACCTCATCGAGATGACGACCTGAGGGAGGAAAACCATGATTACGAGCCATTTTGGATATCAAGCAGCCGCCTCGACGCGCGTGCAATCGGCCGCGGGTGGGCCTGCTGAAGGAGCTTACCTGGTGCAGCGCCGCCACGAGGCCCCCGATGACGGCTACAACGGAGGCCAGGCCTCCATGCGTTACGTCAAGACCGATGCGCCCATTCCGGGCGAGACGCTCTTCCATGGCCCCTTCCGCAAGCTCACCGATTACGGGGACGGAAAGTACAGCGAACCGACCTTCTATTATGAGCCGGTCGATCCCAAGCTGGTCACGACCAGCATCTACAACGGCCCGGGTCGCGGAGACGTGGAAGTCTTCTAACTGCTGAAGGCTCCTATCCTTCTGGGGCGCCTCCATCCAAGGCTGTCAGCGCCGAGTCCTTTCGCAGGTTTCCACGCACAACCGTGCCCCCGATCACCAGCGCTCCCTGATGCTGGCTAGCAGTTGCTGGCGAGCTGCGGGTTGACATTCTGAGCAGTTCTGGCGCGAGAATGTAATCCAGGCCGAGCCGAAAGAAGTTCCCGGGGAGCCGCGAAGAACCCCAGAATGCGTCTGCAACGGATGGGGATCCTGGGTGTGGCTAGTGCAATGTCCGGCAAGTCCGTCCCTATCTTGAGGACCCAGGATTATCAGGTTTCCTTGTCTCGAGTGCGATAAAAATTCAAGCCATTGTTACAT
>JAANMT010000777.1_pt1 | contig 34199 bp, 30 predicted proteins | sample 7279711 | NCBI WGS metagenome assembly JAANMT01 (sample SAMN14094538, study PRJNA606508) | bioreactor metagenome | isolation source: A lab-scale SPAN reactor treating ammonium-rich wastewater day 1 | place: Ireland: Galway | collected 2017-01-16 | reverse complement strand
GCAGCGCAGGCGAAGAGGTGCAGCAGGAGTTTGCCTATCACCTGAAGGCCGCGAGGCACCAGAGGCCCGGCCACGCGGCGTGACCAAGGGGCGCGGGCCAGCGCGCGGAGCAGTTGCTTTTGTCCCAGCTTGCGCCTGGGCTGTAAGGACAAAAGCACCCCCTGTAGACACAGGGGGCTGTCAGGCACTGGCCGGAGTCGTTGCTGCAACAGCCCCGCCTCTGAAGCCGGGGAGCAGGACTTCATCGACAATCCCATGGGGCGGCGACACAATCCCCACGATGAAGAAAGCCCTGGTCACCGGCGCCACTGGTTTTGTCGGCTCCGCCATCGTGCGCGAGCTGCTTGCATCGGGGCAGCAGGTGAAGATTCTGCGTCGTGCTCAATCGCCCTTGAGCAACCTCGAGGGACTTGAGGTTGAGCACGCCGTCGGCGACCTGATGCAGCCCCAGAGCCTTGAGGCCGCCCTGCGCGACGTTGACCGGGTTTACCACTGTGCCGCGCTGTACAGCCTCAAGGGCGGCTACAACGATTACCTGCGCCACAACGCGGTAGGCACCAAGAATGTACTGCAGGCCTGCCTCAATGCGCGAGTGGAGCGCGTGGTCTACACCAGCACCATTGCCGCCGTAGGCACGGAAGGGGCCAAGCAGCCCATCACCGAGGAAACCATCTGGAACTTCGCACCCTTCAACAACCCCTACATCACCAGCAAGTACATCGCCGAGTTCGAAGCCATGCGCTTTGGCGCGCGCGGCCTGCCCGTCGTGACGGTTAACCCCGGGGGCCCCATCGGCGAGCGCGACCTCAAGCCCACGCCCACGGGTCTGCTCGTCATACTCATGTTGTCGGGCTTCATCGTCGTACCGCCCCTGCCGGTGCCGTTTGTGGATGTGCAGGACGTGGCCCGCTGTCACCGGCTGGCCATGGAGAAGGGCCGCCAGGGCGAACGCTACCTTTGCGTGCACAGTGCGCCGCCCCTGACGCAAGTCGTGAAAATGCTGCGCGAGCGTGTGGGCATGGGGCCCCGCTTGCGCCTGCCCGGATTCATCCACCGCCTCGGCGCGGCTTCCACCTGGCTGCTGCCTCAGTTTCTGAGCCAGTTCACGGGCGTGGCGCGGTTCATCCTGCGACGCTTCAACTACGACTGCAGCAAGTCCGTGCAGGAGCTTGGCCTGACTTACACGCCGCTGGAGGACGCCTTTGAGCGGGCCACGCGCTGGTACATTCAGCAGAAGTACGTGGGCCAGCCGCGCCGTTACAAGTAGCGGCGAAGCGGCGGCTGCGCGGTGAGTTCAACAGATGCGGGGAAGCTGCTCACCGCTGAGCATGGGCAGGTTGCGCAGCGTGCCCATGCGCGTGCGCAGGCTGACTTGTCCGGGGCGGTGGGCGCGCACCGTGCCGGCCACGACGGCATGGGCGGCCTCGGGAGTCCGGCGCAGGGCAATGAGGGCCGCCTGGGCCTGGCGCGGCGGCACGACGGCCACAAAGCGCCCTTCGTTGGCGACATAAAGGGGGTCAAGGCCCAGAAACTCGCAGGCGGCGCGCACGGCGGGCAGCACGGGGACAGCCTCTTCCTCAAGTTCGATTTCGACGCCGGCCGTCAGCGCGAACTCGGCCAATGCGGTGGCCAGGCCGCCGCGTGTGAGATCGCGCAGGCAGTGAACCTCGATGCCCGCCTCAAGTAACGAGCGAACGGCGGGCCAGAGGCACTGGCTGTCGCTCTCAAGGGAGCTCTCAAAGGCCAGGTTCTCCCGCGCGCCCATGACGGCGATGCCGTGGCGGCCGATATCTCCGCTGAGCAGCAAGACGTCTCCTTCGCGGATGGAGCGCGGGTGAATGTCGAGGTCGTGTTCGCACAGCCCCACGCCGCTGGTCGTGATGTAAACGCCGTCGCCGCTGTCGCGCTCGACCACTTTGGTGTCGCCGGTGGTGATGGCCGCGCCGCCGAATTGGGCGGCGGCGGCCATGGAGCGGGCGATGCGGCGCAGCACTTCGATCTCTGTGCCTTCCTCAATGATGAAGGCGGCGCTAAGGCAAAGGGGGCGCGCGCCGCACATGGCCAGGTCGTTGAGTGTGCCGTGCACGGCCAGCGAGCCGATGTCTCCGCCCGGAAAGAACATGGGGCGCACGACGTAGCCGTCCGTCGTGGTTGCGATGCGCCCGGCCTTGACCTGCGCGACGGCGCCGTCGTGGTCGGCGCTGCTGTGAAAGGCTGACGCGAAGACCTCGCGCACGAGGCTGTGCATCAGGCGCCCGCCGCCGCCGTGGGCCAGAGTGACGCGGCCGCCGGAGAGGGGGGCGGGGCAGGCAGGCTGAAAGTCGCGGGGCGGGTTCATGTGCGGTACCGGTAGTAGGCGGAGCAGGCGCCCTCGTTGCTGACCATGGTCGCCCCCAGGGGGGTCTCGGGCGTGCAGCGCAGGCCGAAGGCCGGGCAATCGGCGGGCTTCTTCAGGCCCTGCATGATGAGCCCGCTGATGCACTCGCCGCTTTCCGAGGCCGGTGTCTCCAGGGGCCCAAAGCGCTCCAGGGCGTCAAAGGCCCGGAATTGATCGCTCAGGCCAAAGCCGCTGGCTTCAATGGAGCCCATGCCGCGCCAGTGGCGGGGCTGAACGCTGAACACGCGCGAGATGAGGTCCTGCGCCTGTCGGTTGCCTTCGCTGCGAACGGCGCGGGCATACTGGTTCTCGACTTCGTGCCGGCCGCTTTCCAGCTGCCGCACACACATCAGCACGCCCTGCATGATGTCCAGGGGCTCAAAGCCGGTGACGACAATCGGCACCTTGTAGCGGCTTGCGAGGGGCTCATATTCGCGGGTGCCCATGATCGCGCAGACGTGCCCCGCTGCGAGAAATGCCTGCACGCGCGAGCCGGGAGCGCGCAGGATGGCCTCGATGGCGGGCGGCACGAGCACGTGCGAGACGAGCAGCGAGAAGTTGGTCAGGCCGCGCTGACGGGCCTGGTGGACGCTCATGGCGTTGGCGGGCGCCGTGGTCTCAAAGCCGACGGCGAAGAACACGACCTCGCGCCCGGGGCTCAAAGCCGCGATTTCCACGGCCTCGAGGGGGGAGTAGACCACCCGCACGTCCGCGCCGGCGGCCTTGACCTGAAACAGGTCGGTCCGCGTTCCGGGCACGCGCAGCATGTCTCCGAACGTGCAGAAGATGACCTCGGGCCGCGCGGCAATCTGGTGGGCTTTGTCCAGGATGGCGGCGTCGGTCACGCACACGGGGCAACCCGGCCCGTGAATGAGCCTGATCTGGGGCGGCAGCAGCTCGTCGAGGCCGTGCTTGACGATGGCGTGGGTCTGGCCGCCGCAGACCTCCATGATGGTCCAGCAGCCCCTGACGGCGGAGCGGATGGCGGCGGCGCAGGCCCGCACGGCCCGGGGATCGCGGTACTCATCGAGGTACTTCATGGCTGACCCTCAAGCGCGGCCAGGGTGCGCCGCGCCTCGGCTTCGCTGAGGCGTGAAATGGCAAAGCCCACGTGGGCCAGCACGTAGTCGCCGACCTGGGCCTCGGGCACGAAGGCCAGGTTGATCTCCTTGACCACGCCGCCGAAGTTCACGCGGCCGCAACGGGTCTCGGCGGTCTGGCCCTCGACGGATTCAATGCGGCCGGGCACGGCAAGGCACATCGGCGTCTCCTGTAAGCGCGGCCAGCTGACCCAGGGCAATGGCGCCATCGTTGGGCGGCACACGCCGCGGGATGACGGGCGCGAAACCCGCTTCGCGCAGCCGGCGCAGGGCGCGTTCCGTCAGATAGCGATTCTGGAAGCAGCCGCCGCAAAGCGCCACCCTTTGCTCGCCGACGGTGCGCGCGACGGCCAGTATGGCCTCCACCAGCGCGTTATGGAACTTCGCGGCCGCGACCCCCGTCTCGCGTTCCTTCCGCGCGGCCGCCAGCATCGGGCGCCAGTCGAGCTGGCCGTCTGCCAGCGGCAGGGCGTAGGCGTCAGCGCGCTGTGGCGCCACGGCAGCCTCCAGCAGCATGGCCGCCTGCCCCTCGTAAGACTGGGGCCCGCACAGCCCCAGCAGCGCGGCAAAGCCGTCAAAGAGCCGGCCGACGCTGCTGCAAAGCGGCGCCGAGGGGCCCTGCGCACCCTCGAGTCCGGCGAGCGCGCGGCGGGCGTCTCTTGCCGCGGCGTCTCCGCCCGGCAGCCTGAAGGGAAGGAGATGGGCCACACGGCTGAAGCGGGTGCCGCGGATTTGCAGGAACTCGCCGCCCCAGACGGAACCGTCAGGGCCCAGACCTGTGCCGTCCCAGACCACGGCCAAAGCTGAGTCCAGGCCGTGCTCGGCCTGGCAGGCCAGGGCATGGGCCGCGTGATGCTGCACGGGCAAAACCGGCAGGCCCAGCTCAGCCGCGAAGCGGGTGGACCCATAGTCCGGGTGCAGGTCGCAGGCGGCCGCCTCAGGCACGGCATGAAAGAACTGCCGCAAATCCGCCGCGGTCTGGCGCAGGGCGTCGAGGGCCAGGGTGTTCTCGAGGTCGCCGACGTGCTGGCCGAGGATGGCGCGATCCTCGACCCTGATGGCTGGCGCGTTCTTCATGTGCGCGCCGACGGCCATGGCCGGCGGCCCGGCCATAGGCAGCAGCAGGGGGGCGTAGCCGCGCGCCATGCGCAGGACCTGGGGCGCGCCGTCAATGACGCGCGCGACGGAATCGTCCAGGGCGCGCCGGATGGGGCGATTGTGCAGCAGGAAGCGGTCAGCCACGACGCCAAGGCGCTGCAAGGCTTCGGCGTTGTCGATGCACAGGGGCTCCTCGCTGAGGTTGCCGCTGGTGCAGACGACAGGAAACTCAACGGCGCGAAGCAGCAGATGGTGCAGGGGCGTTGTGGGCAACATCAGGCCCACCTCGAGCAGGCCCGGCGCGACGTTGGCCGCCAGCGCCCCGGCCTTGGAGGCTACCAGGACGATGGGCGCGGCGGGCGACTGCAGCAGCTCGGCCTCTTGGGGCGAGACGTGGGCGCAAAGCTGCGCTGCGGCAAGGTCGCGGGTCATGACGGCCAGGGGTTTGTCGGGCCGGTGCTTGCGCTGTCGCAGCCGCGCGACGACGTCGGCGCGGGTGGCATCGACCAGAAGCTGAAAGCCGCCCAGACCCTTGACGGCGAGAATCAATCCCTCGCGCAGGGCGGCTGCGGCCAGCGTGAGGGGGCTTGCGTCGAGGATAGCGCCCGAGGCGTCGCTGAAGCTCAAGGCGGGCCCGCAGGCGGGGCAGGCCGTGGGCTGGGCGTGAAAGCGCCGGTCGCCGGGGTTGTCATATTCGGCGCGGCAGGCAGCGCACATGGCAAAGGCTGCCATGGTTGTATGGGCGCGGTCATAGGGCACGCGCTCAAGGATGCTGTAACGGGGGCCGCAACGCGTGCAGTTGACGAAGGGGTAACCAAAGAAGCGGCTGGCGGGGTCGAAAAGTTCGCGCAGGCAATCGGGGCAGGTGGCGAGGTCGGGGATGACGTCGGGCCGGCTTCCTTGGCGGCTTTCGCGGATATTGAAGGCCGATTCGCCAAGCGGCTCACAGGGTTCGAAGGCGACTTGATCCACGCGGGCGGCACGGGGATGTTCCTGCCCCAGGCGCGTCAGGAACTCGGCGGTGCGGAATCCTTCAACCTCGATGATCACGGCACCGCCCTCATTGCGAACGTGGCCACCGAGGTCCAGCTCTTGGGCCAGGCGCCAAACGAAGGGGCGAAAGCCCACGCCCTGAACCGCGCCCTTCACGACGATTCGCAGGCGCAGGCCGCTCATGCCACCTCAACGCTTTCGAGCAGAACGTCGGCGGCGGCCGGCGCCAGGATGTCGGGGTCGAGCCGGGCGTGAATCGCGGCGCCCTGGGCAGCCGTTCCGGCGGCGGCATGCTCGAAGTGGTAGCGGAAGTGGTTGGCGTCCATGTGGCAGAGCGCGCCGAGCCTCACGTGAACGGCAACCACGCGCGAGGCGTTCTGCGCCCGGGCCACGTCCAGGATCTTGCGCATGAGGTCCTGCATCAATGAGGCTTCGTGCACGCGCAGTCCTCCCGGATCTTGTGTTCCAGCTCGACGAGGGCGGCCTCCACGGGACCACTGAGGCCATGGCCGGGCGTGAAGTCGCGGGCTTCGACGCCGTAAAGGATGACGCGCGGCGGCAGCCTGCCCAGCGTCCGTGCCAGCTCAATCGCATCGCCCAGGCCGATCACGTGGCTCGAGGCGAAGGCGCTCAGTTCGCCCTTGAAAGGAGAGCTTGACACGTCAAGCCGTTGCACCGCTCCCGCCTCAAGGCCGGCCTTCATGGCGTCCACCAGAATGGCCACAGAGGCGCCGTCGAGAAGGTCCAGCACGCTGAGCATGTCGCCCGGCGCCACGGCCAGCCTGACGCCTGCCAGGCCCGCTGCAGCGAGGCGGTCGACCAGCGCAGGACCGGCGCCGTCATCGGCGCGGTCGCGGTTGCCAATGCCGATGATGACCGTGCTCACCGCCGCTCCACCTTCAGCTTGAGGAAGTGGGTGCTGCACGAAATGCACGGGTCGTAATTGCGCACGGCCTGCTCGCACTGCCAGCGCAGCTGATCGTCGGGCAGGTGCAGCCGCGGCGCGATGAACCGCCGCAGGTCTGCCTCGATGGTGGCCTGATTCTGCGACGTGGGCGGGATGATCTGCGCAAACGTGATGCGGCCCTGCTCATCGAGTTCGTAGGTGTGGTGCAGCAAGCCGCGCGGGGCTTCCGTGGCTGCGAGGCCGCGGCCGGCGCGGGGCCGCACCTCGACACAGGGCTGATGGGGGCGCTCGGCCGCCTCAAGAATGCGCAGGGCTTCATCAACGGCATAAACGGTCTCGACGGCGCGCACCACGATGCTCTGGAAGGGGTTGCGGCAGACGCGTCCCAGACCTGCGTCCTGTGCCGCCTGCCGGGCCAGGGGCGAAAGCAGGTCATGGTTGAGGGCATAGCGCGCCAGGGGGCCGACTTTGTAGTGGCCGCGCGCCTTCAGGCGGCAGTGCAGTGCCGTGGAGTGGGGCACATGCTCCTCGGCGAAGTGTTCATGGTAGTCCCGCGCGTTGATGTTCAGGCCGCGGCTGCTGACGATGCGGCCTTCGTTGAAGGGATACTCCGCGGGGTGGCTCAGGGAAACGAACTCGTAGTCCTGCTCGAAGTCCGGGAACTCGAAGCCCTTGACCCAGGCCACCGTGGCCAAAGCGTCGTCGCGCGCGGCCTTGAGCTTCTCGGCCAGCGTGGCGAACTCACCGGGCGTGGGGATGCGGTAGAAGCCGCCCACGCGCACGTTGATGGGGTGGATCTCGCGCCCGCCCATCAGTGCCACAATCTCGTTGCCCGCCTTCTTGAGCCGGAGTCCGCGCTGCACGATCTCCGGGTGCTGCGCCGCCAGCTCCACGACGTTGTGCTTGCCCAGAAAGTCAGGCGCGTGAAGCATGTAGATGTGAAGCACGTGGCTTTCGATCCACTCGCCGCAGTAGAGCAGGCGGCGCAAGGCTCGCAGGGGGCCGTCCACCTTGACGCCGCAGGCGTCTTCCATGGTGTGGACGGCGCTCATCTGGTAGGCGACGGGGCAGATGCCGCAGATGCGCGCCGTGATGTCCGGCGCCTCTATGAAGCTGCGCCCGCGCAAAAACGCCTCAAAAAAGCGCGGCGGCTCGAAGATGCGCAGCTTGACGTCCTTGACCTCCTGGTCCTCAATCAGGACGTCGAGAGCGCCTTCGCCCTCCACGCGGGCCATGTAGTCCACTTTGATGGTGCGTTGTTCAGCCATCGCGTTGACCTTCTTGGCGGAAGGGCTCGGACCAGGCGTTGAAGTTGTGATACAGGCGCGCGATGTCCGCGTCTGACGCGCCGAGCTCCGTGCGCGCCCAATGGGCGAGGGAGGAGGTGTTGGGCAGCTCCTTGGGCCCGTAGCAGCCAAAGCAGCCGCGGTGGTAGCTCGGGCACAGCGCGCCGCAGCCCCCGTGGGTGACGGGGCCCAGGCAGGGCTCGCCGCGCGCCACAGTGACGCACACCGTGCCTTTGCGCTTGCACTCGACACAGACGCTGTGGGCGCGGACCAGGGGTTTGCGTCCGTGCAAGAACGCGTTGATGACCTCGAGAAGCTGATACTTGTTGATGGGGCAGCCGCGCAGCTCGAAGTCGACGTGGATGTGGTCGGCGATCGGAGTCGAGGTTTTGAGTGTCTTGATGTAGGCCGGCGTGGCGTAGACGGCGCGCGTAAACTCCTCGACGTCAGCGAAGTTGCGCAATGCCTGGATGCCGCCGGCCGTGGCGCAGGCACCGATGGTAATCACCACGCGGCTCTGGCGCCGGACTTCAAGGATGCGCTCGGCGTCGTGGGTCGTGGTGATGCTGCCCTCCACCAGCGAGAGATCGTAGGGGCCAGGTTGCATGTCGCTGCTGGCCTCCGGGAAATAGGCCAGATCCACGGCTCCGGCCACGGCCAGCAGCTCGTCCTCGCAGTCCAGCAGGCTGAGCTGGCAGCCGTCGCAGGAGGCGAACTTCCACACCGCCAGTCTTGGCTTGGCCATCACAGCTCCCTGATCGCCATGAGGCGCCGCATACGGGGCCACGCAAACACGGGGCCGTCCATGCAGATGAACTCGGGCCCCAGCTGGCAGTGGCCGCAGAAGCCGACGGCGCACTTCATGTTCCGTTCCATCGAAATGAACAGACGCTCCTGCGCCATGCCGCGCTCTTCGAGGGCCGCCGCGGTGAAGCGCATCATGACCTCGGGTCCGCAGATGAAGGCTGCCGCGTTCCGGGGGCTGAAGCGCGCGTGGCGGATCAGCGTCGTGGCCACGCCCACGTTGCCCCGCCAGGCCGCATCGGCGTGGTCGACGGTCACCTCCACCTGAATGCCCGCCTGCCGCCAGGCCTCCAGTTCGACGCCGAACAGCAGCTCGTCTGGTTTTCTTGCGCCATAGAGCAGCACGACATTTCCATAGCGGGCCCGATGTCGGGCCAGGTGGTAAAGCACGGGCCTCAGGGGGGCCAGGCCAATGCCGCCGGCAGCCACCACGACATCCTGCCCGGCCTGCGCTTCCACGGGCCAGCAGCTTCCAAAGGGGCCGCGCACGCCCACCAGCGCCCCGGGCTGCAGGCCGCACAGGGCGCGCGAGACCAGGCCGACGTCGCGGATCGTGTGGATGAGGCGTGAGGCATCGGCGGGGTCGCCGCTGATTGAAATGGGCACCTCGCCCACGCCAAAGGCATAGAGCATGTTGAACTGCCCCGGGCCAAAGCTCATGGCGGCTGCGCCCTCGCCGGGCTGAAGGCCCAGCGTGACGACGTCCGCCGTTTCGCGGATGACCTCGCGAACGATCCAGGGTTGGGGCAGCCATGGCTGCGCCGCGACCATTTCAGCGTGTCTGCTTTCCATATACGTCCATCAATTGCAGCCGGGTGTCTGTAAAGCGCTGCACCAGCACGCGGGCAAAGCGTTTCATCAGGTTATAACCCAGGGCCGCGTCTGCTTCGCACTTGCCGCGCAGGCACTTGCCGTCGAACTGGATCACGCTGACGTCGTCCACGGCGCGGGCGTCAAACTGGGCCTGATGGGGCTCAAACAGCCAGGACCAGCCGATGACTTCTCCGGGCCCCACGGTCTGGAAGCGGAAGGTCTCTCTGCCCGGCGCCGTAATCTCGAGGCTGACGCGGCCGTGGCGCAGCAGAAAGAAGTGCTCGGCCGCGCCGCCGTACCGGAACAGAAACTCGCCGCTTTTGAACGAGGCCATCTTCGCGCAGCCTGTCACCAGGGCGAGGTGGGCGGACTCCAGATCTTGAAAGAAGGGGTGCTCTGCGATCACGTCTTGCAGGTGTTTCATGCGCGGCCTCCCTCGGGCTGAGTCATCTTGCGCACTTCTTCGGTCAGGTCGATTCCGACGGGGCACCAGGTGATGCAGCGGCCGCAGCCCACGCAACCCGAAGATCCAAACTGGTCAAACCACGTGCTGAGCTTGTGGGTCATCCATTGGCGATAACGCGAGGCCGTGGTTTTGCGCACCTCGCCGCCGTGGATGTAGCTGAAGTCCGGGTTGAAGCAGGAGTCCCAGCGCTGCCAGCGCTCGGCGTGGTCGCCGGTCAGGTCGCTGGTATCTTCCACGCTGCTGCAGAAGCAGGTGGGGCAGGCCATGGTGCAGTTGGCGCAGGAGAGGCAGCGCGTTGCGATGTCCTGCCACTGCGGGCTCTCAAGGTTCTTCTGGAGCAGCTCCTTGAGGCCGGCGGTCTCCATCGTGCGGGTCTGCTGCGAGGCCTGGGCCACGGCGGTCTTCGCTGCCTGCTGAAGTTCGGCGGTGCAGGGCGCCGTCGGCAGCGCCGAGAGCAGCTCGCGGCCGCGCTCGCTGCCCGCCTGAATCAGGAAGTGGTGGGACGGCTCCAGGATTTCGGTCAGGGCCAGGTCAAAACCTTCGCGCACTTCGGGCCCCGTGTTCATGGCGACGCAGAAGCAGGTGGCGGCCGCCTGGGTGCAGTTGACGGCGATCACCAGCGACTGTTCGCGCGTCTTGGCATAGCCGGGCTCAACGAAACTGCCCCCGGCAAAGACGCGGTCCTGAATCCTGAGTGCCGCAATCTCACAGGCCCGGACGCCGATGAAGGCGTAGCGTTTGGGCTCTGGCGGCTCGTCGGTGCGCTCAAAGCGCTGGCCGGCACGTTTCAACTGCCACAGGCGGCGTTGGGGCTCAAACAGGTACTTCTTCCAGGAGTGGGGGCCGACTACATAGCCAAAGTAAGCGCCATCGTTGCGCTTCTTGAGCCGGTATTGCCCCGGGGCCTGCTCGTCCGTCCAGCCACGCGGCAAGTCGGTGCTGCCGGAGATCTCGTCGTAGACGATGGCGCCTTCGCCCAGCGTGGGGCCGACACAGTGGTAGCCGCGCGCGATCAGGGCTTCAAAGAGCCGGTCCAGCCGGTCGGCCTGCAGGATCCTTGCGTCTGTGGCGGGAACGTCGGGCATAGCGTTCTATTTTAGGCCCGGCATGCCGGGGCGTCACGGCGGATCGGGGCGTTCACGCATTCTTCACGAAGGCCAGAAGGCGAGGGTGCCCTTGCCAAGCGGCAGGGTCCCGGTAGGCTCGCGCCATGGCCGAGAACACGCGCACGGTATACGTTGAGGGTCGCATCGAGCTGCGCCTGAAAGAGCTCAACCAGCTTTTTGATTCGTTTGACCCGGCGCCGTTTCACGAAAAGGACCTCGACCAGGACGCCGAGGAGTTCATCGTAAGCTGGGCGCGCGAGTATCCCACGGACACGCCGCTGACATTCATCCTGCACCTGCCCGAGAATCAGCGCGCCTCCAACCCGGAAGAAACGGTCAGCAACGCGATAAGGAACTACTTCACGTATCGCGTCAGCCTCGCGCGCCTGGAACTCAAACGGCTGCTGCAGCAGGGCCGCACCAGCCTGCTGGTGGGCCTGGCCTTCCTGGCGGCCTGCATGGGTGCGCGCGAGATACTCAAGAGCTTCACGGAGCAGCAGGGCTGGATGGTCGTGTTTGAGGAGGGACTGCTGATCATCGGCTGGGTGGCGATGTGGAAGCCGCTGGAAATCCTGCTCTATGACTGGTGGCCGGTGCGCAGGCGCGTGCGCACCTACGAGAACCTCGCCAAGATGAAGGTCGAGGTGCGCTACGCCACCGGGGCCGTCAAGCCCTGAACGCGGCGCCGGTCGAAACTACAACAGAGTTACGCGTGTGCCGGCGGGAATTTCGTCGGGGAAGTTGCGCATGGTGATGCGCGCATCGGCCATCTGGCCCACGCCCTTGGCGATGCCCACGGGTTTTTCGTAAGTGCGGCCGTCTGGCGTGTCGAACTTGCACTTCAGGGGCTGCGGCAGGTCCTTGGTCATGCTCAGGAACTCGGCGTAGCTGACGGCGAGGTCGATGTTGAGGATGACGTTGCCCGGCACCAGTTCGGTGCGCTTGGTTGCTTTGACACTGAATTCAAGAACTGCCACGTTGCACTCCTTTGTCGTCACGCGCCCACTTTGAATTTCTCGAGCAGGTCATTGGCCACTTTGACCGCCGCGATGGCGTCTTCGGCGTGAGCGGCGGCATTGATCTCGCGCGCGTACTCCACGCTGGTCACGGCGCCGCCGATCACCACGGGGCCGTTCCAGCCGGCTTCGCGCAGGGCCTTGATGACCTCGGGCATGCGGGTCATGGTCGTGGTCATCAGCGCTGACAGACCCACGATGTCGGCCTTGTTCTCGACGGCGGCCTTGACGATGGCCTCAGTCGGCACGTTCTTGCCGAGGTCCACCATGCGGTAGCCGTAGTTCTCAAGCACGGCAATCACGATGTTCTTGCCGATGTCGTGGACGTCGCCCTTGACCGTGGCAATCACCACCGTGCCGCGCGGCTTTTCGGCCTTGCCCTGAGCGCGGCGCTGCATTTCGGCCTTGAGCACGCCAAAGGCGGCCTTCATGGCGTTGGCGCTGCGCATGACCTGGGGCAGGAAGTACTCGCGCAAGGCAAAGCGGCGGCCCACTTCACCCATGCCTGCGATCAGGAACTTGTTGTTCACATCCAGCGGAGTCAGGCCGGTTTTCAGGGCGATCTCACACAGGCCGGGCACGCTGGCGTCGTCGCCGTCGATGATCGCCGCGGCGATTTCGTTTCCCAGCTTGTCGCCGGTTTCGACGTAGGGCGGGCTGCCCTTGCCCGCAAGCTCGCCCTTGCGGTTGAGCGGCGGCGGGCCCTTGTGCGCGGCCGTGGCCCCCTTGGGCAGGGGCACGCCGATGAGTTGCTCGGCATCGCGCATGACATCAACCGATGCTCCGGCCTGCGCCGGCACGCTGTCCTTTGGCGTTTTGCGACCTGCGCTCCGCGATGGCGCCGCCTCGGCCGCCTTCTCTTCTTTTTCAATGGCCGCGTAGCGGGTGGTGAAAGTCATGCCCTGCCTGTCGCGCGCCAGCAGCAGGTTGGCGCTGTCGACGGCGCGCCGCATTTCATCGCTCAGAGGGTTGATGATGGGCAAGTCCAGGCCGTAGGCCAGCGCCATGCTCAGGAAGTGGCCCGTGAGCATTTCGCGCATGGGCATGCCGAAGCTGATGTTGCTCACGCCCAGCACGCTGCGCACGCCGAACTCCTGCTTGAGCTCCAGAATCGCACGCAGGGTGTTGATGCACTGCCTTGGTTCGGCGCTCACCGGAAGCGTCAGGCAGTCAATGTAAACGTCGCGGCGCGCCATGCCGTGCTGGTCGGTACACTCGAGGATTTTCCTGAGCACATGGCGCCGGCCGGCGACATCGGCGGGAATACCGTCGTCGTCCACCAGCAGCGCTATGACCGCGCCGCCGTACTTGGCGATTACGGGCACGGGGTCGAGACGGCCTTCCTCGGCCGTGATCGAGTTGATGAGCGGCCGGCCTTCGCATTCGATCAGACCAAGCTCAAGCGCCTTCACGTTGGGCGAGTCAATACTCAGCGGGCATTTGATCGCGCCCTGCAGCGTGCGCACGGCCCACTTCATGGCCGCGGGCTCATCGATCATCGGCACGCCCACATTGCAGTCGAGAATCAAGGCACCCGCCGCCACCTGCGACTCGGCGTCTTTGGTAATCACGCCGGGGTCAAACGACTTGATCGAAGCCGCCAGCTTCTTGCGGTTCGTGGGGTTGATCCGCTCGCCCACCACCGCCACCGGATGCTCACTGCCTATGCGCACCGTCTGCCAGCGCGAGGCCAGGCGCGACTCGTCGGGCTCCTTGCGGGGCGCGGCCACAGGCGTCTTGCGCACGGCGTCGGCAATGGCGCGAATGTGGCGCGGGTTGGTGCCGCAGCAGCCGCCGATGATGTTGACGCCCAGCTTGGCGAACTCGACGGCGTATTCGGCCATGTACTCCGGCGAGCCGGGGAAAACGGTCTTGCCCTGCACCAGTTGCGGCAGGCCAGCGTTGGGCTCCACCAGAAGCGGCGCGCTCGTGTTCTCGGCCATCTGCGCCAGCACGGGCAGAAGGCCCTCAGGCCCCATGGAGCAGTTGGCGCCAATGCCATCGGCGCCGCAGGCCAGGGCGACCGTCACGTGTGTGAGCGGGTCGGTGCCGGTCATAGTGCGGGCGCCTTCCTGGTAGAACATGCTCGCGAAGATCGGCCCGGCATAGACTTCGCGCGTGGCGATGATGGCCGCCTTGAGCTCGCGGATGTCCATGATGGTCTCGATCACGATCAGATCGGGTCCGGCCTTGGCCAGTGCCCTGGCCTGCTCGCGGAACAGTTCATACACATACTCGAACTTCGCTTCGCCCATGGGCTCGAGCACGAGGCCCGAAGGCCCGATGTCACCCGCGACAAACTTGTGGGGGTCGCCGTGTGTGGCGGCGCGGGCAATGGCGACGGCCTTTTCATTGATCTCGGCCACGCGCTCCTTCATGCCCGGATATTCTTCGAGGCGAAAGCGCGTGGCGCCAAAGGTGTTCGTGAGCACGATGTCCGCGCCCGCGGCAAAGTATTCCTCGTGGATGCCGCGCAGCTTGTCGGCGTGTTCGAGCACAAAGCTCTCGGGCAGGCCGCCCGCGGGCAAGCCGCGCGCCTGAAGTTCGGTGCCCATCGCGCCGTCGATGATCAGCGGGCGAGCGGCCATGGCGTCAAAGAGTCGTTTCTTGAGGTTGTTCACGACTGTCTTTTAGCATCCACGGCTGCGGCTGTAAGTAAGGGGCTGCCCTTCAGGTCTGGAGGGTGACGAGCGTAATCTCCGGCGGGCAGTTGATGCGCACGGGCAGCCAGCCACCGTAACCGGAGTTGACATAGAGCTTGCGGCCCTCATGCAGATATTCGCCGCGGTGATAAACCTCGAAGGGAAGAACGGGCGTGAACTCATAGCGGCCTACGCGTCCCAGGCTGACCTGGCCGCCGTGCGTGTGGCCGCTGAGCATCAAATCGATGGGGCGCTTTTGCCCTTCCCTGAACTGGGCGGGATTATGCGCCAGCACGATGCGCGGAGCCCCGTCATCGTTCACGGCGCTGAGGCAGGCGTCAAAGCTCCTGGTCGTCGTGCTTTGCAGCAAGGGGGGCAGGCCGCGCATTTCGGGATAGTCCAGCCCCATCAGCCACAGGTGGGACGAGCCCACGCGTATCTTGCGCGACTCGTTGACCAGCAGGTCCGTGCCGGTCTCGCGCAGGGGCTTGATGACCCGCGAAACATCGGCGTTTGGCGAACTCAGGGCGGAAATGTACTCGTGGTTGCCCATGCACATGTACACGCCCAGGGGCGCGGCCAGGCCGCGCAGCAGCGCCGTGGCCTGCGTGAGCTGGCCCAGTTCGTTGTCGATGAGGTCGCCCGTGCAGACGATGATGTCGGGCTTCAGGGCCAGCAGGCGTTCGCGCAGCATCTCCAGGCGCTCGTTGCTCATGTAGCTGCCGATGTGCACGTCGCTGAACTGGGCGATCTTCAGCCCGTCAAGTTCGCTGAACTCCCGCCGCGCACGCAACGTCAGGCGGCCCAGGCGCGGGACGTCCTGGCTGGCTACCGCGCCCGCGCCGGCGGTGGCGACGATGGCTGCCGGCAGCGTAAGGGAGGCGCGAGTCAGGGCGCGCCGTCGCTCCGGGTTCTCGGGCTTGTCCTCCAGCGGCTGAGGGTCGCGGCTGAGCATGCGTTTGAGTTGTCGCCAGCGCATGGCCAGTTCCAATGGCGCGCTCAGAAGGGCCAGGCTTGCACCGTAAACCCAGAAGCCAAACTGCAGGGCCATGTAAGCAATGGCAAACCAGATGGGTGAGAGGTCGCGAAAGGCCCGCAGGGCCGAGAGCCCGCCGAAAGTCAGGGCCAGTGTCGGCGAGAGCATCACAAAACAGAAGGTGCCGCACAGCCAGACCAGGGCCCGGCCGCGCCGGGGGAACGCCACAAGCAGGCGACGTCGCAGCGCCCAGAAAACCCTCGCGTTAAAGAGGGAAATCGTGAAGCCGAGAAACATGAAAGCGTAGTGGGCGGCCTGCATGCCTTGAGTTTAACAAAGTGCCCGGCGCGCTGATTTCGGAATCGGGGGCGGCCCTTGCGACACAGGAAGGGGCGTTGTTCGATGAACCCATGCAGGTGTTCCGTCCATTCCTCGGTGCGGTGGTTCTGCTGCTGGCTTTTTGCGGAGCGGGTCTGGGGTTGTACCTGCTCTATGAAAATGAGGGCGGCGGGCAGCCGTTTTTCGTCACGTTCAAGGATGCGCGCAACCTCGAACCCGGCAGTAATGTGATCTACCGCGACCAGGTCGTGGGCCGCGTGCTGGAAGTGTCCGCGCAGGGTTCGCTGGTTGTGGTGCGCGCCACCATTGGTTCGGCGCACGCGTCATTGCTGCGCGAGCACTCCCGCTTCTGGGTGCAGGACCCCCTGGGCAAATCGCTGCTCTGCTTTGACAACCCCCAGGAGCCGGGAGCCGCGGCGGCTCCTGGGCATCGCTTCACAGGCCGCGAAACGCGGCCGGAGCCCGATCGGTTGCCGCCTCCGCGCCCCAGGCGGCTGGAATCAAAGCCCGTATGGCTTTGCGAGGTGCGCGTGAGCGCCACGCTGGCCGACGGCGCTGAGGCTGTACGCGACGAGCGCAAGAAGTCAGCCGCCGTGGTCCTGCGCCAGGAGGGCGATCAGGCCTGGGTGCTGGCGCCGGCCTGGGTGGGCGAGTTTCAGGGCGAGCGGCGCTCCTGGCAGGCCTTTGTCGAGTTTGCCGGCGGCGAGACCTGCACGGCGTCCCTGCACAAAGGCCTCGACGATCTGTGCATCCTGCATGTGGCGCACACGGCCTGGCGCGGCAAGACCGCCCCCTTCTGGCCGGAGCCCCTGGCCGCGGGGCAGGGCCTGGCCCTGGCCAACTTCAAAGGAGACTTCTTCGCCGCGGAACTGGCGGGGGCGCGCCTTGAGGGAGCGGGCCTCATGGAGGGTGGCTACTGCGCGCTGGTGGACGGGGCTAACGTGGCGGGCTTTGGCCTGCCGCCATCGGGGGATTCGGGGGTGCGCTGGGTGGCTGTGGCGGGTCGACTTGAGGCGTTGCGCGAGGCGCTGCGTTGAGGCTTGGCCGCGTCAGCTTTTCACGCCTTCAATGACCTTGACGAAATCCTCAGGATCCTTGAAGTCACGGTAGACCGAGGCGAACCGGACGTAAGCCACGCTGTCGAGCTTCTTGAGGCGATCCATCACCATCTCGCCGATGGCGCTGCTGGGGACCTCGCGGTCGTAGTTGCGGTTGATCTCGTCTTCGATGCTGCGCACGGTGTCGTCAATCTGCTCGGAGCTGACGGGGCGCTTTTCGCAGGCCTTGCGCAGGCCCGCCAGAATCTTTTCGCGCTCGAAGGGCACGCGCGAACCATCCTTCTTGACGACGCGCAGGGGCGAGTCTTCGACGCGCTCATAGGTTGTGTAGCGTCGCCCGCAGGCCAGACATTCGCGGCGGCGGCGCACGACATCGCCATCGCCTGAGGAGCGGGAGTCCACGACCTTGTCGTTGTCGACCTTGCAGAAAGGGCAACGCATGGGACAGGACGATAGGAATCTTGAGTCAAATCACAAGCGGGGCCCTACTAATCGTGGCTTCAACCTTCAAGCATTTGCCTTGTGTGGCATTCCTTGTGTGTCAGCGGTATATGAAGCCTGCCGGGCGAAGGCCACACCCAAGCCAGGCGAATCCAGGTTTACGGAATATTTAGGATTTGAACCGGCGTTTGAAATTTATACGCTGGTGATCGTCAATCGCCGGCAGGAGCCACGATGAAAGCGACTGAACGCCGCGCCCGCAAGACACGCCTCAAGCGCGAAGCCATTTTGCGCTCGGCCGCCGCCGCGTTCCGCCGCAAGGGCTACTACGGCACCTCGATGGAGGACATCAGCGAGCAGTTGCTGATGACCAAGGGCAGCCTCTACTACTACTTCAACGACAAAGAGGACATTCTCTTTGCCTGCCACGATTTCTCGCTCGACCGCGTGCTCGAGAAACTGGCCGAGGTGCAGAAGAGCAGCGAAAAGCCCGCGGCCAAGCTGCGCTCGCTGATTCAGGGCCTCGTCGACGTGATGATTGACGAGCTGCAGGGCAGCGCGCTGGCGCTGGATTTCTCGGCGCTGAGCGAGCCGAAGCTCCAGAAGATCATCAAGAAGCGCGACGAATTCGAGCGCGGCATGCGCGCCATCATCCAGGACGGTGTGAGGCAGGGCGAGTTCCGGAAGTTCGACGCCAAGCTCGCCAGCTTCGCCATCCTGGGCTCCATCAACTGGATTTCGCGCTGGTACCGGCCGGAGGGCCAGTTCCACGCCCGCGAGATCGGCAAGCTGTTCAGCGACCTGTTCATCGACGGCCTGGTGAACGGAGAAAACGGAAAGGTCTAGGGCGTGTTGCGTGTGGCGTGCCCCCTGTTTCGGAAAACACGGGCGCTGCGCAACACGGAGCACGAAACACGGAGCACGACAATGCAGATCGCAAAGCGCATCAATACGTTTGACGACTGGATGGACTACCTCAAGGAGTGGCAGAAGGACATCGGCGTCTCGATCCCCGAGGCCGAGAACTTCCTGCTCACGCCCATCTATGACGAGAAGACCCCCAATGAGGTCGAGATCGGCGACTTCAAGGGTCAGCACAAGTGGGAGCGCGTGAGCCAGATCCCCACGCAGAACATGCGTGACGCACTCCTGCAGCTCATTTTCGTCCAGGGCGACACCGAGTTCGCCAGCACCGAGCAGCAGCGCCGCCTGCTCAACAACGTGCCGCACGACTACGACCGCTACGCCGCGGTGCGCATCATGCTCGAGGAAATCCGCCACGGCCTGCAGATGTGCCACATCCTCGTAGAGCATTTCGGCTCAAGCGGCAAGCTTGAGGCCAGGAAGCTGCTGGAGCGCCGCGCGTCGGAGGCTTTCCCCGATACCAAGAACCCCCGCCTGCTGGGCGCGTTCAACGAAGCTGTCGACAACTGGCTCGACTTCTACACCTACACCTGCTTCGTCGACCGCGACGGCAAGTACCAGCTCGGCATGCTCAAGCCCTGCGGCTTTGCGCCCCTGGCGCGCAGCGCGGGTCCTATGCTGCGCGAAGAGGCCTTCCACCTGGGCAGCGGCAACGACGGCCTGACGCGCATTCTGCGCGCGGGCAGGGTTCCCACTTCCATCATCCAGCGCTTCTTCAACAAGTGGATCTCGGTCGCCCTGGACCTCTTTGGCAAGGATGAAAGCAGCACCGCCGAATGGGCCTTTGTGTGGGGATTCAAGGCGCGCTTTGACGAAGACCAGCAGCGCAAGGCCGGCAACGCCGACCCTGACCGCAAAGAGCTGAACCACCACAACCGCATGCTCTACTACACCGAGGTGGCCGACGTGGTCAGCCGTCTCAACAGCTTCATCAAGGATGGCCAGCCCAAGCTCACCATGCCCGACATCAAGTTCCACCGCGGCATCGGGCGCTGGGCCAACCAGCCCTACAGCGTCACGGGCGAGCTCCTCAGTGAGGAAGCCTACAAGCAACACCTCACGCAGGTGCTGCCCACGGCGCAGGACTACGCCACCCTGGCCGAGATCTTCAAGGACCCGAGCTGGATCGAAGACAAGCCCCTTCCCAAGGACCTCTGGGGCTACCAGGAAAACGTGCGCAAGGCGACGGTCGGCCGCTGACCATTGCCTGAAATCCTTTCCGGCCCGGCGACCTGCAATAGTGACTTCGCCGGGCCGGTTTTTTGTAGAGTCCAGCCGTTCGCCCATCGAAAGGAACCCCCATGGCAGCAAACAGTGAGCGCGGCAGCGCCATCATGACCAATCGTGACTGGTGGCCCCATCAACTGAACCTCAAGGTGCTGCACCAGTACTCGGAACTGACCAACCCCATGGGGGCGAAGTTCGACTACGCCAAAGAGCTCAAGAGCCTCAACGTCAAAGCGCTGGTGGCAGACCTGAAGGCTTTGATGAGGAAGTCGCAGGACTGGTGGCCCGCCGATTTCGGCCACTACGGGCCCTTGTTCATCCGCATGTCGTGGCACGCCGCTGGCACCTATCGCGTTGGCGACGGGCGCGGGGGCGCGAGCACCGGTCAGCAGCGCTTTGCCCCGCAGAACAGCTGGCCCGACAACGCCAACCTTGACAAGGCGCGGCGCCTGCTCTGGCCGCTGAAGCAGAAGTACGGCAAGAAGGTTTCGTGGGCTGACCTGCTGGTGCTGGCCGGTACCGTGGCCCTCGAAGACATGGGCTTCAAGACCTTTGGCTTTGCCTTTGGCCGCGCTGATGTGTGGGAGCCCGATGAGAGCGTCTACTGGGGCCCTGAGGGCAAGTGGCTGGACGACCAGCGCTACTCCGGCGAGCGCGACCTGCAAAACCCGCTGGCCGCAGTGCAGATGGGCCTGATCTATGTGAATCCCGAAGGCCCCAACGGCAAGCCCGATCCGCTGGCCGCGGCCAAAGACATCCGCGAAACGTTCGCGCGCATGGCCATGAACGACGAAGAAACCGTGGCGCTGATTGCCGGCGGCCACAGCTTTGGCAAGACACACGGCGCGGGCCCTGCCGGCAACGTTGGCCCTGAGCCCGAAGCCGCGGCCATTGAAGAGCAGGGTCTGGGTTGGAAGAACAAGTTCGGCACGGGCAAGGGTGCTGACACGATCACCAGCGGCCTTGAAGTCACCTGGACCTCCACGCCCGCGAAGTGGAGCAACAACTTCTTCTGGAACCTGTTCGGCTACGAGTGGGAATTGACCAAGAGCCCCGCCGGCGCGCACCAGTGGAAGCCCAGGGGTGACGCCGGCGCGGGAAGCGTGCCCGATGCCCACGACAAATCAAAGCGTCACGCTCCGGCCATGCTGACCACCGACCTGGCCCTGCGCTTTGACCCCGCCTACGAGAAAATCTCGCGCCGCTTTTATGAAAACCCTGACCAGTTTGCCGACGCCTTTGCCCGCGCCTGGTTCAAACTTACACACCGTGACATGGGCCCCGCCTCGCGCTATCTCGGGCCGCTTGTGCCCAGGGAAACCCTGACCTGGCAAGACCCCCTGCCGCCCGCCCGGCGCCCCTTCATCGGCGAGAAGGACGTCGCCGCGCTCAAGGCGAAGATTCTGGCTTCGGGGCTCTCAGTCTCCGAGCTGGTGTCCGCGGCCTGGGCCTCGGCGTCCACGTTCCGCGGCTCGGACAGACGCGGCGGCGCCAACGGCGCGCGCGTGCGGCTTGCGCCGCAGAAGGACTGGGCGGTCAATGAGCCCGCGCAGCTGGCCAAGGTGCTCAAGAAGCTGGAGGCCATCCAGGCAGCGTTCAACAAGGGAAAGAAGTATGTGTCGCTGGCCGACTTGATTGTGCTGGGCGGTTGCGCTGCCATTGAGAAGGCGGCCAAGGCGGCGGGGCACAAAAACGTGAAGGTGCCGTTCAAACCCGGCCGCGTCGATGCTTCACAGGATCAGACCGACGTGCAGTCCTTCGCCCCGCTGGAGCCCACGGCCGACGGGTTCCGCAACTATCTGCGGGACAGCCATCCGCTGTCGCCCGAGGCGCGGCTGGTGGACAAGGCACAACTGCTGACGCTGACCGCGCCGGAAATGACCGTGCTCGTGGGCGGCCTGCGCGTGCTGGGTGCCAACAGCGGCAAGTCAAAGCACGGTGTGTTCACCCGGAAGGCGGGCGAACTGAGCAACGACTTTTTCGTCAACTTGCTCGACCTCAACACGCAGTGGCAAGCCGCCCAGGAGGAGGGCCTTTTTGAGGGCCGCGACCGCAGTACCGGCAAGGTGAAGTGGACAGCCACGCGCGTTGATCTTGTGTTTGGCTCCAACTCGCAGCTGCGCGCGCTGGCTGAAGTCTATGGCTGCGAAGACGGCCGGGAGAAGTTCGTCCAGGACTTCGTGGCGGCATGGCACAAGGTCATGAACCTCGACCGCTTCGACGTGAAGTAGCGGCGGCGGGCTCCTGCTCCGGTCCACGGGGCAGGAGCCCCAGGCGCCGCAGGGCGGGTTGCCGTTTGCAGCGACGCGGCTACGGCCTTTCACGCAGGGAGTGCGGAGTTTTCGGAGGCGCGGGGAGAGGCTTTGGAGTCGACCTGTATCTCGAGGGGAGGCACCCTGGCATCCGCACAGGCTGCCTGCATGGCCAGGACTTGGCGGGCAAGCTCCTGCATGTCCCCCAGGGAGCGGATGATCTCAAGGCCTTCGCGCCACGCGCGCATCGCGTCATCCGTGTTCTGCAAAGCCAGCAGGCAGCGCGCATGGCCGCACAGGTGGAAACCTTCGCCCTGACGGTTGCGGACCTTGCGATGCAGCACGAGCGCGTTGCGAAACGCTTCATCGGCCAGTTGGGGGCGCCCGGTGTCCGTGTAAATGATTCCGAGATTGCCCAGCGCAATGGCCTCGCCCCGGTGATTCTGCACCTCCTTGTGGATGAGCAGCGCCTCGGCGTAGGTCGCCTCGGCCTCTTGAAAGCGTCCCAGGTCGGTGTAAACGCCGGCGAGGTTATTGAGCGTCGTGCCCTCAAAACGCCGGTTCCTCGTTTCGCGGTGAATCTCTCGGGCGCGCAGCAGCATCGTCTCGGAGAGATCCAGGCGCCCCATCCGCCGGTACAGCGCGCCCAGATTCGTCAGGACGTTGCCCTCATTGCGACGGCTGTGAATCTCCCGATAAATGGCGATGGCCCGCTCGATCAGGGATTCGGCGGCTGCCAGCTCGCCCATGTCCATGTACAGGTTGGCCAGATTTTCCGACGCCACGGCCTCAAACCGCGGGTTCCCGATTTCGCGCTGGATTGTCAGCGCAAGCTGGAACGTGCCCAGGGCCCGCGCATGCTGGCCGGATTGCCGGTAAACCGTCGCCAGATTGGTGAGCGTGTTGCCTTCGCTGCGCCGGTCGCCGGTTTCCCGGAATAGCGCCAGCGCGGCCTGATAGTGGGTTTCGGCCTCCTCCGTGCGTCCTGTTTTCTTCAGCAGGTTGGCAAGATTGCCCAAGGCGATGCCTTCATTATTCCGATCCTGCGACTCCCGGTGAATGGCGATCGCCCGCTGATAGGCGGCTTCTGCCAGCGCCACCTGTGATTGCTCGGTGTAATGGTTTGCCATGGTTACCAGTACCAGGGCTTCGATCCGTCGGCTCTCCGATTGCTTCGCAAAGTTCAATGCCTGCTTGCTCACAGACTCACAAAGCTCGGGACGTCCCATCTCAAGATACAGCGACGCCAAACCGTTCAGGATGGCTGCGGCGTGGTCCGGGGGCCCGGCGTCCTCAACATTAGGGGTGATTTCCTTGTAGACGCGCTCGGCCTCCTGCAACTGTCCTCGCTGTTGTAGCGCCACCGCAAGCCGACGCAGGGCTTCGGTTCTTTCAGCGCCGCTTGCGAGTTTTGAGACCTCCTTCCAGAGCTGGGGCGCGCCGGGGCGGGCCTGTTTGTCAGCGTGCGCGGCCGCGCGCTTCAGGTAGCGGAGGCGGGCGTCTGTCCACTTCGGCGTTTCATCGCGCTGAGGGTAGGCGGCCTGAAGCGCGTGCTCCGCCAGTTCTTCCGCGACCGGGTCACTGGGGTGTGCGGCAAGTGGAGCGGTTTCCAGTGGTCGCAGCGGCGGGGGCTTTGGGGCGGGACCTCCGTGCAGCTGCTCGATGATCTCAAAGGCCAGGGCGTGCAGCTTTGCGCGCTCTCCGGGAAGCTGGAGCTGATAGGCGGCATCGCGCAACACGGCGTGCCGAAAGAGATATGCCTTCTCGGCGTGCATGGATGCCGCGCAGTTTAGCCGCCAGGAGGAAGGGGCGCGATGCCGGCCGCCTGAGCGTGCCGGCGACCGCGCCTTCTGGAGGCACTGCAAATAGTGGCCCAGAATTGACAATTTATTGAAATTTGGCAAATTATGTGTATGCGAAAGACCCTCATTGCCCTGTCGTTGTTGCTTTCCGCCTGTGCAGCCACTGCTGACGCACCGCCGCAGTCGCCGCCGAGGCCTGAGGAAGCCCAGCCCAAAGTTGTCCAGGTTCCTGCTACCGGGCCGGCCCCCGTTGATTCAAAGGGGGGCGAGGCCGCCGCGCCTGAACCATCGTTGTCCGAGGGGCCTGTCGTCGCGGCCGAGTCTTTTCCGCCGAAGGAAGGCGAGTTGCGTCGCGCCGCCAGTGACGAGCCCAAGCAACCCCGGCCGGAGGAGAGCTTGTCCCGCTCCCTCGAAGCGTTGCGGCAGGCGGCCGACCTCCACCGTGGCGGCCACACCGAGCAGCGGGCCCTGGTGGGGGCGCTCATTGGGCGCGGCGACGCGGCATCTCTGGCGGAGGCCGAAGCCCTGCTGGCGGCCATGGAGGCGAAGGGTGGATTCAATCCCCAGTGGATGAGGCTGATGCGTGCTGCGCTGGCGGCAGCGGGCGGGGAGAACCTTGAGTTGGCCGGCCTCGCACGGGCGTCCTGGCTGGATGCACTCGCGGCCCTGCCGCCGGAGGTGGGGCGGGTGCTGGCTTCAAGCGGGGAGCGCCTGGCCGACGGGAGCTTTGGCGAGCGAGGTTCCGTCGCCTATCAGCCCGACGACTATGTGGCACTGGCGTTCGAGGCGAAGTGTCTTGGTGTCACTGAAAATGCCGGACGCTTTGCCTACGACTTCAAGGTTGATGCCAGACTACTGAACAGCAAGGGTATCGAAGTCGAGAGCTTCAGGCCGCCGGCGTTCAGTTATCGCGGCCAACTTGACTACCCGGCAGACCGATTCAGCTGGTTTGAGTTTGTCCTGCAGCAGCGCCTGCCGCGCGAACTGGCGCCTGGCATTTACACCGTGGAAATCGGCCTGACGGACGCTCAGAGCAAGGGCGTCTGGGGCCGCGTCACGGCCAAGCTTGAGATACATGTCAGGTAGCTGACAATGCGGCGGCCATCAAAACTGAAGCGGCGGGGCTTGGCCCCGCCGCTTGTTTGACTGTTGACGTGCACGCTACTTCTTGCCGGGGCAGTGGCCGCCACCCTGAGGCGGAGGACCCTTGGGGCCACCCTGAGGCGGAGGACCCTTGGGGCCGCCCTGAGGCGGAGGACCCTTGGGGCCGCCCTGAGGCGGAGGACCCTTGGGGCCGCCCTGAGGCGGAGGACCCTTGGGGCCACCCTGAGGCGGAGGACCCTTGGGGCCGCCCTGAGGCGGAGGACCCTTGGGGTCACCCTGCGGCGGAGGCGGCGGCGGGCAGCCGGGTCCACCCTGAGGCGGAGGCGGCGGCGGCGGGCAGCCAGGTCCACCCTGCGGGGGCTGGCCGGGCTGTCCCTGCGGGGGCTGAGGCCCGCCCGGAGGAGGCGGGGGCGGCCCCTTCTTGGGCGGCTTAGGCGGCTTCTTCTTGGGATCTTTCTTTGGATCTTTCTTGGGGTCCTTCTTCGGATCCTTCTTGGGATCTTCGGGACCTTCCTCGTTGTTGTTGTCGTTGTCGCCTTCGTTCTCGTCGTCCTCGTTGTCCCCGTGGCCGTAGCCGTGGCCCTTGCCGTGCTCACCATGGCCGGGGCCGGACTCGTCCTGGTGGCCCTTGCCTTTCTCACTTCCTTTGGACTTCTGCGAATCACCGGAGCCGGCAGGCGGGTCTGCCAGCAGTGGTGTGGCCGCGAAGGCGGCAACAGCCATCATCAAGAGGATGCGTTTCATGGCTCAGTTCCGAAGGGGACTTCGAAGGGGTACACACCTTTCACGGAGGCCCCCCTGCCAGTTTCACGCAGAAATCGGGAAATCATGCTTGGCCAGGGCTTGGCCCGCCGCCGGGGCTACCTCAACCAGGGCGTGATAGGCGCCACAGACTTCTCGCCCGTGGGCGGCGGAGTCTTCAGTGGGATGGTGCCGCGCTTGAGGAACAGCAGGGCAAATGAAGTGTCCACCGCGCCGCCCCAGTCATTGGCCGGCGTCTGGAGGCATACGAGAGCACCCGCGCCTTCGTTGTACCAGTCATGCTCGCCGATGTATCGGGCGTCGCAGAGCACGCCTACCCGTTCCAGCCCGTAGAGATAGTAGTAATACCAGGCGCGGCCGAGGTTGGCGTTGCGCGTGATGGAGAAGTGGACCTCCATCCAGGCCATTCCGCTCTCCATGGATTGGGCGGCGCTCTGTTGCCAGGCCGAGTAGTTGACGTGGCTGCCGAACTCCGCGTTGCGCTGCTCGGGCGTCATCAGGGCGGCGACATCAAGCGCGATCATCAGGCAGGTCAGCCCCGAGCAAGTCATGGAACCGTAGGCGGAAGAGAGCTTCGTGGCCGGATCCCAGCGCGCGGCCGCGGAGTAGGCCCAGCCGCGGGCTTTGACTGTCTTGCCGGCGCGGGTGAAGCGGGGCTCGCGTTCTTCGGGTGTTTCGGTTTTGCCGGGGCGGCCCGGCTTGGGCGGCTTGCCGCCGATCACGCGCTTGATGGCCGGCCCGTCGGCCTCCTGCAGCTTGCGCAGTTCCTCGACGTGGGTTCGTACGATGCCGGAGGGAATCTTCAGCCCGCAGCGCAGGCAGGTGCCCAGGGCCAGCAGGGAATACTGGGTGACGGAGAGGTCGAAGCGCTCGGTTTCGGCGGCCTCGTGCTTGTAGTTCCAAAAGGGGTTCTTCTTGTTCTGGTTGGCCACGATCCAGTCCAGCAGGCGCTGCATCTCCTTGCGGTCCTCCGGGCTCAGGGCCCGCTTTTGTTCCACCTTGCGACCGTCCAGAAAAGAGCGCTTTTCATCGTCGCTGATGTACTTGGCCTCGTAGGCCATGAGCGAGACGGCCACCTCGTAGGTGTTGTTCACCTCCTGGGCCTTCATGGCCTCGAAGCCCGCCACGACCTTGGGGTCGTCGCTGCTGATGCCGCAAATGAGCAGCGCCAGCAGAGCCAGGGCGGTGCCGCCGCGCTTGTGGTTGGAGTAAACCCACATGCCCTCCTTATCCTGCATTTCCAGCAGGCGCTGGCGGCCGGTGACGATGGCGGCATCGACGAAGCGCTTGAGGTCGGACTCAACCGTCGTGTCGAATTCGCGGGCGAACTGCCACTCGAGATCCCAGTCGAAGAAGTTGAAGCGCTTGACCGAGCCGGCTATGGCCCCAAGCTCAAAGCTGAAGCCCCGCACACTGAACGTTGCCCCGCGCAGGTAGCCTGCGGCGGTGTCAAAGTGTGCCGTGCAGGTCACGGTCAGTTCGCGCCAGACATGGAAGGGCTTGGATTCGTCCGCGGGCTGCTGGGCGTCAAGCAGGCTATGGCGGCTTGCAATGGCGCAGGTAGACCACTTGCCGAAACTCATGGCTCCCGCGACTTCGTAATTGCTCTGCATTTTGAATGCGGGGAATCCTTCGTTGCGCTCGAAGTTCCATTGCCGCTCGTATTTGTCGCCCTTCTTGGAAGACTTTCCGGGGACGTACATTGCCAGTTGCATCAGCAGGTCTTCCCAGCTCAGGGGCGGACACACTTCGTTGAGCAGCCCGGTGCCCTGATCGCGTTTTTCGGCCTGCGCGATCTCGTAGCCGAACATGTGGAAGTGCCCCTTGGGGGGCTGGACCAGGTTGTCGATTTTGTCGGCGACTTTGCGCTGAGCCTGGGCCTGTGCCTGCTCCCCCTTGGCGTTGTTGAACAGCAGGTAAACCCGCTTGGGAAGACGCCAGCGCAAGTCAAACGTGTTGTCCTGCGCCTGGGCCGGGGCCAAGGCGGCCCAGATCAGGCAGAGGGCGGCCGCCGTAAGATACAGGCATGCGCGAACACTCGACACCGGATGCTCCTGTGCTGGAATGACAAATGGGCGTGCCCCACAGCCTAGCCCCGGATGCCCTGTTTTGAAGCCCTCAAAGGCAGAGATGACAAAAGTATGTCAAGCCGCGCGGCGCTGAGAACCTCTGTACGCGCCTATCGATCCAGAGAAGCCAGACGCTCGCGGGCCGTCTTGAGCAACTCGCCAACATCCTTCTTGCGGTTCTCAAGCGTGGACTTGAGTGACTTGGCCTCATCCATCAGGCGCTTGTGGCCGTCGGCGCCGGCGAACTTGGCGTCATTCTTGATCAGGTTCTCGGCCCGCTTGATTTCAGTATCCAGCCGTGACTGCTCGCCGCCGGCCCAGCTGATGTAGGCATTGAAGCGTGCCTTGTCATCCTGCTTGATGGCCGCGCAGACCGCCGGATCGGCCACGGACGAAGTATCCGTCTTGGTGGGGACGCCCGGCAGCGCGCCCAGGGCCGCGGACCACGTGCCCAGCGCCTCTCCGGCCTTGCGGGTGCGGTTGTTGGCGTCGCCCTGGGCGGTGATCTGCTCTTCGGCGACCTTGCTGGCTTCGGCCCGCAACGCACCGCGCTTGTCGGCCAGGGTTTCGGCCGCCTGCATGCGCGCGGCTCCGGCCTTGCGGGCGGCCTCATCCAGCTTGACCGCCTCGGACTTGAGCCTGGCCTTTTCGGCGTCACTGGCGGACTTCTGCTTTTCGAGGTTGTCCTTGAGGCTCTCGGCGGCACGCGTCTCGGCCCTGATGGCCTCTTTGTAAGTGTTCTCGGCGGCGGTCACTTCGCGCTGCAATTGCTCAATATCGTCGGCGCGTGCAACGCCGCCGAGCGCGAGCAGAAGCAGGAGCAATACTCCCGCGCTAAGTGCCAGGTTTCTGAATCCCATATTTCTTCATCTTGTATTGCAAAGCCGTACGCCCCACTCCCAGCACCCTGGCTGCGCGTGACTGGTTCCAGCCGCTTTCATTCATGGCCGCCAGGATGGCGTTCTTCTCAATGCGTTCGAGGTCGCCCGTCAGGCCCTGGGCGGCCGTGGCGGCCGGCCCGCCCTGAACCTCCGCCGGCAGGTCCTGCACGCGGAGCTCCGCGGCCGGCGCCAGAGCCACCATGCGCCGCAGGGCGTTTTCCAGCTCACGCACGTTGCCCGGCCAGTTGTGAGCCTTCAGCGCGGCAATCACCGGTTCCGGGCAGGCCTGCCTGGCGTTCTCCTTCTTCAGGAAGTGGCGCACGAGCAGGGGGATGTCCTCGGGCCGCTCGCGCAGGGGAGGCAGCTGGACGGTGACCACGTTGACGCGATAGTAGAGGTCCTCGCGGAAGGTTCCGGCGCGGGCGAGCGCGCGCAGGTCTTTGTTGGTCGCGCAGACCAGCCGCGTGTCCACCTTGATGCTCTCGCTGCCGCCCACGCGTTCAATGTGCTTGTCCTGCAGCACGCGCAGCAGTTTGACCTGCGTGGAGGCCGGCAGTTCGCCCAGTTCATCGAGAAAGAGCGTACCGCCGCTGGCCATCTCAAAGCGCCCCTTGCGCTGACTGTCGGCGCCGGTAAACGCGCCCTTTTCGTGCCCGAAGAGTTCGCTCTCAAGCACGCCCGGTGCCAGTGCCGAGGCATTGACCGCCACGAAGGGCTTGGCGGCCCGGGGGCTCAGCGCGTGTACGGCGCGCGCCACCAGCTCTTTGCCCGTTCCGCTTTCTCCCAGAATCAATACGGGCACCACGGAGCGCGCCGCACGCCTGACGATATCGGCCACTTCCACGAGTTGAGGCGCGCGGCCCACGAGGCCCGGCAGTACTTCATCGTTTTCAAGTTCCGGCTGGCGCAGGGGCTCTTCGCCCGGCTTCTGACGCGAGGCGCGGCCTTCTTCAATGGCCCGCTCCACCTTGAACTCGAACTCGCCGAGGTCGAAGGGCTTCTCGATGAAATCGGAGGCACCCAGGGCCATGGCCTGCACGGCGTCTTTTACGCTGCCGTGCGCCGTGATGAAGATGAACGGCGGCACGTCGCCGTGCTTGCGCAACTCCTTGAGAAAACCCATGCCGTCAAGGCGCGGCATCTTGAGGTCGCTGACAATGGCGTCAAAGCGGCGGCGCTTGCAGGCGTCCAGCGCGGCGAGGCCATCGGCGGCCTGCGTCACGTCGATCTTGCGGGCGGACATGGCCAGGCTGAGCATGTCGCGCATGGATTCCTTGTCGTCCACTACCAGGATGTGCGGGCGTTCTGCCATGGGCGGTCTCACTCTGTCTTCTTGGCGAATGTCGCCTTGAACATCGTACCCGAGGGCCCCGTCCGGACCAGCAAAAGCTCGCCGCCCAGGTCGCGCAGCAGGCGTCGCGATATGGCCAGACCCAGGCCCGTGCCGTCAGCCTTGCCGGTGACGAAGGGCTCGAACAGGCGGCCCCGCACTTCCTCGGGAATCCCCGGTCCGTTGTCCTCAAACTCCACGGTCACCATCTTGCCGTTGAATGCCGCGCGGATGTCGAGCCTGCCCCCGCCGGCGTTTTCCCGCAGGGCCTCGGCGGCGTTGACTCCCAAGTTCATCAGGGCCTGGCGCAGCGACGTGGCGTCGACTTCGAGCTCGGGCCCCTCATCGCAGTGCAGTTCCACCTGCACCGGCTCGCCGCCGCGCGCCTTGGCGGCATCGACAACGGGTGCCAGGGCTGACCTGAGCGTGAGCTTTTCGGGCGAGCCGTGGGCGCCGCGCGAAAAGGCCAGGAAGTCGCGCACCACGCGGTCCAGGGCGCTGATTTCGGCGACGAGCTTGTCGGACATTTTCTTCTGCAGGGGGTCTTCCAGCTGGCGTGAGATGAGTTCGGCGTAGCCGCGCATGGCGGCCAGGGGGTTCTTGATCTGGTGGGCCATGCCCGCGCTGAATTGGGCCAGTTCGGCGAGGCGGCGCTGGCGCGCGAGGTCCGCCAGAAGCCGGGCCTCGTAACGGGCAATCAGCAGGGCCGCGGCCAGAGTCACGATGAACACGGCCCCGACCATGGTTCCCAGCACCACGCGCAGCGTGACAAGGCGATCCTGGTTGTCGCGGATCTGGGCCTCGCGATCGAGCCGGCCGCGCTCGCGGATGGTGTTGAGGCGCTCGACGTAGTCGGCCTCCAGTTCGATGGCAACCGCGAAGTTCGAAGGGGCCCCGGTGTCGAGGTCCCGGACGGGGGCAAAGGCATTGCGGTAAACGCGGCCCCGTTCGTCCGTGTATTCGATGGTGGTCACGGGGCCCTGCGAGAAACAGGCCTCCAGCTCGTTGGCATCCTGTCCGAATTGCGCCGGCAGCCCGAACTTGCGGCCGTCCGTGTCCACGACCAGTGTTCCGTCGCGCCGGACCAGGGCCGCCCGCCGCACCCCGGACTCCTGCTGCAAAGCGGCCAGGCGCTTGCGGTAAAGTTGCGCCAGCTGGTCGTGCTCGCTCTGGATGCCGTCGAGGCCCTGGGTGCTGATGCCCGCGGCAGCGGAAGCGGCGTAGGTTTTCAGCCGCCGCGAAAGCTGCTCGGCGTAGCCCTCGCGCACTTCGGCGCCCTGCTTGTCTGCCACCTGGCGGCGGCGCTCGGCCTGCTCGTCGTAGCCGCTCTTGATCTGCCAGTAGGCGAACAGGGCGCCGATGCTCAGGGCGGCCGCTACCACAAGCGTGAATGCCAGGCCCAGGATGAAACTGCGGCTGTTACGGGCCTGGGCCATGGCTTACCAGTCAAATCCCACGAACAAAGAGACCTGGTGGGCCAGATAACCTTCGTTATTGAGGTCGCTGGTCCGGCGCTGGAAGTCGTAACGGGCGCCGACCTCGAGCGTCCATACGAAGTTCACGCCCAACTCGACGTTGATGCCCAGGTAGCGCTCGAACACAGATTCACGGCTGGCGCCCAGCACGTCGGGGTCGGCGCGCTCATCGAACTCGCGCGTCCAGACGTCGAAGCCGCCGCCGATGCGTACAATGGCGAACTTGAATTCCGTCTGCACCATCAGCCCGTACTGCCAGTAGCGGTTGAAACCCTGGGCGCTGTCATCCTGCCGCCGCGCGTAGATCTTCGCGTAGGACTGATGGAAACCCCAGAACCGCAGGCGGGCCTTGGCGCCGTATTCGAAGCGCAGCAGCTGCAGCTTGTCGCCGTTGGCGCTGAACGTATCCGGGTGCAGGTCGAACTGCTCGCGGAACCACTCATACTGGAACATGATGTAGGGGCCCACGGTGAAGAACTGCCAGAACCTGAGTTCGGGCGAGAAGTCGATGCCGAACTCCCAGCTGTCCTTGCTGCCGAGGGAGTTGACGCCCAGCACGTCGCCCGCCTCGGGATTCTCCTCCTCGCTGTAGTCGGTCAGGCGCGCCGAGAGGCCCCACTCAAGGTAAAGCACGCCCGCGGGCATCCAGCCAAACCAGGACCGGGCCCGGAAGTCGCCGCGCCGCAGGTCATCCTGACGCGTGAGGGGCCCGACAATCTCGTAGTTCTGCTGCTGGTCGTAGAGCGCCTCGACGCGGATGCCGCCCCCAAAGCCCGGCTTGTCGACAGGGTGCTTGAGGAAGGCCGCGAGCCAGAGGTCAAAGATGTTGGCGTCTTCGGCGTCGTCCTGCCCGAAGTAGAGCCGGCCCGAGGCCCTGCCCTCGACGCCCAGCGCAATGATGTCGGCGATGTTCACACCGAAGAACGCCGCCGCGCGCCCGTCCGCGAACCAGCCGCTGTCTTCGTTGCGGTCTTCCTTGAAGATGTTGGTGTCAAAGCCGACGCCCGCCCTGGCTGAAATTCCCCAGCCCACGCGGTCGCGCGAGAAGGTCAGGGGGCCGCGGTCTTCTTCCTGCTTGTCCTTGTCCTGCGGCTTTTCCGATGGTTTGTCGGCGGGGGGCGGCGTGGCGGCGCCCAAATCGCCCTGGGCCAGAACGGGAGTACAGCACAACAGCGCGGCAATCAACCAAAGGCGCATAGGATGCGCTCCGAGCGGGGTCCAGGGGTGCGGCCAATGTAGAGCTTGGGCCGCCGTAACACAACGGCAGCCGACAGTGGGGCCATACTGTCGGCTGCCTCCCGTTGTCGCCCAAGAACCGTTCCCGGGCAAGGGGGCCGGTAGCAGCCTCTGTGCCAATGCGCGCCGCAGACAGAAGCGCCGCGCAAACCTTGAAACGGCGCGGCTTGCGGCACGTTGACGGTTTGTGCGGGCCGGCTTGATCTGCCCGATTGCAGGCGATTTGCCAAGGCAATCTGCCGGATTTCTGGCAACGACAGGCCTTGTGCGGCTGTTGAAATCGAGGCCCGGCCCTTGGCTGTGGGCCGCGAGTTCTCTCGTTCAATGACCCGAGCATAAGGGCGAAATCGTTGCTAAACTGCTCGGCTCGATTTTTCGGCTTAGAGGTGCAACTTGACGAATCCCAAGGGCCCCGCAATCGTGCAGGCAGACCGCAGCATCCTGCTCGAAGTCAATCACCCGGACTTCGAGGCGGCGCGAGATGCCCTGGCCGCGTTTGCCGAGCTGGTCAAGAGCCCCGAGCACATTCACACCTACCGCATCAGCGCCCTTTCACTCTGGAACGCTGCGGCCACGGGCCTGAGCGTGGCCCACGTGATCGAAGCCCTTGAGCGATTTTCGCGCTATGACATCCCGGATGTGGTGCGGTCTGAGGTGGTCGAGTACATGGGCCGCTACGGCCGCCTCACCCTCGAAGCCGAGGGCGGGCGCTTCATTCTGCGCTCGACGGATGCCGCGCTGCTCAAGCAGATTGCCCATCACAAGGCGGCGGGCAAGTATTTCGAGGGGGCTCTGGGCGATGACCGCCTGATCGTGACGCCCAGCGCGCGCGGCTTCGTCAAGCAGGCCCTGGTCAAGATCGGCTTTCCCGTAGATGACATCGCCGGCTACACGCCCGGGGCGCCGCTGGACGTGCGCCTGCGAGAGCAAACGCTTTCAGGCCGGCCCTTTGAGCTGCGCCAGTATCAATCGGAGTCGGCGCGCGTGTTCTACGCGGGGGGCGGCGCGCGCGGAGGCTCAGGCGTGGTGGTGTTGCCTTGCGGTGCCGGCAAGACGGTCGTGGGCATTGCCTGCATGGCCCAGGTCAAGGCCCACACGCTGGTGCTGACGGCGAACGTGGTGGCGGTTCGACAGTGGATTCGTGAACTGCTGGACAAGACCAATCTCCGGCCCGACCAGGTGGCCGAGTACACGGGGGACAGCAAGAACATCGCGCCCGTCACGATTGCGACCTACCAGATCGTGACCTACCGCAAACGCAAGAGTGAGGAGTTCCCGCACTTTGCACTGTTCTCGCGGGGAGACTGGGGCCTGATTATCTACGACGAAGTCCATCTGCTGCCGGCGCCGGTGTTCCGCGCCACAGCCGAGATCCAGTCGCGGCGCCGCCTGGGTCTGACGGCCACACTGGTGCGCGAAGACGGACTGGAGGAAGACGTGTTTTCGCTGGTGGGGCCCAAGCGCTTTGACGTGCCCTGGCGCGTGCTGGAAAAGCAGGGCTGGATTGCCACGGCGGACTGCACGGAAGTCAGGGTGGAGATGCCCGGCCAGGGGCGTCTGGGCTATGCCGTGGCCGACCAGCGAGAGCAGTATCGCCTGGCGGCGGAGAACCCACTTGAGATCGATCAATGACTCGGGGCATCCTGCGCGGTCATGAGGTGGGAAAGCAGCCTTTTGTCGCGCGCGGTGCTGCTCGCCAACACCGTCTTCCAGCA